>JAABUZ0100007217.1_pt1 | contig 13500 bp, 10 predicted proteins | sample 5562091 | NCBI WGS metagenome assembly JAABUZ01 (sample SAMN12813069, study PRJNA571459) | rock metagenome | isolation source: Antarctica rocks | place: Antarctica: Victoria Land, Linnaeus Terrace sud | collected 2015-12-21 | reverse complement strand
TTTATGTCCTCGCCTGCCTCGCTCGTCCAACCACAAGACCCTCGTGAACGCTTTCCTAAACCGCCCTTTCCCCAAGGCAAGCAGACCGGCTCTGGGAGTGCGGAAAAGCTAGATCCGCCTGCCGACTATGGTGAGTTGACCTACAAAGGACATGACCGTCTGACCGGACGCGCTGCCCTCATTACAGGTGCCGACAGCGGTATTGGCCGGGCGGTGGCGCTTTGTTTCGCTAAAGAAGGAGCAGACGTTCTCTTCACCTATCTCGCAGGCGATCAGGATGAGCAGACAGATGCAGAGGAGACGGTCAGGCTGGTTGAAGCCACTGGCCGTAAAGCGGTCGCGCTTCCCGGCGATATCCGGGACAAGACTTTTTGCCAGCAGCTTGTGGACCGCACCGTCCAGGAGTTTGGCCGACTCGACATCCTTGTCAACAACGCTGCTTTCCAGCGGACCTATGCGGAGTTGACCGATATACCCGAAGAGGAGTTCGACCGTACCTACCGGACAAACGTGTACGGAACCTTTTTTCTTACGCAGGCCGCACTCCCCCAAATGAAGCCTGGCGGAGTAATCCTCAACAGCTGCTCCATTGAAGCCTACGAACCTGATGACATGCTGGCTCCCTATGCCTCAACCAAGGCCGCTCTGGTCAGCTTGACCAAGAGCTTTTCGAAACTGTGCATGAAGCATGGTATTCGCGTGAATGGAGTGGCGCCTGGGCCTGTGTGGACACCTTTGATTCCCGCCACCATGCCGGAGGAGCAGGTCAAATCCTTCGGCGAGAGCACTTTGTTCAAGCGCCCTGCGCAACCTGTCGAGCAAGCCGCGGTCTTTGTCTTTCTCGCCTCCGACGATGCAAGCTACGTCACCGGCGAAATCTACGGAGCAACCGGCGGCAAAATGCCGTTCTAGCTGGAAGACGCGTCTGTGCCAAAGACAGGCTGAGACGCGTCTGTGCCCAAGACAGGCTGAAGCGGCACGAAGGAGATCGGGGGAGCCTAGCGCTCGTGCCAGGGCTTCATCGGCTCCGAGCCGCCGTTCTTACTCGTAATCAGCCAGTCCGCAACAGCGCCTGTCACGAAGCCATAGACCGCCTTATGTGTGACGTCGATGATCTGCTCATCTACTGGCCACGTCCAAGGCAGTGCACCTGCTCCGGTCAAATTCTCGAGTGTCTGATCGTTCAGTAGCCGCAGATTTGTGAACAGGAAGGAAGCAAATGGACCGCGAACCCCCTGTTCAGCCATCCAGCCGCGCACTGCACCGAGCAGGATTCCTTGTCCCCAGTGCATAGACCAGTTCATACTGAGATCGTCCTTCTCTGGCTTGCCAAGCAACCGTTGCAGCGTGTGAGCCGGAACGTACGAGTCGGGTCGCCCGGTAAAACGTTGCTCCAGCTTTTCGGCCAGAGTCATTGCAGCAACACCCGCGCATCCAGCCAGTAGTCCCCGGATCAGTGCACCTTTGCTCATATCGCCTCCACATCCTTGCGCAATAGCGTGCGGTCGTGTCTGCGCGTATAGATGCAGGCTGCCGAGCTGAAGTTGGGCGTTGCCGGTCGCTTATAGCAGCTTCAGGCGCTTGTGTATCTGTGGAGGCTTTGACGTAGAACTTCACTGTACTGCTAGCGGTGCACCCGCCGAAATCAGTTGCTGACCTATTACGAGGTTATCCAGGCGATTGCGTCCACTATCCTGAACAAGCTTTCGCCCTCAGCAAAGCAGGAGCTTACCTCTTAAACCTATCGAGGTGTAGTCCCAGTCGGGCCATACGATAGCCTTCACCCTGCACGGTAAGGAAGAGGTCTGGCTCCTTGGGATCTGTTTCGAGCTTCTGCCGCAGCGCACCTATGTGAACATCGACTGTCCGGGTTGAAGGGATAAAGCGATAGGACCAGACCTCTTTGAGCAGTTCTCCGCGGGAGATCGTGCGATCGGGGTGATCAAGAAAGTAGCAGAGCAGTTTGTATTCTCTTGGAGTGAGTTCGATGAGACTTCCTTTGCGCGTGACCTGCGCGCGTTTGCGATCCACCTTGAAATCGCGAACAGTATACGGCCCCGAAGGACCGTCTCTGCGCAGGGCAGACCGCCTGAGCAGAGCTTCCACCCGGGCCAGCAGCTCGGACATCTCGAACGGCTTCGTGAGGTAGTCGTCCGCACCCAGCTTTAGGGCCAGCACCTTATCGATTGTCTGCCCGCGTGCGGTGAGCATGAGGATGGGCGTGGAAATATTCTGCTGGCGTATGAAGTCGAGACCGCCAAAGATGGGCCAACCGGATTGGCGTCGGCTCTGAGTCATCCTTTCGGACTCATTATTCTCGACTGGGTCCTTCCGAAGCGTTCCGGCCTGGACGTTTGCCGCGATTTACGCCAGCAGAATCGAACTGATCACTGCCAGGGGCGTGCGCAATTCGTGCGAAACGCTCGATGCAAATTCCATCTGTAACAGGGCGAGCCGACGCGACCGCCGCGCGACAACCAGAATCATCACCAGGCTTACCGCTAGCGTCGCCAGCACGAGCGTGCTGATGGCGAGGTCACGGCGACGCAACGTCATCACGGCAGCATTAACAGAGCCGGAGCGATGCCTGACCGCGAAATTCCAGCGTGGGTAGGAGTTCAAGGCGACAAGAACAGGCTCGGTGGAAGAGCCCGTGTTCTGCGGCTCAAACGCCGTCCCGCCCGCAGCTACGTACTGCCTGGTACTGTCGAGCAGAGCGATCGAGGCATCGGCATAGTCGAAGGGGTTGGAAGAGAAAGTTCCCGTCGATTGGTAAAGCACCCGGCGCCCACTGCCCTGTGCCTGCTGCTCGATCAACTGGAAGACGAAGCCCGAGCTGAGCGGAAAGTATTCTGCCGCCAATGACGGTATGTAAGTCTGGACAAAGTCTTCGGCGTGGAACAGCACCACGAGATAGCCGAGGAGTTGCGGCCGACCGCTCCTCTGCTTCGCTTGCAACGCGTAGACCGGGTGAATGAGAGCAGGAAGCCGGTTGTCCCAAACCCAAACGTTCGCCACGCTGGATGATCCTCCCGCACGGATGCGATCCTCGTCCAACTGAGCGAGCCATCTTGACGGCCACACGGCAGGTTCCAGCTTGCGTGTCTGCGGGTCTAGCTGGAGGAGAGCTCCCGGTCCCGCTTCGCTCTCTTGCGCGAGATACAAGCCACGCATCAGAGGTGCGCGTCCTGAAACACGACGCCATACCGAGTACCGATCGAACAGACGGCTCACCACCGTATGAGGATCGCGAGTTTGGGACGCCTGAAGAGTCTGGCAAATCTCCAGCAAGTCCTGTGCGAAGTCGGTCTGAAATCCGGACGTCGCGCGCTGCAAATTTTTCTGCAACCGGTCGCGTTCAGCTTCACTCACCCTTTTGCTGGATCGCAGTTGCAGCACAGCGAGTGCGATCAACATCGTGATCAGCCCGATGACCGGCAGCACGCCAAACACCGTGCTCTGGTACCACCTGCGCCTCAGCCGTTGCACAGCGCAACCATAGCCGTAGATGCCGCCAGTTCGCAAGCCGCGCCGGAGAACGCCGCCCGCAGGTGAAGCCCGACCATTAGCGTTCCCCGGCGCACGAGGTCTGGTCACAGGGCTGAGAGACCACCTTAGTCTTCGGCCTCAGCTCCTCCGTGCCACGCAGCGCCACCGCGTCTCCTTCTCTCAAATCGCCGAACACCTGGATCTGCTCGCCAGACGTGACTCCTGCCTTCACCGGCACCCACTCAGTTTCTCCATTCTGGATGCGCACGACGAAGGTCGCTTCCATGGAACGAACCACCGCCGTTGCAGGCACAAAGAGAGTCGGTTCGTCGCGATGTTCTGGCCAGATAACCTGCGCGAACATCCCCGGCGTCAGGCCGCCGGGGGGGTTGTCAACATCCAGCTCCACCGGCATGGTGCGTGTCTTCACATCGAGTGATTCCGCCAACCGCGCGACTTTACCGTGGAATGTCTGGTTGGGGTAGCTTGCGACTGTGAACCCCACATCGGCCCCCTGATGGATGTAAGCGACAGCTGCTTCGGGAACATCCACGGTCAGCCGCAGGTGGGAGATCTGGGCGATGTTCAACATCGGGGTGGAGGCGCTCCCGCCCGTGCCGGGACCCACCAGCGCGCCCGGGTGCACGTTGCGTGCAGTGACCACTCCATCGAACGGCGCTGTGATGTTGAGGTACGCCCCCGTCTGCTCGACCGAGCGAAGCGTGGCGCGCGCCGCCTCGACATTCTGGCCCAGCGCCTGCTGCCGGGCGCGATCGCCCGCTACAGCCTGTTGCGAGATCTGCAATTCATTCTCTGCGATCACCCCTGGCGTTTGGTTGGCGACCTTCAAGCGCTCAAAGGTCGCTTCATCGGAAGCAGTCTTTTCTGCGGCTTCAACGGTGCGGGATGCGGCGCTTGATACTTTTGCCTGCGCTTCAGCCCGCTGCGAGACAAGCTCCGGCGCAACCAGCTTGGCCAGCAGTTGTCCCTGGCGAACCTTCGACCCCCGGTCCACGCCAATCCACTGCACGAAAGCAGTCAACTTAGGATAGATCGCCACAGCCTGATACGGCTGAAGCTCACCAGGAAGTGTGATGGTCACGTCGAGCGGGTGCGCGGAGACGCGTACCGTCTTCACAACCGGCGCCGAAGCCTCCAACGATTTTCGGCTTGCGGTTGCGGGCGGAGCGGACTGGGCAGGGTGGCCGCACCCCAGCAGAGCCGTAAACGCCGGTGAGGCGCAGAGAATAAGAAGGTTACGCAAGCAAGTCATCGTTTCATCTCTTCTGCCGGTAGCTCGGCGAATTCGCCTTCAAGGTATGCGGCCTGTTGTTCATTCAGGACCGACGCCACGTTCGCGGGATCATCCGGATCGAGCGATGCCGAAGCTGTGCTGGCTTTGCGCTGCGCCACATTGAAGACCGCAGGCAGCACGAGCAAAGTCGCCAGGGTGGACGCGACGAGCCCTCCAATGACCGCGCGCCCCAGAGGAGCCGTCTGTTCCGCGCCTTCGCCGAGGGCCAGCGCCATCGGCACCATTCCGGCGACCATGGCGATGCTGGTCATCAGGATCGGGCGAAGCCGGCTCTCCGCGCCGAAGAGCGCAGCCTCGGCCGACGTGCCTCCCTGGCGGCGGTGCTGCTCGGCAAACGTCACCAGCAGGATCGAGTTGGCGACCGCCACCCCGACAGCCATGATGGCTCCCATGAACGATTGCATGTTCAAGGTTGTACGCGTCACGAGCAGAGCGATTGTCACGCCCGCAATCACGGCCGGCACGGTCGAGACCACCACCAGCGCAAGCCGTGGCGATTGAAAATTAGCCGCAAGCAGCAGAAAGATGACCACCACGGCTGCGGCAAGCCCCAGTGCGAGGCTTTGGAGCGTTTCGCGCAGGGGAGCGATCTGCCCACGGACGATCACACCAACCCCCGGCGGCGGCGTGCCAGCACGTGCAATGGCTGCGTCGATCTCCTTCGAGACACGCCCCAGATCCTCGCCCGAGATGTTTGCTGTCAGCGTAACCATGCGCTCCATGTTGTGGCGGTCGAACTCACCCGTGACACTGCCGTAGTTCACCTGGGCGACGTCGCCTATGTCGGGATGATCGGACGCACCACCTTCCACCAGCGGGATGCCGGCGATGTCCTGGGCCGAAGCGACCTTCGATTGCGGCAACTCCACCTGCACCTGGTAGGCGATTCCCGTGTTCGGATCCTGCCAGAAGTTGCGCGCGACGAAGCGGCTGGATGCAGTCGCGGTAGCCAGCGATTTCGCCACCTGTGAAGCCGTCACGCCAAGCTGACCGGCGCGCTGGCGATCGATTTCGACGTTGACGCTGGGTGTATCGAGCGCCTGCCCGAACTGCAGATCGCGCAGCGAACCGATCTGCCGCAGTTCTCGCTCCAGGTGTTCGGCATACTGCCGGTCGGAACCCAGACTCGGCCCGCTGATTGCCACCTCGACCGGAGTGGGCGAACCCAGATCCATGACCTGGCTGACGATGTCTCCCGGCTCAAAAGAAAAGCTGATGTCCGGGAACTGCTGAGCAAGCGCCTTGCGCAGTTGCTCTTCGACATCCCGCACGCGCAGCTTGCTGCCGGGCTTCAGACCGACCTGCATCACGGCTTCCTGCGATCCGCTGGACCACAAGTAGATGCTGTTGATTGGGTAGCTGGGTGGATGGGTTCCAACATACCGAGCGTGATCTCTACATTCTCCGGCCCTATGGTCTGGCGAACTGTATCAAGCACCTTCAGGGCAATCCGCTCGGTCACCTCAATGCGTGTGCCCGCAGGAGCGCGCATGCGGAACTGAAGCTGCCCGCCTGAAACATGGGGAAAGATTTCCCGGCCAAGTTGCGGAACCAGCAGCACCAGAATGACGCCAACCACGACCGCGTAAACGACAACAATCAGACGACTACGGCCGAGCCCGCGGCTCAGTCCTCCTCTGTACTTCTCGCGCAGGCGATGGAAGCTGAACCGCCCCTCTCCCTCCGCATGCTGCGGATGCGAACGCAGCATCCACACAGAAAGGACCGGAACCAGCGTGCTCGAAAGCAGGAATGACGAGATCATCGCGAAGCCAACTGCCATTGAGAGCGGAACGAACAGTCCTCGCGTCACTCCGGTCATTACAAACGAGGGAACGAAGACCGCCAGAATAGAGAGCATGGCAAGCAGCCGAGGCCCAAGCGTCGCCTCGTGGCGTTCAGCACAGATCTCTGGATTGAAGGCTCTGTCTGCAACTGGCTATGGATGTTCTCGACCGCCACCGTGGCCTCGTCGACCAGAATGCCCACGGCAAGCGCAAGCCCGCCCAGGGTCATGATGTTGATGGTCTGACCGGCCAACCACAAGCCTACGATTCCCCCGAGCAGAGCAAACGGTATAGTGACCACGATGATCCCGGCGCTTCGCCAGTCCTTGAGGAACAGAAGCACCATCAACCCAGTCAGGAACGCGCCCAGCAATCCTTCGCGAACCAGCGACATCAGCGAATTTGTCACAAATCCGGACTGATCGAAAGCCAGATCGATCGAGACATCCTTTGGCAATGTTTGCCGGAGCTTAGGAAGGCTGTCCTTCACCTCGCGGATTACATCGAGCGTGGACGCGTCGGCATGCTTGGTAACGGGCAGGTAGACCGCCCGTCGCCCGTTCACCAGCGCGTAGCCGACGGTCACGTCATTGCCGTCTTCTACCCATCCGATATCGTGAAGGAAAACCGTCGGCCCCGCACCGGTGCGAATGGGCAGATCGGCCAACTCATGGAAATCCCGAACGACCGAGTTGACCGGCGTGATGCGATTGAGCGAGCCCACCCGGATACTCCCGGCCGGCATGACGACATTGCCTGCAAGCAACGCTTTCACCACCTCATCGGTGGACATCCTGTAGGAGTGCAGACGATCGGGATCGACGTGAAGCACAATCGTACGCGGACTCCCGCCAAACGGCGGTGGAGCGGAAACGCCGGGGAGAGTGGCGAACAGGGGACGCACACGATGTAGCGCCAAATCGTCCAGCTCGCCCACATCCCGCGACTGGCTGGTCAGAATAAGATCGCCTACCGGCACACTTCCGGCGTCGAAGCGCAAAACAAATGGTGGCACTGTGCCTGCGGGCATGTAGGCACGTGCGCGTTCCACATAGGCCACAGTTTGCGCAAGGGCCTGGTTCATGTCCGTGCCAGGTAGAAAAGTCAGCTTCAGCAGCCCAATGCTCTGGATCGACTTCGACTCCACACTTTGCACGCCCGAGATGTAGAGGAAGTTGTACTCGTAGTAGTACACGAGATAGCCCTCCATCTGCGCCGGACTCATGCCGCCATAGGGTTGTGCGACATAGATCACCGGCTCATTCAGCGCGGGGAAAATGTCCACCGACATGCGGTGGATTGCCAGCAAAGATGCAAGCACAATTCCGAGCACGGCGATCAAAACCGTAATCGGGCGGCGCAGCGCTGCGTGGATCAGGCCCATGGGTTACGGTGCTCCAATGTTCGTTTGTTGGTCGATACTTCTGTGGGCCTCGGCAGCCCGCACCCGGTCGACAAAGGGCTGTAGATTCCCCTGGGCTGCTGCCATACGTTCGAGTGCGCGCCAGATATTCAGGCGTCCCAGCGCATCGTCAATTTCAGCGTTCACGAGCAGGCGTTGCGCTTCGGCAACATCCACCAAGGTCGCAAGACCGGCCTGAAATCGCGCGCGGGCCAGTGTCTCCGCATCCCTCGACGCTTTAAGCTCCAGCGGCGTATTCTGCGCAATCTGCTGCGCTGCGTTCAGCCGGATGCTGGCACGTGCCGCTCGCCCGGTAACCGTTTGGATAGTCTGACCATACAGTTGCTCTTCACGGCGTTCGTTGGCCAGTTCAACTCTGCTGCGCGACCGGTTGGACGCAAAGTCCAGAACGTTGAATTTCACACTCACGCCGGCAGCCCAATTGACGGTATCCGGAGCCACGCCCTGGCTGGAATCGGGAGCGGCATAGCCAGTGCCCTTCGCGCCCGAACCGCGTCCATAGCCGGTGCCCTGTACCTCGACTCTAGGCACATACGAGCGATTCAGCACATGCAGGCGTGCCTTAGCTTCAAGCGCCCGGTCCTGCTCGACGATGGCCACTGGATGGCGCTGCGCCGGCACGTTTTGGATCGTAATATCCTCAGGTGCATCCAGCAGAGGCCCGGCCGCGACCTCCACATCAGTTCCAGCCAATCCCAACAATTCAGCAAGCGACGCTTTGGCGAGCGCCGCGTTTCCCTGCGCCTGAATGCTCTGCGTCCGCGCCGCCGCAAGTTCGGCCTGCGCATGCGATGCATCCGCCCCGGGGCGCAGATGCGCATTCACTAAAGCGCCAACCGACCGCGCCAGAACAGCACGCCGCTCGACATCTGCCTGCGCCGCATGCGCCGCCTGTTCGGACGCGAGTACGGTCAGGGCTGCGTCCGCTGCCGCCGTCTGCACATCCAGCAGCGTCAAAGCTATCTGGTCCTCTGTTCGATGAACCGTGGCTTGCGCAGACTGCACCAGCGCGCGCCGGTAGCCGAAGTCAAAGGGCTCCCACGTGACGGTCAATCCCGTGCCCGTGCCCCAGAAGGATGTGGTGCTGCTGTCCAAGACGGGGCCGGAGGGATTTGGAATCGTGGATTGCGGCAGCAGAACGCCCGCAATATTGTTGCGTGTAGCCCGATTCAGCTGCCAAAGAGCATCCACGCGCGGCAAATAGCTATCGCGCGCAAGGCTCACGTTCGCCTGGGCACCAGACCTGCGCTCGAGCGCCGCACGCACGCTGGGATAATGTGCCGCCGCATACGCAACAACCTCCGGAAGCGTGAACACCTTCGCTTCCACAGGTTCACAGATTGCATCCAGAGCAGATAATGCCCAAATCAATGCAACAATGAGCCGCGCTGATGGGCAGAGTTGAAACTTAAACAAAAATCTGTTTTTCACGATTTATGTGCTTCTAGGCTCACTTTCAGGTTTCATCTCAGTATGAAGTCTGCCCTTGTAAACTCACGTTCGCTGAAGGTAAACATTCGCTTACACGGGGTCAACGCGTTTACGCAAAAGCGCATTGCAGCCAGGTGCACGGTCCCGGCATTTGATGGGTCGGAGTGAGGGTAAATCGGTCGGGGCATTTTGTTCGCGAGAAGCTATTCAACGGTAACGATCAACAGAGTAGTGGGGCGTGCGGGCGCGGAGCGATCAGAGATGCTGCACATTTTGCCGATCTGGGCACCTCATGGGCACTGATGTAGCACGAAGATCCGAAAAGCTCCCAGAGCGATCTGCAGGCAGCAGGACGCGTGCTGTGCGACCTACCATACAGGTTCCTGACTTGCCGCTCTTCAGCTGCGAGATGAAGACAGTCGCAGTAGGATTTCGCTCGTGCACAGGGACCACGGCAAGGGCTGCGCCGGTTTGCTCATTGCTGTGAGTAGCGCCGAAGAAGCAGATACAAGGGAGCGCCGATCCCAGCCATGCCGATGCCGAACGCGGCGTGCACGGGGTCCTGAATGGCTGTGCTGAGTGTAATTCCGGCAGCGGCGAGAACAAACGCGAGCGGACCCACGGATAGCCTGGAGTTTGAAAGCCTGTTGCTGAACCAACTCGCCGAGAGCGCAGAACGAAAACGCCTGCAACCGTAAGGCCGTAAAAGATCCATGCAGTGAAGATGACGTAGGTAAACAGTTGCTGGAAGCTCCCGATCAGGGTAAGCGCCGAAGCCCATATCCCTTGCGCCAGAATTGCGAACACCGGCACGCGAAACCTGGCACTGATCTCTCCGAATTTGGAGAAGAACAACCCGTCGTTGGCCATTGCGTAGTAGACACGCGGAGCAGTAAGGACCAAACCGTTGGTAGACCCCAGGATGGAGGTGAGAATGAGGATTGAGACGATCAGCAACGCGCCCTTGCCCCACGTTGCCTGAATGGCCGCACCTGCTGCACTGGTGCTCGCGGCCACCTGATTCGGGGTGAGAACGACGTAGTAGGCCACGTTCAGTAATAGATAGATCGCTGTAACGATAAGTGTTCCCCAGAAGAGGCTCTTCGGGAGATCGCGTCTGGCGTTTCTGAACTCCCCCGCAGTGAACGAGACCACATGCCACCCTTCATACGACCACAGCACCGCAATGAGGGCGGTGCCGAAGTTCAGAGCCAGTGATGCCGTTCCCTCCGCTGGATGTACCGTGCTCAAGGAAACTGCATGGCCCCGACCGATGAGCAGCGCGAAGACGAGGGCGATCCCGATCACTTTACTGATGGCGCTTAGGTTCTGCACGCCTCCTGCGAGCCGAACGCCAAAGAGATTGACTCCAGTAAAGAACACGATGCAGAGAATGGGAAGCACCCGGAACTCCAAAGGAGAAAGCGGTGTGATCTTGGAAAGATAGAGTGCGAAGCCGGATGCGAGCGTTGCAATGCTGCCCGACTGAATGAGGCTAAACAGGGCCCATCCGTACAGGAAAGCGAGCGGCCTGCCATAAATGTTTCGCAGATAAACGTAGAGGCCACCCGCTTCCGGATAAATAGCTGCGAGTTCTCCCATTGAGAGACTGCCGAATAGACTGAGAAGACCGCCTACGATCCAGACCAGCAACACGAGTGTGAGTGTATGCAAACGATTGGCTATGGGTCCGGGCACAAGGAAAATGCCGGAGCCAATAACCGTGCCAACAACGATTGCTATCCCGTCCCGTATGCCCAGGACCTTGGCAAGGCTTCGATCTGTGGACTCACTTGCCGATTTGTCCATGAGCGCGGAATGCCTTCCTTATTCGTGTCTCGGCTGCCGTTCACCAAATGTTTCACTAGCTCGGCGCGCTTCGGTAAGGATAAATGCAAATTCACTTGACTAGACGCAACCCTTGCGTCTATTTATAGCTCAGCAGCCTCTTTGAACGGTTTGTGCAACATACGTTTCACTTCTGCAATTCAGGATTACTTGAATGTCATCTATACCGCAGAGCGGCTTCCTTCCCGAGGTTCTGATTCGAAATCTCGATGGGCCTGACGATTTCCACCAAGCTGAAGAAGTTCAGATCAAAACCTGGGGCTTCGGTGACCGGGACCTGGTTCCTGCGGCCATGTTCGCCGTGGCTCGCAACTTCGGCGGCCAGGCGCTGGGTGCGTTTGACGGAGAACGGATGGTCGGCTTTGCGCTTTCCTTTGGCGCAGTGGAAGACGGGCACGCGCACTTCCATTCGCACATGGTCGCCGTACTGCCGGATTACAGAAGCCACGGGCTCGGCCGCCGCATCAAGATGGCACAGCGGGAGGACGCGTTGCGCCGCGGAGTTCACACGATTGCGTGGACCTTCGATCCGCTGCAACCCAGAAATGCGTATTTCAACCTGGTGCTGCTGGGTGGGCTGGGCGTTCGCTACATCGACGACCTTTATGGCGAGACCAGCAGCCCGCTGCACGGCGGAATTCCGACGGACAGGCTGGCCATTCAGTGGAATCTCCTGAGTTCCCGTGTTCTCCAGGCATTGGAAGGCAAGCCGTACAGGGTTGCAGACGATGCGAAGAGAGTGCCAGTTCCCCCCGCTTCTGATACTGTTCCCCTGGTTGATCGACTAGCGGGACAGCAAGCGTTGCGACGAGAGCTGCTGACTCTGTTCCAGCAGGGCTATACGGTGACGGGCTTCAAACAGGATGTAAATCAACCCTTCTACCTGCTCGAGAAGACTGAAGTTTTAGACGGAGCAACGAATGAAAATTGAAGCGATTACGGCGAGAGAGTTGAGCATGCGCCTGGTTTCCCCCTTTGAGACTAGCTTCGGCGTCACGCAGGAACGCAGAGTTGCGCTACTTGAAGTCCACACCGACGTTGGGACGGGCTGGTCCGAGCTGACCGCGATGGAAGGCCCGTTCTATAACTCGGAGACGATCGACACCGCTTGGATGGTCTTACGAGATTACCTGGCCGGCCTCGTACTCGATGTGGAGATCGCGTCGCCTGAGGCGCTGTCAGCGCTGATGGAAGACGTGCGCGGACACGAGATGGCGAAGGCTGCCATCGAATGTGGTGCATGGGACGCGTTCGCCCGGGCGCAGGGAATGAGCCTGGGCAAAGCGCTGGGCGGGACGCTGGACGAGATTGCCAGCGGCGTCTCGCTTGGCATCCAGGCGGACACAGGCAAGCTGCTCGACAAAGTTGCCGAGGAGCTCGCGAGTGGCTACCGCAGGGTCAAGCTCAAGATCAGGCCGGGCAAGGACGTCGCCGTAGTCGCCGCCGTCAGGAAGCAATTTCCTGACATCGATCTCACCGTGGATGGTAACTCCGCCTATCGCTTGCAGCACGCCGATCTGCTCCGCCAACTGGATGAGTTTTCGCTTAGCTATATCGAACAACCGCTTCCCTGGAACGACATCTACCAGCACTCCCTTTTGCAGCCGCAATTAAAGACTGCGCTGTGTCTCGACGAGTGTATCCACGGTTTGCGCGACGCTGAAGCCGCCATCGCGCTCGGGGCATGCCGCGTCATCAACATCAAGCTGGGACGTGTCGGTGGACACAGCGAAGCCCGGCGCATTCAGGCCTTCTGTCTGGAAAAAGGAGTTCCGGTGTGGTGTGGAGGCATGCTCGAGTCTGGGGTAGGCCGCGCCCACAACATCGCCATGTCGACGCTTCCCGGGTTCGTGCTGCCCGGAGACGTCTCGGCAAGCAGACGCTACTGGGAGCAAGACATTATCCAGCCGGAAGTTGAAGTAGATTCCAAGGGAACGATTCGTGTTCCGCAGGCACCAGGTATCGGCTTCGCAGTGAACGTGCCCGAGATCGAACGACGCACGGTGAAGAGAGATCTCTGGACTCGCCAGGTGAGCGTCCCTGTCTTCGCCGTTTGAACGCCAGGCTAGAGCAGCATTGCAGCCAGCAGAGCTGTGCGCGGAACGAGATGCTTGCGCACAATATGCTCGTGCGCTGCGTGTGCGCCGGCTCCCACAGCTCCCATGCCGTCGAGCGTCGGGATTCCCAGCGCGGACGTAAAGTTCCCG
>JAABUZ0100007216.1_pt1 | contig 13501 bp, 12 predicted proteins | sample 5562091 | NCBI WGS metagenome assembly JAABUZ01 (sample SAMN12813069, study PRJNA571459) | rock metagenome | isolation source: Antarctica rocks | place: Antarctica: Victoria Land, Linnaeus Terrace sud | collected 2015-12-21 | reverse complement strand
CACGCCGAGGAACGGAAAGGGGATCAGGAGGTTGGGTTCTTTGATTCGAAGAGAACCTCCGCCGCAAAACGTTCAGCATGATTTCAGAATCGGTTCACATCGCACTCATCTCGTCGCGTAATACTGATACCTGACGGAGCCAGAGCGGTTGACGGCAATGGACGGAAATCAGGGAGCCGCACCCACCTGCCACACACCGGAGTTGTTGATCGTTCATGGCCCCGTTCTTCTCTTGATTACTCCTTCCTCCTCCTCCCCTTTTCTCGCGGCGGTCCCCAACCGCCGCCTTTTCGTGTCTGTGCTACACTGCAAAACCCGCTACTTCAGGAACGTGAGCGATGCGATCATCGCGATGATGTCGCCGATGCGCGAAAGGAGAAGCACACGATGCCGATTATAGACCCACCCGACGCCCGCTCGATTCTGGCAGTCGCCGCGCATCCCGACGACATCGAGGCGTGGTGTGCCGGTACGCTCGCGCGCGCAATTGACAACGGTGCGACGGTCCGGCTCCTGCTCGTCACCTCCGGCGACAAAGGCTCCGGCGATCCTGCCGCCGATGCGCGTGCGGTGGCGATGCGCCGCGAGGTGGAAGCGCGCGAAGCGGCCCGTCTGCTTGGCATCATGGAGGTCGCCTTTTTGCGCTACACGGATGGCGACGTGGAGAACACGCAGCCGCTGCTGCGCGACCTCGTCGGCGGTGTCCGCCGCTGGCAGCCGGAGGTCGTCTTCACCTTCGACCCGGTAGACCCCCTGCCGCGCTACATCAGCCACCGCGACCACCGCGCCGTCGGCCGCGCGACGCTCGACGCGATCTATCCCCTCGCGCGCGATCCGCTCGCCTTCCCGCAGCAACTGCGCGACGGTCTAGCGACGCACAAAGTCAGCGCGGTCTGGCTCTTCGCCAGCGCCGTTGCGGATGCGTATGTGGACATTGCCCCCACCTTCGAACGCAAAGTTATCGCCCGCCTCGCCCACACTAGCCAGACCGCCGACCCTGCCGCCTTGCCCGAACGCTTCCGCGCGCGGGACAGCGACGTCGGTGCCCCTGTCGGCCTGCCCCTCGCTGAAGCCTTCACCATCGTCACTATCGGACGATGACCGTTCACTCGTCGCAACTGACATCCGTGTTTGCGCATAGCAGGGAAGAATGTGGTGGTGGCGGGCTTTAGCCTGTCTCTCTGTGGCAGGCTAAAGCCCGCCACCACCAGGAAAATCAAGTTATACAGGGATGTCAGTCGCGTATCGGACTGCGATACACTGCACATGATTCGGTATCGCGGCACATGGCAGGTAGACGAAAGGGCCAGACGATGAGCACTGAGCAACATTGGAGCCGGGAGCCGGGGCGGTGGGACGCAGCGTTCACACCGGCGGCGTATGCGATGATCCCGACGAATGCGACGCCGCGCCCGTCGCCCGACGGGCGGCTGGTCGCGTACAGCCGGGGGTACGACGGACAGGTGGATTTGATGGTCGTGCCGGTGGCGGGCGGGACGCCGCTGCAACTAAGCGATGACCCGGCGATGCAGGGGCCGGACCCAAGCCAGCGGCAGGCGTCGTCTATCGCCTGGACCCCGGACAGCACGCGCATCGCCTTCGCCTCCCGAAAGGATGGCAAACTCTTCGTCGTGCCCGCGCATGGTGGCAAGGCGCGGCAGATTGACGAGGGGCCGGGCAATCATCACTCCCCCAGCGTCTCGCCGGACGGGACGCGCGTTGCGTATGTTGCGGAGCGCGGCGAGGACGTGGACATTTTCATCGCCGCGCTCGACGGGTCATGGGCGCGCAAGGTGAGCCAGGGCGATGAATACGTGCTGGAGCCGAAGTGGTCGCTGGACGGCACGCGCCTTCTCTGGTGCCAGTGGCCGCACTACGATATGCCGTGGGACGAACTGGCGATTGTCGTCGCGGACGCGGAGGGGAACGGCGCGAAGATCGTCGCGGGCGGTAGCCGGGTGACGAACAACTACCCGGTCTGGTCGCCGGATGGGCAGCGGATCGCCTTCATTTCTGACCGGGACAACGATTTCGGCAACCTCTGGGTGATGCATGCGGATGGCAGCGGCGCGGAACGGCTCGTCCACGAAGCGCATCAGCACGCCTCGCCTGCGTGGTCGCCGGACGGGCGGCGGATTGCCTACACGCGCAACGACGACGGCAATGTGCAGGTATGCATCTGGGAAGGCGGCGCGACGCGCCAACTGACCGCCGCGCCCGGCACCCATGACAACGTCGCCTGGCTGGATGCGGAGCATCTCGTCTACGTCTTCAGTAGCCCGGTCCAACCGGCGGACATCTCCGTCCATGCAGCGGACGGCTCCGTGCGGCAACCGCTGACGCAGAGCGCGACGGGCGGCATTCTTGGCGGCGACCTCATCATGCCCAAACGCGTCCAGTGGACGAGCCGCGACGGGCTGGAGATTCATGGGCAGTTAATCACGCCGCGCGAGACCGTCCCCGGCGACCATCCGCTCGTCGTCTCGATCCACGGCGGGCCGGTCGGCCAGACGATGTACAACTGGATGCCGCAGGTGCAATACATGGCGCAGCGCGGCTGGATCGTCCTGCAACCGAACTATCGGGGCAGCAAGGGGTATGGCCGCGTTTTTATGGAGAAACTCTACGGCGATTGGGGCGGCGGCGATCTCGATGATTATGTGACAGGCGCGGAAATGGTGATCGGTCAGGGACTGGCGAACCCGCGCAAGGTCGTCGCGATGGGTGGCTCGGCGGGTGGCTACAGCACGCTGATCTGTATGACCAAAGCGCCCGACTTCTTCCGCGCCGGTGTCTGCCGTTTCGGCGTTGCTGACCTCAGCACCTTCACGGACAAGACATGGATCTTCGAGCGGCACTACATGGCGAAACTAATGGGCGCGCCGAGTCGGAATAGCGATTTGTACGTGAATCGCAGCCCGATCCATCACGTCGCCAATGTCCGAGAACCGCTCCTGATCCTGCAAGGCGAGGAGGACATCGTCTGCCATCCGAGCCAGATGAACGCAATGGTGGACGCCCTGCGCAAGGCGGGCAAAGACGTGGAGTATCACACCTATCCTGGCGAGGGCCACGGCTGGCGCAAAGTCTCCACAATGATTGACGACGCCCACCGCACGGACGACTTCCTGATCCGCAAAGTCCTTAACCGGTGAAAAGAAGATGAACCACGAAGGCACGAAGAGCAGAAGGAAAGAGGAGAAAGGGAGATCGCCATTCGTTTTTCTTCATTCCCTCTTCGTGCTCTTCGTGCCTTCGTGGTTCATGATTTCACACCATGAATAGGACGGATCGGCTGCTGGCGATAGTGCTGGAGTTGCAGCGGGTGGGAAAGCGGCGCGCGGAGGATTTGGCCGCGACGTTCGAGACGAGCAAACGGACGATCTACCGCGATATGGAAGCGCTGTCGGAGGCGGGGGTGCCCGTTGTCGCGGTGCCAGGGCAGGGGTACGCGCTGATGGCGGGATACTTCCTGCCGCCGCTCTCGTTCCGCACGGATGAAGCGACAATGCTCCTGCTCGGGAGCGATGTGATGGCGCAGCAGTTCGACGCGCAGTACCGCGCGGCAGCGCAGTCGGCGGCGGCGAAAATCGAGGGCGTCCTGCCGGAGAAGATGCGAGATGAGGTACGCAATCTACGCGAACGCATCCGCTTCGTTGCGCCCGGTCGCCCGGAGGAGCAGGAGCAACTGCGGCATATCCGCCGCGCCATCATTGATCGAACGACGGTGCGCTTCCGCTACACCGCCCGCACCCCGAGTGACAGCGCGCCACCGGCGCATCGCGAGGTTGATCCGCACGCCCTTATCCACATCGCTGGCGTCTGGTACCTTTCCGGTTATGATCACCTGCGGCGGAACACGCGCAACTTCCGCCTCGACCGCATCGAAGACCTCACCCTGCTCGACCGGACCTTCGTGCCCCCCGTGCCGGTCGTACCGCAACGACAACAGCCGCAGGATGACCGAACTCTGGTCGTCCGCGCCCTGTTCGATGCTAACACCGCGCGCTGGGTGCGCGAGTCGCGCTCGTTTTACGCCGTCGCGGAAGAGGAAACGGCAGACGGGTTGCTCGTTACGCTGACTGTGCGGCGCGGAACGGACGTGCTGCAATGGCTACTCGGCTGGGGGAGCCATGTGCGTGTGCTCGAACCAGAGTCGTTACGACGCCTGATCGCAGCGGAAGCGTCTGCTTTATTGGATCATCATTCTTCTTCCCTTTTACTACTGACATAATGGTGTCACAGTCGCGTCGTATCGTGATTTCAGATGCAGCAGCCACCGGGGTTGTTGCCGGAAGCCAAGCCAGGAGGCAAACCACGATGACCACGACAACCGCGATGCCCGCTCTTTCGTTTGTTATGCTACATGTCAGCAACGTTGATGCCGCTTTCCGTTACTTCACCGATCAACTTGGCATGGCCCATATCGCCGATCAAGACGCCCCGGCGTTCCGTATGTTCGCCGCCGGCGAGGGTGGCATTCCGTTCGGTATCGTTAATGAGGGAACGGACGGCCCGAAACCGGGTAGTGTGGAACTGGTCTTCTCGACGCCCGATCTCGAAGGGGTGCGTGCGACACTGGTCGGCAAGGGCGTGGATGCGACTGAGATTCAAACCGCACCATTCGGCGAGTTCTTCGAGATTCCCGCGCCGAACGGCGAGCCGATTACCGTGATGCGGCCACCAGCGTAGGGAAACTTCCCCCATCCCTGGGTAATCGCATCTCATTTCGGGCGATTCCCCCTGGTATTCTCAGGAAAGGGAAAGCGATGTTGAAGGGATTGACCACCGTTACATACGACGCGGACGTGATGTGACGGCAACTATCAAGAAGCTGCTGTCTATGGGAGCGACAGAGTATCGGGTGCCCACAGACCGCGGCGAGGGGTTCATCACTGCTGCTGTGGTCGATCCCTTCGGGAATATCCTGGGCGTGATGTACAACCCTCATTATCTCGATGTATTGGGAAGGGCATTTCCTCACGCATCAGTCAGATGAGTTGCTGATTCCCCGGTGAAGGCGAGCTTTCGCCTGCCACAGCAAAAACTGGCAGGCGAAAGCCCGCCTCCACCGTTTGGTGCCATCGGATCAATGCTACGGAAATCCGCTCTGAGGAGAAGGGAAGTACGGATGCATGAGATTGTTGTTGAATTGAGGCCGAAGGCGCCGTTTGATTTCGGGCAGACGCTGGCGTTTCTGAGTGGATTTCCGTTGATGCGCGGGGATACGGGGATTGCGGATGGCGTATTGACAAGGGCGGCGGTTGCTGCGGGGGAGACGGTTGTTTTCCGGGTCGAAAGCCGTGGGACGATTGACGAGCCGTTGTTGCACTGCACGCTATACGCCGAACAATCAATCACGGGCGTGGTGTGGGAGGCGGTGCTGGATCGCATCGCGTTTTTCCTCAGCATCGCGGACGATCTTGCACCGTTCTACGCGATTGGGCGGGAGGACGCGGCGTTCGCGCCAGTGATCGCGCATCTCTACGGCTACCATCAGGCGAAGTTCCTCACGCCGTTCGATAATGCGGCGTGGGCGATCCTCTCGCAGCGGACGCCGATGGCGGCGGCGCGGAAGACGTGGGATGCGCTCGTCGAGCGGTACGGCAGCCGCCTCACGCTTGACGGACAAACCTATCGCGCCTTCCCGACCGCCGAACGGTTGGCGACCGTCAACCCGGACGATCTACTCGCCATCCTGCCGAACCTGCGTAAGGCGCCCTTTCTCCATGCCGCCGCGCGGGCCTTTGATGATGTGGACGAAATCTGGCTGCGCACCGCGTCGTACGATGAAGTCCGAGCATGGCTGCTGCGGATTCCGGGAATCGGCGATTGGTCCGCGACCTTTGTGCTGACGCGCGGCCTGGGCCGGATGGAGCGGCACGCCGGTGAGGACGCCTTGCTGCGTGCGGCGGCGAACGTCTATGGCCCTGCCGCGTCAACGCCCGACGGATTTCAGGAAGTCGCTCGGCGCTACAGTCAGTATCAGGGGTACTGGGCGCATTATCTCCGGGCGTTCTGACATCGTTGGTGGTGACGGGCTTCAGCCTGCTACAGCATCAAGAGACAGGCTGAAGCCCGCCACCACCATGATTTCCTGCGCTCGCTTGAAAATGCTGTCCACTACGCTATTATTGGAGGTGATGTCGCGCGATGCACCGGAAGGGATAGAAACGCGAATGCGCGGGAATAGCCAGGCACGACTTCTTCAACTCGGCGGGTGGCTACTTGTTGTCATCGGCATGTTGCTGCCGACGGTCTTTATCGTCGCAGCGCCACGCTTCCTCATTCTCATGTTGCCGTTGGCGTGCATTCTCCTCGTCCTTGGGCTGATGCTCGTTTCCGGTCGCTGGCCGTCCGGGCGGGACATCGTCTGAGTTGCGCCCGCCGTGCCGTCTGGTACGATGACCGCCGCGTGTGTAACGGCGATCACAAAAATGGAGACGGCAATGAGCGAGAGCGCGACGGGGAGACGGATGAAACTTGGTGTGATGCCCTCACTTGGTGAAGGCTCGTTTGACGGTGGGACGCCACGGTACACAGACATTCAGGCGATGGCGCAAACAGCGGAGCAGATCGGCCTCGATTCTTTCTGGCTCGCCGATCATCTCATCTATCGCTACCCGGAAAAGGATGAGAGCGGTTGCTGGGAAGTTTTCACCTTCATGAGCGCCGTCGCGGCGGTCACGTCGCGGATCACGATTGGCCCGCTCGTCGCCTGCACGTCGTTCCGCAACCCCGCGCTGCTGGCAAAAATGGCGGATGCCCTCGATGAGATCAGCAACGGACGTTTCATTCTCGGCCTCGGCTGTGGCTGGCACGAGCCAGAGTACGACGCCTTCGGTTACCCCTTCGATCACCGCGTCGGGCGGTTCGCGGAGGCAATGGCGATCATCGCGCCGCTTCTGCGCGAGGGCCGCGTGGACTTCCACGGTACGTACTACGACGTGACCGACACCGTCCTCCGGCCGCGCGGCCCATTGCCGACCGGCCCGAAACTCTGGATCGGTGCGAAAGCGCCCCGGATGCTCGAACTGACGGCAAAGTACGCCGACGCGTGGAACACGGTCTGGCACATTGATCCCGCCGTTGTCCTGGAACGATACGCGCCGCTCAAGGAAGCATGTGCCGCTGTCGGGCGCGATCTCTCGACGCTCGAATTAACGGCGGGCACCTTCGTCAGCCTGCCTGAACCGGGCAAAGAGACGGAAGACGACGGCAAGTCCATCACCGGCACGCCGGAACAGGTCGCCGAAAAATTGCAGGCATTCGCTGACATCGGCGTTAAGCATCTGATCGTTATTCTTCGCCCCTCGACTACTCCCGCTGCCATCGAGCGGTTTGCGCGCGTCGTGGAGATCATGGATCGCTGAACCCTTCTGATGGACCCTCCCCGAAGCGGATTGCTCACAATTAAGCGTTTTTGGCATAATGGGCACAAGGGATCAGAGATGTGTGATACACTGTCCGTACAGTCTGGAGTCGGCACGGCTGTGCGGCGTGGGACGCGGAAGGAGCGGGCAATGATCGAGGTCGAGAGCGAGATCGGCAGACTGCTAGCGGAGATGCCTTTCGATCATCCGCGCGAGGCATGTGGCGTATTCGGCATTGTCGCGCCCGGCCTTGATGTTGCGCGCATCACGTACTTCGGCCTCTACGCGCTCCAGCATCGCGGTCAGGAGAGTGCGGGTATCGCGGCGGCGAGCGGTGATGCGGGTGCGGAACTGCGTGTTCACACACGGATGGGCCTCGTTGCCACGGCATTCGACGAGCAGATTCTCCAATCACTAACAGGCACGCTCGCTATCGGCCACACGCGCTACTCGACGACGGGATCGAGCGTCGCGTGCAATGCTGGGCCGGTGCTTGCCCACAGTGATCTCGGGCCGATCGCGGTCGCACACAATGGCAATCTGACGAACGCGGCACTGCTCCGCGCCGAACTCGAAGCCTGTGGTGAAACATTCGAGACCACAACAGACTCCGAAGTCTTGACTCGCGTCATTGCGCGGGCGCATGGCGTGACGATGGGCGAGCGCATCCGCGCGGCGATGGAGCGTTTCGAGGGCGCGTACAGCCTTGCGATCCTGACGCCAACTGCGGTCTTTGCCGTGCGCGATCCACTCGGACTCAGGCCGCTCTCGATTGGGCGGCTTGACGGTGGCTGGGTCGTCGCCTCGGAGACCTGCGCGCTGGCGACGACTGGGGCAGCGTTCGTGCGTGATGTCGCGCCCGGTGAAGTTGTCCAGATCACCGCCGAGGCCGGGCCGGAAAGTTTGTCCCTCAAACCTAGTGCGCGCGATGCTCTCTGTGTCTTCGAGTTGATCTACTTCGCGCGGCCCGACAGCAAGATGGGCGGCGAACGGATTCATTTGTTGCGGCAGCGGATGGGCGAGGAGTTGGCGCGCGAGCAGCCCGCCGATGCGGACATCGTCGTGCCCCTGCCGGACAGCGCGATCCCCGCCGGCATTGGCTATGCGCGGGAGAGTAATCTACCCTATTCGGAAGCGCTGATTAAGAATCGCTATATCGGTCGCACCTTTATCCAGCCGGATCAGCATCTACGTGAGGTCGGCATCGCGCTCAAATTCAATCCGCTCCCCGAAGTCCTTGAAGGGCAGCGGGTCGTTCTCGTGGATGACACGATCGTGCGCGGCACGACGAGTCGCCCAATTGTCCAGTTACTGCGCGATGCCGGCGCAAAAGAAGTGCATATGCGTGTCCATGCGCCGCCAATCCTCTGGCCCTGCTTCATGGGTGTAGATCTCGCCTCCCGTAGTGAGCTAATCGCGGCGCGTTTCGATGCGGATGTCGCCGAGATTGGGCGGCAAATCGGCGTGGACTCGCTGGCCTATCTGTCGCTGGATGGGCTGTTCCGGGCTATCGGTCAGCCGCGCGATGGGTTCTGTACCGCGTGCCTGACCGGTGAATACCCCGTGCCGCTGTACGACGTAGCAAGTAAATTCGTGCTGGAACGCCCGCTGATCGGCGCGGCGGGACATGCCGCACGCTAGCCCCGATGGAACCTACATGGTTACGATTGCGCGCTGACCCTGAACGGCAGCGCGCCTATCTCCTACGGAGCCGCGTCATCAAGGCGATCCGCGCGTTCTTCGATGCACAGGCTTTCGAGGAGGTCGAGACGCCGCTTCTTGTCGCCGCGCCGGGCATGGAGCCGTATCTCGATGTCTTCGAGACCCGGCTGACCACGGCGCGTGGTGCATCGTCTCGCGCCTTCCTGACGACCTCACCCGAATACGCGATGAAGAAACTGCTCGTCGCCGGATTGCCGCGCATCTATCAAATCTGCAAATCGTTCCGCAACGGTGAAGAGATCAGTCGCGGACACAATCCGGAGTTCACGATCCTCGAATGGTATCGCGCGCATGCTGACTACCGGGCGATTATGGCTGATTGTGAACACCTTCTTCTCGCTCTCTGGCAGGCCGTGCATCTTAATGCCGATTCCGATGCGGAACCGGCGCTCTCGGTCGGGGATGAACGGATCGCGCTCGGATCGCCATGGGAACACCTCTCAGTACGGGACGCATTCGCGCGATACGCCGCCCTCGATCTCGACGCAGTCAGCGACGCTGCAACGATGCGCCAGGCGCTTGAGATGCGCGGGTACCAGGTGTCCGACGAGACGACGTGGGAGCAGGGGTATCATCAGATATTCCTCAACGCGATCGAACCGCGACTTGGCTGGCCGAAGCCAACGGTTCTCTACGATTACCCTGCGTCTTTAGCGGCGCTGGCACGTCGGAAAACGGACGATCCGCGCTATGCGGAGCGGTTCGAGGTATATATCGCGGGCATCGAACTGGGGAACGCCTTCTCGGAGTTAACAGACGCCGACGAACAACACGCGCGTCTCATCGCCGAGCAGACTGAGCGCGCTACATTGGGCAAGACGATGTACGACATTGATACCGATTTTATTCGCGCCCTCCGCGTCGGTATGCCGCCATCGGCGGGCATCGCTGTTGGCGTTGACCGCTTAGTGATGCTTTTCGCCGACGTGGACGCCATCCAGGAGACCCTCTGGTTTCCGGCGAACGAAATCTTCGGCGTGTAACACCTCACCGATCAGCCTTTGTGTATACTGGCAGCCACTGAGGATGTGTGACTCCTCCCGTTCCGGCGGGCGGATGCGAAGGAGGAATTATGGCACTGATTTCGACATCGGAGTTCAAGCGCGGCACGACCATCATGTTTCAAGGGCAACCGCATCAAATGGTGGAAGTGGAGTTCGTCAACCCCGGCAAAGGCTCTGCATTCCTGCGCACCAAACTCAAAAGCCTGCGGACGGGACGTGTCGTGGACTTTACATTCAAATCGGGCGAGACGATTGAGGACTATGCCATTCGCAACGAGGATATGCAGTACCTGTATCAGGAGGGTGAGGACTTCTTTTTCATGAATCAGAGCAGTTTCGAGCAAGTTTCCGTGCCACGCGAGGTGCTTGGCACGATCGCCAATTTCCTCCGCGAGGGCGAAACGTACGAACTGCTGGTGCATGAGGGGGAAGGTGTCGGCATTCGTCCGCCGAAGCGCGCGGTCGTCACCGTAACTGAAGCCGAAATCGCAGCGCGTGGCAATACTGTGCAAGGCGTCAATAAAGCGGTCACGGTGGATACGGGGGCGACGGTCAGTGTCCCGGCCTTCGTCAAAGAGGGCGACCGGATCGCCGTCAACCCGGAAACCGGCGACTACATCGAGCGTGTCAACGATTGAAGACGTCGGACAGAAGCCTGCTTCAGCGCGCGAAAAGGCCGTGGAAGAGAACCTTCCACGGCCTGCAAGCATTTATGGCAAACGCTCACAACCTCGCGCGAGAACCCTATCCCTCACCGAGACGGCGGATATAGGCGGCATCGCCACCACCGCCGGTGCGCGGTGGCGCGCTCGGCTGGCTCGGCATACCCCCGGCAAAGAACGGCGCGACGATCTGCATCACCTGCGCCGGTGTCCGCGGCGTTGCAAAGGCTTCCGGCGCGAAGAGGTCGGTTCCCGGCGCAGCAAGGTCCGCAAGCGCTGATGCATGTTCGGCTTCCACCGCATGGATGCTCAGTGCCGCCTCAAGGATGTCGGGACTCTTGATAGACGGACCTGCGCCGAGGTACGCACTCGCACCAACAGATTCCACATTCTGGAAGAATGCGACAATCCCTGCCTGGTCCTTCGGCACACTGGAGAAGTTGTACTGCGCGGGCTGCACCGGCGTACCGCCCAATTTCTGGATGGTCGCGATGATCGCATTAACGTGATCGGACTCGTGCTGCCCAAATGACTGAAAATACGTCGCGGCACGCCCACTGAGCGCGCCGGAGCTGTTGATCGCCCGGTAGGCCGCCGCCTCCAGATGCTCCAGCGTCAGCGCGTAGTTGAGGATTTCGAGGTCGCTGTCGAGCGGTCCCGCCGCCACAGCCATCGCACCGAAGCCGCCACCGAGTGCGCCGACTGCCAGCGCGCCTGCCCCCGCGACCACTGGCCCTTTGAAGAACCCGCGCCGTGAAAATGGCCGGGAAAGTGCGTCCCGCATCGTCCGCTCGAATACCGTGTTCGCCATCACTCTCGCTCCTTTATCACATCGTGGTCGGTGTCGTTCCTGATCGCCGTCACGCTTCAATTGCCGAACGCTGCCCGGAGCGCCGCTCCAGCTTGCGCCTGCGCTTGCCGTGACTTGGCGATCACCATCGGCATGCTGAAGAACTCATGCATAACGCCTTGGTAACGCATGGACTGCACTGCAACGCCCGCATCGCGCAGTCGCTGAGCGTAGGCTTCTCCCTCGTCGCGAAGCGGATCCACTTCATCAGTGATGACCAGCGCCGGGGGGAGGCCGTGCAGGTCCGGCGCGCGCAGGATCGAGAGATACGGATTCGGCGCGTCCTGGGGTCCGTTTGCATAGTAGCGGAAGAACCACATCATCGCCGGCTTGGACAGCGGTACCGCCTCCGCGTTCTCTTGATACGATTGCGTGTCGAATGCGTAGTTGCATACCGGGTAGATCAGGAGTTGGAAGACTGGCATCGGCGCGCCCTCGGCCTTTGCCCGCAGGGACGTCGAGGCCGCCAGGTTGCCACCGGCGCTCTCGCCAGCGACTGCGACACGGTTGGGATCGCCGCCGAACTGGCCTGCATTTGCCTGTATATATCGGTAGGCGGCGTAGGCATCTTCGTGAGCCGCCGGGAAGCGATTCTCAGGGCCCAAACGATAATCCACAGAGACGACGACACATTTAGCCTGATTCGTCAGGCCACGACATGAAGCGTCGTAGACATCCGTGTTATAAAGTACCCATCCGCCGCCATGGAAATAGACAACCACGGGGAACGGGCCACTCCCACTCGGCGTGTAGACACGGACGGGAAGTTGCCCACCCGGCCCGGGAATCATGCGATTCTCGACCTTCGCGACCGGCTCTGGGTCGGTGCTGAGGCCGCGCTTTTTCGCCACGGCGAGTGCGGCGTCCTTGACGCTCGGCCCCATCCGCGCCTCCTGTGGTGTCAGGACATAGGGCGGCGGGCCGGACGCGGCAATCTGGTCCACGACTTCCTGTGCATCCGCGTCGAGCGGCTTCTGGTCAGCCCCTGGCCCTAACACCGTGCCAATTGCTGCGAGGACCTGCGCGGGCCGCAGAAGGCTCTCAAACGCCTTCGGCACCGGGCTGGTGTTCGGGTCAATTAGCGTCTTGATGATCGCCGCATGCCGGGCCTCGACCTGGACGATCGAACCAGCAACGCCGAGGATTTTCTTGTCCTGAATCTCGCGCGCCGCGCCGTCATACGCTGCGACACCGGTCGGTTCCAGGATGTTTGCGATAGCGAGAATGCCCGCCTGTGTTGTCGGATCGCCCAGTTTGGTGAAGTCGTAGGACTTGCGCGCCTTGACCGGCATACCACCAGCCTGGCTGATTGCCTTTGTGATTCCATCCACATGCGCCTGCTCGTGGGTACCGATGATGGCAAGATATTTCGCAGCATTGCCCTGCAACTTGCCGGAGCCGAGAACCTGCTTGTAAAAGGTATTCTCCAGATGCTCAAGCGTCAGCGCATAGTTCAGGACCATCAGGTCGTTCTCGAAAATGGGCGCCACGATCTCCTCCTGCTTCATCCAACTACTCACAGACTACGGCGACAACGCCGACAGCCGATGCCCCAGCGTCCTGTTCCGTCGCCAGATCATTGTGACACCGTTCGTTTTAGCGCAACATTGATGCCATGAGGATTCCTAGAGGCAAGAGAGACCGAATGAAGTTCCGTTTCTTTCGTAATTCTTCACACGCGGAGTAAAGAACGCACAGTTGTCTGACCCTGCCGATGTCGGCTCTGCTTCGTTGACAAGAAATCTCGTGCTCGGCTACACTTGGGGCGGTCGCGCGACCGTTGGCGGATGGTGCAATGGTAGCACAGAGGACTTTGAATCCTTTAATCTAGGTTCGAATCCTAGTCCGCCAGCCATGCCGGCACGCGCCAGGGAGCGCGCACCGCTCCTC
>JAABUZ0100007211.1_pt1 | contig 13505 bp, 12 predicted proteins | sample 5562091 | NCBI WGS metagenome assembly JAABUZ01 (sample SAMN12813069, study PRJNA571459) | rock metagenome | isolation source: Antarctica rocks | place: Antarctica: Victoria Land, Linnaeus Terrace sud | collected 2015-12-21 | reverse complement strand
TCGACCGAGGCGATCAGCGTCGGCGCCTTCATCGCCGTGATCAGGTGATTGAAGAAGCGCTGCTTGGAGGACTCGAAGGCCGAGCGCGCCGCCGACTTGGCCTGGGCGTTGAGCGTCTTCCTACCCCCGTCCGCACCCGTGCCGGTGACGCCGGTCGCCTCTAGCGCCGCGTCGAGGTTGGTGTGGATGACCTGAAAGGCGCCCGCATAGGCGTCGTAGATGCGGGTCTGCTCGGGGGTGAGCGGGTGCTCGACGAGCTCGTATTCGACGCCGTCGTAGGAGAGCGAGCGGGCCGTGTAAAGGCCGAGCGCCTTCAGGTCGCGGGCCAGCACTTCCATTGCCGCGACCCCGCCGGTCTCGATCGCGGCGACGAACTCGGCGCGGTTGGCGAAGGGGAAGTCCTCGCCGCCCCACAGACCTAGGCGCTGGGCATAGGCGAGGTTCTGGACGGTGGTGGCGCCGGTGGCCGAGACGTAGAGCACGCGCGCGTCGGGCAGCGCGTGCTGGAGTCGCAGCCCGGCGCGGCCCTGCTGCGAGGGCGCGGCATCGCCGCGTTCGCCCTTGCCGCCGGCGGCGTTCTGCATAGCGTGGCTCTCGTCGAAGACGATCACGCCGTCGAAGTCTCGGCCGAGCCAGTCGACGATCTGCTGGACCCGCGAGACACGTTCCTCTCGGGCGTCGGAGCGCAGCGTGGCGTAGGTGGCGAACAGGACGCCCTCCTCGAGCCGGATCGGCGTGCCCTGGCGAAAGCGCGACAGCGGCTGGATGAGCAGGCGCTCCTGGCCGAGGGCCGACCAGTCGCGCTGGGCGTCCTCGATCAGGGTGTCGGACTTCGAGACCCACAGCGCGCGGCGGCGGCCCTTCAGCAAGTTGTCCAGGATGATGCCCGCGACCTGGCGGCCCTTGCCCGCGCCGGTGCCGTCGCCGAGCATGAACCCGCGCCGGAAGCGGACGGCGGCCTCGGCGTCATCCGGCGCGGCCGAGACCACGTCGAAGGTGGCGTCCACGGCCCAGGCGCCCGCGAGCTGGGCTGAATGCGCCTCGCCGGCGAGGACCACTGTCTCGATCTGGGCGTCGGAGAGCAGGCCTCGCTCGACCAGGCCAGCGGGCAGGTGCGGCCGATAGCCGGGCCGCGGCGGGCGCACGCTCGCCATGGCGGCCGACTGTACGAGCGGCGTCGGGTGGGGACGCGCGCCCGGGATGCGGATGGTCAGCAGGGCGTAGGGCTCGTAGAGCGCCTCGCTGAGGCGGGCGACCGTGCCCGGCACGTCAGCGGCCGCCTCGTATGCGAGTTCGACCGCGTCGGCCGCGACGGGTGCGAGCGGGCGCGGCTCGGCGCGGAGCCGCATCGGCGGGGAAGCGGCTTTGCGCCGATCCGCCGAAGCGGAACTCCGGGTCGGCGCACAGGCGGCCCGCGGCGGCACGTGCCGCATGACCCAGTCGAGCAGGGTCGCGGCGTCCGGCGCCCTGCCGAGGGAGGCTGCCTCGGCATCACCGCTGCCCGAGACGCGGTCGATGACGGTCAGGCGCGTCTCGGTGGTGGTGCCGTGTCGCGCAAAAGCGTGGCCGTCAACGACGGCGGTGAACAGGATCCGTCCCCGTTCGCGCAGGCGTGCGAAGGTCCCCGACCAGGTCGGGTTCACCGGCGAGAAGGACGCGCCGGTGATGGCGACCAGGCGCCCGCCTTCCGACAGCCGCGCCAGCGCCGAGGCGACGTGCCGGCAGGCGGCATCGGCGACGCGTCCCTCGACGTGGGCGACGGCCGAGAAGGGCGGGTTCATCAGCACCACGCTCGGCCGCAGCTGCGGGTCGAGCTGGTCGTCGATATGCGCCGCGTCGAAGCGGGTCATGGGTGCCGCCGGGAACAGGGCCGCGAGCAGGTCGGCGCGGTTGTCGCCCAGCTCATTCAGCGCAAGCGATGCGCCGGCCAGCTCGGCGAATACGGCGAGCAACCCGGTCCCAGCCGATGGTTCCAGCACGACATCGGCCGACGTCATGGCGGCGGCGGTCGCGGCGACGAAGCCGAGCGGGATCGGAGTGGAGAACTGCTGGAGCGCCTGGCTCTCCTCCGAGCGGCGTGTATGGCTGGGCAGGAGTGCTGAGACCTTGCCCAGCATGGCGAGTTGCGCCGCGGCGGACCTGGAGCGCATGGCCGGGCCGAACCGGCGCAGGAACAGCAGCTGCGCGACCTCGCAGGCCTCGTAGGCCTCCTTCCACGCCCAGCGGCCCTCGGCATCGGACCCGCCGAAGGCGGTCGTCATCACCTCGCGCAAGGTCCTGGCGTCAACGGCTTGACCACGCGCCAGCACGGGCAGGAGCGCCTGGGCGGCGGCGATCAGGGCCGAAGCGGTGGAAGCAGGCGGCATGGCGGAGGAAACGGGCGCGAGCCCGGCGGAGGCGGTCGGCATGGGAGGAAGCTCCGGAAACGAGGGAGATCGAACCGGCGGCGCTCTCTCTTCAGCTCGCCGGCTCGCCTCCTCCCGGCCCCCCTCTCCCTCTGGACCGCCGAGACCAGGAAAGGGTCCGGCGCATTGGCGCCGAGCCCTGGGAAGTATCGCTTGCCGTCAATGCGGTGCGCTCGACCTGTAGGGGCGAGCGTCAAGGCCGGTGATCCGGTAGAGGCCGCCGCCGCCCGGAGGTCGGAACCGCACAGCGCGGGGACGCCGCGGGTCGATCACCACTTCGAGCCGCTGGTGCGCGGCGCCGTCCCTGAAGGTGATCGGCTCCTCGAAGACGAGCTTCCAGCCGTTGCGGAGCCGCGGTTGCGACGCGCGCCGGGCCGCGGCGGCGTGACACATCTCGCGCCAGGCGAGCGCATGCTTGTTCGCCGTCGGGGTGAGCAGGTCGAGGATCGCGGTCGGGCAATCGGCCTCGTACGACCCATGCTCTCGTCCATGTCCTTGTAGCCGAACACCTGGCCTTCGCGGTCGCGCGGGTTGTAGTGGACGAGGCAGACGACCGCGAAGACCTCGCGCTCCTGGCCGGGCCGAAGCAGCTCCACCGCGGCGTAGTAGGTGCGCATCTTCACCAGCGCCGAGCGCAGCACGGTCGAGCGGACCGCGACGCGCGCGTAGGTGAACTGGTCGTCGAGGTAGGCGCGGGGGCCGCAATGACGGCCGAGCGAGTGCATGTAAAGCCACCCTCCGGACCCCACCCAGACCCGCGATGCGGGCTTGGGACCCTGGGGTCCTTCGCCCATGAGGGTTCTCCTGAAGCGACGACGCCCGGCACGGGGCCGGGCGCGGTCGGGGTTGACGGAGATCGGAGCGGGGTCAGGCGGAGGCGACGCCCTGCCCGGGATCGGCCGCGGGGTCGAGCATGGTGCAGAGCCAGTGGTCGCAGTCGGTCCAGGCGAGGCTTTGCCGAGTGCCGAGGTCGATCACCTGCGCGCCACCCCCGAAGCTGTCGAGGCGCGGCTTCGAGCAGGTGAGCGCCCAGGTCAAGCCCCAGCGGCCGGCGAGGTCAAACGCTTCCGCGCGGGCCAGCACGAAGGCGATCCAGGCCGGAGCCGTCCCAGGCCGGGGTGGCGATCTCGACCGCGACAGCGGGCAGCTCGGCCGCGATCTCGCCGACGCGAGCCTCGACGCCCTCGATCTGGCCTGAGTCGCCGCAACCGTCGAAAGCCACGACGACGACGGTGATCCCGGATCCGGCGAGCGCGTCGAACAGCGCGGCCTTGTTGGCGTGCAGCGCCTCTTCTGCGAGGCGGTGACGGGCGGCGTGCTAGGGCGTGGTGATGATTTAATTATTTGATCCAGATTGCGATGGCGGCGAGTTTGACGAACCCCATGAAGTTGGCGAGCAGTTTGTCGTAGCGGGTGGCGACGCGTCTGAACTGTTTGAGTTTGTTGAAGAAGCGCTCGATGATGTTGCGCTCCTTGTAGAGCTCGGTGTCGTAGGGACGCTGGACCTTGCGGTTGCGCTTGGGTGGAATGACGATCTCCGCTCCCGTTTCGGCGATTTTGTCGTGGAGATGGTCAGCATCGTAGCCTTTGTCGGCGATCGTGGCATCGGCCGTGAAGCCATCGACGAGATCATGCGCGAAGGCGATGTCGTTGCGCTGTCCCGGAGAGCCGATGAGGCGGACCGGCAGCCCGAGCGCATCACCCGCAACATGGATTTTCGTGCTCAGCCCGCCCCGAGACCGGCCAAGGCCCTGGGCATTCGCCCCCCTTTACCGTGCGGGCACCGGCGGCATGCTGATGAGCGCGGACGATGGTCGAGTCGATCATCAGCCATTCCAGATCGGCTTCGCGTGCCAGAACGGCAAGCATGTCGTCGAGAACCCCCCTTTCTATCCAGCGGTAGTAACGTCGCTTCACAGACCCATAGTGGCCGAGCCGTTCGGGCAGGTCACGCCAGCGACCGCCCGAGCGAGCCATCCACAATAGCGCATCCAGAAATAGGCGGTTGTTCGTCCGAGGACCCGCTTGCCCTTGGTGCCACCTGGCACAAAGCTCTTGATGCGGTCCCACTGATCGTCTCGAAGCGCGTCGACATCCATCGCTGACTTCCAAAAGTCAGCGTTGAATCTGATTTGCTCCCCTCTGGGAATCCCCAATCTTTAAATCGTCACTGCGCACTAGGCCTCGATCTGCGCCCAAGCGGCGGCAAGGTCGTAGGTAGGATGAGCCTCGGTCATGGCAGTCTCCAGATTGGGATGGGAAAGGGTGCGGGGCGCTCGGAGCCGCCCCGCCGTGGTGTCATTCCGCCGCGACGGCGAGCGGGTCAGCAGCGCGGTCGGCAGCATCGTCCTCGGCAGCGAGGAAGGCCGGCAGCGCCTCGGGTTCGCCGGCCTCGGCCGCGAGCTCCAATTTCACCTGTCCGTCGTCCGCCCCGGGCGTGCGCAGCGGCTCGGGCAGCCAGCCCGTGTCGGCGAGGAGCCGCTCGGCTTCGCGCGCCATGTCGGGCTTCTTGAGGTGGTCGATGAGCGAAGCTGCCATCTCGCCCTTGGCCTCGCGCACCGCTTCGAGGATGCGGCCCTTGGTGACGCGGCCGAGATAGTTGGCGACGGTGGGCTGCCAGCCCGCCTCGGTCATGTCGAGACGGACCGCCCGGGCCAGCCGATCGGCCTGGGCCAGACGCCGATCGAGCCGGTGCTGGGACGGGCCCGCACCGCCATAGCGGTCGACCTTCTCGCACAGGGCATTGATGCCGTAGCTGACGCAGTGGGCGAGTAGCGCCAGACGGCTCGCCTCGTCGAGCCCGTCGATGCGGTCCCAGAGCGCCTGGTCGTCATCGACGGCCAGGTCCATAGCCCAGCCCTGCTGGCGCTCCTCGACGGCGCGTGCCGACGGGCTGTCCTTAAGGTCTGGTCCTTGTGCCGGGAGGGAAACGGGGCGGACCATGGCCTCCAGGCACCCGCCCGCGGGCGAGACGCGGCGGAACGTGTCCCCGGCGAGCTTGTGCAGGAGCGCCGTCAGGGCGACGTGCGGGTCGCTCCCGACGGCGTCGCGCAACGCCAGCGTGCGATGGGCGGTCAGCTCGGCCAGGAGCCGCTCGGGCAGCGGCTTCACCCCCTCGTCCTCCTCGGGCGGCTCGGGCTCGCCCGCGCCCCCGATCGCGACGACCGCGCGCTGCACCGCGGACGGCGTATCCGCCTCGGCGCCGGGCATGGCGGCAAGCGCGTCTCCGTCCCCGCCGCCGGCAGCCGGGACCTCCGGCTCGACCGGGGCCTCGTCCGCGGGCCGGACGAAGCCGCGCTCGACCTTCAGGCTGCCCGAAGCGTCGATGCTGACGAATGTGCCAGCCCGCGCGACCTCCGCCGGGTCGTAGTCGGCCGGGCGGTGGTGGAAGGCGTCGAGCGCGGCCTCGATCTCGCCCAGGCGCCGATCGACCCCCTCCGGCAACTCGTCGGGGGTGTCGGCATGCTTCTCTTGGAGGGCGCTGTACTCAGTCTGCAGCGCGTCGTAGGCCGCCTGCTCCTCGTCGGTGAGCACCGGACCCGTGGCGCGCAGTCGGCGCAGGCCCGAGGAGTGGCCGTAGGGGAAGTCGATCCGCGCCTCGATCCATTTCCAGCCCTCGTCCGCGATCGCCAGCGCCTCGGCCTGCAGCTTCTCGGTCGCCAGCCGGTCGAGGAGCGCGGGGTCCTGCAGCCAGCCGCCGTCGTCGCCCTGGAACAGGTCGCGCAGCACGGCGCCGCCCGCCTGCTCGTAGTCTTCGACGCCGACGAACTGCGCCCGCTTGTCACCCGCTCGCACGGCGCCCTCGGTCAGCGCGCGCCGGATTTGGTAGGGCTCCCTATAGGGCTGGCGCGCCGTCGTCTCCCAGACCCGCTCCTGGCGGGCGTGGTCGGCGCTGACTGTGAAGGCCATCAGCATCTCCAGCGTCATGCCGTCCGCCGCGTAAGTGTCGAGCAGCTTCGGCGAGACCGACGCGAGCCTGAGACGCTGGCGCACGACCGGGACAGGGACGAAGAAGCGGGCCGCGACGTCCTCGACGCCGAGGCCGCGGTCGACCAGCGCCTGGAAGGCTCGGAACTGGTCGAGCGGGTGCAGCGCCTCGCGCTGGACGTTCTCGGCGAGGCTGTCCTCCTCGGCCGAGATGGGCGAAAATGCCTCACGCAGGTTGCACGGCACGGGCGCGGTCTTGGGCAGACGCTTGGCCTTGACCAGCATCTCCAGCGCCCTGAAGCGGCGGCCGCCGGCCGGCACCTCGAACATGCCGGTCTCCGCGCCGGACGCGTCCACCACGGGGCGCACGTTGAGGTTCTGCAGCAGCCCGCGCCGGGCGATGTCCTCGGCCAGGTCCTCGATCGAGATGTTGGCCTTGGTGCGGCGGACGTTGGCCTGGGACAGCACTAGCTTGTTGAAGGGGATGTCGCGCGAGGTGCTGAGGGACGCGATCTTCTGGATGGTGGTCGCCATGTCGGACTACTCCGCGACGGGCGGCCGGGAGCTTCTCTCCCAACCTCCTGCCCGTCGCCAAAATCCCGCTCCACCCTCTTCCTCTCTACCCCCGGCGTCCGTCCCCGGCGGATGGAGGTTGAACACCTCCGCGCCGAGTCGGCGGTACGCATCGCCGACGACGGCCAGCGGAGCGTAGGAAAGTGCATGGTAAGGCGGAGCGAGCCAGAGGCTCCGCTCAGCGAAGCTGAGTGGAGTGGCGAGTGGAGGGGGCTCGCTCGCGGGCACGTCGACCGCCACCATGGGGCCGCGCACGGCGAGGTCCCACACCCGCTCGAAGGCGACGCCGCGGCTGTCGATCACGGGCAGGCCTGCATCGACGCAGGCGGCCTTGACCGGCTCGCAGTCGTAGCCCGACAGCCAGCCGTGACCGTAGTGGAGCGTGAACCCGCCGCGGCCGATTGCGAGGTGCCCGCCCGGGGTGGCGAGGGCGCGGGCGATCCACTCGGCGTAGTCGCGTGAAGCCTGAGACGCGGAAGCGTGCATCGGCGTATCTCCGTGACGGGCGGCCGGCGATCAGCGCCGACCTCGACCCGTCACGGACGCCACGGCCGCCCTCTGACGCGAGGGCGGCCGGGCTTGGCGGCTCGAAGGTCGGGATGGGCTATCGATGGGGCTCGGCGCCGGGACGGAACGCGAGCAGGTAGTCGGCCGCCTTCGACGCGGCGGATGCGGCGCGGACGATGGCGCGATTGTCCTCGCGTAGCACCTCGAGCCAGGAGGCGATGTAGTCGGCGTGGCGGACGGTGGGCGCGATACCGAGCGTGGCGCAGCAGAAGGCGGCGCACATCTCGGCCACCAGTTCTTCCTTGGCGTAACCCTTCGAGCCGAAGCCGCTCGTCATGTCGCGGCCAAGCCGGCTGCCGTGGCCCGACCAATGGCCGAGCTCGTGGAGGGCGGTCCGGTGCCAGTTGATCGGCGCGAAGTAGGCCTCGGGCCGGGGTACCTGGATGTAGTCCGGCCCCGGCGCATAGAAGGCCTTGTCGCCGCCCAGCCGCAGGTCGGCGCCGCTGGCCTGGATCAGCCCCTCGACCTCCGGCAGGATCAGCTCCCTGGGCATCGGCAGCGGGGCGGTGACGAGACCCTCGGGCAGGCTCTCGCATTGGTCGGCGGAGAAGACGGTGAAGCGCTTGAGGAACGGGATCGCATGCGCCTCGTCGCCCGTGTCGCGGGCGCGGCGCTTCTCGTCGTCCGGCACGAACCTGTCCGCGTAGACCACGGTGGTGCCGCGCCCTTCTTGACGTTGCCGCCGAGCGACAGGGCTTGGCGGAAGGTCAGCCAGCTCTGGCACGAGTAGCCGCGGGCCACCACGGCGCCCCACAGGATCAGCACGTTGACGCCCGAGTAGGCGCGCCCCGTGGCGGCGTTGCGCGGCATGGCGAGCGGGGCGGCCACGCCGACCGTGCCCCAGGGCTGGACCCAAGGCAGCCGGCCGTTCTCCAGCTCGGCGATGATCCTATCGGTGATCTCGTCGTAGAGGCTCAGGCGCTCGGGGGCAGACTCGGCGGATCGGGTCGAGGAGGAACGAGGCATGGCGGGTTCTCCCGCGACGGGCCGGCCGGGAGCCACTCTCCCTGCCTTCTGGCCCGTCACGGCGACAGCCGCGGCACTCTCCCTCTCCTACGAGGCGCTCCGGGCGGCACCCCACTCTGGTAGAGCGGTCGAGACCGGGGCTCGGCCGCCGCGAGTGTTCGGCCTCCTCCCGCCTTTCCAGAGCTCCGCTGAGTCCCCGCGATCGTTGTGGATTGCGGAACCGCACCGCGCTAAGCATATCGAACACAGGAGCCGGATTCGGCTCGTCGCGCGCGTCAAAGGGGCATCGCCATGGCATCCACCGCCGCACAACCCGGAAATATCGGCAAGGCCACGAAGCCCGTCTCGGCCGCCGACCGCATCAAGACGCCGCCGTTCAAGCCGACCAATGGGATCACGCGCAAGCAGATCGACAAGGTCGTCCGCGACATCATGGCCAGGCGTGAAGCGCAGCCGCGGGGCTGATCGGACGGCCGCGGCCCAGCGAGCCTACGACGAGAGTGTCTTCATCAACTGCCCGTTCGATGACGGCTACAGACCGTTGTTCCGGGCCACCGTCTTCACCGTCTACGACTGCGGCTTCGACCCGCGCTGCGCGCTGGAGGTGTACAACTCCGGCCAGGTTCGCATCGACAAGATCATGAAGCTGGTCGAGGACTGCCGGTACGGCATCCACGACATCTCGCGCACCGAACTCGACTCCGCCAACCAGCTTCCCCGGTTCAACATGCCGCCCGAGATGGGGCTCTTCCTAGGCGCGCAGCGCTTCGGCGCGGGCCGGCAGAAGGACAAAACCTGCCTCGTTCTCGACCGCGAGCCCTACCGCTATCAAAAGTTCATCTCCGACATCGCGGGTCAGGACATCGCCCCGCACGACGGGAAGGTCGAAAAGCTGATCGGGACAGTGCGGGACTGGCTCAGTGCGGCCACGGGCAACATGCCGCTGCCGGGCGCCAAGATCGCGGAGCGGTTCTCCCGCTTCAGCGCCGAGATGCCCTTGATCGCCGGAGTGTTCCATCTGCAGGAAGAGGAGCTCACCTTCGTCGACTATGCCAACCTCGCTTCGAGCTGGCTGAGGGTCAACCTTCTCGCGTCGACCGACCCGATTGCCTGACCGGGTCGAGTCTCTTCTGCGATGCTGGGCATCCGTCGGGTGCCGGCCATTAGTATGTCGGTGAGACGCGTCAATGCCGACACCGATCCCGACCTCCGCAGCGGCTCCCACCATCCATTACGCAACACTTTGCGTCGCAGCTCGCCGCCGATGATGGCACGCCGTCCGGCGTGCTGTGCGGCGTCGTGGCGGTCTTCTGACCTTCAGCACCCGAAGGCCCCGCTCCGGGTGGAGCGGGGCTGAGGCGGGGCGGCTCAGTCGCCGTTGCGGCGGGACCAGATCAGGCTGTAGCTGCCCTCGTCCTCGCCCTCGACCAGGGTGGCGTAGATCGGAGCGGGGAAGCTGGGGTCGTCGAGCTTGACCGAGCAGTAGGAGCGGCCCTCGTTCGAGGTCTTCTTCCAGGCCGCTCCGAACTCGATCGAGCCTGCGAAGACGCGGTAGTCGGGGGCCTTGTCGCTGCTCTTGTCGGCCGCCTTGATGGTGGTCTTGGCGTTGATGCTGAGCGTCTTGACCGAGCCCGTGAAGGTGTCGCCCGACTTGGTGAAGGTGCCGATGGTCGCCATGGTGAAGTCTCCTGTCTGTCTACCGGGTCCGCGCCCATCGCGGCCTCGATGGCGATCTTGAGGCCGGAGGCGATCGACGACGCACCCGCTCGCGGGCCGGAGCGCAGCGGAGGACGGCGGAAGGCGGCTTTCTTGCCTCGCGAGGAATGCGCGGAACCGGGGTCCCCGGGCGACTTGTTGCTTGGGGTGGTCCCGCAGGGGAAGAAAGTTGCCGGACGCCGTTGCGACATAGGCGATCGAGGCGAAGCCGTCCTTCGGCCAGCTCAAGCCACGAGAGGTCGTGTGGGACGCGCTCCCGGACAGCCCGGGAGACGCGCTGGTGACAGGCTCCGCCCGCCGAAAAGGGACACCCAGGCTCGGCCGACAGCACCCTCTCAACGCAGGCCTCAGCACACAGCCGACATGGCAGCGACTCGCCTTCCGGTATCCGTCCATTCGCTGCCCGTCGGGCGGCCTGGAAGAGAACCTCCCGAGCGGGGCTGCACCACGCTCGACGAAGCGCACCCGCTGCCATCGGCCTCAAACCCGGCCTCGTCGTTGGTACGCGCGTCAGCACCGCCGTTTTGGCCGGCCGCGGACGACACTGACGTCCGTCCGCGTCCCGCTCCACCCGGAGCGGGCGTTCGCTCGTGCTTTCTCGCGTCAGGGATCGAGCCCGTCAGGGACGAAACGGCAAAGCCGGTTCGAGCGGAGCCGACGAGCCCGGCCCGAAGGGCGACGCCCAAACCTGACCCGTTCTCGATATTCGGATGCGTCAGGTACCGTGACCTGATTTGGCCGATAGTTGCCGCTCTCTGCCTATCGAACCCGCGCGGACGAGCTTCAGAAGCATCATGCCGTTCTGGCAAGGCGAATGCGGGGACGTCACCTGGCGCGGCCCACTCGGTTGTCAACCGAAGTTTTACCGCCTTCGACGCAGGCGGAGGCATTCTGCGCCCCACCAGACTGTCTCGATCGTCTCGAGCGCCATTGTCGCATTAAGGAGAGTTTTTGCGACATATGGCGCGGCAGACGCCGGCGTTTGTCATTTTCCAAAGTCGATTTCAGTGAAGTGTCAAAGGCGACTTCAGCGGAGCTGGAGGTAGGCTTGGGACAGCTGCAGTCAGCAGGTTCTGCCTGGACTGGCTCTCAGAGCGGGGACCGGTTGCGAAAGCGGAATGCACGCTCGACAAGATCGACCATGTGGGCGGCGGCATGCGTCGTCAGTGGGTGGTGCGTGGCACCCGGTCTCGGAGAGATGTAGCGTGCCATCTCACCGGCTTGTTCGAGCTGCTGGTCCGACGCCGTGGCCAGCAGTGAAATCACAAGATTCTCCAACGCGATGATGCGGACGTGCAGCGCCCCTACCTCGGCAGCGTCGTTGCTGGGCATCGGAACCTGATTTTCGGCCGTCACCGCTTCCGTCTGGGGGCCATCAGGCTCGGCACCTCCCTTGTTGTTCCATCTGGACAGCGTCCGTTGGCGTAGCAGTTCCGCGTTGGACGGATCGGAGCCTTGTTTGGACATGCGGTCGCCTCCTTTGCACGACATTTGGACCAGCGCCCCAAGAACGCTACGGGGCGCGGTGGAATTCCAGGTAGAAACGCACCGGTCCGACTGACTCCACATGGTGCGGGACCTGCGGCTGGATCACACCGGGCCGGCCCGGCTCCAGAATACTCTCCGATGCGGGGGTTTCGATGCAGTAGCGCAGCTTGCCTTCAAGGACATGGATCAGCGCCCAAGCGCCGCCCTTTGTTTCGTGCGCGCTTAAAAGGGCCGGCGGCACCGTGTCCTGCGTGAATTCCGGTGTCCGCCGGGTTACCACATACCCTGCCGGGATCGACATTTCCGCCTCGATCACTGGTACCCGATGTTCATCACATAGTCCCTCAGGAGAGTCTCTTCACTCTCGACCTCGCCCAGCAAGGCTTGCAGGGCATCCCGCGCATAGATGATCCCGACCGGCTTCCCGACCTGATCGACGACCGGGATACGCTGCAGCCCTCGGGCCTTCATCATCGACCAGATGTCCTGCAAGGGTTCGCCAGGCTGGCAGGAGGCCACGTCCCGCGTCATGATCGTGTCCACCCTGGCCGTGCAGCCGCTCCCGAAGCATTGGGTGATCTGCCCGACGATGTCGGTTTTCGTGAGCACGCCGACCATCTCGCCATCCTGGCCGCACACGACGACGAGGTCTGTGTGCGGCTTGGCCATGAGCATGGCCGCATCCTTGACGGGGGCCGACCCGCTGATCGTCACCAAGCGCTCGCGCGCCCTGGGCAGCATCCGCTCGGCAAGCATTGCTTCCCTCCTTCTCTTCAGCCGGGGCGCCGCCCTCGGGGCCATGAATCAGATCGGCATACGGTAGCCGTAGAACTCGTGGTCTTCGTTGTAACCGCCCTCGCCGGCGCCAAGGTCGGCGAAGTCGCGCACGAATTCGATGGCCGCAATCCATTTGACCATCTTGAACCCCAGTTCGTTTTCGCACCGGAGGCGCAGTGGTGCGCCATGCAGGACGCTTACGGGCTGGCCGTTCATCTCGTAGGCCAGGATGGTCAGGTCGTGGCGCATGTTGTGCATCTTGTGCACGTCGTAGTAGCGGCCTCCGTCCCCCCCATCGGCCAGCGAGTAGAACACGGCATAGCGCGCCTCGGCGGTCGGCTTCACCAGGTCGAGGATGTGGCGCATCGGCACGCCGCCCCACTTGGCGACGCCGGACCACCCCTGGATGCAGAAATGGGTCGTGATCTGCTCCTGCTTCGGCATCGCCCGCAGATCCGCAAGCGAGAAGTCCCGTGCGTTCTCCACCAGTCCATCGACCCGGAGCCGGTAGTGCTCAAATTGGCCGGCGACCAGGGCGTCGAACTCCGCCGAATGCGGCATGGTCCCGTTCGGCCAGAAGTATGGCGAAATGTCCTTCTCCGAAAGCTGGGAGCGCGGGTCCCACCACTCGGCAAGCCCCTTGATCCAGCCGACCATGAACTTGCCCGTGCGCTGAACAAGGCGGGCGTGCCGGATCGTCGCCGGCGACGCCACGGCCCAGGCTACCGCGATCACGCCCATGGCGAGGAGGAACGGCAGCAACCCGGGCCACGAGCTGCTCTCCACCCCGGCGAACATGTGGTTAGTGTTTGCCCGCAGGCTGGTCACGAACACCATGACCCCGTGAGCCAGGATGAACAGCACGAACCAGGAGAACGAGATGAAGTGGATGGACCGCGCCACCTGCCGGTTCAGCACGCGCCCGGTCCAGCCGAGCCGGTTGGAGATTGCCGGGCTTTGTAGCAAGCCCGTGGCGATGGACACGGGCGCCGCGATGAACACCGTGATGAAGTAACTGAGCTGCTGCAGGGCGTTATAGCGGGTCCAGCTGTGGTCCACTGGGAAGTTCAGCGACGCATACTGGAT
>JAABUZ0100007210.1_pt1 | contig 13505 bp, 14 predicted proteins | sample 5562091 | NCBI WGS metagenome assembly JAABUZ01 (sample SAMN12813069, study PRJNA571459) | rock metagenome | isolation source: Antarctica rocks | place: Antarctica: Victoria Land, Linnaeus Terrace sud | collected 2015-12-21 | reverse complement strand
CTCGCGCCGGCGGGAGGGCACGGGAACGGGCTCGCCCCCCCCGACGCGCGTGGCCTCGGTCGCCTCGGCGTCAGGCTCGCCGGAGGCGAACTCACGTGCCGTCGGAATGGTCGTCGCGCCGGTCGGTACGTTCGGCTCCTGACCCGCCGCGCCGGCCACGAACGCCTCCTCGAGCGCGAGGGCGCCATCGGGTCGCCCCGCCGGATCGAGCGAGAGCGCGAGGAAGACCGCTCGCGCCAGCGTCGGGGGCACGTCGGGGTTGAGCGCCTCGAGCGGCATCGGCGCCTCGCGCTGCTGCTTGAGCGCCAGCTCGGAGAGGGAGGTGGCCTCGTAGGGGAGCCGGCCGGTGAGGAGCTGGTAGGTCACTACTCCGAGGGAGTAGAGGTCGGCGGCGGGGCCGGCCTCCTCTCCCCGGGCCTGCTCGGGCGCGAGGTAGGCGGCGGTGCCGAGCACGGAGCCGACCTGGGTGATGCTCGACTGCTCCGTGGCCTTGGCGATCCCGAAGTCCGCGAGCTTCACGCCTCCGTCGGAGGCACGCAGCAGGTTGCCCGGCTTGACGTCGCGGTGCACCACGCCGCCCCGATGGGCGTAGTCGAGTCCGCGGCACGCCTGGGTCACGATGTTGACGGTCTCCTCCACATCGAGGTAGCCCCGGTCGCGCAGCAACTCGGCGCACGACTGGCCGGAGACGTGCTCCATCACGATGAAATGCCGGCCGGCGTGCTCGTCGAAGCCGAAGTCGAACACCTGCACGATGTTCGGGTGCACGAGCCGCGCCGCGGCGAGCGCCTCACGGCGAAAGCGCGAGACGAAGCTCGGGTCCTCGGCCAGATGCTCGGCGAGGAGCTTGACCGCGACGTAGCGCTCGAGGCGCTCGTCGAAGGCGAGATGCACCGTCGACATCCCGCCGATCCCGAGGCGTTGCTCGAGCCGGTAGCGCCCGACGATGCTGGTCGCGCTCGTCACTTGCCCGGTCCGCCGGCGCCGCCGCCGTTCGAGTTGCCCTTGCCCGTCCCGGCGCCCCCGTTGCTCGGCGGGGTGCCCGTCTTCGGTGGGGAGGTCGGAGTGGAGGGAGGGGTGGGAGTCGATCGGGGATCCGTCCGCGTCGGCGTCGAGGGCGTGCTGGGCTGGGTGGTCGGTGTGGAGGTCGGGGTCGACGTCGTCGGCGCGGTGGTCGAAGGGGTGGAGGTGCTCGGCGTCGTGCTCGTGGTGCTCGGCGTCGTTCTCGTCGGTGCGCGGCAGTCCTTGCTGGCTTGGCGCTGCACGGTCCGGGCTCCGTCGCTCAGCACGCGCCTGAGCTTCGGATCGACGCTCGGCGGCAGCGAGGAGACCTCGGCCGCGAGCTTCGCGGCGGCGCTGCGCCCCTGGGGGCACTTCCCCGAGCTCACCGCCGCGGAGACGGCGTCGAGCTTCGAGCCGAGCGCGGCGCCCTGCCCCGCAGGCAGCAGCCCGTTCGACTCGCCGCAGGCGACGAGGAACGCGGCGACGAGGCCGAGCGCGCCGATCGGGAGGGAGCGGAGCAGCGTGGTCATCGCCGCCTGATGCTACTGGCCGTACCCGAGGCGCTCGGCCAGCGAGTCGGGCAGCCGGGCGGCGCGGATCGCCTGCGCGGCACCCGCCACGTCGTACTCGACGCGCCGGTACTCGGCGCTCAGGTTCTCGGTGTCGAGTGCGAGCCACGCCGCGCGCGGGTCCCCGTCGCGGGGCTGGCCGACGCTGCCGGGGTTCAGGAGCCACTCCCCCTCGCTCAGGTCGAGGTGGGCGCCGTCCGACCGCGTCTCGCCCGTCGCCGGCTCGCCCGGCGCACGGGAAAAGGAGAGCGCCACGTGCGAGTGCCCCACCAGGCAGATCCGGTGGCGTTGCACGTCGAGGCAGAGCTCGGCCTGCAGGGGGGAGAGGACGTACTCCCACACCGGGTCACGTGGGCTCGCGTGGTAGAGACCGACCTCCTCCTCGAGGCGCTGGGGCTCGAGACTGTCCAGGTAGGCGAGGCAGTCCGGATCGATGTTCTCCTGGGTCCAGCGTGCGGCGAGCTCGGCGCCGCGCGAGAACTCGTCGAGCGAGAGGTCGCCGCGTACGGCGAGGTCGTGGTTGCCCACCAGGCACACGGAGGCGTGCTCGCGCGCGAGGGAGATGCAGGCGTCCGGGTCGGCGCCGTAGCCGACCACGTCGCCGAGGCACCACAGCTCCTCCACGTCCGCCGCCTCGACCTCGGCCAGCACGGCCTCGAACGCCTGCCGGTTGCCGTGGATGTCGGAGAGGACGGCGATGCGCATGGGGTATGCCAGAGTCCGGGTCGTGCGGATCCGACGCCTGAGCTGGCCGGTGGCGCTGGCGGCCGCGATCGTCGCGACCGAAGCCGTGGTCCTGCTCCTCCGGCCGCGCAGCGGGGTGCTGCCCGTCGCTCCGGTGAGCCCGCGATCCTACTTCAGCGCCGCCGACATCGAGCGGGCGCGCGCCTACGCCAGGCCGCAGCTCGCCCTCTACGCCGGACAGCTCGCGCTGCAGGCCGGCCTGCTCGTCCTGCTGGTCGCGCGCCCCCCGCGCCTTCTGCGCAGGCCCTTCGGCCATCCGCTGAGGACGGGGGCCGCCGTGGGCGCGGGGATCGCGGTGTCGCTCACCCTGGTGACGCTCCCCCTCGGGGCGGTGGCCGAGCAGCGCGCCCGCAGCTACGGGCTCTCGACCCAGGACTGGACGGGCTGGGCGGCCGACCGGGCCAAGGGGCTCGGCATCGAGGCGGTGCTCGCCGCCGGGGGAGCGGCGCTCGCGCTGGGGCTCATCCGCCGCTTTCCCCGGCGCTGGTGGCTGCCCGGAGCGGGGGGCGTGATAGTGATCGGCGCGGCGTTCCTCCTCGCCGGACCGCTGCTCGTCGACCCGCTGTTCAACTCCTTCACGCCGCTGAAGGCGGGTCCGGTGCGCTCCGACGTGCTCGCCGTCGCCCGCCGCGCGGGCGTCGCTGTCGACCGGGTGCTCGTAATCGACGCGAGCCGCCGCACCACTGCGGCCAACGCCTACGTCACCGGCCTGGGCGCCGCCAAGCGCGTCGTCCTCTACGACAACCTCCTGCGCGACTTCTCGCGCGACGAGGTGCGGCTCGTGGTCGCCCACGAGCTCGGCCACGTGCACTACCGCGACGTGCCCCGCGGCCTGCTGTTCCTCGCCCTGGTGGCTCCCTTCGGGACCCTGGCCGTGCAGCGCCTCTCCGAGCGGCTGAGCTCCGAGCGCGGCACGCCGGGAGCGCTGCCCGCGCTCATGCTCGCCCTCACCCTCGTCTCCATGCCGATGACGTGGCTCTCGAACGGGCTCTCCCGCCGGGTCGAGGCCCGCGCGGACTCCTTCGCCCTCCTCAAGACGGGCGAGCCGGGGCCCTTCATCGGCTTCGAGCAGCGCATCGCCCGCACCAACCTCGCCGACCCGGACCCTCCCGGATGGCTCGTCTTCGTGCTCGGCACCCACCCTCCGAGCGTGCAGCGGATCGGCGCGGCGGTGGCCTACGAGCGCGGCGCGCGGTAGGGGCCTCTTGGCAAGTGGTCATTCGCTGTAGAAGCGCGGTTTGAAGTAGGGTCGCCCCGTGGCAGATTCATCTGCAGGTTTCGCGAAGGACGGGGATCGTGTCTTGCTCCGCGGCAAGATCGGGCGCGGAACGGGTCTCAAGGTGTTCACGCTCCCGGCTGGCCATAGGCCCGGCACCGAATTGCAGTTCCAAGTGGAGTCAGCGAGTGGTGGGAGCGTCGTGACCGTCACGGCTGGTGGGGATGTCCTCGCGGACCCGAACGAGAAGTGGGTCAGCTTCGACGGGATCAGCTTTGAGGCTCATTGATTCCCATGTGCCGAGCAGTTCGGCTTTGACCCACGTCGGGGCTGCGGGCGGCTCGTACGGCATGGCTTCGCTCCAAACGCTGTAAAGGGACTTGACAAACAAATTGGTGTCAAGTAGGTTGACACTATGCCTCCGGCCAATCGCCACGATCCGGTCCGTACAGCTTGCTCGGATTCGCAGTTCTCGCTCATGGAGTTCATGCGGCAGTTCCCCGACGACGCCGCGTGCCTCGACCACCTCTGGCGCACGCGCTACGCGCCGGACGGCGAACGCGCGCACTGCCCGAAGTGCGATCAGGAACGATCCTTCAAGCGGTACGCGACGTCGCAGGCTCGGCAGTCTTGGACGTGCACCCTGCGGCCACCATCTCCATCCGACCGCCGGGACGATCTTCGCGAAGTCCTCGACCTCGCTGCACCTCTGGTACTACGCGATGTATCTCATGGCTAGCACTCGCTGCGGGATCTCCGCGAAGCACCTTGAGCGGGAGCTTGGCGTGTCCTACCGAACCGCGTGGAGGATGCTCAACAAGATCCGCACCGAACTCATGGCGCAGGACGACGCGCCGCTCTCCGGCGAGGTCGAAGTAGACGAAACCGCATGGGGCGGAAGGCCACGCCTGGGTGAGATCACCGGGGAGCCGGGCCGCGATCTGAGTTCTGCGGGTGGCGCTTGGCGGCAGCGAAAGAAGAAGACCGTGTTCGCGATGGTCGAGCGCGGCGGCCGCGTGCGCGCCGACGTGGTGCCGAGCAGGAAGGCCGCGACGCTGCAACCGCACGTCGTCAAGTACGTGCTGCCCGCGTCCACGATCTTCACCGACGAGTGGCCCTCCTACACCGGCCTCTCACGCACCTACAAGGGCCACCATCGCATCCGACATTCCGAGAAGGTCTACGTGAGCGGGAACGTCCACACGCAGACGATCGAAGGGTTCTTCTCGAACGTCAAGCGCGGCATCGGCGGGACCTACCACTCGGTATCGAGCAGGTGGCTGCCGTCCTACCTCAACGAGTTCTGCTTCCGGTACAACGAACGCAGCAACACACAACGCTCAATGTTCGAGACGCTGCTGGACCGGGCCACAGCGTGAGCGAGCCGGACCCGATCAAGGCGATTCAGCGGGCCGCGAAGCGGCGCGCTCGCGCCGAGCGCGCCCGCCGCGAAGCGACCATCGAGCTGCGAGCCCGCGCCCGCGAGGCGCAGGCAGCCGGCGTTCCGATCAGTCAGATTGCGCGGGAGGCCGGTCTTTCACGCCAGGGCGTCTACGACCTTCTGGGCGCCCCGCAACCTTCTTGACGAACTGATCGAACTCGCCGCGAGTCGGCACCGGGATCTCCACGGGCCGGCCCTTCTTCGGGCGGGTTTTCTGCTTCGGCCTGGGCGCGTCGTCGGGCATGGTCTCGTAGGCTAGCCCGATGGCAGACACAAGCGGTCCCTACCTGGCAGCGGCGTTCGTGTGCGAACGCGTACTTCAAGAGGCCGATGGAGTCGTGAGCGCCATTCGCATCATCGACAGGCTCACCCAACTCGTCGGCGGTCCAGACGTTCCCGACGAGCTGCAATCTTTCCAACAGCCCGTGACGATCTTCATTGGGCTCAAGGCCGGAAGCGCGCGCGGCCGCTACAAGGTCCGTCTACAAATTGAGAAGCCCTCGGGGGAGCAGGGGCCCCACATCGAAGCGCCCGTCCACTTCGAAGGCGAGGAGCGTGGGGTGAACATGATCCTCAACACGCTCTTTGAGGCCGACCAAGAAGGGCTCTACTGGTTTGACGTGATCTTTCAGAACGAGCGGATTACGCGGATACCGCTTCGTGTGATCTACCAGCCGCACCCACAAGGGGGGCCGGGTGGGTGACAGCCCGGCCCTTCGTCACTGTCTGAGAGAACGACCCCGTGCGCACGACGCGCGGGTGCGCGTCATAGACGTAGGTATCGAGTAGCGCCGACAGCTGAGCTTTGACCTCGGGCTCGGTCCAATCGCCGTTAGCCCGCTCAGCCAACAGTCGCATCGTCCTGAAAATCCGCTCCCTCGTCACGGGGTCGGCTTCATGGGCGATAGTCCAAGCGTCGGGGACTATCCAATTCTCAAGAGTCGCCCGACGGATGCGGCCCGCCAAGTAGCGGGCCAGTTGTTCGCGGAAGTCTTCATCCAACATGGCACGACCCCCAATCACACGCGTCTCGCGAGAGGCGCTTCGAGAAATGTTCAACGGAGGCGACTACGAGCAACGGCTCGCAACCGGCGAACTGCGCGAGTTCGTGATCACGACGGCCGACGCGAGTCCCCGACTGGGCTTCGCACCCGGCACACAAAGCCAAATTGTGGAATATCGAGATTCGGACGGGCATCGAGAGGCTCTAGTTCACCGCTACCTTCGACCAGACCGTTTCCTGGCCGCCAGTGGTCTCCCTGATCCTAAATGGTTGTCGTACGAAGGCGTCGGCTATGCGCTCGACAGTCGCTCCGTAACGCCGCGGCCCCGCCGTCGCAAACGAGCCAAGAAGCGCCCGCCGCGGCACTGAGCTGGGCGAAAGGCTCACGAACACGGCCAAAACTTCTACAGCGAATGACCAGTTGCCGGGGCCTCTTAAGGCGCCTCGCTACAGGTTGCGGTCGGCGACCCGCTGCACGATCGGCAGCAGGACCGTCCGGGGAGTGAAGCGACCCATGACCGCGGTCAGCTTGTCGCCCGGGCGGGGGACGACGGTGCGCCGCCCGCGAACCATCCCGTCGATCCCCGCGGCGGCCACCTGCTCGGGCGTCCCCCACAGGAAGCCGGGTCCCACTCCGTTGAACTGCCCGACGCCCGCCTGCTCGGCGAACTCCGTCTTCACCGGGCCGGGCGCGAGGACGGTGCACGAGACCCCGGTGCGGACGAGCTCGGCGTGCAGCGCCTCCGAGAAGGAGTTGACGAAGGCCTTCGTGGCCGCGTAGGTGGCGTTGAGCGGCGTCGGCTGATAGCCGGCCACCGACCCGGTGTTGAGGATCGCCCCCGCGCCGCGCCTGACCATGTCGGGCAGAAAGGCGCCCGTGAGCTCGTGCAGCGCCTGCACGTTGAGGCGCACCTCCTCGGCCTCGCGCTCGGCGGGGAGCTCCCAGAAGCGCCCGAAGGAGCCGAAGCCGGCGTTGTTGCACAGGGCGACCACCACCCGCTTGCGGCGCTTGACGCGGCCGATCAGCGCGGCGCGGGCCTCGGCGTCGCCGAGGTCACAGGGGTCCACCTCGACGTGCACGTCGCGCCGCGCGCCGATCTCCTCCGCGAGCTCCCTGAGCCGGTCCTCGCGGCGGGCGACGAGCGTGAGGTCGTGGCCGCGCACGCCGAGCTGACGGGCGAGCTCGCTGCCGATGCCGGCGGAGGCGCCGGTGATGAGGACGGTGGTGTCCGGCGCGGGGGAGGGAAGGGCCACGGAGTCCCGCCCCCGGGCCGGGGGGGGGGGGGTGGGGGCGCCTGGGGAGGAGCGGACGGGTCGCTGCCCCCGCCGAACTCGGGCAGGTTCTTGATCCCCTCCCGGGTGTTCCACTTCGAGTAGTTGTCCTCCATCGCGTCGATGAGCTCCCGCATGAACCGCGCGGAGAGGTTCACGCGCGAGACGACGACCCCGGGGATCTCCTCGTCCTCCACCTCGTGGTCCACGCGCGCGAAGGTGACGGTGAACTCGTAGTCGGAGTGCGAGACGTTCGCGAAGTTCGCGTAGACGCCCGCCATGATCTCCGGGGAGAAGTGGATGTTGATGTGGCGCTCGGGAGGTTCCTCGCTCATGGGCACTCGGCTTCCGGGATGGGGGATCCTAGGTGGCCCCTAGTATCGCAGCGGTGCGGATCGTCGTCCTGGCCGTGGGCCGCCTGCGTCCGCCCTACGCCGACGACGTCGAGCACTACCGCCAGCTTCTCGCGCGCCACGCGCGGGTGGAGATGGTCGAGGTCCGCGAGGACGAGCAGGTCGCCCGGCGGGTGCCCGACCGATCCTTTGTCTCCCTGCTCGACCGGGAGGGCGAGACCCGCGACTCGCTCGCGTTTGCGCGGTTCCTCGAGGAGCGCCGGCAGGCCGGGCGCGACGTCTGCTTCGTCGTCGGCGGACCCTACGGACTCGAGCTCGACGACGTCGAGCACCGGCTCTCGCTCGGGCCGATGACGCTCCCGCACCAGCTTGCGCGGGTGGTCCTCCTCGAGCAGCTCTACCGCGGCCACAAGATCCTCGCCGGCGAGCCCTACCACTACTGAAGATGGTCGATCCCCCCGACCGCATCGACCGCCTGTCCCGCCGGGCACCGCTCTCACCCGGGCTGCGCACTCAGGACGAGCTCCGGGTGTTCCTGCGCCGCCTGGCGTGGCTCGGTGGCCTCATCCTCGCGCTGCTCGCGGCGGGGACGGTGGCCTTCTCCCTCACCGAGCACACGTCCCTCGGCTACGGGTTCTTCTGGACGCTCGACACCATCTCGACGCTCGGCTCGATCGCCGACGATCCGCACCGCACCTCGGCGCACGTCCTCAAGGCCCTGCTCATCGTCCTGGGCGTGGGTACGCTCTTCTACGCGCTCGTCACCCTCACGGAGTTCTTCGTCGCCGGGCACCTCAGTGGCCTGCTCGCCGAGCGCCGGATGCAGAAGATGATCGCCTCTCTCACCGACCACTACCTGATCTGCGGCTTCGGCCGCGTCGGGCGCCAGGTGGCGCGCGACCTGCGCGCGGCGAACGCCCGCTACGTGGTGATCGACTCGAACCCGGCCAACCGCGAGCTCGCCCAGGGGGTCGGCGTGCGCTTCGTGGAGGGCGAGCCCGCCGACGACGAGGTGCTGCATCTGGCGGGCATCGAGCGCGCACGCGGGATCGTCGCGTGCGTGGACTCCGACGCGGAGAACATCTTCATCACCCTCACCGCCCGCGAGCTGCGCCCGGACATACTCATCGTCGCCCGCGCGAGCGTCGAGGACTCCGAGAAGAAGCTTCTGCGCGCGGGGGCCGACCGGGTCATCTCCCCCTACAAGGCGAGCGGAGCCGAGATGGCGCGCCTCGCGCTCCATCCCCAGGTCGCGGGAGCGGTCGACGTGGACGCCGAGTACCGTCTGGAGGAGATCGGCGTGACCGAGGGCTGCCCGGGCGTCGGGCAGTCCATCGGCGACATCCGCGGCGGCTCGGTGATCGTGGTCCTGCGCAAGGCCGACGGCACCATGAGCCCGCAGCCGCCCGCCGAGGCCGTGCTCGAGGCGGGCGACCGGATCGTCGCGCTCGGAACGTCGCGCACGCTCGACCGTCTCGAGGCGCTCTTCGAGCCCGCCGCCCGCGCCGCCGCGCCGTGACGCCGCTCGACGCGCTCCGCGACGCAGTCGTGGAGGCGGCCGCGTCGCTCCGGACGGGCGACGGGGCGGGCGCTCCGGGGCGCGCCGCTCCCACCCTGGAGCGGCCCAAGCGCGAGGGGTTCGGCGACTACTCGACGAACGCGGCGATGCTGCTCGCTCCCGTGCTCGGCGCGCCGCCGCGGGCGATCGCCGAGCGGCTGGGGGACGAGCTCTCCGCCCGGCTGGGCGCGACGCTCGAGCGCTACGAGGTCGCCGGTCCCGGCTTCCTCAACCTTGTGCTCGCCGACGAGTGGTACCGGGCGGCCCTGGGCAGCGTCCTGGAGGCCGGCTCGGGCTTCGGCGGGGGCGGCGCGCCCGAGCCCGAGCGGATCCTCGTCGAGTTCGTGAGCGCCAACCCGACCGGGCCGGTCACCGCGGCCAGCGGTCGGCACGCCGCCTACGGGGACGCGCTCGGCCGCCTCCTCTCTTATTACGGCCACACGGTCGAGCGGGAGTACTACGTCAACGACTTCGGTACTCAGGTCCGCAAGCTGGGGGAGTCGATCCGCGCCCGCGCGCGGGGCGAGGAGGTCCCCGAGGACGGCTATCAGGGCGCCTACGTGACCGAGCTCGCCTGGGAGATTCCCGGCGCGGCGGAGGCTGAGCCCGACGCCCTCGCCGAGCGCGGCGTCGAGCTCATGGTGGAGCGGATACGGGCGACGCTGCACGCCTTCCGGCTCGACTTCGACGGGTGGTTCTCCGAGCGCAGCGTCCACCTGGGCGAGCCGAGCGCGGTGCAGCGCGCCTACGCGGAGCTCGAGCGCCACGACGCCACCTACCGCTCCGAGGGGGCGCTGTGGCTGCGCACGACGCGCTGGGGGGACGACAAGGACCGGGTGCTCGAGCGCTCGAGCGGGGAGCACACCTACTTCGCCTCCGACATCGCCTATCACGAGCACAAGCGCGAGCGCGGCTTCGACCGGCTGATCGACGTGTGGGGCGCCGACCATCACGGCTACGTGCCGCGGATGAAGGCGGCCTTTCAGGCTCTCGGCGGCGATCCCGACGCGCTCGAGATCCTCATCATGCAGATGGTCAACGTGCTCGAGCGCGGCGAGCGCTCGGCCATGTCCAAGCGCCGCGGCGACTTCGTCACCCTCGACGACCTCGTGGCCGACATCGGGGTCGACGCCGCGCGCTTCTATCTCCTCTCGCGCTCGCACGAGACGACGCTCGACCTAGATCTGCACCTCGCGCGCGAAGAGGGCAGCGAGAACCCCGTCTACTACGTGCAGTACGCCCACGCGAGGATCGCATCGATGCTCGCTCGCGTGGGAGAGGAGCGGGTCCGGGCGGCCCGCGAGGAGCTCGCCACCGCGCAGGTCGCGCTCGAGCCCGCCGAGCGGACGCTCGTCAAGAAGCTCCTCTCCTTTCCCGAGGACGTCGCGGAGGCCGCCGCTCGCCGTGCCGTGCACCGCATCGCCGGCTACGCGCTCGAGCTCGCCCAGGACTTCACGGCCTTCTACCGCGACTGCCGCGTGCTCGGCGCCGAGCCCGTCGCGCTCGAGTCCTTCCGGATCGCGTTGTGCGTGGCCACGCGAGAGACGATCGCCCGCTCGCTCGACCTGCTCGGGGTGAGCGCGCCGGAGTCGATGTAGGACCGGCGGGGTCACGAGTCGAAGCGCGCGAGCTCCTCATCGAGCCGGTGGGCGTCCACCGGGTCGGAGGACGGCGTGGGGTGCGAGTCTTCGGTCCGCAGCGCGCCGCGGCGGCGCCAGCGCGGCGCCAGGAGGGCGAGCGTGAGGATGCCGGTGAGCAGCGCGACCACGGGCACGACGTAGGCGGCGAGGGCGAAGCCGCTCGCCTTGGGCAGCGCGAGCACGTTCTCGCCGTACTGGACGACGAGGTCGCGCTTGATCTGCTCCTTGGTCTCGCCCCGGACGATGCGCGCGTTGATGAAGTCGCGCTCGCGCGTGGCGAAGGGTGCGTCGCCCGCCTCCTGCAGTGGCACGCCGCACACCGTGCACATGACCTCGTCCTCGATGTCGGGGAGCGTGGCTCGCACGGGCGGCGTGGCGCGGGCGGCCAGCGGCGCACTCAGCGCCGCGCACAGCACCATGAGCACGAGCGTGGCTCGCAGGACCAAGCGCTCGGTCACGACCGCGAGGCGAGCAGCGGAGCGACCGTGCGCAGGAGGAAGTCGCGGTCGATCGCGCCGCGGCGGATGGCGGCGATGCGCCCCCGCCGGTCGATGACGAAGGTCTCGGGAACACCGTGGACCGCGAGCGGTCCCGCCACCAGTCCGTCCGGGTCACGTAGCACGGGATAGGAGAGGCCCAGCCGCCGCACGAACCTCGCGGTGTCGTCCGCGTTGTCGTTGTAGGTGACGCCGAGCACGGTGGCGCCCCGCGCACTCAGGGAGCGCTGCTCGCGCTCGAGCGCCGGCGCCTCGGTCTCGCACGGCTGACACCAGGAGGCGAAGACGTTGAGCACGACGACCCGCCCGCGAAAGTCGGCGAGCGAGCGGCGGCCGCCTCCGGAGAGCAGCTGAAGCGGTGGCGCAGGAGCCGCCGGGCGCTGGCCTCGCGCCACCTGATCGTCGAGGCTCGACTGCTGGCGCTGGTTGGCGACGCCGAAGACGAGCAATGCGACGAGGGCCAGGGCGCCGCACGCGACGAGCCCCGGGAGCAGGAGTCGCTTCACTCTTCCCAGGGTAGAGGGCCGCCTCGCCCAGTCTAGAATGCCGCCCACGCGCGGACGTAGCTCAGTTGGTAGAGCGTCGGCTTCCCAAGCCGAAGGCCACGGGTTCGAGCCCCGTCGTCCGCTTCGAGTCGCTGGCGGCTCCGTCGCGCGACGCGCCGCGTAGGCTCTCCCCGATGGCAGCCGGCCGGCGTCTACCGTGGAGCCCCTCGCAGGGTGTCGTGGCGACGTTGGCCGCGTGCTGGGCACTCGGCCTGCTGACGGGCGTCCCGTCGGTCGCCCGCGCGGCCGGACGCTGCGGCGATGTGGCCCAGCGCCCTTGGTGCAACACCCTGCTCTCGCCCGACCGGCGGGCCGACCTGCTGCTCGCCACTCTGACCGAGGACGAGCGGATCTCGTTGCTGGGGGGCGACGATGTGACGGGCGTGCTTGGCGTCGACCCGAACGACCACACTGGCGTGGGTGACGGCGTCGCGCGCGTCGGCCTGCCGAGCGTCAACTACACCGACGGTCCGGTGGGGCCGCGGCAGGGGGCCGCCACCGCGATGCCCGTCCCTCTGGCGCTCGCCGCCACGTGGGACCCGGCGTTGGCTCACGCGCACGGGGCGGTGGTGGCGCGCGAGGCCAGAGACAAGGGCAACGACGTCGTGTTCGGTCCGACGGTCAACATCATGCGCACGCCGCTCGGCGGGCGCACCTATGAGGCGTACGGAGAGGACCCCTGGTTGGTCTCGCGGATGACCGTCGGCTGGATCGGCGGAGCCCAGTCACAGGGGGTCATCGCCAACGTCAAGCACTTCGCGGCCAACAACCAGGAGGGTGACGCGGGCGCCGCCGCCAACAGCAGCGCCCCGGGGCAGCCCCTCGGGCCGCCGCCGATCGAGGGCAACCGCCTGCTCGTCAACGCGAACGTCGACGCGCGCACCCTGCACGAGGTCTACCTGCCCCAGTTCGAGGCGGCCGTGCGCGAGGCGCACGTGGGCAGCGTGATGTGCGCCTACAACCGCCTGAACGGCACCTATGCGTGCGAGAACAGCCACCTGCTCCGCGACATCCTCGAGCGCGAGTGGGGGTTCTCCGGATACGTGCTCTCCGACTACGGCGCCGCGCACAACACGATCGCCTCGCTGAACGGCGGCCTTGACTTCGAACCGTTTCCGGGCGCGACCTACGGCCCCCTCCCGGTGCGCGCGGCGCTCGCCTCCGGCCTCGTGAGCGCTGGCACCGTCGATGAGCACGTGCGCCGGATGCTCCGGACACTGTTCGCCTTTCACTTCTTCGACCGAGCTGCCTTCGTCAACGACGACCGCCAGATCGACCAGAGCGCGCACGCTCGCACCGCGCAGCGGATCGAGGAGTCGGCGATCACCCTGCTGAAGAACCGGGGCGCGCTGCCGCTCAACCCGCGCCACGAGCGCTCGATCGCCGTGATCGGCAAGGGCGCCACCACGTTCGTGACCGGCGGCGGGTCGGGCAACGTAAAGCCCTTCTCCTTCTCCTCGCCGCTGCAGGCCATCGTCGCGCGCGCGGGTCGCGCGGCACACGTCGCCTATGACGACGGCGCCAACCCCGACCGGGCCGCCGGCCTCGCCCGTCGCGCCGACGTGGCGATCGTGTTCGCCGGCGACTACCTGACGGAGGGAGCCGACCGCCGGTGCCTCTCGCTCGAGTGCCCGAACTTCCAGGGCGACCAGGACGGGCTGATCG
>JAABUZ0100007209.1_pt1 | contig 13508 bp, 19 predicted proteins | sample 5562091 | NCBI WGS metagenome assembly JAABUZ01 (sample SAMN12813069, study PRJNA571459) | rock metagenome | isolation source: Antarctica rocks | place: Antarctica: Victoria Land, Linnaeus Terrace sud | collected 2015-12-21 | reverse complement strand
GGCAACGGCCGCCATACCGCATGAGGCAAACGCCGCTCTGTGACATGCCTTTAGCACGGGCGTGTGCTGGTTGCACAGTCTTCTTCGTTTTGGTGGCCCAGAAAGCTCAAACCCCATAGCAGTGCTCACAAACAGGCCTGCGCAAAGCGCGCGGGGAAGCATGTGATGTGCACCCTGTGCGATGCAGCGCTCCAGCAGCCGCTGCTTCAGCCGCGCGCGGTCCACCTTGCCGTACGGCCGCCGCAGGTACCTGCCAATTGACATGAAAAGGTGCTGAGCAGCAGCCAGACTATGGCGAAGCGCTCAGCCCTGCCCAGCCGCATGCAAGCGGTGCAGGACGGATGTTTACAAGGCCCACAAGCAATCGACCCGCATAGCCAAGCGACATAGTCAACACTTGGCACACTGGCACTGCCGGCGGCGGAGCCACATCCCCTACTCGTCGCATGCATAGCAAACTCCTTGCGAATCAGAGCACGCTCCCTGCTTGGCCACATGGCGCAGCTCACGGAAACCAAGAGGGCTCGCAGTGTGTGCGCGCTCACGCCTTGTGCCCTCACAGCCTTACAGAGCCTTGCCTTTCCTTTACGCCGCCATCCGGCAGTCACCCAGGCCGCAGCGGGCGCGCGCGGCGCCCGCACCGCGAGCCGAAGCGCGCGCCGTCGTCCAGGTGCACGACCGCCTGCGGCCAGACGACCTCCAGGCAGTCGTCCAGGCCCATGGCCTCAAACTCGTCCGCCCATACGCCGTAGTTGTTGGGCCAGGCCGCCAGCGGCGCGGGGTCCACCACGCATACCCGGAACCCTGCGGAACCCCGCGCGGACGGCTTGACCGGGCGCCCGGCGCTCGGAGCCGCCTCGGCTGTGCGCGCGGGCGCGCTGGGGAGCGCGCGGCCTAGCCTGGGACCCACCCCGGCCGTGGACGCTGAAAGCTTGGGAGCGCACGACGAGACTTTCACTGTCAAAAGGGCGCCAGCCTGCAGCACGTGTTCCTACAGCAAGCAAAATCGCACTGTACTTGTAAGCCTATAGCTGCAATAGCAAGAACGAGCACAGCAACACGGGCGGAGCGCTCTGCAAAGGGGCGTACCGGCCTGCGACACACGGTCCGCAACAGCCAGGCCGGACGGCCCGGCGCCGGCGACGACGAGCTCGACCGCGCCGGCATCGCGGTCATATTGGGGCAGCTCCAGGCCGGTCATCCAGGTCGGCGGGCCCTCGAGCGACGTGGCCGGCCCGCGCGGCCCTGCCGAGGGCCAGTTGTGCGCACCAGGCGCTGCGCTCGTGGGCCGCTCCACAGCCTGCACACACTGCACGGCCACCCGGGCGGCGCCGCGCCGGCCGCGCCGTGGCGTAGCGGCGTCTGTTGCAGGCAGCAGCGCCTGGCACAGCGAGGCAGCGTGGCGTGCCGGCAGCGGATTACCCCAGTGAGCCCCGCGACCGGAGCAGGAGCAGTTTGCGGCGCTGTGCGCACGCGCGACCATTATAGGCTGTGCTACTCGCGACTAAATCTGCAATGATGCAGGCACGCGCACGAGCCTACACCTGCAGCGTGCCACTCTGTGACGGCATCGCCAGCGGGCTCCTGGGTCCTCACGAGCAGACTCTGACAAGAGCCTCCAGAGCCAAGAAAGTAGCAGGGTAAGCTACCCTTTTGGGGCGTTAGCTTGGCCATTGGTCTTACTCTGAGCAACAGCACGATCAAGGCCTTCCTCTGCGTCCTAAGCTTTACATCTACTTTGTGCATGCTGTCTCCTGAATACTTCAAACACAGCATCATTGCGGTGCAGAGGCAGGCCCTGCCCCTTCGGGGCCCTTTTGCAAGCTACACAGGCAGTTCCCAGGGGCCTGACGCGCCGTCCTCACAGAGACAACGCCATCTACATGTATGCGCACACTGTACACTGCAAGTCTGCATGGCACAACAGCCCAAAACAGACGCTGGCTGTCTGCCGCAGCAGTCCTGCCAGCATAGCCACCACAGGAACTCTGACGAACGGGCAGACAAGCTGGCTCAATACAGCCCGCACATACAAACCGCCTGCTGCTGCAGCACGCCAGCCGTGCCACCCGCAGTGAGCTTCCTGCCTGCGCCAAGCGCAGGAACACGGGCAAGGCATGGCGAGCTGCCCGACAAGCTGCCTGCATGTCGGGAGCGGCCTCAGGCCAGGCAGGCAGAGCATGCGCTGGCCGTGCACTGGCATGCATGATGCAACTCACACACGTCCACTCTTGATACACCATCAGGACATATATGTGGCGCATAAGTCAAGGCTACAAGTGCATCATTCCAAATCGTTGCACAGCCTCCAGAGCATGGCGGTGTTGCGTGAGGACGCTGCACAGGGACAAACATAAACTCCCGAGATGGTGTCTGACGTGGTCCGGTGTGTCTTGCAAGACATACGTTGGTCTGTTCGTATGCATTGCCAGCCTATGTGTGCTCGCACAAACCAGAAGCTCCAGCACGCACCTCCAGTCGGTGTGCGATCGGCGCGCCGGCGAGCCAGGCGGCCGCCGCGCACCACACCCACGGCTGCACTGAGAAGAGCACCACCATCAGCAGCTCCGGCAGGTGCAGCCGCTGCTGGCAGAATGCGGCGGCGCGGCGCGCCCACGGCGACGCATCCGCCGGCAGCTCAAACCGCACCGCGTCCGCATCCTGCGCTGGGGTCAATTCAGTGCCTGGCTTGGAGCCTGCTCTGTTGGCCTCGGCATCAGAGATGCACGTGGCTCTGAGCCTCCCGCAACTGAGCACCCTGGTATGTGTGGGGGATTCCAGGATTGCTCCAGCAGCTCCAGTGCCGCCTGCAAACAGTGACATCTGCTGGCGCCCAGCACCATGGCTGGACCCGCCCTGATGCTCTGTGCGGCGCGCAGCCTGCGTCTCAGCAGGGCTGCAGCGCTCCTCTTGGCACAAGTGGGAGTGCTTGCGAGAGGGACGCGGCTCAACAACTGGGGCTCCGCCATGCCAAAGCATGTGCAAAGAGGGTGCATGGGCTCCAGCTAGAGATGCTTGCCGGCCCGTGCACAGGCCCCGCGCAAATGGCGCCGGTGCGCACACCCGCTCAGCTGCAGGCGCGTCCGCTTGCGCCTGCGCGGCCTGCGGCGGCGGCAGGGGGGCCGTGACCGCCAGCAGCGCGGCGCCCTCTGCCAAGCTTGCCGCGCCGTCCTCGTCCCGCAGCGCACGTCCACTCGCGATAAGCTTCAGCCTGTGCGCCTCCCTGGTGCCTGACGTGCGCGCGACGACGCGCCGCAGCTCGGCGACCTGGCGCGGCCCAGCCCGATGGATCAGCTTGATGCGGGGTGAGCAACAGTGCCCTGCCAGACGCCACACACCAAGTCATGCACTCACTCACTGTGATGTCCTCGGCGACCTCCAAGAGCAGCTTCCTCGTGCCGCCCATGACCTGCACACTGATGTTCACCATTGCTTCGCGCTGCCGAACCCCTGCCTTCACCTGCAAGCCTGGAGCTGTTGAGCAGTCGACTTCTTTTTAACTACCTGGTCACCACGGTGCCTGTACAGGCCCCCATGTGCCAAGGTTGGCATGCAGGCCATTCCGCTGTCACTTCTCAAGCTTGCAGCTCATCGCCCACGGGCAGCATGGTGGCTCCGCCTATCGTCGGCTTCATGGGCCTGGGCAACATGGGCATAGGCGCGTGCAGGAAGCATCTGTGCACATGCAAACCTTCCACCATGCCCGCCACAATGACTCACTGCCACCGCTGTGCATGCAGGCTTAGCAAGCAACATACAGCGCTTCCTGAGCGAGCAAGGGGCCCACGGCGCGTTCTATGGCAAGCTGCACGTGCACAACCGTACGCTGGCAAAAGCAAAGCCGGTGCAGGACCTTGGCGCCTCCCTCAATCCAACCGTCAGCGGTGCGCTGCCGCTCCAGCACTGCTGCCAAACAAGCCCTCTCCTCAATTTTTGCTCTTTCATACTTGTTGTAATTGTTGTTGGCCTAGTGTGAGGGCGCCGCGGCGCTGCACTTGGCGTTCAGCTGCTTGGCGCTTAAACGATTCTCTGGCTTGGACGATTCTCTGGCTTGTAACTAGCTCGTGTGTCTACACAGACCTGGCCCGGTCGTGCAACATAGTATTCGCGATGCTCTTCGACGACGCCGCGCTGGAGGCCACCTTTGGAGAGTTCCTGTTGACTGCCCAGGCTGGTGCGCTTCTGACGAGCGGTCTTGGCATATGCGTGCGGCTGTGTTGTCAGTACTGGAGGGACAAGCGCTCAAGGGCACGCTTCTTGAGCAGTGAGCGCGCAGTTCGGTTGTTTGCCGCTTTCAATTGGCTTTACTTGCATAATACCCATGCAGATGGACATCACTGACCGCATGCTGCCCTAGGCACCATTTTCATCAACTGCTCGACCGTGGACCCTGCCTTGCCCACCAAGCTGGCCGAGCGCGGTAAAGCGCGCGCGCTGGAGTTCCTGTCCGCGCCGGTCTTTGGCCGGCCAGACGCCGCAGCCAACAAGCAGTGCCTGGTCATCACATCGGGCGACCCTGCCGCCCTGGACAAGGTTTGCGCTTGAGCTGCACATTTGCTGGCTGTCAGCTGCTTCACTCTGGATGTCCAGGGTTTCATGTAGGAGCGGCCTGCTAACCTGCCTTGTGCGTCTGCGTCTGCGCGCACTTTGACTTCTGTATGCAGGTCCAATGCAGGTCCAATGCGGCATAGGGGACAGAGTCAACGTCAGAAATCCTGTGGGGCACATGATCATCCAGAGCTGTGTGCAATATAGGCTGCACTGTGGCTTGACTGTTGGTGTCGCGGGCCAGGTGCGGCCGCTGCTGGAGGCCATGGGCCGCGGGGTGATCGAGCTGGGTGCCGACCCAGCCGCGGCCGCCTCCGCCAAGCTCATCGGCAACTTCCTCATCGTCAGCCAGGTGCGGTGCAAGGGGGTGTGCTGGGGCCCCAGGGTAAAATAGCTAGAGGTCCTTGTGAGGTCTCGGTTATCGATATCAAATGGTGGTAAGCGACACAAGAAGACCTTGCTCGAAAAAGTTGCCTGGTTTTGCCTGGGTCGGCCAACTTACTAGCCAACACACTGCATTGTTTGCCTTGGGCTCTGTGGCGAGCAAGTACGCGCTTGTTTGACGCTGACACCCCTGCTTTAGGTGCACAGGTTGACGGTACATCATGGGTGAAAAACAATTTATAAAAATAATGGGCGGGCGGCAGGTGGAACTGCTGGCAGAGGCGCTCAACCTGGGCGACCGGACGGGCGTGGCGCGCGACGCCGTCGTGGCCATCATGGAGCAGCTGTTCCCGGGCCCCATCATGTCCGGCGCGCGGCCCAGGTTACAGGGCAGGTCAGGCTTCCGGGATGCCTAGCATGTAGCGCTCCACCTCGGCAATCGAACAGGGGCGCGGGCGCTGCATGCGTGCTGCCGCAGCAGGGCGAGCGAGCGGCCCAGGCTCTCGCCAGACGGAGGAGGCCGACAGCATCATGTATGCCACAGAGCGTCCTACGCAGACGGGACGGAGTGAGCCACCTCCATGTCGCCTGCCTGTGATGCAAGTGCTGCAGGCCCCGCGGCCCTCGCAGGCGCGGCAGGAGGGCGCACAGGCAGCGCCGCCCGCAGGTGCAAGCCCGGGCCTGAGTCGCCGGGGCGCGCGCGCGTGCAGGGTATGCCCGGCGCGTGGCCGCGGACCAGTTCGAGATGAGCGCGAGCGCGCCCGGCTTCCCCGTGGAGGGCGGGCTCAAGGACGTGCGGCTCATGCAGGCGCTGGCGCAGCGGGCGGGCGCCGCGCTGCCGGCCGCGGCGCTCGTGCGCGGCCACCTGGAGGCCGTGCTCGCGGACGGCAAGGGCGGCTTGGACTGGGGCGCGCTCGCGCTCGCCGTGCGCAGCGAGGCGCCGTGAGCCCGGCGCGCGCAGCCCGGCGCGCGGCCTACCAGCCCGGGCGCTGGGGAGCGCGCTTGCTGCCGGCTGCACATGCAGCCTATGCTGGGCTCGCCCCTTTTGCCTGTCTTCAATCTTCTCAGATGCAGTTGGCCGGGAGTGCGATAAAAGTGTGCACTCTGCCACATCTTTGTGGCCTGGCGGTCATGCGCGATACTTGCATGTACTGTACACAAGACCCACTCGAGTAAACACACTGCTTGCCTGATTGCTTATGGTATGTTGCTTGGTGATGTCGGTTGAATCATTGTATATCACCAACGTGCATTCAGCGCAGGCTATGAGCTGCTACGACTCACAGCTTAGAAGGCTACTGCTCTGGCCAAACAGGCACCTCACACATGCTGCAACCAGGAGTGGCCCCATGGGCATGCTGCATTGGATTTAGCGCGTAATGCAACATGGCGTGGCGTACAATGTGGCTGTGCACTTTGCCCTTCGCACTGGACGCAGCCATAACAGTGGCGACACATATCCAGCTCGCACAGCTTGCGCATCAAGCTGCAAAGCACTCTTGACCCATGTGGTCCAACAATTTGCGGACAGTGGCCGCGCGCCATGAGCGCAAACTAGCGCTCTCAAGGCGCTCTGCACCAGATGGGGTCAGCGCATGCAGGCTGTTGCCCCCATCAGGGGAGGTGCTGCACAGAAATATGAGTACAGGTTGATGCGGGTAAACAGCAGGCTGTGCACGTACGCATGGTGCCTGACAGTGTGAGATCCGTGCCGCAGTATTGATAGTGCCTGCTGCCAGATATAACTCCTGCGCAGCCCGCCCTAAACCTCAAGTCAGTGACAAGGAGCATCCGCTCTCAGAGCACAGAGTTTGTGCAGCCAGGACCTGTCTCCTTCAAAAACACCCTTCTTTGGCCTGAGCCAATTTACTCCGTGTCGCTGGATGAAGTGTCTTTTGCATGGGAGCTGATCAGGTTGCGCCGCCTGCCTACTTTGCAGGCACGTCGGCAGAATTCCAGGCAGCCGCACATGTGGTGCTGCAGCTGCGCAATGGCGCGCACCTGCCCGCACACAGCCAGCTGCTGGCGAGCGCCTCGCCGGTCCTGAGTGACATAATCAAGGTGGCTGCCAGCCACCCGCTCACGTGTGGCAAAGTAGTGCTACAGTGTAAAGAGTTTTCAAAAGACGAGGCGAACGACATATTGAAGGCGCGCGGCATGTTCTTAACAAGCTTCTGCAATATGTGCAAGCGCGCTGTAGATATTGCACTTTCAACATGAGAAGGGTTAGTGTGCAAGAAGGCATGGTACTTGCCCGCTTTCGGCTTCCTCATGGTGTACACAGACATACAGAAAAACCGGAACCTTTGCAGTCACAATAACAAGTGGTGTTGTGCGTGGTAGCATAGATAACATGCAGAGAGCAAATTTGCCTAGTGCATGGTGTTTTTGCAGGTCATCTATCCGGCGACGAGCTGCCGGGCGCTGTCATCAAAGATCTCCCGACGTGAGAGGGAGAACTATGACGCAGCCATGCGGCAAGCCATGTCGCTTGTACGGTGGGCTGACATGTTTGGCGCAGCGGAGCACATGCAGCGCGCTGAGTGCTTCCTTGGCGAGCGCATGCGACTCATGGTCACTGTGCGGGCCCGTCGTGCTCACTGCTTGTGAAAAGCACTGACACTGCACCAGCCACAGTACTGGGACGCTGCTCGGGCTTGCTGCAGGAGGACCTGGAGTACCACCAGAGCACAGGCTACGACATCCTCCTCGAGTGCTGGGAGCTCGCCGACAAGCTCGGCCTGCACGCCATCGCAGCAGACTGCGAGTGGGCCCTGGCAAAGCTGTGGCAGAAGAAGGAGGTCAGCATGCGCGCCGCGGAGGTGCTGAGTCAGGACGCGATGCACCGCATCACCCGCAGCGCGCACACCGGATGTCATGCCGTACACAGAGCGCTCTTGGAGGTTCACGCAAGAGATGGATGGGTGGGACGCAGTGATCTGGAGCAGCTCATTGCGTCCCTGCATGAGGTCGCGCCTGCCCAGACCATGCTGGAGTGGCGCATGGGCAAGGATGGGTAGGCAGAAGCGCACGGCAGCAGAGTCAGGGGAATGACAATGTGGTAAGTTGTTGTCTCCAGCATGAGCAGGTTGTGCTGCTGCTACATGTGTAGCCATACATGTATGTCTGCCGTACGCTCCTCTTGCCTTCATAGCCTGCGTGCGCTGTCTTCCACAGCGTGCACAGGACTTTGTTTGTGTCTTCTGAAGAAGGCAAGCAAACTGCATGTGCTGGATATCGACAGCTTGCGCCCTGCACTGGAAGGTTGGCTTCACGTTGTTCCTGGCAAATGCGTGTGTCAATGTAAGTGTGATTCTAAGGCAAGTGTGGCGTGGTTGTATCCTCATGATGGCCACGTAAACTGCTTGCCTGATTGCTGTGTTGGGTGTTGCTTGGTGTCTGTTAGTTGACTGTTCTCATATGCTGAACTACATGCTGCTCAGCTGCATGTTGCTTGATTGTGTCTTGCCAGTGAATGTCGCATTGATTGTACCTGCCTACGGAGCTGGCATAGCTTAGCGATGCTATTGGCGTCTACCTGCCCACGTGTTGCCCACTTGACGGTGGACTGAAATCACATGGTCAATGGCTAAATGTTCATTTCATTTCACATGTCATATCACATGACATTGTTGATCATACCAAGAAATGCACTGCTTGAGAGGCTGGTGAGGCAGGACCTGCCTCGTTGAGAGCCTTACGCCAGGCATCACTCTCACAGATAACATACTGTGTGGCTCTGGATTGACGTCTTGGCATGGCCGCTGAGCAGGATGCACCCCTGGCCTACTTTGCAGGCACACCAGCTCAATTCCAGGCAGACGCAGACGTAGTGCTGCAACTCCGTGGCGGGGAACACCAGCCCGCCCACAGCCAGCTGTTGGCGAGCACCTCGCCGGTCCTGTATGACATGCTGAAGGTGGCTGCCAGCGAGGTGCCCACTGGCGGCAAAATTGTGCTACCGATTCATGACTGGGGCTTGTCTAAGTGCGAGGCTGTTGACGTACTCACCTACTGTGTGGATGCCTGATGGATTTGCACAATGCTTTGTGTGCTTGATGTGATTTTGACTTGCTCACCTGTATTGCTTAGAGCTGCCACATTTGCTTTACATGCTTCAATGCTGTATTGTGTGGAGCCAAACACGCGACAATCTATTGCCAACCTGGACACCGCGACGTGAAATGCTTGGCTTGTGTATCTCTGGCTCTGAAAAGGTCTTGAGGCGCACAAGCAAGGCACACCTGTGGCACACTAGTTTACCACCTGGGCGGTGAACAGGCAAAGCCATACATGCCCCTGCCTGTCAGCGACCAGCGTCCCAAAGTGCGCTGCAGAAGGAGCTGCAGCAACACGTTGGCGTCTGCATGGGAGAGCACATACTGATGCAGAGCCTGAGCGGATGTAGAAGCAGAAAAGTGGCATCTTCCTCTTGGCCGCTGCACTTGTTTGCATGATAGCCAATGCCAAGAGTCTGAGGCACTGCGTGTACACGTCCGCCATGTAAACTATGAAGGTTGGGCGCCATATTTTACTGTGCGTGCAGCCTCCGTGCTCACATGGATACCGCATGCCAGTAGTTCTGCCCTCCACTGACTGAAGGCAGAAGCCTGGAAACAGGGGCATGTACCAGCCTGCGAGCAATATGCTTACTGAGCACTGATCAGACCGCGACGCAGCCGCGCCCTGACGAGAAGGGAGTCTGTTGATTTGATTGCTGCAAAGTAAAGGTGCGTTGTAGTGGTCCACATAAGACACAATGCCCTGGTGGTGGCTGGTGCGTGCGCAAGCGCAAAATTTGGGCAAGCAGGCCCTTCCAAACGATGCTCTTTATGAACCCTAGTTTCGTTACTGAATAACACGGCAAGTCGTCTCTACGCACCTGTTTCTTCACCCTGTCTTATGGAAGTGCAAGAAATTCCACAAGGCACATATAAGACCAGCACGGCACATGACGTTCTGCGCAGAGGACGCGCTGGAAGCAGAGCTGCTCGCGCTGTCGTGCTCCGGCTGGGACGCGGATGGGAGCGCCCTGGCATGCGCGAGCCCTGAGGCCGTCACGCCACCTGCGCCGTGCAGCCCGTCGCCACCTGACGAGGGCGGCCTGCAGCTTGCCCCGCGCGTCGACTCGCTCTCAGCGCTGCGCTCCGCGCTGCACCGCCGCGGCGCCAGTGTCGCAGCACTGGCGAAACTGCTGAGCGGGCCGGTGCTTCCGTACTGCGGGCCTGCGCTATCTGGTGAGGGGACACTGGACGGCCGGCGCCCGCCGCTGGCGCCCTGCGGCACCCCACCGCAGGGCTCGCCCCGGCGCCGGCAGCGGCCGGCTCAGCTGCCTCACACGCCTGAGCCGGCCGATGACTTATTGAGTTCGCACAGCCCAGGCGCTTCAGCCTGTGCCCGCCCCGGGCCCATAGCTTGTGTGGCCGCCCTTGGGGTCCGCGCCACCAGTGCCCCCGTGGCTGCCTATGCCAGTCTTCTTGAGCAGCCTCCGCTTTGCAGACTGGTAGCTTGCGCTGCCAGCTCTGGTGCAGGCGCTCTGGCTTCTGCAGCGTTGCCGCCCGCCGGCGCTGATGCCATCCGCAGCCCGGCTCACAGCCCTGCCGCGGTGCGCCATCACCCGTCAGCGAGGTACTGGTCCCTGGCAGTGCTTCAAGCATGAGCGCTGCGCCAGGCGCGGCGCGCGCTGACGCGCGCCTCGGCTGCCAGGCCAGTGCAATCAGTGCGGATTGTGACACGGAGCCTGGGCGCTGCAACGGGAACGGTGCTGCCGGCGCGCAAACCGCGGGCGTGCCTGTGGCGGCGGGCGCGCGCTGCTACGCAGCTGGCGCCCGGGAGGAGCGGGGGGCGCATGCGGAGGCGCCCGAAGCGGCCGAGGCGGCCCGGCGTGCCGCAGCCGCAGCCGGCCTGCAGCAGGCGGCGGCCGCGGCAGCGGCTGCAGAGGCGGCGCGGGAGCGTGCGGCGTCCGCCCTGGCGGCGCTGCTTGCTGCGCATGCCGCGCGCGAGAGAGCTGCAGGCGTGCACCATGACCATCGGCTCTCGCACGGACACGGGAGCTCTGGTTGCTGCGGTAGCAGTAGTGTATGCTGCATGTATGGGGGAGGCACGGGGCCAATCAGCCTGTTACCCGCACTACCTGCGGCCATAAACAATGTCTGGAACCAGGTCTACAGCACAAGCCTGGACGGTAATCACCTCCGCACAGCATACGGAGCAAGGCTGTTGCCTGGTGTAAGTCCACGAGCGGCGCGCAGGCTGCATCGCCGCGGCCTGGCGGCGCGTGCTGCGCGCCCGCCGCGCAACGCGGTGCGCTGCGGCTGCGCGCCTTATCCAGGCGGCTGCGCGCGGCGCTGCCGTGCGGCACAGGGCCGCGCTACTGCGCGGGCGGGCGGCCCCGCTTGCGGCTGCGAGCAGCAGTGCAGCGAGCCCAGTGCCGCTGGCCCCCAGCGCGCCGTTGGCGCGCCCCGGCAGCGGCGGGCGCAGCGCTTCACAGGCGGTGGCGGACAGGGTTGTGAACGGTTGCGTTGCGGACATGGACGTGGCTGATAGCGCTGTGGAGCCATGGCAATGTGACACTGGAGAGCAGCACCTGCAATGCCGCACGCAGGCGCCGCAAACACATTGCAGTGCTCAGAAGCCGCGGCCGTCGCCCGGCATCCATGCGGCGCCGCATGGCAGCAATGTGCGAGCTTTGCCACAGAGTGCTGCGCCGTGGGTGCAGCGGCCGCGTGCGGCCTCCGCGTATGCGCCGGGCAGTGACAGCTCCACGGCCACACCGGACGCCAGTGCACAGCCGCAGCCAGGCGGGAGCGCGCAGCCTGGCGCACCAGCGCAGGGTGTTGCGGACAGCTCCGTTCTTGCATGTGCGACCGCGTCTGCTAGCAGCCACGCTCGCGGTCGCCCTGGCATGCTGGAGTGCGCATGCGCAGCGAGCGTTGCCAGAGCGTCGTGCACGCATGATTTCCAGCGCGGCCTCACAGCGATAGCCACAAGGCAAGCCAGCTGCTCAGCAGAGGATGATTTCTGGTTGATCAAAGGGAAATCAAATGCCGCCAGCACACAAGCCACGGCTGGAGAGCGCGCCGCGCGTCTGCCCTGCACCCACGCAGGCCAGTCAGTGGCAGACGCGCAAAGCAGCCCGGTGCTCCCAGGGCACGCAGCGTTGACAGATATCCCGGCCGCCGCCCCAGCACTACTCGCGCTCACGGAAATGGACAGCGAGCGTGACAGAGAGCGGCAAGAGGCTGTGCTGCCATGCGCGGACAGAAGAGATAGCACTGACATGCCCAAGAGCCCCAGGTGCAGTTCTGACCACGGCTGAGCTGCTGCAGCAGCATCCCCGGTACTACAGGCATGCTACAACAGGCAGTGTCCCAAGCCTGTTGTAGCCAGCTGGGGCTGCTCAGGCGAGTACATGATGTGGGAGGCACAGAGCAAAGCCCTACATGGGCTTGAAACCTTGGCATGCCTTGGAACTTACCTGGCATTGTTGGTGATTGGCTCCTGGACGCAGGCAGCCTGGCCTGCACGCCATCCTGGGACGCATGCGCGTCGACAGCATGGCACGCACAGCCCACCCTGCCGAAGCAGCCCCGCAGACGCCCAATGCGCCAGCATCGGCCACCAGCGCGCGCCCAGAGGCGCTGCACACCGCTGCGGCCGCTCCTGACGCCGCGTCGGTCCCAGGACTGTGCACAGGCGCTGCGCCAGCAGCCCCGCCCGCCGCCGAAGCAGCCTGCCAGGCTGCCCAACGCGCTCTTGACCGCGCGGTCGAGTGCTGGGCGGCGGCGGCCCTGGCCGGGCCCGCGCCTGCTGCCGCCCCTCCCCTGGCAAGCGAAGCGCAGACGGCGCAGTCCACGGAGCGTGCCAAATACGAGGCTGCCTGCCTCGGCAAGCTGGCGCGGGCCGGCGCGCGCCTGCGCGCGGTGCTCGCGCCCGCGGCGGCACCCCGCGGCGAGGACGCCGTGTGCGCGCTGCTGGCGCTCGGCGCTGCGCTGCTGCGCTGGCAGGGCGGGGGCGCCGCCGCGGCGGTCGCAGCCACAGAGGGGCACGCTGCCCGCGCGGTCGTGCCGCGGCCCCAGGCGCCCGGCGACCTCGCAGATGCCGGCTCGCCGCCTGACGCGCGCGCATGCTGCTCGGCTGATGGGCAGGGTGGTGCTGAGCCGCGCGCTGTCCAGCAACCCCGCACCGATGCCGGCGGCGGCCTGGTGCGCGCGGTGCTGATCGCCCTGGCGGGCGCTTGCCGCTGCGGCATGCACGCTGCGGCCGTCAGCGCGATGGACTCGATCTTTGCCCTGGCCCGCTCGCGAAAGCCGCCTGCACGCAGCGCACCATGCCAAGGCGGCCACGCCCGCGGCCGCGCGGCGCCCGCGGCCGTCGCCGGCTGCTGCCCCGCCGCCGCTGCGGACGCCAAAGTGGCCTGCGCTGCAGCCGCGGCGCCGCCCGGCAGCGCTTCCTTTCCGGCCCGCTTGCAGAGTGCAGGCTTCACGGTGCTGTACAGCGCCTTCCGGCAGCACGCGGCGGCCGGCATGGCGGCCGCGCAGGCAGCGGCGGCGGCGGCGGCGGCGGCGGCGGCTGCA
>JAABUZ0100007208.1_pt1 | contig 13508 bp, 8 predicted proteins | sample 5562091 | NCBI WGS metagenome assembly JAABUZ01 (sample SAMN12813069, study PRJNA571459) | rock metagenome | isolation source: Antarctica rocks | place: Antarctica: Victoria Land, Linnaeus Terrace sud | collected 2015-12-21 | reverse complement strand
GTGCCGCTGGCCTGCATCGTGTCCGGGGCCAATCGCACCGACATGAAGAAGCTTGATGCTCTGCTCGATGCCCTCATGATCGAGATGCCCCCCGTGCCAGATGAGACCCCAGACGAGGAGCGCCCCCGTTGTGTCTGGACCGGGGCTACGACGATGACGCCTGTCGGGACAGGGCTCGCGCGCATGGCTATGTCCCGCACATCCCGCCCAAGGCCAGCAAGGCGCAGCCGTTGCCCCCGCCCGGTGACCCCAACCGCCATCCGCCTCGGCGCTGGGTCGTCGAGGTCGCCCCTGCCTGGTTCAACCGCTTCCGCTGCCTGCTCATCCGCTGGGAGAAGCAGGCGGACAACGACCTCCCGTTGGTGCAGCTTGCGGCCGTCCTCATCATCTATCGTAAACTGCGTCATGCCCACCTACTTTCCGGATAGGCTGTAAGGCGGGAGACTAACCCTTTGCCACGCCCTGTCGGGGCGTTGATCTAAACCGTCGCGCTGGACCCAGCCGTGCTAGCCAGTGACCCGCTTCTCGCAAGGGCCGGAGGGCCGCAACGCGATGCGCCGTTTCCGGCTAAGACATGGTTCATTTGGAGCCGGTTCTGCTTGACAGTTTGAACAGTCGAAAACAAAGCGGCAGCGGCTATTTCACGCTTGCGGTGTGCCATTTCGCACCTACGCCGATGTAGAACTGTCAAGTCCGATTGAACCTTGTCTAAGACGCGGTATGATGGGAAGTGACGAACACTACCAAACGATCCGGAGCATACGCCTCTCCCGGACGAGAGGCTGACGGTCGCCGCTGCGCTACTCCCGGTGGCGGCCATTTCGAGGCCATGACCTTGGAAACGAAAGGGTACAACCTCCATGGACACGTGGTCCACCTCATCGAGGAACTGCCCAACTCCGTCCAAGCAGCACGCCAGGCAGACAACCACCCCTACCTGAGGAGGACTGAGGGATGATAAACGATCGCTACGACCTGCTCACGGCTACAACCCCGATCCCTAGAGATAGCCATGGTGCTCTGGACCTCGCTTCCGCTGTGTTCGATGCATCGAGCGGGCCACCCATCGAGCTGTATCGGTGGAGTCCTATTGCATTTCGGTGTCTCCAGGCTGCGGTCCTCCACGAGACTGCGGTACATCCCAATGCAACCCTTAGCGACCTCGCCCACACCATCAATAGCCGTCCGCTGTCCGAACTGCGCGTCATGTGGTCCGCGTCACCAAGCAGGGCGGCACGAGCGTACATACCGGAGAATACAGGCGATGCACAATCGCGGCGCAACTGGAATGACATCGAGTCCCAGTTGCGCAGGGCCACGTCACCCTACTTAAACCCCTCCGTCTCCTTAACGAGACATCATCATATCATCCCAACCCGTTTCTTCCAGTTTTCCTTCGAGGCATCCTGTACCGACGAGCTAACCGCCGCTATCGAGAGAGGCGTCGGCATGATGATAGGAGAGTGTGGCCCACCAGGCCGCGCGTATGTCGGGATAGGTCTGCACCCGAGCAAGATTATCACGGTTCTGGAGCGCGTGACGGGGACCGGGTGGCGCCTCTGGGGTGGCACCATCGCGACGACAATGGCGGACACGGATTGGGATACGCTGTCCGCCATTCACGCGCGCGCGCGTGACACCCTAGCGCGCGTGTCCAGCGAGTGGACCGAGACTAACCTCTACGTTCGCTGGGTTGGTCAAGCGCGAGACTTGGACGCCCCGGCTCCTTGAGCCTTCAATTTCGCATCGAGCGACGCAACGAGTATGACTAACCCGGTAGATGGCTCCATCCCTTCCTGATCCAGCACACGGCGGTAGTTATGGTATGCCAGCAGGGCGGAATCTACATCCCCCAGGCGGTCCAGCGCATGCATCAGCGCCAGGTGCGGTTCCTCGGCCAGCACGTCCCACTCCATCGCGCGGCGGCACGTCGCCACCGCATCCTCTACCTGTTCGACCTCCGTGTACAGCCCTGCCAGTGCGCAGGCGGCCGCGATCGCCAGGCCGGTCACTCGCGTCCGCTCGCCCTCTGCCCAGGGGCTGTCGCACCACTCCAGGTATCCACCATCCCCGAAGAGCGACACGGCATGGGACGCCGCGCTCCTGCGATCCGACGACGGGCCGCTGCCCAGCGCCGTCTCCGCGGCCTGCACGAATGCGCGCTCCTCATTCTCGACGGGGCAGTCCAGGTTGTACGTCCCCCCGCGGGGCCGCCACGCCTGCTCGCCGAACAGGCGTCGCATGTGCCTGCTCGCATCCCACAGGGACTGGCTCGTCTGCTTGGACACGGAGCCGGCGAAAACCGCCTCGATAATCTCGTCGCGGCGGGCGGGTCGCCCCAGATGCACCGTGTAAAACAGCATCTCGCGGGTGCGTCGCGACAGGACCGACAAATCGACGCGCCGACCGTCCACCTCCAGCAGGCCGACGCCGAAGGGGGAGATGCGCACCGTCGGGAGTGGCGCAAAGGGGATGTCCTCGCCGCTGCGCTTAAGCAGTGTCAGCACGGGCGACCCAGCCTCCAGGCCGTCCAGGAGCAGGCGAGCGTCGCGCCGCAGGCGGCGCAACTCGCGTCGCTTAGCCAGCACGCGCGGGGTCCAGCGGATGAGCGGCCGTAGGTATCCCTCGCACCCGAGCGGGAGGATAAGGCCGGCCAGACGGTTGAGGTCGTCCTCGGCCCGGCGCACGCGGCCCGACACGAAGGCCGCCTCGGCGGACAGCAAGAGCGCGCGCGCCGCGTCCTGCGGGCGGTTGGCCGCTTCGAGGCGGACCGTCGCCTGCTCCAGGATGTCTACGGCTCGCTTGTAGGAGACCGTGCGCAGCGCCAGCGTCCCCTCCGCTAAACCCAGCAGCGCGCTCTCCATGGGGCCGAACGCGACCTGGCGCGCCTCGTCGATGAGACGACGCGCACCGGCTCGATCGCGCCGCAAGAGCGCGGCGGTGATCCGCGCCCGGAACGCGACATCGAGCGCCGTCCTGAGATCAAGCCGCAGGGCCAGGTTAGCTGCGGCGAGGCCCGTCGATTCGGCCTCGGACGCCCTGCCGCTGCAGGCCTGCACGTCGGCCAGCGCCGCCATGGCCTCGCATTCCAGCAGCGCCATGCCGCCCTCCCGGGCCAGGCGGAGCGCCCTGTCAACCTCGTCGCGCGCCGCCGCGTAGTCGCCGTCCAACGCGCGCACCAGCGCCCAGGTGAGATGGACATACCCGAGCAACGGGCCGTCCCCGACGCGCAGCCACAGGTCACGCGCACGCATCAGGTAGCTCTCGCCCTCGCGCACCCGACCGGCCTCGACCAGTTGCGTGGCGAGGTTTGTCAGTGTGCGAGCCTGCCCCATCACGTTCTCGTCGCGCTCGTACGCGGCCAGCGCGACGAGCAGATCGTTGCGCCCGTCGGTGATTTTCCCCAGCGACAGGTACCCCTGCCCGCGGATCTCGCGCAGTTGCATGGACGCCGCGCCATGACCGATCCGTTCCGCGACCGCCAGGGCCGCATCGGCGCTGCGCACCCCCTCCTCGCAGCGCTGCGAGGAGACCAGCACCTGCGCCCTCAGCACCGCCGGCGCGAGCCACTCCTCGTCATCGCCGGCCGCTGCTATCGCCCGGTCGGCCAGGGCGAGGGCTTGCTCGTGCTCGCCGCGCTGCGCCCGCGCGTGGCCAGCCAGGGTGACCAGACGGGGCGTGCGATACTCATCGGGCAGGCGCTCCGCGTACACGAGCGCGGTTCCCCAGAGGCTCTGCCTCCAGACCGCCTTGCGCTCACGCTCGAGCACCGCGGCTACGGCACCCCACTCCTCGTTGGTGGAGAGCATCGCCAACCCGCGCGGCAAATCCCCGCCGTCGATCCAGCGCATCCCGGCAGCGTGTCGAATCTCCCTCAAACGGTCGGGGGCCTCCGCCCTCAAGACGCCCACGAGGCAATCCCCGAAGAGGTCATGATAGCGGTAGGTCGTGTCGTGGCGCTCCAGGAAGAGGCCGCGCGCGGTAATCTCGGCAAAGCAGGCGGCGCTATCGGAGCGGTCCAGCACGGCGTCCGCGTCCTCGGACGATGTGGCACCGATCGCCGCGCTCTCCAGTATGAACTGGCGCAGGTCGGGCGGGAGCGCCCCGATGATCTCGCGGCCCAGGTGCTCCATCAGCACATCGCCGCGCGCATGGAGGAAACCGATCTTACCTGTACCTGCCGCGGTACGGGCCAGCAGCAGCAGCCCGGCCGCCCAACCGTCGCTTCGTCTCACCATCTGGGGCATGGTATCGACGCACTCGATACCGTGGACGGCGAGGAGGGCTGCGGCCTCGCCCTCGTCGAAGCGCAAATCCTCACGCCCGAACCCGATTACCTGCTGGCTCAGGGCTAGGGTCGCGAACCCGAACAGGGGCATCGAGCGCGACATGACGACCAGCGACAGGGACGACGACTTGAAACGCAGCAGGTGATCCCACAGGGGAACGGCGTCGGGCACATCGTCAAGGTGCTGGAAGTCGTCCACGATCAGCACGAGACGCTTACCGTTGAGGTCGCCTAGCAACAGGCCAGCCGCAGCGGATTCTCGGCTACCACTGCCCAGGGCCGCGAGGGCCGCCGCCCCCGCCCCTGGGAGCGCCCGCTCCACCGCCGCGCACAACCCCGCCAGGAGACGACGGGTATCGCGATCCGCGTCATCAAGCGCGTACCACGCGACGGGGACCGAAGCGTGGCGCGCCCAATCGGCGAGCAGCGACGTCTTCCCCGATCCGCCCGGGGCCGAGATGAGGATGACCCCTCCGGCCGCGACCGCCTCCGACAGCGCATGGCGCAGTTGCGGGCGCGGCAACAGCGCCTGTGGGGCCGGAACGCTTATTTTTGCACTGGGCCATCTGCCAAGGCGAGGCAGCTGTACGTCGCTCATAAATGAATCACACCTAATTACGTCTCAGGTTCGCTTCAGGGTGCTTTTGTTAGTATAGCGTCAGTGGTTGCCGCCAGCCCCGGCACCGAAAGGAACAACCGATGTCCCTCCGTATCCGCCGCCTCGTCCTGATCGCCATTTGCTCCTTGGCCACCCTATCGTCGCTGAGCCACGCCCCGTCCGCCCACAAAACTGCTGCCTGGATACCTCCCGACCCTCTTGTCGCGTCCGCGTCACAACGGTAGGTAGCTCAATCAGTTCATCGCCGCCGATGTGTCGGCGCAACGGACTCACGGCCCCTCCGCATTGGTCGCATCCATACTACCACTCATTCCACCAATATACACTTTATCATACGTGGCTATCAGGAAGAATGATCATGTATATGACCCGTCAGTTCCACGTGGGGTTCGAGAAGCTTGTAGGCACCGCCATCGTTGATTCCAACGTGCGGGCCGCGCTGCTCCACGACCCGCAAAAGGCCGCTCTCGCGTTCGGCATCGGGCCGGCCGATGCGGCTAAGGTCGCGGATATCCGCGCCAACGACCTCCAGGCATTCGCGAAAGCCCTCCTCCTGCGCATCTACGACGATTCCGCGACCGCCAAATGGCCACATGCTAGGGTCAGCTGAGCTAGCGCGCGCGCCAACTCAGTTCGACGCCCTCTGGGACGCCGATCCTGCCCTGTTGCCGCTGCTGCAAGCCACACTGGACGACGCGGCGCTTGTCACCCGTGGGGCGCGCCTCGTGCTTCGGCATGGGGACAATGACCAGCTCGGTTTAGTGAGCCCGGACGGGCTGCGTGCCCCCTGGCGCGCCGCAGTCACCGAAATCATCGACCGGGCAGCAATCATGTCTCGTCCTGGCGTGGTGGGAGCACCCATACTCGGAGCGCAGGACATCCACGGAGTACTGCTCCTCTATCACCATCCGGCAACCAAGTTAACCACCGGCGACGCGCTGGTTCGCGCCTTCGCAGCCCGCATCGAGACGGAATTGGCGGCATCGACGGCGCGCCTGTCGTCGAGCAGTGGGTGCGTCGACGGGCTGGTGCAGATGCTCACAGCCTACGATCCGGACACCGCCCGCCACAGCAAGGCCGTCCGTCGCCTCGCCTCCATCATCGGCTGTGCCGCCCGGCTCGCGCCGCACGAGTTGTTGGAACTGGAATGGGCCGCAGCCCTGCATGATATCGGCAAAGTCGCGGTGACCCTCCCCATCCTGCACAAGGTCGGCCCATTGACCACGACCGAGTGGGCGCTGATGCGCCAGCACCCGACCATCGGGGAGAAGATCGTGCGCTCCGTGCCGGGCCTCGCGGCGGTTGCCCTCGCCATCCGGCATCACCATGAGCGCTGGGACGGCACCGGCTATCCCGACCGCGTGGCCGGCGAGGCCATCCCCCTCATGTCCCGCCTGGTCGGCGTCGTCGACGCCTATGAGACGATGCGCGCGGGACGCCCCTACCGCGGCGCCTTCAGCCGCGACGAGGCCATCCGGGAGCTGACACACGCCGCGGGACGGCAGTTCGACCCGGCCCTGCTGGAGCTCATCCCCGCTCTGGTCACACACGATATCGATCTCTAGCGCCCCGCGCCCCCGGCGACGCACTCTACGATGTGAGACGGAAGCGCCTATCGACATTATGTGGACAAAAGCAATCGCCGCGACTTGCAGGGCACTATGCAGGGTATCAGCGATATCCCACCCGTCTTCACAACGGTTCATTTGAGCCCCAGGGACTGCGCTATCCCTCGCAATTGGCCCGACGGCACCGTGCCGCACTCCACGCCTCGTCCCATCTGGAAACTTGCGTACGCCCGCCTCGCCTCATCCACGCGTCCGAGGGCGACCAGCGCCCCGAGCAGCGCACACAACACATCCTCGTCGTCGCGCGCCCTTTGCAAGGCCGCCCGGCAGAGCGTGACGATATCACGGTGGCGGCCGAGTTCCCTGTACAAGCCGCACAAGGCCAATGTCACCTCATCGATAAGACTAGGCATGCGCGCCCGGATAGGCTCGACCCAAGGGCTCTCGCACCAGTCCAGGTAGCCGTCTTCGTACAGCGCGATGGCCTCCTCCGCCGCCGCCAGGCGCTCCATGGTAGGACCAGCTCCTAGTGCGATGGCACACCGGCACTCGAACGTGACGCCGGTATGCCTCACCTCTGCCCCCAGACGGTACATGCTCCCCTGGTGACTCCAGATCTTGGACCCGATGAGCTTGCGCAGCGCCGTCCCGATCTGATTGAACGCGTTCCGATGCTCCTCACCGTCCGGGAAAAGCGCGTCGATCAATCGTTCGCGCAGCACGGGTTCACCCAGACAGCTCCATTGTCCCGCTAGGAAGAGCGCCTCGCGCGCTTTACCGGGGAGCGCACTCGGATGCACCTCGCGACCGCGCACGATGATACGTCCCTGGCCGAACGGCGAAAGGATCAAATCGCCCTCCTCTTCCCCCGTCGCGGTTACTCGGGGAGCGGAGGATGGCAGCGACGCGGACAGTCGGTCGAGGAGGGCGGCCGCATCCTTTGTCAACCGAGTTGTCAGTCGGTCCTTCCCTGCGAACAGCTCAGGAACCAGCCGTGCCGCCGGATAGAGATAGCCTTCGCAGCCGAGCGGCAAGACCAACTCGGCTACCCGATTGATCTCCACGGCGCAGGTCGTTTTCCCGCCCGTCGTCGCGCTGAGGCTAGCCGCGCGGAGCAGGAGTGCGCGCGCCGCCTGGTGCGGACGACCCAACTCTATCAGACGGGACGAGACGCCCTTCAAGGTCCCTGCGGCACGCTGATACTCTCCGCATCGGATGTCCCATGTTGCTGCGAGCAAGTCTAGCAGGGCCTGCTCGTGATCACTCCCTCCCATCCCGCGCGCCTCGTCGATCAGCATCTCCACGGCCGCTCCGTCACCACTGAGAATCGCCGCCGAGATGCGGCTACGCTGACCATCACGCGTCACCGAAGCCTGGTCCTGCTGCGTCGCGCGTTGGACCGCCCTCAGGCCGTGCGCCTCGGCTCCTATCGCATCGCCCATGTCCGCGCACACCTCCGCGAGTGTGGACAGGAAAACGCACTGGCCGTGGTACGACCAGTCTAGAGCCTCAACCCCGGCGACGGCCCGCGTCGCCGCCTCGCGCGCCGCAGCATAGTCTCCGGTAAGCAACGTGACCAGCGCGGTCGCGTTCTCGAAACGGAGGTGGCTGACCCGGAGTCGCGCGTCGGGATTGTTCTCGGCATGCTGTTGCGCGTAGCGCACAAGGGCGCAAGTCGCCGCACGGGCCTTGCCCTGCTCGACCATGAACGTTGCCGCGTTGATAACCGCACGGGCCAACGTCCTGGGCACCCGCGCAACCTCATACGCATCCAGGGCGACATCCATCGCCCTGTCGGCCTCGAGCAGTTGTCCCCGTTCATAAAGGGCAATCGCTCGACTCTCGTAGCTCGCTCCCCGCAGGCGCGCATCGCTATCGCTATCCAGCAGGGCAATCGCCGCGTCGGCGGCGTCCAGGGCCGCATCGCCGTAGCCTCTCAATGCACGCTCGAACGATCGCGTGTACAGGACGCTGGCACGATCGTGGTTGGTCCCAGCGCATGCCTCCGCCTCGTCGATATATTGGCAGGCCTTCTCGTACTCGCTGCGAGCGATGCAGCTCCATGCGGCCGTCACCAGAACTCGTGACCTGCGATACGGAGCGGGTAAACGCCCGACGACATCCGCGAAGACCGTCTGGCCATCTTCGTGGAACTGGCGACCATATCTCTCAACGAAATCCGCCAAGGCCTGCCAGTCGTCTCCCCGTTCGAGCAGGTCAAGGGCACGGAGTGGATCGCCGTGCAAGGCCCAATAGGCCGCTGCGGCGCGCCGGATCGAGAGTAGCCGATCCCGGTCCGCCGCGTCCAGTGTGTGGACCAGATACCGCGCGAAGTCATCATGATACCGATAGATGTCGGCGTACGGGTCGTACCCGACAAAAAAGCCGCACGCCGACTCGACATCCGCGTAAAGCTCGGCGCTGTCATCCCGCCCAAGGATTGTGTCGGTCTCGCTTGCCGAGGCTGGTCCAATCGCCGCACTCTCATGGATGAACGCGCGCAGGTCGGGCGGCACCGCGTCGACAACTGCTCGGTAGTATTCCCGCGCCATGTCGGCGGACCGCCGGTGCAGGAATCGCAGGTTGCTACCATCACTGCGCGCGACGAGCAGCATCAGTTGCGCCAACCCACCCGCCTGGTGCGCGATCTGCGTCGCCAGGTCCGCGTCCAAGCCATGCGCGGCGAACAAATCGCATGCCTCGTCCATGGTAAACGCTAACTCGCCCCCGCCGAGGCCGACGATATCATCGTCCGCGGCCAACCTCGTATGATCCAGGCGCGGCACCGTCTGCGATAGCAGGATCAGCCCCAAAGGCTTCAGCCAGCAGCGCTGCATGTAGCTCCACAACTCCCACGAGTCGCGCGCTCCGTCGAGATGCTGCACGTCGTCGATAACCAGTGTCAATCGAGTGTCGCTCAGCTCGCGCACCACAGCTCCCAGGGCATCCACATTGGGAGCCCCCTCGTCCAGCGCGACCCTGGCTGCGCCTCCAACCCGAGGAGCCACGCGCTCGATAGCGGCGCACAGACCAGCTGTGAACCGCCGTAAGTTGCGATCAGCCGGGTCGCACGAGTACCAAGCCACGGGATGGTCGGCCTGCTGCACCCAGCTGGCAACCAGGGAGCTCTTACCCGCTCCAGTCACTGCTGATACGAGGACAACCTGGCCCTTATGCAATGCCTTGTCGATCTGATCGAGCAGCCGCCCACGCGCGATAAGCGCGGCGCGAGATGGACGCGGCGGCGACACTTTCCCCCTCGGCCATGCGCTCGTCGCGCGTCCAGCGCCAGGATCATTGCTCACGAGTACACCTCTCCTCATCTAACAGAAAACACTGGAGCCGGGGGCTGCGACAGAGATACTCGTCAGCGGTCTGTGGCAGCCATTCGTCAAGGGATGGCAAACTGCTGCCCCCCAACTGGTGCAGGGTCACCAATAGGCCGCCCCCAACTGGTGCAGGGTCACCAATAGGCCGCCCCCAACTGGTGCAGCATTAGCACAGGGTTGCTGTGCAATCCTACACGTATCGAAGCGATGTGCTCAGGACGACACCCTTTTCAGTCATAGTAGCAGGTGATAGGTGACATGACCATAACCTATAAGGCCCCTATTGATCTTCTAGGCCGACGACGAAGTCTCGATCCGCTCGACGCCGATTTCGAGCGCCTTGTCGGCGCGGCAACTGTGGATGGCGTACTCCTCATTGCCCTTCTGCACGATCCCTACGCCACAGCTCGCGTTTACGGTCTCACCGAAGAACAAGCGGTGTTGTTAACAGGCATCGAAGCAGATACATTACCGACTTTCGCGGCAGCATTGCTTCAGCGACTATACCCACACGAACGAGAGACAATGCAGCCTTTTCAATCCACATCTTCGACTACTCGTCGCGATTAAGAGAAGTAAGAAATGCCATCCCTAATCAAATGGACGGTGCTACGCCTGTCATGCTCACCAGCCGATGCTCCTACATCTCCCCTAATGTCCCGCACGATGTCAAACATCCTGCGGTTGCCGGTTGCACGCGACTTAGCGAGCCAGGATTCGGACACTGGCAAGCGAGTCCAGCATCACGACCGATCCGTGGACAATGGGACGACCAGAGCAAGCTTTCCAATCATGACCACTGAGCAGTTCGCGGCCTGGGAGGAGGAAAGCAACTATGGGGGCTGGTAATACACCCTGGCTATCCATCGCCATGGCTCTTGACAGTGAATCCGATCAACGGGGGCCCACGGGGGCGGACAAAGTAGCGTGCCCACGTGCGCCGCCAATAGGGAACGCGCGGGTCCATAAGGTTCCGCACGCCTTTCCCCCTACCAGGAGGCGTTGATCGTCCCCTACAGCAGCACACACCCACCGACCACCGCACAGACCGAAGGAGAACATTCGCATGGATCAGATCGCACGGACCATCGTCGACGTCGGCACCTCGCTGCTCCCGCTGGGCATCACCCTGGGCGTGATCGGGGTCGTCATCGGCCTCATGCTCACCGTCGTGGGCTATCGCCACGGCTCGGACGTGATGCGCGGGAGCGTCATCGGCATGATCGTCGTCCTCGGCATCACCGTCCTCGGCAATTGGTTCAAGACCAAGCTGGCACCGGTGCCCTAGTCGGTAGCCCCGTGTTTGCCAGGGACCGATGGGGCGACTTCCTGTTAGGGGGTCGCTCCATCGGGTCCCGTAGCGTCACCCCGCCCAGTCGAGGGAGATCCCGCATGCCCGACCCATCCATCCAGCGCAACTATCGCAGCCCCCGCGTGTTCAGCCGGCGCGCCCGGTACTACGGCCTGACGCTGCCCCAGCTCGGCGCAGTGGCCACGGGCGTGGCGCTGGCGCTGCCGCTGTGGTGGCTGCTCGGGCTGCTGCCCCTCTTCGCCCGCGCCGACCTCACGTTGTTCGCCCTGCACCTGCTGCTGCCGGGCGTGGCGGCCGGCGCCCTGGCGGTGCTGCTCTACGCGCTCGCCGACGATCTGCGCGAGCCGGTGCTGCGCCAGATGCTGTTCTACACCCTGGGACGCCTCGCCGGCCGCCACCGCTACCACCGGGACCACAAGGAGACACCCGCCCATGCGCCCACCACGCCGACCCCTGCTCTCCCACGCGTCCGCGCCGCTCTCGCCGGGCTCGTCGGGCTCGTCACTCCCCGCCGCGGGCGCCCTTGAGCGCGCCAGGGATCTCGATCTCGACCTCGATCTCGACCTCGACCTCGACCTCGACCTCTTGGACCGCGCGACGGACCGCGCGACGGACCGCGCGACGGACCGCGCGACGGACCGCGCCCAGGCCCCGAGCCGCGCGCGACCCACCGCGGCCCAGCGGCGCGCCGCGACGGAGGTCGCGCGGGCCGGGCGGCTGCTGGGCCTGCCGCGCGGCGAGGGGCCGTTCGCCGTGGAGAACGACGGCACGATCATCTTCCCCGACGGGTCGTGCGTCGCGGCGCTCGCCGTGGGCCTGACCAATTTCTTCAGCCTGGGCGCCGCCGACCAGGACCGCGCGGCCTACGCCTACAACCAGTTCCTCACCGGCCTGTCCCCCGGTCAGCCCTTCCAGGTGATCGTCGAGTCCGACCCTCTGCCCCCGGACCGCGTGCTCAAGGAAACCCTGGCGCTGGTGACGACGACGCACCGGGCGCGCCGGCGCATGGCCACCGCCGCGCTGGCCCACCATCACCACCAACTCCGCAACCGCGAGGCGCCGGCCGTGTCCGCCTACGCGCTGATCGGCCCCGCGCCCGAGGCGGCGGTGGGCCTCGCCGCCGGGCTGGAGGGCGTGGCGCGCGCGGCGGGCGCGGGCCGGCGCACCCGCGAGCCCGACCGCGCGGGCCTGCAGAACGCCGTCGACGACGCGACGACCCACCTGACCGCGCTGGAGCTGGCCGCGGCGCGGCTGCGGCGCGACGAGACGCTGGCGCTGCTGTGGCGGTGCGTCAACCCCGGCCGGCCGCGGTCCCGCGCCCTGGCCGACGTCCCGGCCGCGGGCCTGGCCCTGGCCGTGGCGCTGGCCCCCGACGAGTGGGCCGCGGGCTACGACACGGTGCGCACCGCGTCGGGGACGTCGGGGACGTCGGGGACATCGGGGGGAGCGACGACGTACGCGCGCTCGTTCTACCTGCTCAACGCGCCGGCGCGCACCAGCCCGGCCAGCTGGCTGGGCGACATCATCGCGCTGGGCTGCCGCTTCCGGCTCTCGCTGCACTACGAGGGCACCGATCGCTTCCGCCAGCGGTCGCGCCTGCTCAAGCGGCGCAAGCGCACGGCCAGCCGGCTGGCCACCACCAAGGGGCCGATCTTCAACCTCGACGACGGGGCGATTCTGCGCGAGGCGGAGGAGCAGGCCGAGGCGCTGGACGACCCGGAGGTGGGCCTGGTGCGGCTGACCGCGGTGGTCACGCTGCTGGCCGAGAGCCCGGAGGCGCTGGACGTCATCGGCCGCCGCGCCGAGCGCGCCCTGCGGATGCGCTGGGGCGACACGGGCCTGGGGCGCGGTCCGGGCTTGCAGGGCGCGCTGTGGCGGGCCTCGCTGCCCCTCAACCGCAACGCGGCGCGCCGGCGCTCCCGCCTGGTGCGCGGCGAGACGGCGGGCAACGGGTTCGCCTTCATCAGCCACAACCCCGGCATGGACGCCGGGGTGCCCGTGGGCTACGCCGCGCGCGGCGGGGGCCTGACCCGCCTCGACCTGTTCGCGCCGAGCTTGGCCAATGGGGTGGTGCCGGTGCTGGGCAAGGTCCACAGCGGCAAGACCTATTTCGCGCAGATCATCGCCGAGTGGGAGCTGTTCCAGGGCGGGCGCGTGGCCGTGATCGACCAGGGGCCGGGCTTCCGCACGCTGTGTGACGCGGCCGACGGTGTCTACGTGGCGCCGTCCAAGGCGCCCCCGGCCGCGGGGGAGACCGTGAGAACGATCAACATCTGGGACTATCGCAGCCCCGAGGAGCGCGGCGGCAAGCTGAGCTTCCTCAAGGCGGCCCACGAGATCATGTTGAGCCGGCCGGGCGAGCGCCTGGGCGACCGCGAGAAGGGGCTGCTGG
>JAABUZ0100007205.1_pt1 | contig 13517 bp, 16 predicted proteins | sample 5562091 | NCBI WGS metagenome assembly JAABUZ01 (sample SAMN12813069, study PRJNA571459) | rock metagenome | isolation source: Antarctica rocks | place: Antarctica: Victoria Land, Linnaeus Terrace sud | collected 2015-12-21 | reverse complement strand
AGGAACGAGCGGGTCATCCGGCTGAGTTCCGTGACCACCCCCGTGTCGCCGGAGTGCACGTACTCCAGCAGCCGGTCCCACCCTGGCCGGTCCATCCGTGATCCCGTCATCGTGTCCGTGAAGACTTTGGCGCACCCGGCCTGCTGCAGTGCATCCAGTTGTGCATCGAGATGCTGCCTCACGGTGCTCACCCGGGCGTACCCACTGCGTTGGGGCGAGCGGTCCACGTGCGATCCTGGGGGCGGACAACGATTCCTCGGTTTTTGGGCCATTTGATTCAGAGAGGGTATGAAAGGCTGTTCGCCACAGAAAAGTCTGTCCAGAATCTTCCTTTCGTGACGAGAGACTGACGCCAACTCGTCTTCTTCCCCTTCCGCGGCCAGGAATCACCTCCTCGCAACGCAAAATGAGGCGCCAAAACTCGTCACAGAAAGACTCAGAGGCTGGATGACCACGTATTTTGGCCCCTCCAGATGGACTGAAGACCAAATGGCCCAAAAACCAAGTAATCGTTGTCCGCCCCCATCCTTAACAAACGGCCAGCACAGGCGGCCGGCAGGCCGGCGCGGCAAACCAGGAGGGGAGAGCGCCGCCATGCTACCATTGTTTCCAGGAGGCAACGATGTGTCATGGCGATGGCCTGGCTGAGCACGAGAGTGCTCCATAGCTCCACGGCGCGTCCGCCGATCTGCCGCCGGGGTGGTCTGGGCTGGCCCGGCGGTTGCTCGATGATCTGGTGGACCTCGGCTGGAGTGGCCCCGAGGGCCAGATCAGCCGGACGGACGCCACACTGCGCTTCCATGGCGATGATTCCGGCATGTCCGGCGCGATGGTTGAGCGCATCTGGCGGGCCGGCTGGGAGAGTGCGCGGACCTGTGACCGTTGTGGCAGAGCGGGGAGGGCACGCGGTCATGGCCCGGGGGCACGGACGCGCTGTGACACCCATGTCGCCGGACTGGGCTGCTGAGGCGCGGCTGGGACTGCCGGCGCGGCGCCGTGTCTCCGCGTGGCGAGGGCGCTCTGCCGATGGCAGAGAGAGGAGCTAGATATGGGTGGTGCACGGGAGAGCCCGCCGCCCGAGAGGAGCCGACACGCGCCGGTGTGGGGCGGGTGCGCACAGCCGGACGGACCTGGCTGTGTGTCCTGCCCCGTGTGGCGCGTTAGGCCGGCGCCGACGTGGGCGTGGGCCGCACAACGCGCACGACCGCAGAGACAGCGCCGAGGATCTGGGCCCCGGAGGCCGCGCTAGCGAGGTCGTCTGGATTGGCTGGCTGCTGGAGGGGCGTGGTGCTCTCCGGCTCATAGGGCGTGATCACGCTCCCCGCGCCGACCCTGGCTACCACGAGCATCTCCCGCTCTAGGGCGAGATCAGGATCGATGACCACGAAGTCCCCAGTGAGGATCCCCGCGCCTGCACGCGCGTTGCCCTCCACCTTCATGGCCCAGCGGTGGGGTGGCACGTGGGGATCCTCCAGGGTCAGCCGGGCCAGGGCGCCCTCCTCGGGGCCAGCGGCCCCCCCGAGGGTGCCACGAGCGCGCACGGGCAGCCCCCGGACCTGGCCTAGCGTGTGGGCGAGATGGATGAGCTGATCAGAGAGATCGTCAGGAGTGGGCTGCTCGTTGAGCGACGCTCGTGCGCTGGCGCTCTCCTCCCACAGACGCTGGACATCAATCTCCAGCGCGTGGGCAATGCGCAGTACCAACGCCGCCGATGGCCGCGCGAAGTCCCCTGCCTCCAACCGCGAGATGTAGCCCCGGCTCACCGACGCCATCTCAGCGAGACGCGCCTGGCTGAGACCGCGCGCCAGGCGGCGACAATGGATGCGCCTCCCTACCTGCATCATGTGTGGTCCTTCCGTGTGTGCTGCCTGGTGGTATGGCCGTCTCCGACGAAGAGGACGATCCCACACGGGTGTAGCGTGCGTCGCTGCCGCGACACGAGCGTACCGTTGTGAGTGTACGGCACACACTGACAACACGTCAAAGGGAGAGGGAAAGCGCACATGCCCACTCCTGTGCAGGGGACCACACGGCCGGCCTCCTCCCCGGGGCACCCGTGCCGTGGCCCAGACATCCCGTGCGGAGCGCAGAGCAAGGACGCCGGCTCATGCGCCCCAGGGAGGAGACGGCCCATGACCACACAGGCGCCCTTTCTCCCGCCCGCAGGGCGGCGCGGTGATCGCTCACCTGCGGGCCTGCCACACAGAGCCAGATTGGTTCTGATCCGTTGTGACCACCAGCCAACACGCGCGCAGCGGCGCCAGCGCGGGCAGGGCAGATCCCTTGACCCGGCAGATCACGTGTCTCCTTGCTCCCCGCGCGGCACAGGATCGTCTTGGCGCTGCCCTACAGGAATGGACGACGACCTGAGCAGCCCTGGGGCACGGAACCCTGAGGGACATCTCACCGGTCAGTCAGCCCATACGCTTCCTCTGGCGAGACGGCTCTCACTGCCCTGTAGCACACACGTCACTGTTCAGCCGTGGGCGACACGGCCGGCATCAGGACGACGCACAGCGACCGGTGCCTGCGCGCTGTCGGCATCCGCGCTGCCAGCACGCGCAGTGGCCCTCTCGGGCAGACGGCGCACCATTGTCGTGGACGTGCCCTCCGACCCGAGAGGACCCCGCCCTGGGCAGACCTTTTCTCAAGCGAATGAACCAAAAGGCGGGCTCTCTTGTACCGTAGATAGACGATGAGCGGCGGGGCGGGGCCGTTCATCGCCCGCGAACCCGACACGGAGGGGAGGGGACATGATCGCCGACGAGGATCTCGTGCGGGAGTGGCAACGGGGCAGCGCCGGCGCGCTCGAGGCGCTGGCGCAGCGCTACCATGCCCCGCTGCTGACTTACCTCGCCCGGCTCACCGGCGATGCCCACGCCGCCGAGGACCTGGCGCAGGAGACGTTCGTGCAGCTGGTACGCGAGGCGCACACCTATCACTACCCCCGGCCCTTCAAGCCCTGGTTCTACACCATTGCACGCCACCTGGCGCGCAACCACGGGCACAGCGCGTACCAGCGTCATGAGGAGGTCAGTACGGCGGCGGCCACCGTGGACCGGCCCTCGGGCGACCCGAACCCGGCCGAGTGGCTGGAGCGTCTGGAACGCCGCCAGGGCTTCTGGGCGCTGCTGGCCACGTTGAGTTTCGAGCAGCGGGACACGCTCAGCCTGCGCTTCGATCAACAGCTGAGCGTGGCGGAGACGGCGGTCGTGCTGGGGGTGCCGGAGGGGACGGTGAAGAGCCGCGTCTTCACGGCGCTGCGCCTCCTGCGTGAGCGCCTCCAGGCCGCGACGGAGACGACCAAAAGAGAGGATGTCCATGACTGACCCCGACCCGTGGCGGCCCCCGCGCCTGGCTGGCCAGACGCACGATGACGATGATCTGCCCGACGAGTTGCGGGCAATAGCCGCGCGCTTCGCGGCCCAACCGACGCCGCGACCCACGGCGGCGGACACGGCACGGCTGGTGGCGCGGCTGCTCGCCGAGGAGCCAGCCGCGACGTTTGCCAGGACGCGGGCGCGCCCCCGCGTAGGTCAGACCCTGCGCGTGGCCCGCTGGCGCGTGTGGTTGCTGGGACCACAGTTCTGGGTGGCCAGCGTCCTTCTGCTGGGCCTTAGTGCATGGCTATCCGGGAGCCGGTACCCCACGATGGGGCCAGCGCCCTTGATCCTGCTCGTGCCCCTGACGGCCGTGCTAGGTCTCGCCCATGCCCTGCGCACACCCTCGGGGGGGCTGCGGGAGGTCGAGGCCAGCGCGCCCACCGGATTCACCGAAACAACTGCCGGGTTGGCCCTGGCCATCGTCGGGTTCGACGGTGTGCTGGGTGCGGCGGCCACGTTGGCCCTGAGCCTGGCCACGGCGACGCCCTTCCCCTCCCTGCTGGCGGCCTGGCTGGGACCCCTGCTCGTGCTGACCGCCCTCTCACTGCCCGTGGCCCTGCGGTGGGGCACGCTGCTGGCCGCGCTCGTCGGTGGGGCACCCTGGGCGCTGCTGGTACTCATGGCACGCCTGAACCCGACCAGCCCGTTGGGCGTGGTCCTGACCCTGCCCACTGATGCAGGGGCCGTGGCCTTGCGCCTGGGCCTCGCCGTGGCCGGCCTGGTCTTTTTGCTGGGCATGCTCCTGCACGGGCCGGTCCACGTGGCGGCGGCAACCCGGAGCCCTAACGTGTCGCGATGACGAGAAGGAGACAGACGTGATGACTCTGACCAACCTGCGCAGCGTGGTCCGCACGGAGACGCTGCTATACATGCGGGGACGCGGCGTCTGGATCACCGTTGTGCTGATGGTCGTGCTTGGCCTGTACGTGGGCACCTGGGCGCGGCACTCGCCGTGGGACTCCTGGGGCCAATTCACCACGGCGGCGCTCTGGATGACCTTGCTGCTGATGTTCACCACGGGCGATCAGATCACGCGTGATCGCGATCTGCGCGTGCAGGGCGTGCTCTTGAGCACGCCCCTCTCCACGGCAGCCTACGTGGGGGGCAAGTACATGGCGGCTCTCCTGATGCTCTGCGGCCTGGCTGGGGTGAGCCTGCTCACAGCCCTGGGCACCGACACGATCAGCCTGTGGCGCAGCCCCTACGAGTATGCGCCCGGCCCCCTGATCTTCGGGGATAACTACTTTTCGTCCCTGGGGCCGTGGCCGTACCTGGCCGGGTGGCTCTGGTTGATGCTCATGCCGCTCATCTTCGGCGCCGCGCTGGTGCTGGCTGCGATCACGTTGATGCACGGGCAGCGCCTCGTCGCGTATGGGGCGGTCCTGGGGTTCTGGCTTGTGCCCATCCTGGCCGGCAGCGCCTGGCCGGACTGGCTGGACGTGACCGCGTATAAACTGAGCGTCGACTATAGGCTGGCCTCTGTCACGGGGGTGGCCCAGACCCTCTGGCGAGGATTTAGCACAGCTGAGCAGCGCACGGCGGCCGAGACGTGGGCCTTCCACACTGCCCTGCAGCATCTACCGCCGGTGCTACCGAGTATCTTCTTTGTCAACCGCTTAATCTTTGGCGCACTCGCCGCGACCCTGATCCTGCTGACCACTGCTCTCGTCGCCCGCAGGCGGCGGGCAGCGTAAGAACGCACCCCAGGCTCAGATGGCGGGTCAGTGCATGGTATGCATCGTGCGGAAAGGATGATCCACGACCATGGCATCGTTAGTAATCGATAGAGTAGGCCAGCGCTACGAGCGTAATCGGTGGGCGCTGCGCGAGGTCTCGCTGCGTCTGGAGAGTGGAGTGCTCGGTCTCGTCGGCCCTAACGGCGCGGGGAAGACCACCCTCCTGCGTATTCTGGCCACACTGCTCGTGCCCACCACCGGCCATGTGTCCTGGGACGGCCAGGACATCCTGCGCCAGCCTCAGGACCTACGGCGCACTCTGGGCTACCTGCCCCAGGAATTCGGGGTCTATCCCCAGCTGACCGCCCGCGCGTTCCTGCGCTACATCGGCGAGCTGAAGGGCCTGCGGGGCGCCGTGCTGCGCCGCCGCGTGGAGGCCGTGCTGGAGATGGTGCGCCTGCGCGAGGACGGCGACCGCCGCCTGCGCACCTATTCGGGTGGCATGGTGCGCCGCATCGGCATTGCCCAAGCGCTGCTAAGTGAGCCACGCCTGCTGGTGCTGGATGAGCCGACAGTCGGCCTGGATCCTGCCGAGCGCATCCATTTCCGCGAGACGCTGGCCTCTCTGGGCGGGGAACGCCTCGTGGTCCTCTCCACGCATATCATCGCCGATGTGGAGGCCATGGCCACCGATCTGGCCCTCCTGGACAAAGGGCGCCTCGCTTGGATGGGCACACCCGCGGGGCTGCTCGCCGACGCCGAGGGTCAGGTCTGGACAGTGACCCTCGCGCTGCCCGAGTTCGAGCGGCTGCGGGCGGCACGTCGCATCAGTGCCGCCCTCCGACGGCCTGAGGGGATCCAGGTGCGCCTGCTCTCCCCGACGCGGCCCCATCCCCAGGCTGTGTCCGTCACACCCACCCTGGAGGATGCCTATCTCCTGTTCGTCGAGGGGGTTGAGGTCCCCACTGCCCTGGCAGAGGGCAGTTCGTAACTCAGGGGAACAAGGTAGGCTGACCAGCAGAGGCGCGGCTAGTCTGCGCGCTCTGGAGGTCAGCCCAGGGTGCCCACCCTGTGTCACGACACAGCAGCGGTCCCACCCCCAGCAGACCAGCGCGCTAGCCAAACAACCGGTGTCCTTGCATCTGACGGCGGTGGTCACACTTCGCCATGACATGGGGTACACATGTTTGCACTAGTTTTGGCCTTTTTCTAGCCCAGGTCTCATGCCCTCGCACCTCTGGTGGATAGACATAACGGAGGCTCGTGCGCAGCCATTTTAAGGCCAAAATTGCTGCACGTATATGTACCCCATGTCATGGCGAAGTGTGGCGGTGGTCGTGGTGAGCAGTCTGCACCTGCTGCAGCTGTGTGGCGTGGCGGTGCGGCTGGCCCACCGGCGGTGTCCCCCCCGCTGCCCAAGGGACCCGGTGGCGCGCCGCGCGTCTACCGCGAGGAGAGTTTGGTGCTGATCGCGCTGCTGCGCCTCCTGTGGCGGCTCTCCTACCAGGACATGCACGACTGGCTGGTGGCCTGGCCGGCGCTGGCCACCGCCTGTGGGCTGCCGCTGGGCACGGACGGGTGGCCGCGGGTGGCCCAGTGCCTCTCAGATGGGCAAACGCGCCCAGGCAGCGGGCGCTCCCCCGTGTGAGATGCTCTTCATCGTGCTGGTGCGGGAGGCGCTGCGCCGCGGCGTGGTCCGCGCGCGTGACGTGATCATCGACAGCGCGCCGATCCTGGCCTGGCGCTGCTCGGACCCCGACGCCACGGTGGGGCACGCCCCCGCCCAGCACCCCACCCGCTTCTTGCAGGGCTAACGGGTGCATACCCTGCTCTGTCGTGGCTCGGGTTTGCCTCTGCTCTTCCTCCTCAGTCCCGCCCATCAGCATGATGCCCCCTTCGCCCGCCCCTTGCTCACCTGGGCCGTCCGCCTCTATCAGCTGCGCCCGCGCATCGTCCGCTAAGCGCGCAGACGGGCGGGGTGACGTCCGTTCCGGGCGCGGGCTGAGGCTGGGTCCGTCGGCCGCCTCTCGGGGCACCGTGCCAGCGCAGCGTTGTCGCCCCACCGTCTGGCTCCCGTCACCCCGCCCTTCTGCACGCTTAGCCGCTTGCTTCAGGATCGAGCCAGGTGGGGACCTGCGTCATCGACTGATACCTCCTCCAGGGACACAATCGGGTAGCCGGGAGCACTCACCATCACCTGCCAACGTTGGTCACGCCAGGCGCCGTGCCGGTGGGCGTCCTCCGGACACGCTGGCTCCTCCAGACCCTGGGCGGGCAGGGGCTGCCAGGTGCGGGTGCCCGTGCGTAGGGTGCCGGGGGTGGCCTGAGTGCTGCAGGTGAGCAGGAACTGGTACACCAGATGCGGCACGGCCTCCGGGGGAGCCGTCACGTCCACCCGCGTGCCGCGACGCTGGAGCTGGAGGCGGCGCTCCCCGGGGACGACGGGCGCGACGGGCAGCACAAGGGACGGCCATCCCGCGGCGAAGGGCTCCAGCTCTGTGGTCGTGCGCTACCCGTCATGGTCGGTGACGCTCGCGTAGAGCCGCGCGTGGGCGGTGAGGGTGACCAGTCCGCTGGCGGTCAGCGGCAGCAGAAAGTCGAGTGCGATTGTCTGCCCTGGAGCGAGGAGCATCTGGGGCGGGCGCGGGCCATGCCCGGGGGGAGACCACGCCAGGTCATACTGGGGTGGCTCTCCACCCGTGAGGAGGAGTAGGAACGGGGACCGTCCTGGCGCGGGGATGAGGAAGCCCAGGTACCAGATGCTGGACTCCCTGTGGTTGTGGAGCGCCACGTGCACAGCGAGGAGTTCACTCAGAAAGTAGGGCCCCTCAGCGACACGCAACGACATCCCCACTCCATCGGCACGCTGCGTCACCTCCATTCCAGCTGCTGTCTCCCCTCTGTGGCCTGTGGAACGTCAACTCTGCCTAGCATAGGGCTTCCCTGCGGAGATGACCAGGTCGGCCGCACGCGGCAGCACCCCGGGCGCTCGCGCGTCCTCCTGAGCTGGCCCCTTGGCTCATCTGAGCCGAAGCAAGAGCCACGCTTGTCTTGTTCTTGACCAGTGGCAGAGCACACGATAAGAGCCACCACAGCTCTACCACCAGATGCGGTGGCCTGTCGCGTTCACACCCCTGTCGCTCTAGATGATGCAGACCATATTATAGCCTGCAGGAGCCAATGAAATATACTCTAGTAGATGACGCGCAAGTGAGTAACCGAGGAGGAAGGGGATGCGACCAGGGGGTGCGATGCTGACGATGACCGTGGCCGAGATCGTGGCGCGGGATCCAGCAGCGGCCCGCATCTTGGCGGGCTACCGGATTGATCTCTGCCGCAGCTTCGCCCTCAGCCTCGGGGCAGCGGCCCGCCGCGTGGGTGTGGACCCCGACGCGGTGGTTGGCGCTCTCCACGGCGCTTCGGCCTGTGACGAACAACGGAACAGAAACACGCAGTAAGAGTCCGACGCGCCTTGAGAGCATCATCCTGCCGCCCTGTGAGCGGCCACAGCCCTGTTTGGCCGCTCGGCACGGCGCGTCGGACGGATGTTCAGGACTTTGACGGCAGGCGCCGCGACCTCATCACCGCCGCTTTGCCAGAGCATAACGGTTCCCGGGCAAAGAACGGCGCGAGAGCACGCATCGCCAGAGGCAGGTGTGTCTGTTCTGTCCCGGCTTTCAGCGGATTTCTCTGGCAAAATGGCCTACCGCGTGTTTCTGTTCCGTTGTTCGTCACAGGCCGAAGCCATACCGGGGATGCCAGAGCCGCCACAGCCACAGCGTCGTGCCGCAGTGCGGGCACATCAGCGGGTCACGGCCCAGGGTGGCCTGCATTCGTTCCCGATAGCGCCGCCGGCGCGGCGCGCGCAGACCGGCGATGACCTGCTGCACCGCTCCCTGGAGGCCCGGTGTTACGGAAGCTGCGACCAGCCGCAATCGACGCCGGTCAAAAGTGCCGGTGACGCTTCTGGAGTGAGCACTTCACTCTATCTCGCCTGCCTGGGAGGCTCAACAGCCCGATTTCTGGCCTCATCTGGCTCAGCAAGTGCCGACTCAGAGCTTTCTGGGCACTTGGCAGCTGTCCGGGTGACCAATTACCGTATCAGACGCCGTGAATCAGGCTCCTAGATTGCGGCTGGTCGCAGCTTCCGTAACACCAGGCCTATCCAGCCCTTACGCGCGCTAAGGTTTGTGACAGGATACCGACGCCACCTCGCCCGCTACCACGGGCTCCCAGTCCCGGAACTAGACCGCAGATCATCATTTGCGCGCTAGTTGCGCCATGGCAGGACGTAAGTGACCAGTAACGGGGCCGCTACTGTTCACATGGCTGTATGACGTGCTTTTCGTTGTCCGACCCCGACAATGTCCGCGCGATCGTGGCGAGCGTTAGCGCCTGGGGTCCCGTGAGCACGAACGCCGTGTGCCGAGGGCCAGAGCCCGTCAGCAGCGCCGCGCCGCACGCCGCGACATCGTCGCAGGCGAGGAACGCCACGCGCCCGTCCTTGAATGCGCCATAAAGCATAGCACGATGAAAGACTTCGTCGGAAATCTTTTTGTTTTGTTATAATCGCTACATGAAGCTCACGGGCCGCTCATTTTGCGGTACGCAAACAAGATGCACCGCGAGCCATATGTAGCGATCTCAACGTCGCAGACACAAAATGCGGGCTGCCCTTCCGGCAATGCAGGGTGATCATCTGGAAAACACATCCCTCGGCAATTCGTTTGCTCCCGAAAAACTACTTTCGTGGGCGCCAGCCGCGTGATGGACGCCGAGTTCAGCGTGAATCGCGCGAACCGGCGCAGAAATGAGCGACCCGTGAGATGAAGCCAAGGCTCATACTAATGTGCGGACTACCGGGGTCTGGTAAGACTACTGTGGGATTAAAGCTAGCTACTGAAATACCAGCGGTGCGGTTATGCACGGATGATTGGCGAGCAGCGCTCAAAATAGACCCTGAGAATGAGGCTTTTCACGATTTGCTTGAAGCTCAGCTATGGGCATTCGGGCAAGAATTGCTGCGACTAGGGCAGACGGTCATTTTTGAAAAAGGCTTATGGCGCCGAAGCGAACGAGACGATAAACGACGTGAGGCACAGGAATTAGGCGTAGACATTGAGTTCCATTATTTTGACGTTCCCGTTGACGAGCTTGCGAGAAGGCTTGAGGCTCGAAACGCCGAAAATCGGTCTAACGCGTTTCAAGTAACACGAGAGCAAATACAGGAGTATGCCTCAAAGCTTTTTCAGGCACCCGATGACGCAGAACTAGGTTTGTTTGCGACTGTCATTGTCCACAAGCATCCAGCTTAGCGCGCGCAAGGGCTGGGATGAGGCGGCGTCCAGGTGAAGGAGTTGGTGCCGCTGCCAGTACTCGTCCCAGCCCTCGTTGAGCACGAGCGTGCGCAGCGCGGCCAAGGAGTCACTGGTCGCGGTGCCCCACTGCATGGGGGCAGACAACGAAAAGTGCGTCAAACAGCCATGTGAACAGTAGCGGTCGAGTTGTGCTGGAGCAGGGCTTAGAAGAGGGGCGTCTGGACCGCTACTGCTGATGTGCGGCCCAGTGTCGGGGCGGGGAGCCCGTGGTAGCGGCCGAGGTGGCGTCGGTCTCCTACCACAAACCGGGGCACTAACAGGATTGAGCCGCAACACGGGCCGCGCATCAGCATGGTCTGTTCTGGGGCTGTTGTACGGCGCTTTCGTTGTCTGAGCGCACCTATGCGGCGATGACCGGCGACGGGTACCAGGGCCATCGGGCAGCATGCGAGACAGCCTTCGGCGCGCACAGGGCTATGAGAGACACCCCAGACGGGACGACCGTCCTCAGCACCGCCGGACAAGGATGCCTACGCTGGACGTAGAGCGGGATGAGCGACACGGGGCGCGGCTGCGCGTGGTCGGTCCCCTGTGTCGTGGCCGCTGGTGGCGCGCAGAAGCCCGACGAGCGTCACATCTGGCCGCGCCGCGGTGCTTCCTATATGTAGGGAGACGCGCGTGAAACGGTGGGCGCGGCAAGAGGAGGTGCGGATGGGGCAGGACATGACGGGGTCCCCGACGCCTCCACCCAAGACGGTGCGACGTCGATCCCTGGGGCGCCGCGCGCTCATGGGGAGCGCGCTGTGCCTGGCCTTGGCCGTCGCGGGGGCCGCGGTGATCGTCCTTGTCGATGGAGCGAGCGTCGCGCTTCCTGGTCCAAGTGGCCCCTACGCCGTGGGGCGGCTCTCCTATGACTGGGTTGATCCGTCCCGCCCCGATCCTTTCGCCGCGCATCGGGGGGTGCGCCGTGAGCTCGTGGTCTGGATCTGGTATCCCGCACGCCCCACGACGGCGCCGGCCGGCCGCTATCTGCCCGGCGCGTGGGGGCCTCTCCTGGCGCCGGGCTATGCGCCGATCCCGGCCGCGCGCCTGGAAGACCTGCGTGCCCACGCGGTCGATCACGCGCCCGTCGCGCGCGCGCCTGCACCCTACCCGGTGCTGGTGATGGAACCAGGCCTCGGCCGCATCCCCTTGGAGTACACCACGATCGCCGAAGACCTCGCCAGTCACGGCTACGTCGTGGTGGGGATTACGCCGACCGGGAGTGCCACGGCCGTGGTCTTCGCTGATGGACGGGTCGTCCACGCGACCGCTGCGGCGGCCGAGCCAGACGCCACCTCGGCGGCGGCCTATCGGCGCTGGGGCGACGCGGTGGTGCGTGTGTGGACACGCGATATCGCCTTCGTGCTTGCGCGGGTGCAGCACCTGGCGCTCACCCCGGGCAGCGCGCTGGCCGGGCGCCTCGATCTGCGGCGTCTGGGTGTGTTTGGTCACTCGCTGGGCGGGGCAGCGGCGGCCGAGTTCTGCCACCTCAACCTCCGCTGTCGGGCAGGGGCGGACCTCGACGGCGATCTCTTTGGCTCGGTCACGACAGCCGGGCTCACGCAGCCGTTCCTTTTTGCCCACAGCGACCAGGGCGTGTGTGATTACGCGGGCTGTGCCGACGCGCGGCAGGCGCAGCGCACTGTCATCGCACACGGGGCGCGCGGCACGGTCGATCTGACGCTCCGGGGCACGCTCCACAACAACGTGACCGATGCTGCGCTCTTCTCGCGTTTCCCTCTGCCGCGGTCCCTCCTGCTCCTCGGACCGATCGACGGGCGGCAGGGACTGGGGCTGGTCGCCAGGTATCTCCAGGCCTTCTTTGATCGTTCCCTGCGGCCTGTAGCGTCGTACCCCCCCACGCGCCCTCTCCGCTAGCCTCACAATCCCACTTTGGCGGCGGCATTGTCCTGGAACAGGCTACCGGCGCGGATATACTTCCTGACCATGGGCAAGCTCTTGTGGCCAGTCTGGGCCATGATCGCCCGCTCACTCACGCCTGCTTGCGCCGCGGCGGTGGCCAGGCCGGCGCGCAAGGAGTGGCCAGCGTAGTGCGCCGGGTCCAGGCCTGCCCCGGTCGCCGCAGCCTTGACGACTTGGGCGACAGCCCAGTCGGAGAGCCGGCCCTGCACCCGACCATGGCGGGTGATGCTACGGAACAACGGCCCCACCGTCAGACCCGCTGCGGCGATCCAGCCGGTGGTCGCCCGCACCGGGCAGGTGGTGGGGTCGGAGCCGTAGGGGATGCCCACCGTACGCCCCGCCCCCTCCTGGTCCGTCTTGGAGCGGCGTAGGGTAACCACCAGGCCGTCGCCGGTCACGACCACATCGGCGATGTCGAGACCGACCAACTCGGAGCGGCGGAAGGCGCCGGCGAAGCCCAGCAGCAGCAGGGCGCGGTTTCTCTTTCTTATAGTACTGGTCTGGGGCAACGCACGGACCATACGGCGGAGATCCTCGGTGACGGCGGCGGTCTTGCCGTGCTGGGCGGTGCCCAGGGTCCTCTTGATGCCGGCCCACACCGCGCGCACGGCGGGGTCACCGGTAGGTGAGGGATGGCGCTCGGCCTTGTGGGCCTGAGAGATCGTGGTCAGGCGGCGTTGCAGGGTGCTGACCTTGCAGCGGTCGGCAGCGTCGGTCAGGTAGAGCAGCACCGTCTGGGGTGTGGCCGGCAAAGCAGGCTGGCCATGGCCGGCGCATCAGGCGCTGAAGTCGGCCCAGTCGGCGCGGTAGGCGCGCTGGGTGTTGGTGGCCCGGCTGAGGCGGGCATAGTCCTGGGCCTGGTCCAGCATGGCGGCGAGGTGGACGGCCTGTTGTGCCCGCTGCGTCAACAACCCTGTCTCTCCCACCGTTTCTGCCGGCCCACCGCCCGCTCCCTCCCCCGCCGCTCCTCTGTCCTCGTGCCCCAGCTCGGCTGCCACGTCAGGAGCCGGCTGTGTGGCCGCTCCTCCCGCGTTCACCCGGTCCGCGGCCCTGCTCGCTCTCCGTCCTGTAAGATTCCACAGTTCCTGCGCCACTCTCCTGCGTATGGCCAAGCGCTGTTCGACTCACTTTGCGCCACTTTTTGCCAGTCACCCTGCGCCAATCCTGCACAGAGT
>JAABUZ0100007203.1_pt1 | contig 13519 bp, 10 predicted proteins | sample 5562091 | NCBI WGS metagenome assembly JAABUZ01 (sample SAMN12813069, study PRJNA571459) | rock metagenome | isolation source: Antarctica rocks | place: Antarctica: Victoria Land, Linnaeus Terrace sud | collected 2015-12-21 | reverse complement strand
TGTCTCGCCTACAAGTGTGACTGTCGAGGCCGCTGTAGCAGTGATGAAGAAGGTCGCAGTCTCCGTCACGGTCTGCGCAACTGCCCTCAAGCAAAGGAGGAGGAGTAAGTTGAGGCGCATCATGAAGAGGAGAAAGCCGTCCAGAGACTATATATACCGCGGATCTGGGTCCCCTCCCCGCGCCATTTCATTATTTGCCGACTTCCTTTTTTCCTTCCCGCCTACCCTTTCAGCCACACTCCACACTCCCGCTAAAAAGGTCATGTGACCGTTATGTGGGGTTGCAGTAATGGGAATTCCCCCAACAAAGTCGTCAAGTCACGGCCGACATGGGATCATAAGTTACGATCTAGTCTTATCTGAGTTGTCCTGCTTTTGCGTCAAAGTGAGTCGCTGCATATGCCGCACCATGAAAAGATCGGCTGTCCAGCCGATCGTATGTTGTCGTTTGCCGGTAGTCTCCCTCCTACTTTATGCGGGGATCAGGGTCTTGGCATTGGTAACTAATCACCCGACAGCTGTAATCATGTTAAATGAGGAATTCCCAGTAAGCTATATTCCAGCAACTACACCTGCTTCAGCATACTGCGACTTGAATGAGAACGACACAATGGGCTGTCCTTATAGCCTCTTGTTTCAGGACAGTAGCTTCTCAGCATGATCCTTTTGACGATGCATCTAGCCTTCGTTACTTTCTCGAACGAGGTTGTCCGTTTACCATTCATCAAGATAGTCTAGACGGAGATGAAGTCTCGTATTTAGCAGGACCTAATGATCCCGCTTGCATGAAAGGATGTACTCTTGTGCAGCGGCATGATATGAATCAACCTAATTTGATCTTCTCTTTAGAAAAGGGGCTATACATCAACGCCAAGTCTGGAAATATCACTTTAGGGCTTGCCATGGTCGCAACAAATAGAGTGCTCAGCGTTATCAATGCGAAGAAGAAAAGGTCTTCTTCACGGAGTTACATTGCAATAATGCTTTTGATCAGAGCACATCAACGCTTAGGGTTCTTCTTAATGACTCGTCGCGAGAAACCTATATACAAATTCGCTGAGAAAAGGCTTGGAGATTATATTTCCTTCTACTTGCCTGACCGGAAGAGGCAGTTCGGCTATGTAGGGAGGAGAATGTATGGCCGATTGTACGAAGACTGCAGTATTCGCGGTTCCAAGGTTGTGGTTACGCTGCACATGAATGGAAGCATTAGCAGTGTCTCGACTACAAGTTAGTCGTGCAACTCAATGTGCAAGACATTTTAAATTACTTCACGCATTTGTTGGATACCTTGTAATATCCCACCTTGTCAAGTCATCATTGGTATCAACAAATGTTACTTCCAAAGCTTGATCAACGAAATATGAAATAATTTAGTCGACATCATGGTACCCAGTATATGTCTAGCCAGAGCTCAAGCTGCAGCTTTCCGTTCATGCTCAGCATCTGAAGAATTCTGTTTAAATTCGTTGTGGAATAAAGCGTCCCCCTTCTCATGGTTGTACTCGAGCTCGCGTTTGGTCGGCACAATTCCACCTCCAACTAGTGCATCATCACCATCGAATACTCTAGCAATCTCCTCAAGAGGCGTGTTTTTGGTCTCCACGTAGAAGAAATAGACTACAAGCAATTCAACTGCCAACCAGCAATCGTAGAGTATGTAAAACTTCCATCCAGCATGCTGAAGACCTACCGGATTGACGTAATTTCCAAAAAATAGCGCCAATGACACCGAAATCTGAGATACGGCAAACCCTTTGGCACGAATTTGAAAAGGAAGGATCTCGACTACATAGCCAACAAGAAGCCCATTATAAGCAAGCCCATATGCAGTGTAGTCCAAAAAGATAAATACGAGTACACCGATTGACGCACCCGGTGAACCAGAGATATCGTAACGCGCAGAACAGATGGTCCATGCTACGAAACAGCATAGCATACCCGCCGTGGAGATGAGGAAAAGCGGACGACGACCGAATCTATCGACGTAGAAGCAGATGGCAGTAGCCACGATCCAGTTGTAGACCGAAAGTCCTCCATTGATCTCGAGCTGCTCAGCCTGATCTGTGATTCCAATGCTGTCTAAAATTTTGTTGATATAGTATGACACCAATGCATTACCCGAGCACTGAGAGAATACTCCCACAGATATGGCAATAAGCATTCGATGTCGGTTACCTTTGGTGGCCCATAGCTCACTCCATTTGCGCTTCGAGAAGGCCTTCTCCAACTCTATGGTTTCATGAATTTCTTCAAATTCGGCCTCGACCAGTTCCGTGCCGGAGGAGGGCGCATGATACTTGTTAAGGATGTCGCGCGCTTTTTCGCCTTTATTCCGACTGGTGAGGTAGCGAGGTGACTCTGGTACAAACCAAATAAGAAGAATCTGGATGCTCGACGACCAAAGCTGGAGAATCGAGGGAGCACGCCATGCCCAGTCACTTTGAAGAGTTCGCGTGCCGAAGGTGGTCCATGCTGCAATGGTGCTGCCTGCGTACCAACTCGTATTGTACAAAGTAGTGACAATTGCGCGATGCTGTGGATGAGCTAATTCGGTGATGAGCAGAGGGCAAGCTCCGACCGATGTTGCAGACCCAAAGCCAATGAAGAACCGACCGGCAATAAACATTTGAATATTCACAGCAGCTGTCTGGATTGCAATGCCAACAAACATAATACAGAGGCCGATGACGATGGTCTTCTTCCGCCCGATCGTGTCGGCAAACCACGGGACAAACAATGGAGCAACAATCCCCCCTACCGAGTAGATTGCATTCAAAAGGCCAAGCTGAGAAGCACTTGGGTGATGAAAAAAATTCTGCCAAATAAGCAAACTCTGCAAGCCGTTCATCATACTCCCATCATATCCATTCGTGGTGGAGGTCAGAATCAAGACACCGCAGCATAGGTAGAGTTTAATGAGGCTTGGCTCTTTATACCACGTCACTTGGGGGAAGTGACGGCCACCGATAGTAACGCCTTGCTGTTGAGTCATGTGTGGAGTCGTTGATTCGGAGCTTGGCGCAAATATCACGCTACGAGTGTTACCCCGGGAAAGCGGAAAGCGGAGTGGGAATCCAGGGCACACTCGACACCGACGCCAGTCGTGGATAATCAAGACAAATTTAATCAATATCAAGGACGTAAACGCACAGATGATAAATGCGACATACAATCTGCTTAATTAAGCTGCTTCACTTCCACGACATTCACGTCATCATCAGTCACAATCACCCTCTTCCTTAGAGACTCTTTGCGAGGGTTCTTGGCCTCAAAGATAGCGTCAAGCTCTTCCAAAGTCCTTCCCTTAGTCTCAACGAAGAAGAAGTAGGCCATAACCCCAGCAAAAGCAGTCCAACACCCGAAAACAATATAGAGTTTCCACCCGATGATCGGCAAAGCGATCGGCGTTGCAAATTGCGTCACCAAACCCGCTGCGTTACTGAGCAAGCTGGACACTGCCATGCCCTTCGCACGCTGCTCGAACGCTAAAACTTCAACCGGATAAAGAGTCTGTAAGGGTGTAAACGCAGCTGAGAATACAACACCTGTGTCAGCAAGGATTTTAAATTTCATACCAAATATGAAGTTGAAGGCAATACCGGCTTTTGCCACGGGTACCGACCCGGTTTTTGCAAATGTACCGGTGCAGGCAATAATCCCTATCCAGCAGACAACCAATCCAGAGAACCCACTTAGCATCACTTTGCGACGACCAATCCGGTCGCAGAAACTAGCACCGAAGATAGAACATGCCGCCGAAAGTACCGAATTTCCGAGATTGAGGTTGAGGATTGTAGTAGGGTTTGTGATGCCAGCTGTTTGGTAAAAGCCTCCAACGTAGTAGCTCAATCCCCCAGAGGTATAGGCCAGTAAGAAGACAAAGAGGAGATTGCATACAACCAAGCGGTATACTGCTCCACGTGTTTTGATAAGCGCACGGTAGTCCCACCATCGTTTGTCTGCACCGTCTAACTCCAGCTGGCTGTTGAATTCCTCGAGCTGCAAGGTCACATATACACTATCAGGGTTGTCGTCACCGTGGTACTTGGTGAGAATTGCTTTTGCCTCTTCTTGTTTTCCATGTGTAAATAACCAACGTGGCGTCTCCGGTAGGAACATCACCAATGCAAGTGTGATGGAAGGACATGCCATCTGCATCCATGTGGGGATGAGCCAGGACGCATTTGAGCTATACTGGACTGTGCCTCGGGTCGTTCCTCCGCTGATAATACTGCCTACGTCATAAAACTACAGCGTTAGTATATTTCATGCAAGTGATGTACGATATTGTATAGTCCAGTGCTCACACCACGTCGCAGTGGGTGAGCCATCTCACACACAAACGTAGGTCCAGCAGTGGCGGCAATCGCATTTCCAAACCCAAGCAAGAATCGCCCGGCGAGGAATTGCCCAATGGAACTGTGAATAGACGACGTCCCCTGGATCACCGTGCCAATCACAACAATTCCGCAGCCAATAGCCATGCCAACTCGACGGCCCCACGTATCCAAGGCCGGCCCCACGAACGGAAGTGCGACGACAGATCCAATCTGGTACATGGCCGTGATATACGCCGCCTTGATACCCACAAAGCTCGCTCCAAATTCGCGCTGGAAGGGATGCATTACCAAGATAGACGACATCAAGCTTCCGTCGAAGCCATTAAGCGTGGAGCAGAAAAAGGTGACAAAGCAAATGGCATAGAGCTGCAGGGCGCGCTTACTGCGCGGTCGTAGTTTTTCCTTCTTCACAGCCAACGCTAGCGCATCCGAGCCCGTCGTCACAGTGACATGAGAGTTGTCTTCTACGATGTTCACGTCAGCGAATTTCTCGTCATGATGCAGGTGCTGTCTGATCGAGCTTTTGAGGTGCGACACCATGCTGAGTTCTGTTACGACCCAGCTATTTTCCGTGAGCCGTGGAAGAATGAGGGTTGGGGGAGGGTGCCGTGGAGAATATATAGCAGCCGTTGCCGACAGTTTCGTCACATTGCCTTCTATAGCCAGCGACGCTATTGCCGCAGGGTGCTCGGCCAAAATCTGGATTCGGGAGGCGCCACGAAATGACTAACGACTTTCCCGATTAGGAATAGCCCTATTTTTAAATCTCCTGGAACAAGTACACCCGTAAGCATACTCCTCGGCGTTTGCTAGGAGCTGCAGCTCGGAGGTACATGCGATATTACTGAAGGATACAGCTTGTTGACTGCTGACAAATATCATATCGTGCTTGATATTGCTCCGGGCTGGGTAACACAGACAGTCGGCTAAATCTGTAAGGGTAAACGGCTCGGTTTCCGAGGTGGGAATTACCCCTCAAAATACGCGCGTTATTTGCAACTCGCGTCCCGTCTACAGGCGAGTTTTACAAAAGGGGAAGGACATGTAACACCGAGAACTAAAGACTGCGGAGGAGATTGTTGTGCAGAATGGAACTCTTAACTCGACCAATTCCGCCTAAAAGAAGGTCCCAATGGCTCTTGCGGAGGTTAAAGAAAGTCGTGTCTAGATGTAGCTTCGAATTGAAAAGAAATTAATAAGTGGCTCTAAATATTAACGGTGCTGAGGAGTGATCATAAACCTGATGGTACATTCAGCGCAGGCAACATGGTTACATATGTGTTATTTTAGAAATGTTGCGACATAAATCAACACTCTGTACTGTTTTGAGTTCTCGTTCACTCCACCGGCGTAGGCGCCACTACCTTCCGGACGCCTCCAATTTCGCCGACGTAGCGTTGAAGCATGCCAATCCTCTCTGTTTTCTCAAATGCTTCGAGGTTATAAAAGCGAGTACGATGCTGCTTTTTGGCCAAACGTACGGTGTGTATGTACAGTATATATAGATGATCTTAGATACCGTCTTCAGCAGACCGCGTTCGCCACGCTCCGGGAATCCTATGGCTTACCACCCCAACTATCGAGAAGAGCATCAGTCCTATACCTTGTTCCCCACCCCAACTGAGTTTCAATTGCTGTAAGCTCCTCCAGCACAAATCTTCGCTCCAAACTATCTACAACGAACAAGCCAACATAGTACAATGGCTGCACACTTTGAATCCTTCCTTCTTCTTTCATGCCTGAGTTGGAGATGCCGATAATCTGGTGCCCATGATATATCATGTCGCGTTTCAAAAGGAAGTTGGCCAGGTGATACATTTGCATTGCACTCGCTTGTATTGTTGTTGGATAGAAGACATATTTCAACCCATCTTTTTCGGAATCGACCAGCGGTGTGAACGCAAATTTGCGCCACTCCGTCAGGTCCTCAAGCACCATTTTATCTAGCCCGTCATTAAGAAAGTTCACTGCGCGAGCAAGAAGGTACACGCTGGCGTTGCCCTTTTCGTCATCACGCAACGGATTTAAAGATACTGACCAGTAGATTGGATCTAGTCTGACTTTGGATTGTGTCATCAAGGCAGCGAGCGTATCCTCGCGTGCGTATATCCAAAAGACTCTCTGTCGAAGTCCTCCACAGGATCCGTTGAGACGATACTGGGTAGTCAACGCATGCAGGCCATCCAAATGACTTGACCATTCTGTACCATGTGATTCACATAATTCACTGCCACTTAATATGGTTACAGCCGCAAGAACCGCCTCATCTTCGGACATAAGACATGCTGCTATGAGATGCATGCAATTATCACATATCTGGACAGCTCTCTCGTAGGGGTAAAGTCGAGTACGCGCTAGTCTTTTTGCGGCGTAAGTGGTGGTAGCACTCAGAACAATCTCTGAAGAATATGCCATTTGTGGGACATATCGCCCAAAATAGCTGTCCTCGTCAAAGAGGTCCATCCACGGGGCAATAGATTCCACAAAATGGCGGAGCAGAAATCCATTCTCAATTGCGGTCAAGGGGATTGGCGTAGGCCGCTCAGTATGCTTGAAAGACCCTGAGCGCTTCTGTTTGACGTCTAGTATAAAGCCTTGACTAATGTCTTGCTCTCTTGGTATGACTTTCGACTTCAGCTTTTTCGTCGTAGGATCGCCACTGCTCTTGCGCCCACCATTACATAGCTCAGAGCAGCCAAAAGTAACACAGCTCTGGCAAACCTGACCCCCGTCACATTTCCTGTGTCTTATTTGGCAAGGTGTGCATCTTGAAACGTGCTTGGTCATGGATTGTGTGGTTGACGAACCCGGAACTCGGAGCAACACAAATCATGTGCGGGGAAGTCACAAGAATTACTAATTGGCCGATTACGGAGAATTTAGTCGTTTCATGACGGCAAATATACATCAGACAACTCATGCATCACAGTCCATCTTCCAGTAACTTCTGTGACGCTTTTGACATCTCAGCGAGTCAGGTCGCTGCTACGGAACTAAGAGTTGGTGACTACGCCTACAAAATTGGGTGTAATGGAGAGAGACACGACTCCGTTGTCAACTGTTGCGCCAAGATTATAAGGCGATACCTCTTCTGGGAAGCCTGGGATGTTTATGGCATTTATGTTGGATCCACTTATGGCAGTGGAAGCAACCGTCTGTCCTTCGAACCCAATGATAGAAAAGGCAAAGCTAAGTTTCACTGTGTATGACGTCGAATTTGCAATTTAGACAAACACTTCATTGGTGTCTATATTACGAGACGACACGTAATAGAGTGAGTAAAATTGAGAAGAACATTATTCCTCTATTCAGGGAAAACATGCGCTGAACATAGTGTGACGACGAATAGTAGCCTGTGGCGGCATCCCAAGTCACCAAAATCGTGTTGCAAGGAGACTGACTTATTGTTTGAAAGCAGGGGTGCGAATGCCTGAGCTCTGCATGTTAGACATTCACCTAAAGGCACGTACATTACTTTGTTGGAGTTGCGTTCCATGCCGACCTGCCATACTGCTTCAGCCACAGATTCTTGAAGCCGGGGCCTCGAATTTTGGAGTGAATGTCGCTGTTGTTGTCTCCATAATATAGAACTTGTTATATTCTCCGACGACTAGTGGTTAGCATTCTTGTTTTGCTAAAACAGTACAGATTGGGGTGTTGTTGACTGGATACTTGTCATAGAATGAAAATTACCGACCCAATCGTCTGGGCCTTCGTAGAATGCTGGTCCCAGCAAGTCCCATCACTTGGGAGAGTAGTATTATTATCGCTTATGGCGACGTAGGTGATATCTGGATAGTAGTGCTTCAAGGTTCTAATCGCAACTCAAATGGCTCTTCTCTCCCATGCGAAGCTCGGAGAGATACATACTCGCCTGACGTATTACCTACGCAGTATTCGATTTGGTTGAGTGCATCCTGAACATACGGGTTCAATTGGTTTCCCGGAACAGTATTGCCATCAAGTGAGTAGCCATCCCGTACCCCTAATATAGCTGTGGCATTAAGATTTTCACACCATTGCAAATATTCTAGTAGACCTAGTTCATCCGTATTCGTGTAGCCCCAGTCTCCAAGTCTCCCAGCTCTCCCTGTGAGTGGTCCAAGAGTGTTTCTCCAGTTCCAACGCTGCGGAATGCTTTCTCCTTCGAGATTGTTACCACCGGGACATCGAAAGATGGTCGGTTTGAGAGGAGCTAGAGCTTCGCAACATCCTTCCGCATTCCGTTTTCACGGTTTTTGTAAGTTTCACCAAACGATGAAACCAGATTGAACGAAAATGGATTGTCTGATAAGACATTCTCGTTAGAGTTCATATTCACAAAGAGCGCATTCAAGACATCTGGTGCACTCTCTAGAGGCGTCAATTCGGTCGCATAATGCTGAGAAGGTCCTGATTGTGCAGGGTAAAGTGTAGTATTCTCGGACTGTGCTACCTCCAAACAACAATGAGGAGTTGGGATCTTACGATCACTGCAGGGCGAATACACAAGCCTAGCTTTTACGTAATGGTTCCTAAAAGGCTACGAATCTGTATATACGGTGTCTCTGAGATCAATGAAAGGTAAGTCTTTTGTAAATGCAACAGCTGTAGGTCAACTCGCATTGAAATTGGCAAAGCAGTCGACAAAGGTTGATAGGCTGCTTGGAGTGCAACACCACCTACAGGGTGGAAAGCAGAGATATTTGGTGACGAGCCTTGAGGAGCACGGTTCAAAAGCCATTCCCTGTATAGCCTACCGTCACCGGAGTAACGTATCTAAGGATTGGGTCAAAGATGAGTAGCCCACATCTTCAAACACTTCAGACGGTTGGATCACAAATCGGCCACTCTGTGTGTTGGCAAACGCCTCGGACGAAGAACCGACAAGAGACAAATTCTCGGTCGTCATGCTCGTTTCAGTGGTTATTATGTGGTTCCTTTCTTGGTATAGGAAGTAGTGACGTCCAGTGATGTAGAACGTCGCCGTGGATGCGAATCCATCAGTGCTTTCACATTCGCAGTCCGACGATTGAGGAAGTGTTAGTACTAATGAGATCAGAGCAGGGTGTCAATTTTATGTACCTGTAGACGATCAAAGGAGAGTTTGGTGTATCCCGGGAAAGGAGCTCGGTCATCCCGAAAACTCTTTTCCGATTGGCCAACCCTAACCCCACTCTTCGGCGATCGGCGGGATGATGAAGGCATATTAATGCAGATTCACGGCCGAAAATATTCGGTTTTTGATCATCTGCTCGCTCTTCTTTATAGGTTCCGAGCTGCAGTTTTGGCTAAAAGCAGACCTGATTAGTTTCCAATTTATGTTTCGGAATAATACCCTGCCAATTATTGGAAGGTTCAAGCGGCCAGATGATGCTATATAATGGTCTAACTTGCGATGAATGTTATTTGTTCATCATTTTAGACTACACTCATAGTACTCTTTACTCCTCAGAACTGTATTGGCTCTTGCATACACTCCTACACTAATTGCAATTTCAAAGTGAACACTTCAAAGGCACGCAAGTGAACCATAATGGATGATTTGTTATGGACTGGAAGCTCATGGAGCTCATCCTCCAAGATATTTGTCTTGTAAGCGGCTTTGACTTTGAAAGCGGTGGTGATTGTAGCATCAGCTTGGCCGCCAAGGGCATCGTAAAGCCTGAGAATGACGCTTCTGCCTTTTTGAACTTCGCTTCCTTCATATGAAACGTCTTCATCATCTTCTCCTCGTTTAATGGTCTCGAGGATGATCGAGGGATGACCTTCAATCTTGATAGAGTCGAGATGTGGTGAGGTCCCCTTAACGAGTCGCATTGGCGAGTTGAATTCTTTAGCAGCACGAATCGTCTTCGACTCCAGACTACCCTTATGCGGCATGATCGCAAAATTAAATTGCTGGCGACCCATATCTGCGTGTGCATCAGGAGATTTTGGTGAGCGTAGCAAAGAGAGGCGCATCACATTTCCATGAGTAGCAAAGCCGTACTTACAATCATTTAAGATTGAGACTCCATATGTGTTTTCACTTAGATCTGCCCACTTGTGCGAGCATACCTCAAATTTGGCATAATCCCAAGAAGTGTTGAAATGCGTAGGACGCTCAATGATACCAAACTGAGACTCGTAGGATGCCCTCGCCGACTGAACATCCACAGGAAATTCAACCTTCAGGAACTTATGATCCTCGTACCAATTCGCCGTACACGAAAATTTCACCATGTCAGACTCTGCCTCTAGCGAAATGAAAGCCGTGAATTTAGATTTGGAGCTGATGGTATACTTCACTTCTACACCCACGATGTTTTTCATCTCGTGATACGCTTTGGTGACCTTCGTAGGCTTCAGCTCTCGGCGGGTATTTAGTGAGTATAGTTCTGTATCCCAGGCTTGGAAAGACAAAGGCTTGTCATCATCAAGAATTATAAATTGGCCACCCTTCCGACCGTCACGAATTATCTCTCGTTTAGCATGCGTATCATAGAGTGAGATGATGACTCCTTCCTCAATGACAACTTTAAGACGACTATTCTCCAGGGTGTAGATGGAATTCTCTTCGTGAATTGAGACTGGGGACTTCGGCTCCACGAACGGAGCTAGATTTGATCCGGACAGAAGTTTCGATTCCACAATACCTGTACGATTCCATGGCAGACAGTTTAGGGCCGAGGTTGCCTCTGGTTCAGCCGATTCCTTCAACCCTAATTTCTCAAGCGCGTTCGCGAGTACTTTTTCGCCTACCGTGTAAACATTTTTGTATAGCTTGCTGGCGTCCTCATAGACCATTTCAATAGCACTACCGGGTAAAACATCGTGAAATTGGCACAGCAGTACAATTTGCCACATCTCATCAATCTCTTTTTTCGGGTACTTGTAATCGGTGTAGATACTCGCAATTGTCGCGAGGTACTCAATATCATGAAGTAAAACTTCACACTTGCGATTGTTTCGCTTTGTTTTTGATTGCGAAGTATACGTCCCTCGGTGAAATTCGAGATATAGTTCTCCTGACCACGTCGCCAGCTTACGACCACCATCGGTTTCCTTCTCCACGCGATTATAGAACTCCGTGACCGATTCGCCGATAGTCACTCGTGGCAAGTTACCCACAGTATCACTGACGCCGCGAAGGCGGCGTAACTTCTCCAACATTGTCGCAAGCGGACCACCGCCACCATCACCATTTCCAAACAACAGCAGCGAATAGCGGGATTCCGAAAGAGACTTGTGCTGGGACATACTACGAACAGCATCTCCTACGTCACATTGTGCACCGTATGTGTTGGAAGGTGCAAGATGCATGAGCATCTGTGATCCATCCAAACTCACCCAATTGAATGTGGTATTGGGGAATTCGTTAATGTTATTCCAAGAAAGCTTCTGGGTGAATCCATAGTCCATTCCTGATAGCCTGCACAGCTGTGGAAGCTGTGCGCAGTACCCAAAGGTGTCAGGAAGCCAAAATACTTTACTCCGCAAACCAAAATGGTGTTCAAAAAATCGCTGACCGTAGAGGAACTGCCTTGCGAGTGCTTCTCCACTCGGCATGTTGGCATCCATTTCCACCCAAGAGCCTCCGATTGGCTCAAACTTCCCTTGTTTCACGGCTTTACTTACACGTGAAAATAAGGACGGGTAATCCTGCTTCAACCAATGATACTGCTGGGCCTGAGAGCAACTGAACGTGTGTTCTGGATATCGCTCCATTAGATCCAGTTGCGTTGACCAAGAACGAGCGGCCTTCCTTTTAGTCTCATCAAAGGGCCAAAGCCACGCTGTGTCGATATGACAATGCCCAACTGCAGTGATAAATGCGTTCTCTTTGCTCTCATAGACCTTGTGAGAGTTGATGTTTTTGCCTAAGAAATTTTCCGCGATTTTTCGGCATTCTTTAATGCTTCCGTGATTACCGAGCTCAAAGGTATTCATAATCTCGTTGGCGACTTGAAGACCAAAATGCGACTCCCAAGAATTTTGTTCAAGCTCCTTGGCGCAATCTTTGATAATCCAAAAATCGTTAAAGAGCGCCACTGCTTCAGTATTGGGGGCAACAAGATCCGCTTTTGACAAGTAGAAACTTTTGTTCTCGTTAGGAGGCTCCCCATTGCCGAACATGCCATTCATACTTGCCTCTACATAAAATTGATGTGTTCCGGTATGCCAGGCTTTTGGAATGATATACTCATGCCTTTGGTCACCACCATTACCGCCCGTTAAACCCTGCAGAGGCTCACCATCAGTGTTGTACACCATGGCTTCACAGTCGCAGTTGAACTCAAACTGGATTTTCTCGTACTCCCATTCCCTTGGAACTTGCATTTCAACGAGGAACCAATGCGTAGTCCATGAGGGGCCAAATGAAGCGCCTTTAGCCGTTGTGGTGAAACTGTTCTTCACAGCTTCTTTGAACAGTGGGCGAGAACGGCCAGGTGCAGACCAGACCTTGAGCGAGACAGAGGTGTCTGATCGGGCAAAATCCAGCATTGCACGTAAATTGAATGCAGCATACTGGCCAGCGTCGTCGAAGTTGTTAAGTCTGTCCGTAAAGAGATGTCGAATCTCATGCCCTTTAGGATCGTGATTGTACAAAGGGTATGTACCGTTTTGCTGGCCACCTCCCATTTTGAGCGGTGATGGTGTAGTCTAGAAGTGAATAAGCGGGAGCGGGGAAGTGGCGCTCGGGTACGGGGATCGGCGGATTGAGACGACGAGCATCACTGAGAAAGACGAGACGCTCCATATAATTGCACCTTTATGTGTACAAAGTATCCAAATAGCCCCAATCCAATTAACTTCCCAATCCTTCCCCTCCTACCCAAGTCTATCCCCCGAGCCAATAATTTTAATGTACCAAAATCCCAAAATAAAGAGCCGCCTTTCACACTGACAAATCTGGGGTCAAAGAATTCAAAAGAGAATGACTTGCTTGCCAGGTGAACCCACCAAACTGAAGACCACCATCAATGAACGCTTCGTCATCTTTAATAGCCATTTTCGTAAACTCGTCTGCAAAATTCTCGGCTGCCTCTGGGTCTGTCACTAACGGGGCGATTGGAGGATCTGCTTTTCTCGCCTTCAACAACTTCCACTCAATTTTGCGGAAGAAGCGATCTTTTTGAAAAGAAGCAACACCGGATGGGGTCAAAGGGCAACTCCTTTTACTAGGGTTCTTTTGAAGTAAACGCCCCAAAAAA
>JAABUZ0100007201.1_pt1 | contig 13520 bp, 6 predicted proteins | sample 5562091 | NCBI WGS metagenome assembly JAABUZ01 (sample SAMN12813069, study PRJNA571459) | rock metagenome | isolation source: Antarctica rocks | place: Antarctica: Victoria Land, Linnaeus Terrace sud | collected 2015-12-21 | reverse complement strand
TGCTCCTTCAAGCCCTCCAAGGGCACCCGTTCCATCCATTACATGGGCCACATCAAGATGATGGCCGCCGCCCAGCCCTTCCTCTCCGGAGCTATCTCCAAAACCGTCAACCTCCCCAACGACTGCTCCGTCGCCGACGTCGCCGAGGCCTATCTCGAAGCCTGGCGTCAGGGCATCAAGGCCGTAGCCATCTACCGCGACGGCTCCAAAGGAACCCAGCCCCTCAACGTCTCCGCCCAAACTGACAAGAGGTCGGACGCCACCAAGCCGGGTGCCCCATCCTCTCCGTCGGCCGTATCGACGGAAAGGGTGGGGTCTGCCGCCACTAGCGCCACCGGCCTGCCCACCCCCAGCCAGACTGACGACGCCCTCACCAGGACGCCCATCGCTGCCGGCACCATCGAGGTCCGCGAAGCCATCCTCGGTGAAAAGCTGGCCGCAGGCCTCACCCCCTCCGAGACCGAGCTCGCCCAGGTTCACGCCGACCACGCCACCATCGTTGAATCTCAGCACCACCGCATCTCCGAGCTCGAAACCCAGCTCCACACCCTCCAGGCCGCCGCCACCCAGAACGCCGACAGCTTCGACGCCAAGGAGCCCCCACGCGCCGTCCGCCACCGCCTCCCGGCCGAACGCGCCTCCGTCACCCACAAGTTCTCGATCGCCGGCCATGAGGGCTACATCACCGTCGGCCTCTACCCCAACAGCTGCCCCGGCGAGATCTTTATCCGCATGGCCAAGGAGGGCTCCACCGTCTCCGGCCTTATGGATTCATTTGCCACCGCCATCTCCCTCGCCCTCCAGCACGGCGTTCCCCTCCGCGTCCTCGCAGAAAAGTTCGCCCACACCCGCTTCGAACCCTCCGGCTGGACCGGCAACGAGCAGATTGGCTACGCCAAATCCATCATGGACTACCTCTTTCGATGGATGCAGATCCGCTTCCTCTCCGGCCACCAGCTCGACCTCTTCGCCGCCATGAACCCCACCGCCGCCGGCCCCTCCGTCCCAGTAACCGGAGCCATCGTCGCTCCCACCAGCCGCATTGTCCCCAACCTGGCCGCCGCCGCCCAGCAGGGGCACGGGAGCCCCTCCGGCTTCGCCAGCGCCACGCAGGTGTCCACGCAAGGCAGCGGCAGACAGGGGCAGGGCAGCGGCAGTCAAGGGCAGGGAAGCACCGCGCCCTCCACAGACGTTGTCTTCTCGAGCGAAGCACAGGGTGCGCAGTCGAGAGAACCCCGCATCTCGTCCGGAGCGCCAAAAACCCCCGCCCAAACCCCCGAAATCCCATCCCTCCTCGAAGGCAGCGGCCTCGAAGACAACCCCTTCAACAACGCCCTCGACCACACCGATGACCGCTCCGCCCCACAATCCGGAATCGCCCCCGACCTGGCCGCTCGCTCCGGCCTATCTACTGACAACCGACAACAGACAACAGACAATCTCACGGTCGCGGACCGAGGCCTCTACCACGCCGCCGACGCTATGAAGAGCCTCTACGACATGGGCGACGCCCCCTCCTGCGCCACCTGCGGAGCCATCATGACCCGCTCCGGTTCCTGCTACCGCTGCATGTCCTGCGGAAACACCTCAGGCTGCAGCTAGCACCGACAACTAGCTCACGCTCCGGCGGACAACCTCCGCTCAGAGAGGCTTTGTGAACATATCGGATGAAATCGCGATTGGATCCTTCATCCCGGTCTCGTTCAAGCTGGCATTGCCATTTGTCAGGAACTGGATCGGAGAAGGGGGAACGGATCGGATCATAATACGGCGTCCCGTAGCCAGTTCAGTAGTGTCATGCCCTACTTCCTGGCAGCTAATGCGCTCTCGCTATATGGTTTGGATTGTGGCTTTGGTCTCATCCCCGTGAAGCCTGTAGAACGGACCGTCTACGTGGAAAAACCGATTACGTGCCCGGTGCAACTCGCCACAAAAACAGGTCCAGCAACAGCACGAGGTACTAATAGCATTGCTCATTCTGGCAATGGTGACACTTACACTACGGTCCCGCCGGCTACTAGAGCTCCCCATTGAGGTTCGCTTTGAAAGCTCCACTCATAGCAGTACCGCTTCTTGCGATCTGCGGGTCGCTCGCTCCATGCCAGTCAACTACCAGCGGGAAAGCATCGGCATCCGGCTCTTGCAATGTTTCCCATAGCGGCAACTACGACTCCATCTCTAAAAAAACTGTGGCATCGGGGCCGCTCAAGGGAAAAAGATCATAGAGTTGCTGAATAGGGTGCTCGCGGCTCAAAAGCCAATGAGAATTGATCTCAAGCTCGATGAACTGTTGAAAGTCGCTTCGACACCAAACGAGGTCGTTGTGCAAGGCCCCATCGATCAGAGCGGTGAGGGCGGTCAGCAAAAAGTCATTGGCGGAAACAATAATGTAAATAACTGTGCTCCAACCGCGTTTCATTTGTCCGACGCTCAAGAGGAGAAGGCAGCGAAGGATTTGAATCAGCATCCTGTCATTAAGGGCGACGTGAAGATCGCATATGAATGGTCAACCCCCGACGTCCAGATCGGCGCTGAGGAATTGCAGAAACTGCTATCGAGCGCGAATATTACTCCACCGTTCAGAGTGCGGGAATGTTCATGGAGTATTTCGGAGCACCTGCTTATCCAGGATTGTCGTTCGGCAATGTGACAGAGAGCAGTCGCTCTTCGGCTGATGCAATTGAGAAAGCTTTAACAAGAACTGGTGCTGTTACCCACTCCCATAAAGAAAGATGAACATGCGATTGGATCTGACCTCCTTTACATAATGATCAGAAAGCCATAGAACCTCTTGGCGGGTGGCCCTGCGCCAGGCGCGAACCGCTCCCGCCAGCGCTCAACACCTCCCCGACGGGTGGCCCTCAAACATCCCCAGCCAAGCCAAAGGCGGGTGCCCCATCCATCAGCCCCATTGATGTTTGGGTCTTTCGCGCCAAGCGCGAACCGCCCCCCCCAAATTCCGCTGAGCCCAGGAATAACGTGTTCCCTCCAGCGATATACTCCCCCATGAACCTCACCCTCGACGCCCAAACCGAATAGCGCATCCAGCGGGAGCTCGCGCGTGGGCCCTTCCCGAGCCATCAGAACTCATGAATCACGCCCTGGACCTCGTCGACGCCCAGGAAGACTGGCTTCTGCGCAACAAGGAGGCCATCGAAGAGCGTCTCGAAGAAAGCGCAGCCAAGGCCTCACGGGGTGAGGCACACCCCGGAAGAAGTACGCCGCATCCTCGACCGCGATCGAAGGCTCCCGGAGCACCTGGCTGGATTGCAGGCCAACTATCGGCTGCGTTCGTTTGGCATCGGGCAGTACCGCTCGCTAGCCGCTCGGCTGATGCCGACGCCCCCTTCAACCGATCGTTGCATCGTTCCTGATTCGGTCAGGGATCAATGAGCTGGCGGCGGCGGTCTGTCGTCGTACTGACATTGGCGGTACTGGAACGGCTTTCCGCCAAAGTTATCGTTTCTTCCGAAAGGCCAGCTGTTCCAGACCCTCACGGCAGATTTGACCGACAGGAAGGGCTTGAGCTTGATGCGCTGCTGAAACTAGGGAAAGCCCCAAGGTCAGCACCTTCGCATGGCTGCGCTCACGTCCAGGCGACCCGATCGCGCAAATATCCTGCCTCATCCGCTGGGCCAAACAACAGAAGGGAGTGGTAGGAGACATGTTCACCAGGGGACAATCTTCCGAAATCGCTTGACAACCCTCCCCCGGCGTATCTAGCGTTGGTACCGCTTACATACAACCAGGCCGCGCATAGAAGAATTGGTATCGACCCTCGTTTGCTGATCGTCGTTCCACTTTACTGCCTAAGACGGCCGGAATACTGACAAGGACTACTTCTGGAGACCTTTATGAATCGAACGAAATCAGCAAGCCAGAGCCTCAACGTCATGAAGAAGTGCATGCAATTGGCCGTGTGCCTCTGTTTGTTGGTGGCGGGAGCGCCACATGCGCTTGCGCAGGCAGACCAGGGAGCGATTACAGGCCTCGTGCAGGACACGACGGGAGCCGTCATTCCGAATGCGCAGGTGATGCTGACCAACGTGGACACGGGGCTCGTGCTGCATGTGCAGACGGACACGAGTGGCAACTATGTGTTTTCGCCGATCAAGATCGGTCTGTACAAGGTTGAGGCGACAGCAGCAGGCTTCTCCCCGACGGTGCAGCAAAACATTCAGCTGCATGTGCAGGACCGCATCGAGGCCAACCTGCAGCTGAAGACAGGATCGGAGAGCACGGAAGTGACCGTGAGCACGGCGCCGGCGCTGCTGCAGACGGAAGAGGGCTCGACCGGTCAGGTCATCGAGTCGCGCACGATCAATGACACACCGCTTAACGGTCGAAACTGGGTATTTATCGCACAACTGACAGCCGGCGTGGCTCCGGCGAACGGCGCCCGCGGACAGAAGGGTGGAGACTTCAACGCCAACGGTCAGCGCGCCGAGCAGAACAACTACATCATGGATGGTGTGGACAACAATGTGAATGTCGTCGACTTCTTCAACGGAGCCAGCTACGTTGTGAGGCCGCCGCCTGATGCACTGGCCGAGTTCAAGGTGCAGACTGGATCATACAGCTCCGAGTTTGGTCACTCGGCGGGAGCAGTTGTGAACGCGAGTATCAAGTCCGGGACCAACCAGATCCACGGCTCGCTGTGGGAGTACATCCGGAACGACGCGTTCGATGTTCGCGAGTACTTCCAGGGTGTGGCACCGGTTGCGAAGTACCGGCAGAATCAGTTTGGTGCGACGCTAGGCTTGCCGGTCCTCAAGGACAAGTTGTTCTTCTTTGGCGATCTGGAGGCCAATCGCATCGTATTTGCCGAGAACCATGCGCTTACCGTGCCGACTTTGCTGATGCGGACGGGAAACTTTAGTGAGCGGCTGAATCCGGCTCTCAGCGGTCTGACGCCAAACAAAACCGGGCTACCGCCTGCGGGTCAGCTTTTTGTGCCGAACTCTGTACACAACGGGCTAGTGCCTGTCGCGGGAAACCGTCTCGATCTGCAGCCTGGGGTGACGCTGGATCCGGTTGCCCTTAAGCTACTCAGCTTGTTTCCTGCCCCGAACGCCGGCCTGCCCGGTCAGACGCACGACAACTACACCACCCAGACCAACACGCTCGACAACACATTCCAGTGGGATGTCCGGGCTGACTGGAATATTAGTTCCAAGGACCAGGCCTTCGGGCGGTACAGCTACAACCACGAGCCAACGACGCATCCTGCTCCACTCGGTCCGATTCTTGACGGTGGCGGGTTCGGGGATACGGGTCAGGTCGTAGGGCTCGGTGAGAACTTCGCCGGAAGTGAAACACACATCTTCACGCCGTCACTCACGAATGAGTTCCGTTTCGGTTACAACTATGGGCACTTTGCAGGTCTACACAACAATGCGAACAACAGCACGTTAGCATCGGGCCTTGGCCTAGGAGGAATTCCATTTGCTCCGAACAACGGCGGTCTTCCCTTCTTCAGCGTTGCCGGGATCTCGAACTTCGGTTCGCCGCAGTTTTATGCAACGAACGAATACGAGAACGTGTATCAGATTCTGGACAATGTCACCAAGGTTGCTGGCAACCACACGTTGAAGGCGGGCGTTAACATTCAGCGCATTCGGTTCTCCACATCGCAGCCGACTCAGCCGCGGGGCACGTACAATTTCAGCGGTGCCTACACCAGTCAGGTTGGAACCCCCAACACCGGTTACGGCGTTGCAGACCTCCTGACCAACAACATGAATAATGCAGCTATCTCGAATGTCTTTACGTCGGATGATGTCCGCTTCAATCGGTCGGGCTACGCGCAGGATGACTGGAAGGCAAGTCAACGGCTGACCCTGAACTATGGCATTCGGTACGACTACTCCACCCCATATTTGGAGCGGCACGACAACCAGGCGGCATTCGTACCGACCAGCGGTCCGACGCCAGGTAAGAGCACGGGGCTATACCTTATTCCGGCGAGCAAACAAGGCATCACGCTTCCTACAGCGTTCACCCGCCTGCTTGCCGCAGACAACATCACTATTCAGTACACGAACAACCGCTACCTTGTTCAGCCGCAGAAGTCGAACGTAGCGCCTCGCGCCGGCTTCGCTTTCAAGGTGACGGATAAGGCAGTTCTCCACGGAGGATACGGCATCTTCTTCGGTGGACTTGAGAGCACCGGTTACTACCCGAACTTTGGGGAGAACTTCCCTTTTGAATTCGACTCGGGATTTGCGGCGGCTAGTTGCGCGGCTAACGGTGCATGCCCAAACAACGGGTTTACGCTGGAGAACGGGTTCTCCGCAGCTATTGCAAAAGGTCTGCTGAATTCCATTCAGCAACCGACGTTGCGCGGCGGTGAGGCAAAGGTTCGCACACCCTATAGCGAGCAGTTCAACTTGACGGTGGAGTACGGGATTAGTAACACGATGGTGGCGTCAGTCGGCTACGTCGGTGCCGTGTCCCGTCATCTGCAGGCCTTTCCGAATCCAAATGGCCAGGTTGCGCTCACCCCCAACGGGTTCAGCGGGTACATCGACGTAAACGGGGACAAGGTCAATCCGTTCCAGCCATATCCGCATTTTGGGGGCCCCTCTTACACGGCTTACGATGGATCGGGGAACTACAACTCTCTCCAGACGAAGCTTGAAAAGAGGATGTCGAGAGGCCTCAGCTTCCTAACAACCTATACGTGGTCGCACTCGCTCGACAACGCGCCAACCCCGCTTGGCAGTACGAGCGATGGCGGGTACCGGAGTCTCAACATCCTGGGCATTGGTTCTGACTATGGAAACTCGCCTTTCGATGTTCGGCATCGCGTGACGTTCAATGGAAACCTGGAGCTGCCCTTCGGGCATGGTCGCAGGTTCGTCAACAACAGCCGGCTTCTGGACTATGCGATAGGTGGCTTCTCAAGCAGCCTTGTTTTCCGGGCCCAAACGGGCGAACCGATCACGATTGGAACAAATGGATTGACAACGCCGGGCGGAGCGGGCATCAATGCATTCAAGGCAGGCGATCCGTTCAAGGCAGGTGGAACTCCGCCGCCCTCGAACCCGGGAGTCACCTGCCCAACCAGGGTCCGAACGGTTAAGAATTGGTACAACCCGTGTGCCTTCGCGAACCCGCAGGGAGACAATATCGGATACACGACGGCTAAGTACTCCGACGGGACACCTATTCCCAACTCAATTTCCGGACAGGCTGCGTTGGCTTACGTTGGCAGTCCCCGTGGCCAGACGTTTGGCCCCGGATACAACCGCGTCGACATGTCGCTGTTCAAGGACTTCCATGTATTTCGTGAGTCGGCGCTGCAATTCCGGGCGGATATCTTCAATCTACTGAACACACCAGCTTACGGCGTCCCCAGCAACGGAGGTATCTCCTCCAATGGCGGTCTGATTACCGGCGCACGTTTCTTTCAAGCCAATACGCCGGATTCGCGCTTCTTCCAGTTCGCTTTGAAGTACCACTACTAGAAGGCGTAACTCCAGTGCGAGCGCCGCTCTCATCGGAGCGGGCGGCGCTCGATACAACTTCCATATGCCAATTTTCCTGAGTTCGTTCTCTACGCAAAGGTTCCGTCGATCTATAACCGCTCTGCTGTTTTGTTGTCTTCCGGTCGCGCTCGCGGCCCAGAGATCTCCGGGTCGTCCCTCCTCCCAACAAAAGAAAATGTCGGATCGTGACGTCGCCACTCTCCACGCGGCACTGGATGCGTACGACGGAGGCAGGTCCTCCGCAGCAGAGCCGGCGCTTCGCGATCTCACGAAGCGATACCCTGACAGTTATGAGGCCAACGAGGCGCTCGGAAGCCTTTACGCCGAAGCGGGCGACATGGCTCGCGCCATTCCGTATCTGCGGAAGTCGTGCGCGTTGGCGCCCCAGGATGCGCTCGCCCATGCAAACCTGGGGGCGGCTTACCTGAAGTTCGGCAACGCGCCCGAGGCCATCAAGGAACTGGAGACAGCGACGACTCTCGATCCTCATAGCGGACCAAATCAATCCAATCTCGGTCAGGCATTCATGGCTGCAGGTCAGCCCAAAGCGGCAGCAAAGGCCTTCCGGGCTGCTGCGGAGATCACGCCCGGCGATCCTGCGCTACGGTACAACCTGGCGCTCGCGCTTTATGACAGTGGATCCTTTCGAGAGACAGCGGACGTGCTGGATCGCATGCCATCGGCAGCCAGCAATGATCAGATTCAGGCGCTCGCCGCGGACGCCGAAGAGCGGTGCGGAAACTTTGAGCAGGCACTGTTGCACTTCCAAAGTGCGGCCAAGCTGAATCCCAGCGACCAGAATCTGTACGCGCTCACAACAGAGCTGCTGCGCCATTGGACGTGGACCGAGGCCATCGAAGTTGCGAACTTCGGCTCCACTCGTTACCCGGCCAGCACCCATTTCAAGATGGCCGCTGGCATCGCGAATTACGGTCGGAGCGATTACAAGGAAGCTGTGCAGATCTTCTCCGGCCTGTTGCGGGCAGACCCAAACAACGCTGCCGTTGCTGACCTGCTTGGACGCAGTTGCAGTCTCCTTGCCGATGGGGAGGATGCCGGCTGCAGCGGCATCGGTGATTTCGCTCAAGGTCATCCGGGAAACGCAGTCACAACGACTTATGCTGCTGTGGCGATCCTGCATGCGCCCAAAGATAAGCAGGACTTGGATCGAGCCGCCAGCCTGCTTAACTCAGCGGTTCTGGCGGACCCGAAGTACGCCGAGGCTTACTTTCAGCTAGGTGTCTTGGAGCAAGCACGCCTCCATTGGAAGGAGAGCGCGGTCGCTCTCGAGAGCTCCATCGCTCTTCGCCCCAACTCACCGGAAGCGCATTACAGGCTGTCGCGCGCATACACCCACCTTGGCCGACAGGATGATGCGAAGGCTGAGATTGCGCTTCACCAGACCTACTCGGAGGAAGCAAAGAATCACCTGGATGCGAGATTGCAGGAGGTGGTGCGATTTCTGCTCAAACCAAGCTAACCGCGTCGTTGCGAGAGCTCGCCTGCCGGAGATCTCTCGACAGGCGCCGGTTCCTTCGCGATGCCGTCGGAACCGCTGCCACGGGAGCTCTGAGCGGCTTCTCTCCGCTGCGCGCGATGCAAACTCCGCGTACCCCGAAGTTCGTGGTCGTCACCTTCGGGGGGGGCGCGCGGGATGAGGAGACCTTCGCTCCGGAAGGACAGGAGAACATTCCGCACATGCTTGGTGAACTGATTCCCCAGGGCACCTTCTTTACGCAGGTGATCAATCACGGCATTCTCGGACACTATGTCGCAACGGCCTCACTGGCTACGGGAACCTACGAAACGCTCAACAACTTCGCCTCGATACCGCCTGACAATCCCACAGTCTTCGAGTACTACCGCCGCGATCTCAAGCGGCCTGCTCACGACGCCTGGGTGGTCGCGCCAAGCAACGGCTTCAATCACATTGGTGGCAGTAGCCGCCGCGGGTACGGTCCGGAGTTTGGCGCGCACGTCGTGTTGCCCAAACAGCTGCTTGCGGCCGCGATGAAAGCGGGAACGAGTCTCGATTACGAACATCTTCTTCGCGACAATTACGAGACGCCACTCTTCGCTCCACCGATCGATAACTCCGACGTCGATCTGCATAAGACCGCCGGTCTGCTCAAGCTGTCGGTCGATGACTTCATGGCGCATGCCCGCAGTCTCGCCAGTCCGGATGAGCTTTCGGTCTATATCGCGCGGCAGCTGATGTCTCAGGTCGCGCCAAGTCTACTATGGATCACGCTGCACGACATCGATATCGCTCACTCCGGCGCGTACTCTCTCTACATTGATGGAATTCGACGGTCGGATCGCCTCTGTGCAGAGATCTGGCAGGCGATTGAAGGCAGCCCCGAGTACAAGGGGCGCACGACGATGTTTATCCTGCCCGACTTCGGACGCGACTCGGACACCAACCCGGCGGGCAATGGATTCCAGCACCACCGCACAGGCGATGCCCTCTCGCGCACCACGTGGATGCTGGCTCTCGGTCCCGGCGTTCGGCAGAACGCGGTCGTTGACCGTCCAGTCGACTCGCTGGATCTCGTGCCTACTCTTGGGATGCTAATGGGCTTCTCTCCCCTTCTTACAAAAGGCAAGCCTCTGTACGAGGTGCTCTAATTCATGCTGCCAGTACAGCTAAAGACAACATCGTTTGCCGGCTACGCTCCGGAGGGACGACGTCACGCGAACGATCAGCTGGCCCTCTTGCAGCAGCTTCCTCCCATACTCGTCCCAATCCTGCTACGCGAGCTGATCGCCTACGATTGGAAGTTCCCGGCGGAACGCAGAGAGCTGAATCGACAGTTCCAGTTCCTGTCCGGTCTCAGCGACGCGAAGCGGGCAGTCGTAATGGAAGGCTTTCGCGCGCTTTCGCTCGGCCCGGAACTCGCCGCAACGGATTGGGTCAACAATCCATCAGGCTACATGGAGAAGCTCACGGCCTCTCTCTGGAGCACACACCAGATGGATCGTTTCCGCGAAGTCGCCGAGGCGTATGCTGCCGCCGTGAATGCAAGCCTGCCCGCGCCAAGCCCCGCGATGCCGCGGTTGGGCATCGTCGTGATCGGCGCGGAGGCCAAAGCGTCAACGCAACCGCTGTTTCGTAAGCTTCGTCCTGCCGGCGTGCACCTCACGCGAGTTGTCCCCGATGATGGCCTCGCCATCCTGCTGGCGGAAGCATCCCGCCGCGCGACCATTATCTCGGAGACTCGGCCTTATGGCGGAGTGGCAGATACAAAGTACCTCCACTGGTATATCGAAGGTGGTTCAGCGAACCCAACCGCTCACCTCGCGCACATCTCATATGCCCGTCTGGAGCGGCCACGAGGCCTCCTGCTCGGACGCATTCAGCGCGCCATCGGTTCAGGCGACATGGGTCCGGAAGAGTTGCGCAGTCTGCTCGCTCGCTTGAAGCCGGATGAGGTGGGTTTTGGGGGCGACGGGAGTGACCCTGTCCTCGATCGCTTCCAGCTCAGCCTTCTCACCGAGGGTGCCGGGACCCAGATCTTCGCAACCACCTTTGCGCAATGGGCCACCCGCGAGTGTGTGCGTCGCGCCGAGCCCGAGACACTGCTCGTACGCTACGCTCCGCGGCAGCAGGCTCAGCCCTTGAATGCAATGCTCAGCGGAGGGAAGCCAATCGCGACAGATCCGACCGGGTCCCTGATAGACGCGGATATAGGCGCGTACTACACGTGGATCAATATGCGCCGGCTCACAGGTGCCGACCAGCTACGCTTCATCGTCTGGTTTGAGGATCACCGGGAGGCTCTCGTCATTGGGCCGAACCTCCCTCGCGGCACATCCTCCGATTCACTCCTTGACATGCACCGCGTCCTCTCGCTCCTACAGGCCTGAGACCGCACGAGCGATTATCATTCCTCTACGGCCCTGCCTGGCGAACTGAGCTCGACCGTCTGCTCGCCTAAGACAGGGTGTTTCGCCTTGAGTCGCCCCGGTCCTTACCTCTCGTCCGCCTGAACCGGAATTGTGGCTGGGCAGAACGCAAGCGCTCGTGAGAGGATTCCCCGACAGATCCATACACTGTAAGCGGTCGCGGTACGACGCGGCACTTCCACGAAGTTGTCGCATGTGCAGAATGAACTGGAGCTCTCCAACCTTATGCGCGCAGCCCCTGCCCTTCTCCAAGCCGCAGTTATCATTCTCGCGACCTCCGCCGCTTCCTTTGCGGCTGATCCTCCAAAGCTTGTCGAGCACAACGGCCGCCACGCCCTGCTGGTCGATGGTGCACCTTTCCTGGTGCTGGGTGCGCAGATCAACAACTCGAGTTCGTGGCCCGCTGTGCTGCCGGAGGTCTGGCCCGCGCTCGAGGCCATGCACGCCAACACCGCCGAGACACCCGTTTACTGGGAGCAGCTTGAACCGCAGCGTGGAAAGTTCGACTTCTCCACCGTAGATACTCTCGTCCAGGGTGCGCGCGAGCATCACCTACACTTAGTAATTCTCTGGTTCGGCACATGGAAGAACGGAAATATGCATTATGTGCCGGAGTGGGTCAAAACCGATCCACGCAAGTACCCGCGCATGACTAACATCGCAGGCGAACCTATTGATGTCCTATCTGCTAATTCTGCAACGAACCGCGACGCCGACAAGCAGGCCTTCACCGCCCTGATGCATCACCTCAAGGAGATCGACGCGACCGATCACATCGTGATCATGATTCAGGTCGAGAACGAGTCCGGAGGCATCGGCTCCCCGCGGGACTTCTCGCCAGCCTCGAACAGGGAGTTTGCCGGAGAGGTTCCTGCTGACCTGCTCAAAGCCATGGGCAAGCACCGCGGCACATGGCGCGATGTCTTCGCCGGGAGGGCGGATGAGACCTTTCAGGCTTTTTATCAATCGCGCTACATCAATGAGATCGCTGCCGCCGGCAAGCGCGAGTTCGACATCCCAATGTACTGCAACGTATGGCTCTCCTACCCTGTCGTCGAGCTGCCCGAACGCCAGATCCCGAACCCCGGCATCGGCTATCCCTCGGGGGGCCCGGTCCAAGACATGATCGATCTCTGGAAGGCCTTTGCTCCCGCGATTGACGTCATCGGACCCGATATTTACAGTGACGAATCCGGCTTCTACCGCGAGATCCTGAAAACCTACAGCCGGCCCGACAACGCGCTCTGGATTCCAGAGACCGGCAGTGGAGACAGCTACGCCCGCTTCTTCTTCTACGCTCTCGGGCAGGGAGCCATCGGCTTCTCCCCCTTTGGTGTCGATCGCACCAACTGGACCTATTCCGGAACGGAAGGCCCCAAGCTCCACAGTGAGAACTTCGCCCTGCTCGCGCCCATGGATCGTGAGATCGCCCGCCTTAATTTCGATGGCAAGCTGAAGACTTCCGTCGAAGAGCCCGGAAAAGCGACGCAAGAGCTCGACTTCGGCCTGTGGCAGGTCTCCGTCCGGTTCGGCTTCCCCCAGCCGGACGGGCGCCAGCCGCCCGGAACGCCGGACCACCACGGCCGTGCGCTTGTCGCGAAACTCGGCGCGGACGAGTTCCTCGTCACTGGCGTGGACGCCAGCGTGGCCTTCCACGTGCCCGGACGCCTCCCCGGCCTGCGTATGCAGATCCTCCGCGCCGAAGAGGGCGCTTATGAGAACGGCACCTGGCACATGACGCGCCTGTGGAACGGCGACCAGACCGATCGCGGCCTCAATTTCCGGCATACCGGCAGCGTCATTCGCATCCGTGTCGGCACCTTCTAGCCCCAACTTTTAACCTCAAACATAGGATCCCTATGCTCCGATTGCCCGCACATACGTTCACCAGCTTCTTTATGGCGCTCGGCCTCATTCCCATTCACGTCTTAGCGCAGGGCACCACACTGCCTCCGGGAGCGATCCTGCCCGACGTGCTCTACGGGGCCGCCTACTACAATGAGTACATGCCCGCCGACCTCCAGCCCGGCCGTCTCGAGAAGGACGTCGCCCTGATGCACGAGGCCGGCATCTCCGTTGTCCGCATGGGTGAGTCCACCTGGAGCTTGTGGGAGCCCGCGGACG
>JAABUZ0100007199.1_pt1 | contig 13522 bp, 11 predicted proteins | sample 5562091 | NCBI WGS metagenome assembly JAABUZ01 (sample SAMN12813069, study PRJNA571459) | rock metagenome | isolation source: Antarctica rocks | place: Antarctica: Victoria Land, Linnaeus Terrace sud | collected 2015-12-21 | reverse complement strand
CGATGGATACCCCTGCATCATATATATACCTGATTAACATGCAAATGTGACGCAAACTATGGGAATAAGGTACTATAGTCAGGTATATCCGCAGAGGTGGTCCCGATAAAAGCCCCCCGCTCCGCGGAGAGAAGGTTGGAGGGTGAGGCCTCGTCTGGTGACTCACGACTCGTGCGGTACGAAGCTGCTCTGGGGCCTTCCGGCGGGTACAAGGGTACCGGTTGAACATCGCTGGTTGCGTCCGACAGCTGGCGTGGCCAATGTACAATGGTCAGACAGGGAGGCAATGTACGTCGCATGTTATGGAGCACATGCACGTACCATGCAGCCCTTTACCGCATAGTCTGCCCGACTTCGGCGGACCGGGGGTCGGAACGTGCTGTAAAGCCACCACAGGAGGAGCCGTCCGCAGCATGTCGAGCCCCCGTGAGGTCGTGCGCGTTGACCTGCGCACGCGCCACTGGCGAAAGATCCGGCGCGAACGGTTTCTGACGATCGTCCGGCTGTTCTGGAGCTACGTCCTCGAGTACTGGATAGAGTGGTGGGAACGCCGTCTCATCGGAGGCAACGCGCTCGAACAGCGGGTCCGCGATCGGCGGCGGCGGCAGGCTATCCGGTTTCGTGAGACTGCCGTACGCATGGGCGGGTTGCTCATCAAGCAAGGGCAGTTTATGAGCAGCCGCGTCGATCTGCTGCCTCCGGAATTCATCCAGGAACTGACGAAGCTGCAAGATGAAGTACCCGGGGTTCCACTGCCTGCCGTCCGCGAGGTGCTGGAACGCGAATTTGCGCGCCCGGTCGAACAGATCTATCAGGTGTTCGACCCGATCGCGCTCGCTGCCGCGTCACTGGGACAGGTACACCGTGCCACGCTGTTTACGGGTGAAGACGTGGCCGTGAAAGTGCAACGGCCCGGTATCGAGCAAATTGTCGAAATCGATCTGGACTCCACACGGTGGGTCATCAAGCAACTGAAACGGTGGACAAACCTGGGGCGTGATATTGACCTCGATGGCATCGCGCGGGAGTTCACCGACACGCTCCGTGCGGAGCTGGACTATGTGGCCGAGGCGGATAACGCCGACGAATTTCGCACCGCATACGCTGGCAACCGTTCGGTCTACGTGCCAGCGATCTACCGGGAATTTACCACCCGCCACGTCCTGACCCTCGAATACGTCGAGGGGCTCAAGATCACCAACTATGCGGCTCTCGAGGCAGCCGGTATTAGCCGTATGGAAGTTGCTAACCGACTGCTCAACATCTATTTCCACCAGATCTTTGAACTGGGTTTTTTCCACGCCGACCCGCACCCGGGCAACCTGTTCATACAGCCGGGCCCGGTCATCGTTTTCGTGGACTTCGGGTTAATGGGCCGGGTGACCTCCGACGTCAAACGCGAGACGCGCCGACTCCTTGCCGCCATGGTGAACCGCGATCCCGGTGAGATCGTGAATAGCCTGGTGGCGCTCGGCTTCCTCCGGCCCCAGGCCGACCTCGTGGCCGTGCGCGACGCCTTTGGCTGGCTCATCAATCGGTACTACAAGAGCACGCTCGCGGAACTGGCGGAAACAGACCCGAGGGAAATCATCCAACAGGTCGGCAGCATCATCTACCAGCAGGCGTTCCAGATACCGGCGAACTACATCTTCCTCGGACGTGCCGTGGGCACGCTGGCCGGGTTAAGCACGGGGCTCGCACCGGAACTCAACGTCATGCGCGTGGCCGAGCCATATGTACGGAATCTCGCGGGTCAGGGCAGCGACGTCGATTGGACGACGCTGGTCGTCAACCAGGCAAAAGACTACGCGCGGATGGCGCTGGATATTCCGCGCCTGGCCGAACGCACGCTCATCAAAGCGGAGCGTGGCGAACTCGAAATCCGTATCCAGCCCGCCGAACTGGCCCGAACGATGCAGCAGTTGGAGCGTACCGGCAGGCGGATGGTGAACACCATCCTGGCCACCGGGCTGGTCCTCGCAGGCACACTCTTTCAGACGAGTGGACACGACACGCGCGGGTGGATCTGCTTCGTCCTGGCCTTGCTGCTCATCATCAGCGCGTTCATCGGCAGCAGGTTACGCCCTTCATAGCCACTCCGTCTCTGGATGTATATCTGTAGATCCTGGTCGGAGCCAGGTTCCATGAGCCATATCACAGATATACTGGAAAAGTCTGGGTGACACAGGGACGAACGCAGCTTGGGAGGCAGCACGTGGCCGACACGATGCCGGAGGCCGACTACGATGGCCCGTGGAAAGAGGCAGTCGAGCAGTATCTGGCCGACTGTCTTGCGCTGCTGTTCCCCACCATCCATGCGCAGATCGACTGGTCGCGATCCCCGGATTTCCTGGACACCGAACTGCAACAAGTCGTGCCCCGTGCTGAGGGAGGACCGCGGACGGTGGACAAACTCGTGCGGGTGTGGCGAACGTCGGGGGAGGAGGCGTGGGTCCTCCTGCACGTCGAGATCCAGAGTCAGCAGACCAGCGCCTTCGCCTCCCGGATGCTGGAGTACCATATCCGCTTGCGTGGCCACTTCCTCCGGCCCATCGTGAGTGTGGCGATTCTGGGGGATGACCGTCCGACGTGGCGGCCAGCGGAACAGCGAAGCGAGTTGTGGGGCTGCGCACTCGTCTTCCGGTTCCCGATGGTCAAACTCATCGACTTCCAGACGCGGTGGCAGGAGTTAGAGACCAGCGGCAACCCATTCGCTGGCGTCGTGATGGCACATCTGCGAGCGTTGGAGACACGCCACGATGCCACCCGTCGCTTACGGGCAAAGCGGGAACTGGTGTCGTGGCTGTTGAGCCGGGGCTATGCAGCGGACGAGGTGCGTCGCCTCTTCCGCTTCATCGACTGGCTGCTCCTGTTACCGCCGGAGGCGGATCGTGCCTTCCTGGCCGAGGTGCATGCATTAGAGGAGGAACATCACATGCCCTACATCACCAGCGTCGAGCGGATAGCTCGCGAAGATGCAATCGAACTAGGGATCAAACGGGGGATTGAACAAGGTGAACGAAGACTGGCACACGTTGCCCTGGCAGGTCGTTTTGGGCCGCTAAGCGATGACCTGCTGGCCGCATTGCAGACAGCCAACGAGGCGACGTTACTGGACGTGGTGGCGCACCTCTCCACCGACACAATGAAGCAGGTCCGGGACCGGCTCGGTCTGAGCTGACGAACTACCTGGATCGCTGCTGTTGCCCATCGCCCCATGATGCGCCCGTGCTTGCTCTCCCTCCATGGTCGTGGTGGTGGAAACCAGATTAGGGTCCTCCCCGTCCACTTCCTGATCGTCCAGCATCGCTCAAGCACGGCTGGAGTACGAATGGAGTAACGAGCGCCGCCTTCCATTACAGCACGAGCAAGCCCTGGCGAGCCGCAAGCGCCACGGCTTCCGTGCGGCTAGAGGCGCCGAGTTTGCCAAGTATGGACCCAACGTGAAACTTGACGGTATGTTCGCTGACACCGAGTCGGACCGCGATGCTCTTGTTCGGCAGACCGCTCGCCACCTGTGCCAGCACGTCGAGTTCTCGCGGTGTAAGCGGCTCTTCAAGGGGCGCGTTCGCAACGTCCCCGAGCATCGTGCCCGGAGTCTCTTTAACTAGCGCCTGGCTCACTAGCGGGTGGAGGGCCACGAGGCCATCAAGCGTGGCATGGACCGCCCCCACCAGTTCATCGGCGGTGGCCTCACGAGGCAGGTAGCCACGTGCCCCCGCTCGCAGCGCCTGCCTGATCTGCCGGAGATTGACATCGCCCAGCACAAGCACCGGCAGCGTATGAAAGGGATTATCCATGCCCGTGGGCAGTACCGCACGGTCGCCCGCGGGCCAGTCTGCCAGGGCCGCCTGTGCATGCACCGCCGCCGCCGCCCGTGCCAGGTCCATCAAGGAGGCCGCATACCCGGCGATCACCAGTTCAGGGCGGGTGTCGAGCAGGGCGCGCATACCACCGCGAACCAGTGGATGCGCGGCGGCAACAATGACACGGGTCGGACTCCCCTCTACCATCCCTGACACGCCTCCCAGCACACTATCTACGGCCCTGCGGGCCACCGAAGATGAAAAGCACGACAACCGCTATTCCGGTGCCCTCCGGGCAGGCAGTAACCACAGCCCGGAGGGCCATCACCGAGGATGAAAACCGCCACAGCCACCATACGGACGCCCTCTGGGCAGGCAGTCGCCGTAGCTGTGCCATCCGACCGCAGTATCCACGGCCCTACGGACCAACACCGAGGATGAAAAAGGGTCGTCCCTTCCCGACCGCAGTCGGCCGTACTCTGCCATCGGGTGCCCTCTGGGCGCGCAGTCGTAGGCCCTAGCAACCAGCCGCTGATATTCTTTTTCAGAGCAGTCGGAGGCCGTACCATCAGCCAGCGACCAGCCCTGTTTCAGGGCAGCCGCCGTCGCCCTAAGCCGTGTCAGGCGCGTTCCGCCGGAGTCACCGACAGTTCCTGAACCTCACCACCGCGCAGCACCGTCAACGAAGTCGCCACCCCGACGCGGTCCGACCCCAGAATCTCCTGCAACTCTTCCGCATCACGTACGGGCTGTCCGCCGAGCGCTACCACGATGTCACCAGGCAACAACCCTGCCTTCTCGGCTGGACTTCCCGTTTCGATGGTCATGGTGATGAGACCACTCTCCTGCTGTCGTCCCAGTTTCGCCGCCATCGTCGGAGGCAGTGGCACCTGTTGCGATGTCAGCCCGAGGAACGCCCGCTTGATCTTACCCGATTTCAAGAGCGCATCAACCACGGATTGCACGCCTGCCGTCGGAATTGCCAGGTGCGCCCCGCCACCGAGCCGCGATCCATTAATGCCGACAACCCCTCCCGCGGCATCAAGCAGTGGACCACCGGAAAAACCGGGCAACATCGTGAGTTCCGCTCGCACACAGCCGTACGGCGCGCCACGACTCGCCGATTCAACGCTGCTCACCATGCCAAAGGTTGCACTCGTGGTCTCACCGGCGCGGCCCAGCGCGAGTACGAGATTGCCCACCTTCACGATGCTCGCCGAAGGCAAACGTGCCGGGGCGCCACCACCCTGATCGATGCGGAGCACGGCAAGGTCGCTGCGGGGATCACGCCCGGCGATGGTTGCGGGCACATGTTGCCCGCTCGGCAACGTCACTGTGATGTCCTCGTCCCGCTCCAGGACATGATCCGCCGTCACGACCGTGCCAGCTGCCCAAAGCACGCCGCTCGCGGGCACCCTGCGCCGCGCGTTGACCCGCACCAACCCCTCAGCGCCGCGTTCGACCAGGTCGGCCAGTTCCCGCGACCAGGCGGCGAATGATCCGGTGTGTATATCCGTCATGACACGCTCCCTCCAATGACGGTTTCCAGCATGCTCCCATACCGTAGACGACGGACGATCCGCGCCCGTCCTGGAGTGTCACTGTACGCCGGAAGTCGTGTCGGGCACACCACCGATATGGTCAGTTCAGCCCTGCTCCTTCGTCTAGGAAACGGGCACGGCAAGCTGCCAGCACAGGAAGCTCCACACATCCGTCGCCTCCAGGACGACCTTCGCCAGCGGTTTCCCCGCCCCGTGCCCCGCGCGTTCCTCGACGCGAAGCAAGATCGGTCGCTGGTCGGGATTGGATACCGTGGCGTGTTGCAATGCGGCGGCCATCTTTCTGGCGTGCATAGGATCGACACGGCTGTCGCCTTCGGCGGTGGTGAGCAGGACCGCAGGATAGGAGACTCCTGCTCGCACACGATGGTACGGGGAGTACGCGAACAACCACTGGAATGCATCGGGATCATCGGGCGAGCCATACTCCGCAATCCAGAGCCGGGCGATGCGGAAGTGGTGGTAGCGCAGCATGTCAAGGAGGGGCACCGCACAGACAGCCGCCCGGAACAGGTCAGGTCGCTGCGTGATGGCGGCGCCGACAAGCAAGCCTCCGTTCGATCCGCCGTGGATTGCCATTCGCCGCGGTCGGGTATACCCCGACGCGATGAGCCATGCTGCTGCCGCCAGCACATCATCGAAGACGTGTTGCTTCTGTCCGAGCATGCCAGCTCGATGCCACGCTTCACCGTATTCACCACCACCGCGAAGATTTGGCAGTGCGAAGACACCACCAAGGTCGAGCCAGAATGGAAGGCTGGCGATAAAGGCAGGTGTGCGACTGATATTGAAACCGCCGTAGCCAGTGAGATAGACCGGCCTATTCCCATCTGCCGCCGTCTCGCGACGGCGGACCAGGAACATGGAAATCTGTTCGCCATCGAGGGAGGGGTACCACACTTGCTCCACCACATAGTTCGCCGCATCGACACCCGAAGGCAGGGTCGCGCCACCGAAGGGGTGGGTCACCCCGGATGACACGTCATGGCGATAGATCGTGACGGGCGTCACGAACGACGTGAAGCCGAAGTACAGGTCGGTGCCGTCTGCCTCTCCACCAATGCCCGCAAGCGATCCCAACGCGGGCAGCAGGTCGTCGCGCTCCATCTGGCCATGCAGGCTGAAAATTTCCAGGTGCGAACACGCGTTCACCAGCGACGCCACTGCCAGGCGCTGGCCAACAATGGCGACTCCTTGAAGAGCAACACCAGCACGCTCCGGGATGAGCTCACGCCACCGATCACGATGTGGTTCTGTCGGATCAACGGCGAATACTCGATAGTGGGGCGCATCCAGGTTCGTGGTGAGGTACAGGACGCCATCCACGACCTCACCGTCGAAGTTGGCGTCGATTCCTTCGGCCACTGCTACAAAGTGTGACGGATGGTGCGCGTCGGGTTCGCTATGCAGATCGCAGAGATACACTTCACTCTTCGCCCATCCCTGTGTCACGATGACCAGGAGAAAACGGCCATCCGACGACACATCAATTCCGGGCCAATCCTGGGGTGAGCGACCCACCCCGAAGATATCTGCATCGTGCTCTGGGTCGGTTCCCAGCGCGTGAAAATAGATATGGCGGTGGTACTGCTCTTCACCAGCGGGTACGGTGCCGGGCAAGGGGTAGCGCGTGTAGAAGAAGCCCGAATTGTCCGGCAGCCAGCCGACACTGGCCGCTCGTGTCCGCGGAATGCGAACGGGCAGATCATCACCCGAGGCGACGTCACGAACGGCAAGGGTGCTCTGCTCGTCACCGCCTTCGGACAGGCCGTAGGCGAGGAGCGTACCGTCAGGCGATGGGTACCACCAGTCGAGGGCCACCGTACCGTCTCCCCGGAGCGTGTTTGGGTCCAGGAGGACACGCTCGGGACTACGTGCATCGTTGCGAACATATAAGACGGGCTGGTTCTGCTCGCCAGTCCGTCGTTGATAAAAGAGTCGGCCCGCGCGCACGCGTGGCACGGTGACCATCTCGGTTTCCAGCAGAGTCGTCAGGCGTGCGGCTATACGGTCACGATCTGGCAAACCGTCCAGCACCACACGTGTCCTGGCCATCTGAGCCGCCGTCCACTCCCGTGTCTCATCGCTCTCTTCGTCCTCAAGCCAGCGGTACGGGTCGGTCACAGGCGTACCATGCAGCACGTCAACGGTGTTCCCTCGGCGCGTTGGTGGAACCGGAGGGAAAATGTTATTGGCGTCGTGTCCGGTGGCGCCACTATGTGTGTGTTGAGCCATACGTGTACTTTCCGTCGAAGGGCTTCCGGGTGAACACCACCATCGTACGATACTGGCTCGCCAGCGAGCCCACGTTGGTGTCGTACACACCAGTTACCCCGCGAGCCGTCCACGTCAAAAAAGCAACCCACTGCCTGGGTTCCCGCCGGCATGTGGGTGTGCGACCATCACGGTGGTAGGATGGCCCTTACGCGTGGTGTGGCACACGTCCGGTGATGCAAGCGGGCGGGGGAGGCATGCGATGGAGACTGATGAGGAGTCGGCCCCGTTACGGCAGGTTCAAGTGAACATGGCGGATCTCATAGATGCCTTCGAAAATGACGTCGAGGAGGTGAGTGCGTTTCTCGATCTGGAAACGGGTGAGGTGACCTACGTCACGGGCGAGGTTCGCGGCGAGTTAGAGACGATCTATGCCGAATTGTCGGACGCGCCTGACGATGATGAAGGCTACCGGGCGGCCGTGATCGCTGCCGTCGCGCCGAAACCCGCCGACCTGGATGCACGATGCAATCCTGGAAGCCGATCTTGTAGAAAGCGGCTTTGGCGACCGATTCATCCGCGTGCCGCACCAGGACTCGCACGAGAGCTACGGGGCTATGGAGGAGTTCATCGAGACCGTCACGAATCCACGTGTGAAGCATCGGCTTGCCTCTGCGATCAGGGGCCGGGGCGCCTTCTCCCGCTTCAGGGATGTGCTCACCAGTGCCCCGGCAGAGCGCGAGCGATGGTCCGCCTTTCATCAGGATTAAATGCGCAGACAGGTGCTGGAATGGCTGGCAGATGAGGGAATCAGCCCCAGAGAGGCGGGGACCTGATGCCGCGCCGTACCATTCCACCACGGGTTGCCCCACGCCTGGGTACGCGGGCGCATCGCTTCTGCTTCTTTCCGAATCCATATCGAGACGTCCGCTTCACCACATGTCCCCGATGCGGAGGCAAGACCCGCCAGCGCGCGTTGCCACCGGATATTCATCCGGAGTGCCAGATCGACGTGCTGGCGACCGTGCGGTTCACGCCAGTCTCAGGATGGGGACGTGCCTACCAGTATCTGATAGGCTATCGGGGTTGAGGCCCGCGTGAGTGATACTGTGGTCACAGGGATGCCAGCGGCAACCATTGGCCACAGTGGCCAGAACCGATCAGACATCAGGGCAGCGTCGCTGCTCTGCGGGAGCACCCCCGAGGGATGAAAATCAGGGCGTGTCGACGTGTAGGGCGGTAACGAGCGAAGCGAGCGGAGCAATACGCCCCATACAAACAACCAATCGGTGATGGGCTATTTTCAAGGTAGACGGCGGGTCGGCGGCCTTGATAGGCTCAGTAATGTAATACGCCAGAGGAGAAGGAAACAAGCATATGGCTGATGAACAGTGGCTGATCGTAGCAGCGGAGCCCCTCCAGAAGTTCGCGTCAGAACTACTCGCCGCAGGGGGCGCTCCGAAAGAGATCGCCGACCTGGTGGCACGACATCTGGTAGATGCGAATCTTTGCGGGCACGATTCACACGGCGTGCTCCGCGTGCCGACATACATTGACCTGCGCGATAAGGGACAGATCGTGCCAGAGGCACGACCCGCCGTGGTCAAAGAAACCGGTGCCATTGCCGTTCTCGACGGCAAGCGCGGATACGGCTATACGGCGATGGATGAGGCGGTCCGCCGCGCCAGCGCGATGGCCAAACGTTTCGGCATCGGCGGGGTTGCCGTTCGCAACTGTGGACACATCGGGCGGCTAGGTGGCTGGGTCGAGCAGTTGGCCCGCGACGGTCTGGTGGGTGAAGTGACCGTGGGAGCGCTCGGGCCCGGCGTCGGCCACGCGCCTCCGTTTGGCGGAGCACGCAGGACTCTCTCGACGAACCCGTGGGCGCTAGGCGTGCCTTCGAAATCGCACCCCCCCATTGTCGTCGACTTCGCCACAACGTCTGTCGCGGAGGGAAAACTCAAGTTTGCGCGTGCGAAAAAGACATCGCTACCTGAGGGCTGGATCGTCGATTCGCAGGGCAAGCCCAGCACCAACGTCGAAGACTTCTACGGCGGAGGAATGCTCCTGCCTTTTGGAGGACATAAGGGCTCCGGCCTTTCGATCTTCGCCTCACTGCTTGGAGGTCTTTCGGGGGAAGGCGGCAACGGCAAACTTGGTGGCACCATGGTAGTCGCCTTTGACCCTTCGGTCTTCGGGGATGCCGATGCATATCTCACCGCGGTAGACGGTGCGATTGCAAGTCTCAAGGCCGTGCCTCCCGCCGAAGGGGTCAAGGAAGTGCTGTTGCCGGGCGAACCGGAGTCGCGATCGCGGGAGCAGCGGAAACGCGACGGCATTCCCCTACCCGCTGAAACCTGGCGGGAGTTGCGCGCACTGGCAGGAGCCGAAAACGTTCCGATCCCCGACATCGCAACGCCACAGCGGTAGCGTCGCCATCCGCACGACACGCGGCAGCGACGGTATGGGCAGTCCCACATAGCGTCTCATCGGGCTCATGGCTTGATGGGGGAAATCAGCGATCGCATCTGCGCGGGTGACCGTCGCCACGTGACCGTCCAACGTCCCGGCACATGCCATGCTGGGACGTAGACGGCACCAGGGCCTTGCCCACCGTTCGTTTCAGTCGGCAAAGGCGGACGTTGCCGTGGCAGGCGTGATGTGAGCCGCTGGTCCAACCTCTCGCCACGCCAGTGTGTCCTATTTCGCCAGTGGCGGACCACGCGCTCGGAACGAAGCCGTTCCATGCCTACCTGGTCGCGCGGTGAGCCAGCCGCTGACGGAGCAGGGCTGACGAGAAGCCGGGCTCACGGGTAAACGCCTGAAATGCTGTCTCCTCCACGTGCACCTGGCGTGCTGCGGCAGCCACATCGGCGGCAAGCATCCGGGGAATGCAGATCACGCCGTTCTCATCGCCAGCCACGACATCGCCGGGGACGACCCCCATACCGTCAACTTTGACAGGGATGCCGACCTCCACGATATGGTTGTTTCCGTGCGATGCCACCGTTCCTGGCCCGAACGCTCGAAAGTGAAGCGAGCGAAATCCGGCCAGATCCCGCACGCCACTGTCGATCACCATCCCCACCACCCCGAGCGCCACCATCGCGGACGCCATGTTGTCGCCAACGTGACATCCGCGCCGTGGGTCAGGTCCAACGTCTTGCATCACCACGACAACTGGCCCTGCCGACTGCTCAATCGCCTCGTACAGCGCGATGTAGGCATCCAGGTCGAAGCTGGAGCCCGGGGTTGTGCTGTCCACGGTCGCGGTCACGGCGTAGCCCAGCATCGGGCCAAGTTCGGGCAGCAAGCAGCGCGTGCTCCAACCGGGGAAGCCTTCCAGACGGTCGCGTACCTGAAAGCGCTCGATGGCATTGGCGATCGTGGGCACATCGTACTGCGCCAGTTCTTTGAATTGCGTCTCCGTAAGATGCGCATCGTCCATGCCCCGTGCTACCTCTTTCATCGCGATTCGCCCTCACGACGATGGTACAGGATCGTCGGTGATCAGGCGAAAGACATCGCGACGGATAAACAGATCAAGGAGATCAGCATCCACCAGTCCATCCCGCGCCTCGAAATTGAGAATGTCCAGCGCCCGGTTGATGGGTACCGGTGGCTTATACGGCCGATCCTGAGCTGCCAGCGCATCAAAGATGTCGGCAATCGTCATCATTTTTGCCTGGATCGGAATCTCGTCGCTCTGCAGCCTCCGCGGATAACCCGTACCGTTGAGTTTCTCGTGGTGTGCATGCGCGATATGCGGCACTTGCTGTAGCTCACGTGTCCAGGGAATCTGGATCAAGAAGTTGAAGCTATGGGATACGTGAGACTGTATTTCGAGCCGTTCCTGCTCGTCCAGCGTGCCCCGCCTGATCGTGAGGCTACGCAACTCATCCTCTTCAATGAGGGGAACGTGCATGCCGTCGGGCATGAGCACCTGCCGTGTCGCCACCTGCATCAGCGCCTGGAAACGCTCCTCTTCGAGGATCGATGGCTCATTTGCGGCCAGCACCACCGCGAGCGCCTCGTCCAGGGCCTCAAGGTCGGCATACGTGGCCGTGTCCATGCCGCCCACACGAGCTACATACGTCTCGTACCCCTGCTGCAGCAGAAGCTGGAGCTTCTGCTCGGTGGCGCGATGTTCCATAACCTTCCGCGCATAGCGAAACCTGCTCCGAATCTGCTCGAGTTTCCAGTCATACAGCTTTTTTGCCTTGACCAGCACATGCTCGCGCACGCCAACTTTGCCGAAGTCATGCAGCAGCCCCGCGTACTCAATTTCTTTTAATTGCTCATCGTTGAAGTGCACCAACCTCCAGCGGCCGGCCTGGACATCGTTGATCGTCCGTGCGAGACCCACGGTCAGCCGTGCGACACGATCAGAATGACCCGATGTCGCCGGGTCCCGTGATTCAATCGCTGTAACCGAAGCACGGATGAAACCGGCAAATAGTTTCTGGATGCTATCGAGCAGCATCCTATTCTCAAGTGTCACCCCGCCCTGGCTGGCAAAGGACGCGAGCAACTGCTCGTTCTCTTCGCTGAAGGGTATCACCTCGGCATCCACCGTTGCCTCGCCCTGCAACACAGCCTCAAAATGCCGCTTCCTATTCATCAGTTGGATCACGCCGGTCACGTCCCCGTGGTGGTTCAACATGGGTACCACCAGCATGGAACGCGTCCAGTAGCCAAAGCGCTGGTCGAATGCAGGATTGTGTCCGTACTCTACACCCGGAGGCATCTGATACACGTTGGGAAGTCGCAGGGATTGACCCGTCGACGCAACATACCCCGCCATGCTTCGCGTGCTCACCGGGATGACCAGACGTTGATACGGTGCGTGCACAGAGTCATTCTGCGATACATGGAAGACGAGTACCGGCTCCTGCTGGTCATTGGTCTCAAGAAGATACAGGGTTCCCGCATCAGCGTTCGTCATCTCGCGGCTCGTCCGCAGTATTAATTCCTGAAGCGCTTCGAGGTTGCGTTCGGAAGAGAGCGCCATCCCAACACGGTGAACTTCACGCATCTCATGGGTGCGCTGCTGCAGCTGGCGCTTCGCCTCAAACAACTCCGCACGAGTCTTTATGAAGCTCAGCGCGGCCCGCAGGGATCCCCGAAGTGCTGGAGTACTGATTGGACAATCCAACCAACCGCTCGTAAGATCGCCATCGTCCAGGTCCGCGGGGATGGTGTCGCCGGGCTTACCCGTGAGGAGGAGTGCGCTGGATGCGCGCTGAAAGCTCGTCAGCAAACGCTGGCGGGGCCACTCGCTTTGTGAGGACCACCACGCGGCAGAAATGAGATACACCACGGGGACATGCCGGAGTTGGGAGGCGGCGTCGTCTGCTCCCAGCATCTGGCACTCCATCTGATGGGTGGCCAGGAGTGCGCGATGCTCAAGGATGTCAACGTCAGGGCCATACCGTACGATGGCCAGAGGGCCTGCTTCATCAAACACGCTGACCTCCAACCGGTAACGCTTATGTGAAGCACCACTGTGAAGAGCAAATGTGCTACTGCGTAGTATAACGGACTGGTTGCCTGACGCACGATCAGGCGAACCGGGGCATCGTCAACGGGTGCTACACCCCCAGGTCAACAGCCGCTCCATACCGTCGCACCGCCTTTACGAGAGCCATTGCGACCAGACGACCAGTTTTCGGGTTTTCGGGCGATGGAAGGTTGTCGATGCGACAACGGAAACCACCAAACGTGCCGCTGCCAGTGACCTCCACCACATGATGCGTCGCGGCAGGATCAATTTCAATAATCAGCCGAGTGCGGTCGAGTCCGATACCCGTCAGAGCGACCGCCGCCGCAATGTTGACGTTCTGTGGATAACGCCGTGCTCCCTCACGGACAGGTCCATCATAGATGCAGACGACTTCGGTCAGCGTGGTCAGGTCTACGAGCGACGCGGCCGGGGTGCCGAAC
>JAABUZ0100007197.1_pt1 | contig 13527 bp, 9 predicted proteins | sample 5562091 | NCBI WGS metagenome assembly JAABUZ01 (sample SAMN12813069, study PRJNA571459) | rock metagenome | isolation source: Antarctica rocks | place: Antarctica: Victoria Land, Linnaeus Terrace sud | collected 2015-12-21 | reverse complement strand
GCTCGCGCCGGCTGATGCTCCGTTGGCCGGCGCGTCTGGTCGATCGGCCTCGGCTCGACGCCTTCCTTGGCGAGGTTGATTACGCCACGATCCGCCCCGCCGGCAAGAACCTGATCCTGGACATCAACATCGACGAAGTGGAGTCCGAGGACTGGGATGATGGCTCGGGTTGGCTAGCGGCGCTCGCGACGCTGCGCGCCGACGTGCTCGGGGGCGACCTGCGGCTGTTCTACCTCCTCTGGCTGAGCGGGGTCGAGGCGGACGTGTTCGCGCCGGACGAACCGGAGCCCATGCCGGGAATCGGCCCGATGACCGGCGCCTTGGAAGCCTTCGCCGACTTTTTCCACATCGATCGCGACCTCGTCGCGGCGGCGGCCGAACGACCCGCCGACCCGTTCGCGGAACAGCCCACGTCATCGGAGACGGTCAGGCCGATCATCGCCGCAATGACCGACCGGAAAAAGACCGACTTGCTCGCGCGGTTGGTCGACGGCGACGCGCATGTGGCGAGCGAACTGCGCTCGTTTGTCCGCCAGCGTCTGATGTCTGACATCGACGCCCCGCCCGTCGCCGCACGCACGGTTGGCCAATTGCGCACCCGCGCGGAATTGATTCGGCATGCCCGCGAGCGGACCCAGGCTGAAAAGGCTGCCGCCGAGCAAAGACGGCGCGACGAGGAGGCCGAGCGGGCGCGGCGCGCACGCCTCGAAGACACGCGCCGGCGCGGCGAAAGCGTCTGGCGAGAGATCGAATCCGAGATCGAGCGCCGCAACGCGACTGGATATGACAAGGCTGCCACACTGCTCCTCGATCTGCGGGCGATATCCGAGGAAAAAGGTGAGCACGAGGACTTTGTTCGTCGCCTCAAGGAGATACGCGACCGCCATGCCCGCAAGGAGCGGTTCATCGAACGGCTGGCGAAATTGGGATAGCATGGCGGGTCGCCGAGCAGGTTTGGCGGGTGGGACTAGCCCAGGATGTGATGGCGATCATTCCAGGGTGTACCCCAGTTCCCGATAGCCCGCTCGTCGCTTGGCCGCCATTCGCGCCAGCACCGGCACCAACTCGTCGATATAGTCGACGACGAGAACCTCGGTTTTCGCAGCGTGCTGGCGGTGCAGACGGCCAACATACTGAGCCAGCGTGCCTTTCCAGGAAATGGGCATCGTCAGGAAGAGCGTGTCGAGCCTTTGGTCGTCGAACCCCTCTCCAATGTAGCGTCCCGTGGCAAGAATAAGCCGTTCCTGGTCATCGGCTACTCGCAGGGCTGTTTCAGCGACCTTACGTTCTGAGGCAGACATTCCGCCCCGAAGGACAACGAGATTTCGGACGAAACGCGAGAAACGGTCTTGAAGGTATTCCAGATGATCCCTGCGCTCCGTAAGCACGATGGGTGAGCGCTTCGCCTCCAGCGCTTTCAGCACATCGTCGAAGATCAGGTTATTGCGCGGTTCGTCCTGCGCGATGGCCGCGTAAACCGCCGGTATGGAAGGACGACCCGAGGCGGCCAAAGGCGGCGATAATTGAAATGCAGTCGCCCGAAGCTTGGCCCGGTGCGTGATCCCGCGTTCGGCGGCCTGAGTTCGAGCATCAACGCGATGCCGGACAGGACCGCACTGCATGAATATGATCGGATGGTGGCCATCTTTGCGAGCGATCGTCGCCGATAATCCAAGGACATAACGCGCCTTCGCCCGCCTGGCCACGAGTTCAAAGCTCGCCGCTGAAAGATGATGGCATTCGTCCACGACAAGATGACCGTAATCCGCCACTAGGTCCGATACTTCGCCCCGACGAACGAGGCTTTGGATCAAAGCGATATCTATGATGCCCGTGGGCTTGCGGCGGCCGCCGCCAATGATGCCGATATCCTTCGGATCGACATCGAGGAATGCCTTGAGACGCTCCCCCCATTGGGTAAGCAACTCGCGGCGATGGACCAGGATAAGCGTGTTGCACGCCCGTTGAGCAATGAGCGACGCCGCAACGACTGTTTTGCCGAAAGCCGTGGTGGCAGCCAGCACCCCATGGTCATGGGGAGTGAGCGCATCAAAGGCCTTGACCTGTGGACCATACAGCTCACCTCGGAAGTTAACCCTTGTCGGAAGTGGGCTGCCGGCCGACCGGAGATCACTGAGATCGATTTCGACCCCATGGGCGCGGATCAGCTCGACAGCTTCATCAAGGCACCCTCGCGGCAGTCCCACGTGACGCGGGTGAAGTTCGGCACAAGAGATAATCCGGGGCTTGCCGAAGGTCGGGAACCGCATGGATTGCGCGCGATAGAATTCGGGATTCTGGAAGGCCGCCAGGCGTATGAGCCGCGCCGACATCGCGGGTGGCAGCTCGGTCCGATCAATATAAACCTGATCCGCAATGACGATGCTGACCTTGCTTGGCATAGAAGCACCGATTGGCCCCGGCTCCCGGCGCCGAGAAGGCGTCATCCGCCACGGCTCGTCAGCGTCCTCCTCTTCCACTGGCATCCGAACGCCCAACACCCGGCCGCGCATCTCCGCATCGGCGACGATCTGCGATGCGGTATCGGCGGAGAGACGTGGCGTTGACGATAGGAACGCCCACTGATCCTCGTATGGCCGAAGATTCTCATCGACGAAGACGCTGTTGCCATGCTCGCGCGCCCTGCGTTGCAAGGGCAAAGCGATCAGATTGCCGAAACCACCGATCGGCATGGTGTCTTGGCTTGGAAAGAAGCGATCATAGGAGGCAAAACCGATCTCCGGCCGCCTTTCCATCGTCTCCGTCATGATCGCGGCGCCCAACTGGCGAGCGGTGCGCGCTGGGATTGGCTCCGAGAATAAAATCCAAACATGGGCGCCGTTGCCGGACCGAGACCGTTCAAGCGCGGCGGGAATGCCATTCGCCTTGCAGGTTTCGATCATTGCCAGGGCGTCCGCCGCCCAGCTTTCCTTGTCGAAAGCGGCGGTCGAGCGCGGGCCGTCGCCGCCGCGCAGATGCTTGTCTATGGTTCCGTCCGAGACCGGGACAAAGGCTTGATTGGGGCACTCCCCGCATTTGACCTGAGGCTTGCCGCATACGCACCGCACCCATTCATTGGCGCACGCTGGCGCATAGCCCGATTTTCCAGTCTTTTGGTTCTCCCAGCGAAGTGGGAACACATCGGATCGGCCAGCGAAGAGGCGGCGGAACAGCGCCACCTTTTCGGCTGTTGGCGATGCGGCGGTCACGGCTGAAGTGTTCGCGGCCGAGATCGCGCAAGCACTGATAGCTTGCGGCTCCGCATTCCTCCGCTCGATTTCTGCAAGTGAAACTTCGAGTTCGGCCCGTTCGACTTCGAGCGACGCCAGACGGGCTCGGATACGGACGATTTCTGCTTCGTCAGAGGCTCGCCCGCCCCGGTCGGCCGGTAAGATCGGCTTGATCGCCACGGTTGTTAGGTCTGCGCCGCGGGTTCGGTGCGGTATTGATCGGGGTGCAGCTGGCACTCCTCACGAACGCGCGTGAGCCATGTTTCGTACCACGACCACACCTTGCCGACCGCCACCGCGCCATAGCCTTTCGTGGGGTTTCGCGCGTCTAGGCGTTTCCATAGTTGCGTATGGCTGTCCATCGAGAATCGATCCCATCCATCGCCTTTCATGATCGCCACGATTTCGCTGGGCAGATACTTCCGCTTCTCCACCTCCTTCAGCGCAAGATTGAATTTGTCCGCGACATCCGATCCGGGCAGCACCAGTTCCACCGCCAGGTCCGCGCCCGGCGCGCGGTTGGCCGTTCTGTGGACCATGAAGACGCGGAAGGCGAAACGCGGGTCGGCTTGTTGCTCCGGTGTCAAATGCCGCTCGAAAGCGTCCATCATCGTCTCGACATGGCGCGGCAGCGTTCCGGCCTTCTTCAACAGGGCGCGCTGATCCGGGCTGAAGGTCACGAATTGCAGGGCGATCGGCAGCCGGCGTTCGAGGGCGTATTGTGCGCCGAACAGCGCCTTGATCGCATCGTTGAAATTGATGCAGCACGCTTGCAGCTTTGCGCTGACCGCATCGTCGATCCGGCTGGTCGAGCGGTGTTCGATTTCATGGCGCAGTTCGAGCAGGAAGGTCAGATTGTCCCTGGCACCTTGCTCAATGGGGCAGCGCGCGTGTTTGAGGCACTGGGCAAGCTCCCAGTATTTTTCCGCGCCGGTCGGGGTCTTGACGACGATTTTCTCGCCTTTCTCGGTCCGGGTATGGCGGTAATCAACGCCTTCGCGCTTGAACCAGGCGTGCAGCAGATAGGTCCAGGCGATGACGACGGTGACGATGAACAACTCGGCGCGGAAGGTCAGGCCGGCGCTGTTGAAGGTATGGACCGCCGCAATCATCGCCTCGCGCGCCTTGATCAGCAGTTCGTCGCCGCGCAGGGAGAGGCCGGTTTCCGCGTCCACCTCCGGCCAGGACGCGATGAAGCCGTCGAGTTCGTCGGACGCGGCGGCTTTGATAGCGGCGTGTTTCGCGCCGGTGCGGATTTCGGCGATGGCGCGGTGATTGATCGAGCGGGTTGGGCGGGTGAAGTGGGCGAGGATGTCCTGATCATTCGGCCACCGCCCATCGGCGACCATGGCCTTGATCAAGGCGATTTCCCAACGTTCGAGCTTATTGCCCCGCCTGCGCACCGGCATGGTTTCGTCCCCTATCGGCTTCTACATCACGCCTTGCACGGGCTGCCGCCCGCCTGCTCACTCGAAGAAATCCTCGTCCACCTTCTTAACGTGAAGCACCTCTTCGACCCGGCAGCCCACATTGTGGCGGATCATCAGGCGGGTTAGTTGCTCGCCGTCGATCAGCACGATGCGCTTGCTGAGGTAGTCTGCGGTTTCGCGCGCGCTGCTTGTGAAGCTCGAGGTGGTCACGAAAAGGCCCTTCGCGGCCTTGTGACGGTCCAGGCTACCGAAAAAGTCTCGGATTGCGCCAGGCCCTACGCCGTTGCCGGCGGCGTAGCGTTTGGCCTGGATATAGACCCGGTCAAGCCCCAGGGCGTCCTGATCGATCACGCCGTCGACTCCATCGTCGCCGCTGCGGCCCAGCGCCCGGCCAGCCTCGGCTGCCGAGCCGCCATAGCCCATAGCCAGCAGCAGATTGACGATCAGCCGCTCGAAGAAATCCGGCGGCGCCGCGCGCACGCGGTCCAGAAGGTCCTCGGCCAGCGCCGCCTCGATCCGACGATGCGCAGCGCGCATGATCTCGTCCGGCGTCTGGTCGGCGGCGTCGCTTGGATCGGGAATGACCTCATCGTCGGTTGACTGAGCGGATCGGTTGCTGAACTGGCGAAATTCCTCGAAGCGGCTGAGGAAGCGATTGTCGATCCGTTCGGGTTTGGTGGCGAGCACGTCGAAGCCGCGCTTCGTCAGTTGGAAATGGCCCCGGCGGGTCGCCTCCACCAGCCCCGCCTTGGCCAGGTAGGTCTTGGCCCAATGGACGCGGTTGGCGAAAATGGTCTGGCGGCCCGAGGCCAGCAGGGCGGCCCGCGCGCCCTCGGTCAGCCCCAGTTCGTCGCCGAGGCGCTGCACGACCGCGCCGATACGCTGTTCTCCGTCGGCGGCGGCCCGCAGCACCGGCAGCATCAGGCTCTGATAGTCGGGGACGGCGCCGACGGGATTAGGCGCGGTCATCCGAACACCTCCGCCGACAGCCCGGCGGCCATGGCTTCGGCCTTGGCGGCGGCGGCGTCGAGCTGGCGAGCGACGGCTTCCAAGCCGCCTACCCGTTCGCCAAAGCTGTCCTGCAAAGCGCGCGGCGGGAGCGGAAAGGAAAAGCGCAAGATGCCGCCTTGGCTTATTTTGAATGTCCCGTTTGTTGTTTTCGCAGCAGCTTCGACCTGTGCCCGCAAATGGTCCGAAGACCATACTGCGGCAAGGTATTGTGGCGCTACTTCATGCTCCGGTAGGCGCAAAGCGATCATTGTGTCTGGGAAAGCAACGCCCGGCATGTCTGCTGTCGGGAATGCTCCTTGCCCTACGAGCGCACGGTTTCCGTTGCCGCGACAGATCAGGAACAGCGATTTCGATACCGTCTGCTCGGCCGCGAGCGATCCGGCAAACATGGCTTGTTTTCGAGCGCTTGGATCGAATGACCCACGAGTAATCGCCGACAACGTCAGGACATTGCCGCTTACTTTCCCGGCTTTCGACGGCGAGATTCCGTTCCGGAGTTCCATCCCGTCCAAATCGCCCAGTGTCACCACCGGCCACCCCTTGGGGTTGGTAGCGGGGTCGCCGAAGGTGTCGAGGAAGAGGGCGGGGATGACGGCGCGGGCCTTGGCGCGAGCGGCGTCGGCGCGGCGCCTGATCTCCGCCGCTCGGTCCAACAACCCCACAATCCGCCGCTGCTCGTCGAGCGGCGGGAGGGGAACCTCCAGCGCCTTCAATTGCGACGTTCCGAACGCGGCCTGACTGACCCATCGCGTAGCGCGATCTTGGAAAAAGCGACGTCCATAGAGATGACGCAAGAAAGCATGAACATAACCAGGTTCGGCATGCCGCCGGTCAATCCGAACGCGGGTCATATGATTGGAAAACGAGGCTTCAAGCGCGGTTGGGACGACCGCCGATTTACCGACGAGTTCGACCGAATTCGTGTTGTTGAAGATAATATCGCCAACCTCGAATCGCATTTTATTAGGGGGAACCGCGGAATGGGGAATTCGCGGCGCATCAGAAGTTACAAGCCTTCCGTCCTCAGTCACGCTGAAGGGGCGAAGATGCAGAACGCCGTCGGCCACCACTTGCGACAGGGCGCATGCGATCCCGCTGGAAATTTCAACCGAAATGTCCTCGATGGTAAGCACTGAGCTCACGCCAAGGGCTCCGCCAACTCAGCCGCCAGCGCCTCGATATCGCCGAGGATCGCCGCCGTTTCGTCACGAAGTTCCGCCAGTAACTCGCGGGGGTCGCGATGCTCCGCTGCCTCGCGGCTTTCCGGCCGGTAGCGGGAGGCGGAAAGGTTCCAATCCTCCCGCTCGATGGTGGCCGCGTCCGCGAACCACCAGTTTTCAGTCCATGGCGTATCCGCATCGCGATTCTGCCAGTCGGTCAGCATGTCACCACGGCTGTTGAAGGCGGCGATCAGGCCCGGCAGATCGTCGGCCTCGATCGGTTGTTCGTGGTTGGCGTCCAGCTTGAAGCCGTCATTGCTGGCGTGGAGGAACATCACCCGTTCCGTGCGCCCGCCCTTGGCGAAGACCAGCACCGAGGTCTTCACGCCGGAATAGGGCTGGAACACGCCGCCGGGCAGCGACAGTACCGCCTCCACCCGGTTGTTCTGAATCAGGATGCGTCGAAGCTCCTTGTGCGCCCCGGTGGAGCCGAACAGCACGCCCTCCGGCACGACCACGCCACACCGTCCCTCCGGGCGCAGATTGTCGATCATGTATTTTACGAACAGCAACTCGGTCGCGGTGCTGGTGCCGATGCGCACGTCATCGACGATCCGGTCGCGGTCCAGGCGGCCAGAAAACGGCGGGTTCGCCAGCACCACGTTATAGCCGTCCAGGGGCAAGCTGCGTTCCACCTTCATCTGCCGGTCGAAGCTGCTGGTCAGCACATTGCGCTTAAGGATGCGCACGTCGGGCAGGCCGCGTAGGGCGAGATTCATCGAGGCAAGGCTGACCATCTTGGGATCGACATCGTTGCCGTAGAAGGTCGCGGCCTGAAGCTTACGCCATTGCGCGTCTTTCAGTCGATCACCATGCCCGCGCTCGAATCGCTTGCCCTCCAGTTCCGCGACCTCCCGGCCGTTCGCCGAGGAATTGGCCAGCCGGATATGCTCATAGGCGGCCACCAGAAACCCAGCGGTGCCGGCGGCGGGGTCATAGACGGTCTCGCCGATTTTTGGGTCCACCAGATCGACGATGGCGCGGATGATGTGTCGCGGCGTGCGGAACTGACCGAGTTCTCCGGCCTGCTTGATCTGGCGCAGCACATGCTCGAACAGGTCGCCCTTGGTGTCCGGGTCCGCCTGTTCCAGGCGCAGTTCGTTCACCAGCGTCACGATCTGGGTCAGTACGGTCGGCTCGTCGATGGACAGCCGGGCCTGCGCCATGAAGCTCATGCCGAAGGCGTCGCCGATGGTGGCGAAGAACGGGAACACTTCGTCGCGCACGAAGGTGACAAGCTGCTCGCCCGACATGGCGTTGGCCCAGATCGACCAACGCATCCGCTCGCGTGGCACCGTCTCCACACCCTTCGCCGGCGCGTTCAACGGATTGCGCAGCGTCCAGTCGCCCGCGAAGAGGGACGTGTAGTCACGGCCCGTGGCCTTGGCCTGGCGCAGATTGGCGCCGTCGATACCCTCGATCATGTAGAAAAAGAACAGGAAGCTGAGCTGTTCGGCGTTGGACAGCGGATCGGGATAACCGCCGCCGTAGAGATAATCGCGGATCTGATCGACCTTGCGGCGCATGTCGGGGGTGAAGGGCATTTAGCAGACTCTAATTTATGGGTTTGTCAGGGCGCGGGCCGTCGTCGGCAGTCCCGGTGCCTGAGGAGTCAATTCCGAAGACCGCCGCGTTCATGTCGGCAAGCACACGCTCCAACCTGTCTTCGCCACCGAACACGGCACGGGCGCGTTCGAAGCCGCCATTCATCGAAAGGGGCGGCGCATCGAACCGCCAGCTTTCGAACAGGATAAGCTCGGCGGCGTTGGCCTTGATCTGCTCCTTGACGAGGTGGAGCAGCCGCAACTGGTCCGCGTTGAAGGCGTGCCCATCCAGCCCCACAACAAGCCAAGTCTCGAATGACGACCCCATCGCTTCGGCCTTCGCTTCGTCAACATCCATGAACGCGTGGCCGGTTTCATCGACGGTGACCCATTCGCGCGTCGTCGGGTCGATTTCGTCGTGCACGTCGAGCATCAGCAGACGGCGCGCCTGATAGGTCGGCGGCTTGCCCTCGCGCACAACGACCGTGCCACCTTCATGCGGCGTCTCATCGTCCCCATGGCGCAGCGTCACGCCGGTGAAGTCCCACATGGTGAAGCGGTCCTTGCCGGGCGCGAGGCGCGTCCCGCGTCCGCGCATCTGCTGGTAAAGGATCGAACTGTGCGTGAAGCGCGCCATCACCAGGTTTCGCACTTCCGGGCAGTCAAAGCCCGTATCCAACATGTTCACACTGACCAGGATTTGCGGAAACTGCTTCTTCTTGAATCGCTTGATCTTGGCCGGGCCGTCCACGCTGTCGTCCGGCCCCATGCCGGAGACGACGAAATCTGCGTAACGCGTCGTCGGGCTAGGCTTCTTGTCAGCGAATGCGTCATCGAACATGCGCGCCAGTGTTTCAGCATGCCGCTTGGTGACGGCGAACACGATGGTCTTGCCCCAGTCGGGCGCACGGCGAACGCCGTTGGGGCCGGTATAGCCTTGCTCCAGAACGTCCCGGAACTCGCGCACCATGGCGCGGTTGCGCTCTGGAATCGTGAACCGTCGTTCCAGCGCCGAAGGATCGACGATGATCGGATCACGGTTGGCAAACAGGCGCTCCAACTCGGCAGCCGTCGCGGCATCCAGCGCACCCCAATCGATGTCGCTGCGAGCAACCGAGAAGCCTTCCGTCGCCGCCGTGCGGGCGGTCATCGCACGGTAAATCTCATACGGCACGAGATGCCCGTCGGCGATCGCTTCCGCCATGCTGTAGCTATACGTAGGGCGGGCAACCTCAAAGAATCGAAGCGTGTCGCGGATGGCGGCACGGTCTTCGTCATCGCCGTCAGGCGCATCCTGCATGACGCAAGGCGTAGCGGTCAGGCCCACTTTGATGCCGTCAAAATGATCGAGCGCACGCCGCCATTGACCGTAGATACTGCGGTGGCACTCGTCGATAACGATCAGGTCGAAATAGCCGGATGAGTATTTTTCATATTCGTTCACCAGCGTTTGCAGTGTCACAATGGTGATGCGCTTTTCGTCTTGGAAGCGGCGACCGGTGCGCGGCACGCGATAACACGGCAGGTGTGGGAGATGCTCCGCGAAAGCGTCTTCGGCCTGTATGGCGAGCGTGTTGCGATCGACAACGAACAGCGCACGCGTCGCCCAGTTCGCTTCAAACAGGCGTTTGATCAACGCCGCCGCCGTGCGCGTCTTGCCTGTGCCGGTCGCCATTTCGACCAGCATCCTCCGCCGCCCGTTGACGATCTCTCGGCATACCGCCTCGATGCATGCGCTCTGATGCAAACGGCCGCCACCGCCGGCAATCCGGCTATCGATTGGGATGTCGAGTGGGCTGCGGCGGATATCGCGGGCGGCTTTCCGGCGGGCGAGATCGTCCTGGCTAAAGACCGTCTCGATCTTGCGGAATGGGCGTCCTGGCCTTTATCGCAGAACCAGATTTCTTCGCCGTTCGAGAGAAAAATGAACGGCACGTCGAGCAGATCGGCGTAGCGTCGGCCTTGCGTTTCGCCCGCACTGAGACTGACGCTCGTGCTCTTGGCTTCGAGCACTGCGAGGGCACGACCCTGGCGATCGAAGAGCGCGTAGTCGGCTCGGCCACCGTCATCGAGCGGATACTCGTAACGCACGCTGATACCATCGGTCAGACGCCAGTCGGTGTCTTTCAGAAGCTGATCGATTTTGATCCGGGCGAAAGCTTCGTTCGTCACTTCTTGGTAGCCTCCGTGCCCCGTTCGGCGGTCTTCCCTTTGCTGACCAAGCCAACTTTCAGCCGCTCGTATTCTTCCACGGCGATGACCATGACAACGCCGCGCCCATGCTTCTCGATAAGCACCGGCTCTGCACGCGCCGTGTCGATCATCAGGCCAAAACCGTTCTTCGCTTCCCGCGCTGACATGGTTTTCATGGTCGAATCCCGTGGCAATCCATGCGTCCATTTAGGACGAAATAGCTCTTTTCACCAAGCGATGCTTTTGGGTGCGAGCGCTGGCCGGGGATCAGGGGTCTGGCGGAGTTTCGAATGTGATTTGCAGAAGAGCAGAAGTGAAGATGACGGCAAGATAAAGCGAGATTCCTCGCTGCCGGAACTTCGGTAACCGTGGCAAAACCCCGGGTAAGCAGGTGCAGCATTTGCAGGGAAGTGGAATGACTGGTCCCAAAAGCGCCCATTCCCCTCAAAGTGGGGCGATATCAAATCGGTAACGCTTCGGCTTCACCCGGACTTTTGCCCCGATTACGAACTTCGTTCCTAAGTGTTTGTCTGCACATTGTTTTTTCGAAGTTTGGAAGCCTGATCGCAAGGTGCGCGGGTGGCGCTCGTGCCAGTTTATCGTTTATTTTCAACCGCAAACTGGGTGCCATACGCGAGGTGCGGCGATGACCGTTCCGCCGATGGCCGCCGCCTGCAAGTAATTGCACGCTGCGCTACGACGCCCCGTTTTGCTCGCTTGCACTGCCGATTTCGGCACTCATCGTCGGGTCATGGCAAACGACGACAACGACTTCCACATCCGTCCCGGCAAGGTTCGTGACCGTGGCGCAGACGCTGTCCGGGTGGCGCGCCCGCGCCCGGTGCGAGCACGGCCCAAAAGCTTCATCGGTGAGGTCCATCAGGCGATCCGCCGGGCGGGCGGCCACCCCAATCGTCCGGCCGGGACCGGGAAGGGAAGCGGGCGGTGTAATGCGCGAGGTCGAGGCGCTCAGATTGCGGCGGGGTTGAAGGGCCGGAACGGATGGAACCGGGATGCGGGCGGGGTGCGCACCAGGTCGCAGCGCGTGGCGGTGAAGGCTCGCATCGTGAAGCTCAATCCACAGCGTGGGGGCACGCGTGGGCGGCAGTTCGTGAGCGCCAAGGCGGTGGACGCGCACCTGCGCTATCTGGAGCGCGATGGCGTCACCCGCGAGGGCGAAAAAGGGCAGGTCTATTCCGCCGACAGGGACGTTGCCGATGGCCCGGCCTTCCTCGACCGGGGCCGGGACGATCGCCAACAGTTTCGTTTCATCGTGTCGGCAGAGGAAGGCGTGGAGCTGTCCGACCTTCGCCAGACCACGCGCGACCTGATGGCGCAGATGGAATCGGACCTGGGAACAAAGCTGGACTGGATCGCGGTCGATCACCACAACACCGGCCACCCGCACACCCATATCCTTGTTCGCGGGATCACTGACGACGGCAAGCGGCTCGACATCGCCGGGGACTATATCGCCCACGGCATCCGCGAGCGCGCGAGCGACATCGTCACGCTGGAGCTGGGCCGCCAGACCGAGCAGGAAGTCAGCCGCCAGCTTGAGCGTGAGGTGGACGCCGAGCGCTTCACCCGGCTCGACCGGATGCTCATCGCCGAGCAGCAGGCGAGCAATGAGTTCGCCGACCTTCGTCCGGACAAGGAAATGCTGGAGACGGCGCGGCAGAACCGGGCGCTGCTGATCGAGCGTTCCCGCAAGCTGGAGCGGATGGGGCTGGCGACCGAACACACACCGGGCGTCTGGACGCTATCGGCCCGCGCCGAACCGATGCTGCGGGAACTGGGCACGCGCGGCGACATCATCAAGACCATGCACGAGGCGCTGGAACGCGAGGGGCTGGCAGAGCAGCGGGCCTATGCGGGTTACACCGTCCACCGCGCCACCCCAAACGAACGGATCGTCGGTCGCGTCGTCGCCAAGGGGCTGGGCAGCGACGAGCTGGGCGAGCGGATCGGCCTGACCATCGACAGCGTGGATGGGCGTGTCCACCATCTGGAGGTTCCGGCTACCCAAGTCGAAGATGTCCGGCGCGGCAGCATCGTCGGCATCGAGCCGCCTCCGAGCGCACCGCGCACGGCGGACAGGAACATCCTGGCGGCGTCGAATGAGCAGGGCATCTACAGCCCGTCAACGCACCGCGAGCAAGTGGCGGCGCGGCTCGGAGCCAATGACGCCGGCGCCTTCGTGCGCAGTCACGTCAGACGCCTTGAAGCGTTGCGCCGCGCCGGGATCGTCGAGCGCATCCACGCCGAGCACTGGACCATTCCCGGCGACCTGCCCGAACGCGGCCTCGCCTATGACCGCCAGCGGTTCGGCAGCGGCCCCCGGGTCGATGAACTGTCGCACCTGCCGCTCGACCGGCAGGTCCGCCACGAGGGCGCGACTTGGCTCGACCGCACCATGCTGGAAGGCGGACGCGAAACCATGCCGCATACCGGGTTCGGCGGCGATGTCCGCAGCGCCTGGGAAAGCCGCAAGCGGACGCTTGCCGACATGGGCTATGTCCGTGACCTTGGCGGCGGCAAGTTCCGCGCGCCTGCCGACCTGATCGCCCAGCTGGAAAGCGCGGAGATCAACCGCGTCGGCAAGGCGTTCGCCGCCGAACGCGGCGTTGAATGGCAACCGACCGGGGCGAGTGAGCGGGTATCCGGCAAGCTCGTCGGCCAGGCCCAGCTCAGCAGCGGGCGGTTTGCCATGATCGACAATGGCATGGGATTCCAGCTTGTCCCTTGGAACGACACCCTCGCCAAGCGGCTAGGCCAACAGGTGGAGGGCATTGCTCTGCCCGGCGGCGGCATGGACTGGACGCTCGGCCGGAGCCGGGGGCTTGGCCTGTGATCAGTCGGACCGCCGAATTGGCGGTGGTCAACGGGTCGGGCAAGG
>JAABUZ0100007196.1_pt1 | contig 13528 bp, 10 predicted proteins | sample 5562091 | NCBI WGS metagenome assembly JAABUZ01 (sample SAMN12813069, study PRJNA571459) | rock metagenome | isolation source: Antarctica rocks | place: Antarctica: Victoria Land, Linnaeus Terrace sud | collected 2015-12-21 | reverse complement strand
TGCCAGAAATTATCCAGAGTTGGCAAAAGCAATTGAAGAAGCTTTTAATAAAGTGTCTTTAAAAGATATTCAAAACTGGTTTACTCACTGTTGCTACTGTACCTCAGTAGATTAGGAAACGCTATATTAAAAGCATCAATGGCTTAGACGTTGGAATTAACAAGCTAATTGCTTCTTCTGATGGGTCATTCGTGGAAAATCCCAAGCTTGCGACCTCAAAGCGCGTTCAAAGACGGTTACGAATTCGACAACGTCGAGTAAACCGAAAGCAGAAAGGCAGCAAAAACCGAGGCAAGGAAGGATTGGCAGTAGCCAAACTCCATAAACAGATTGCATCTTCGCGCGAGTCTTACCAATGGCAAGCAGCTAACCGTGAAGTCAAAAAAGCTGATGCTGTCGCACATGAAGATTTAAACATTACTGGCATGAAGAAGCGATGCAAGCCCAAGAAAATAAAAGGGCGATTCATGCCTAATGGACAAAGTGCAAAACGCGGGTTGAATCGAGCCATCTCTGACGCATCATGGCGGCAACTCTTTGAGATGATTGCTTGGGTTGCCGCCAAAGCGGGTAAACCCGTAATTAAGTACAATCCCCGACATACTTCTCAAGAGTGCAGCCAATGCCACCATATAAGCATTGATAATCGTGACGGTGAAAAATTCCTTTGCGTTGAGTGTGGGCATATTGACCACGCCGACACTCAAGCTGCTCGCACGGGATTGAGACGTGTTGGACTAAAATTTGTCAGTACAAGACATAAAAACCTACCTGCGGACTGCGGGGAAGTCATGCCTGTCAGACATGGTGCCGCCAGTAATGGCAAACGGCAGCAGGCCAGGAACCCAAAATCTAAGGCAATGCCTGAAACTGGGATAATAGAGCAGTTAACAATCTTTGATTTGATACCCTGGGAACAGGATAGTAAGAAAGGCTCTATAGAATCTCAGTCGCTTTAGCGCTGAGAGTGTCAATATGTTTGTGGAGCGATCGCCTGAAGTGCGAATCCCTGACCGCATTGTTCCCGCCCGTACTCCAAAGGCGATCTGGCTTGAGCTGTGATATCTGCCGTTCGGCAGACCGCACGCTGTGAGAGAGAGTCAAGCTAGTCTTCGCTGCCGTTGGTCATTTCACTCAAAAACCGGAGGCCACAGTTGGGAAACTGGCATTTCCCAACCAGGCAGCAATTCAGGAACAGTGATTATGTCGCCATTACCCAACACCGCTGGCTGTCGCTCATCGCGGTAGTAGATAGTCACAGTCTGCTTATCCGGGTCAATCAGCATCCCCACCTGAGCGCCTAGTTCCAAGAATTGCAGAATCTTTTCCTCCAAGGGTTTAATTCGGTCACTCTTTGACTTCACCTCGACCATTAGGTCGGGGACCAAATCGGCAAAATCGCGGGGGCTGCGCCTCATTCGTTCGGCTAACACGAACGAAACATCAGGGCCTCGCAAATCCCTGGTAGCATTGGGCAGCTTGAAGCCAGCGCTCGATCCAGTCACGCGACCTAGCCGACGAGGAACAACCCAATTGCCTAGTAGTCTAGCTAGTGTTGCAATAATCTCTTCTGAGACGTAATCTGATAGACCCATGACAATAATATTTCCGTCTACCATCTCAATTTGATAGTCCAAATGCTTTTCTGCTAATACTTCTTGAAGTCTCTCTAGGTCTTTAATGGTTAACTGCATAGGCTTCTAGACAATTTTCCCGTCAAGGCTGGGTGCTTGGTTTAGTTTAGAGTGCGATCGCACTTATTTATTTTCGCTAGTTTCACATATATACCGGGTGTAGCAAAAAGTAGCGCTTGCTGATCTAGGAACACTAACGTTAGCAATTGAGGATTAATAGTGGAGGTATCAGCTATCAACTTCACCCCTTTCGACCGATTTGTACTCAAACAGCTTGTCTGGTGTGCATTGCAAAGCTTCACAAAGCTTCGCTATTCGCTCAAACCACTCAACTCCGCTGCGATTGTTTTCCCAATTGCGAATAGTCGTTTCAGTGACCCCGACCATATCAGCTAATTGACGTTGGGTGAGGTCTAATTGCTTTCTAAGTTCTGCCACTCGTGACACTGGTATTTCTCCCATAACAGGACTTATACCAGTATCTTAACTCAGTTTTCTTTACGCAAGACTTGGTACGTAAGACACTTTACGGTAAGATGAAGACTCATATAGAGAAAGCGCTCCCACCGACCAAAGTTGAAGCGCTTCTCTTACCCACAAACGAATTGAGGTTTCTTAATGATGGCACAACTAACAGCAGTCGTCGCCCAAGAGCCAGCAGACGAAGTGAGCGTCGCTTCAGCAGAACTAGCTCAGTATCTGGAGCAACAGTCGTCTGCTATTGCACCTCCCGAGGATGATATCGCAGGCAGTGCAGAAGCGCTCTTGCTGGTGGGCAATGGTCTGGCTCAAGCATCCACTGAGGGCGATCCAAGAGACAACTCCCCTTACGGCGATTCTGATCCGACCCCGCATCCAATCAACGACTCCGAGTCAGCCCAAAAAACCAAAGAATCAGCCAAATTGAGCAGCGAGGCGATTTTGCGGATGGCGGGATGGATTCAGTCAATGCGATCTGGCTTCAGCCAGACATCTGCCTTCGGCAGATCGCGTAGTAGCCGCAAAGACTACAGAGCTTTTGTCAGACAACTACTGGGCTGGGTTGGAAATGAAGCCCAAAAATATTTAGAGATTGCCAAGGCATTCGGGGACTTCGATTTTTCCAAGCTAGGAGCGTTGGAGCCCCTGACTGATGAAGCTGAACTACACCGAACTGCACCGAACTAGCTAGAATCGGTGAACAGAAAGCGCGAGGATGTTGTACGAGACAGCAACGGCGATCGCCAAGAAATACTCAAGTAGAGCGCGCCTCAAAACTTGCCGCTGCCCAAAAGCAGAGACAATAAGCGGTTGTGACGATTTAAGCCAGAGCGTTTTCTAGAACGTCAATTCTCTCCTTATGAATTTATACCCTTTGGCAGTGGTGCCCGTCGCTGTATTGGCGAAGCTTTGGCTATATTTGAAATGAAGTTAGTCTTGGCAACGATTCTATCCCGCTATCAATTAGCACTGGCTGAACACAAACCAGTGCAACCACAGCGCCGAGGCGTAACCCTTGCTCCTGCTGGTGGTGTGAAAATGGTGTTTGCAGGAGAACGAGGGCGGCAAGGACAACCGATTGAGACTTTTGCCAGTTCAATTAGCTAAGATTGATATCTAAGATTCATGTTCTATTTCTGCACCGCTAATGCCTGTTCTCGCCTCTGCTGAAATTGCTCTTTTTCTTTATCGCTCTAGCCACCCATTTTAAGACAGGTATCGCCAGCATCTTTATCTTTGACTAGCAGAGTATGCTCGCGCAGTTGATTGCAGGCAGTTTGCAACCAGGTTTTCCAATTACCTTTCCATAACCGCACCGTGTTGTCATAACTGCCACTGACAATCGTGTTGCCATCGCGACTAAAGGCGACTGAGTAGACAACATCTTCATGTCCGCGCCACGGTTGCCCAATCGCTTGTCCCTGGCGATTCCATAACCGCACCGTGTTGTCATAACTGCCACTGACAATCGTGTTGCCATCGCGACTAAAGGCGACTGAGTAGACAACATCTTCATGTCCGCGCCACGGTTGCCCAATCGCTTGTCCCTGGCGATTCCATAACCGCACCGTCTTGTCAGCACTGCCACTGACAATCGTGTTGCCATCGGGACTAAAGGCGACTGAGCTGACAGCACCTTCATGTCCGCGCCACGGTTGCCCAATCGCTTGTCCCTGGCGATTCCATAGCTGCAGTGTCCCATCGTCATTACCCGTCACAATCATATTGCCGTCCGGACTAATGGCAGCAACTCTGCCTGGACTCAAGCGATTTTGTTCTCTATCGGCTTGAACTGCTTCCAGTAAGCTATCCTGCACTCGTTCCCGTACTTCCTTCAAATTTGAAAAGCTCTCACCCGTTGCTTTAATGGCGAGGACTAGCCCCTCTACAGGCTGAGCCTGAAGTAAATTCTTGACTGTAGCGGCTTTTTCACCCAGTTCGGCAATGGTTGCCTGTCTTATTGATATTCCTGTGGCACTAAGTAAGACAACAGCAACAGTAGCCCCGATTCCAAACCGCAAGCGTCGGTTATTCCGTCGCTTCTTAATACTGGCTTGAACAAAACCCTGCGCTAGAGGTGACAGAGGCACAATCTCAGAGAATTTATTCTGAAAATGACTAGCCTCCTCTAATTTCAACCCTTGCAAAAGCAAATCCTGCGATCGCCTTTTATCTTCCCATTCCTTCGCATCTTCCTCAACACTGCGCTTTTGTCGCAAGGCTACACGATTCTCATCCACCCACTGACGCAATTGCTCCCAATGACGAATCAACGCCTCATGCGCCACATCCACCATTGTCACCGTCTTGCTTTCATCTCCACGCACCTGATATTCAGAGGTAACAACTAACCTGGCATTGATTAACTTATCTAAGACTTCCTCCTGTTGTGCTGTGACTAAATCAGCTTTTAATACCTGCCTTCTGGTATCTTCTGTTCCTTCTCCTAACTGAGTCAACTCTAGAAAGATTTTTTGGGCAATCTTCTTTTCTTCTTTATTCAACCCTTGATAAACCTCATCCGCCCGTTTCTGTAGCGTTTTCTTGACCCCGCCTAACTTGATATATTCTGCCAGAGTCAAGCGATTGACCTCCCGCTTGCGCCACAATTCCGTGAGAGTATATTGCAACAGGGGTAAGCTTCCAGGTCCCTCAACATCCTCTAAAATTTTTTCTACTAATTCCCGCTGCACTTCTAACCCTACTTGGCGTGCAGGTTCAGTAATGGCTTCTTCTAACTCATCTTGCGTCATTGGTGTGACGTTGATGAGATTTGCTTCAATTTTTCGCGCTAACCCTGCATATTCCCGTTCGAGACATTTACCAAAAAAGTCCGCCCGCAGGGTAATAATGACACAGAGTTGTTTGTCTGTAATTTCTAATGCCCCTAACAAAGACTCAAAAAAATGCTGTCTTTCTGTTTCATCTTGACAGAGGGTAAAGACTTCTTCAAATTGGTCTATAACCAATACTATGCGCCTAGTCTGTGCAATTTTCTGGACAAGCTGTTTTAAGCCTTCTGCCCTTTGAGCGATCAATTCTCTCGCCTGGAATGAAGATAATCTATCCTCAGCAAATGTCCTTGCTAAACTTTCCAGAGGGCGATCGCCAGGGCGAAAAATACGGATCACCCAGCTATCGCTACCGGATAACTTCTGTCCCAACTTGAGCTGATACAGTAACCCCGCTTTCACGACGGAAGATTTACCACTGCCTGACGCACCTGCCACTGCCAGGAAATTTTCCCCTTTTACCTTATCTAGTAGCTGATCGACAAGTCCACTCCGTCCATAGAAATACTGGGGATCTTCATCATTAAAATCAAACGGTTCTAGCCCTTTATAGGGACATTTCCCACCCTGGAGAATGGCACGCTCAAGCTGCTCTTTTTTCCCAGTCAGCAGAATTTCACCGCCAAAGTTATGGTACATGGGACGCTGAGGCAAGGTTTTTAACTGCTGGTTAATAAAATTTAGTAATGTATAATTAGTTACCCATCCTTCAGGGTTTTGTTCTGGGTTCAACGCTTGCAGGAGCGCCCCACTGAGTACCCCATGTTCTCCTCCCCACTGTGCATAAGCCACCTCAAAAGAACGAGAAGCCGCAATCAAACAACGATCTTTAACCTTTTCCTGTTTGATGAGTTCTGCTTCGGCAAAATTGAGCAATTCTCCACTAAAGCAGCAATCTAACCAGACAATTTGCTGTCGTACCGGGCTAATTTTTAACAAGTCGCGCAACCAATTCAGCGACAGCCCATAATTATTGCGTTCAGGAAGCAAAGAGGCATCACTGGTGGCTAAAAACCCCTCTGTCACCCCTCCGGTTACAATACGCTTCCCATGTCCGGCAAAAAAGAGTAAGGCGGTGTCTGGGGGACGACTATCGTCAGGGTTGAATAAATTGGAGATCGCCTTTGTTAACTGTGCAACCGTTACCTTACCCATCGGATCGACTTGCCGCTGTCCCTCTGGGGTGTAAACTTCTGGTAAACGCTGGACGCGAAAGTTTCCGTAGGTTTCGAGGAGATGGGCGATCGCCTCTGCGTCTGTTGCTGGTGTGGTTAGGTGAGGGGCAGGCTGATCGGAACCTTGTTTCAGGATAGGATAGCGATTAACCCCAACTACTAAAGCTTCCCGTTCCATTGCTGCTCCAAAATTTTAAAATCGAGCTATTCTACGTATAGTTCATTATTCATTCTCATCATTCCGCATTATGTACGCAAATCTTAACAATACTTTACTAGCGTTTTTACTTTCGCTAAAATATTTAGATTCACCTCTTAGCCAAGAGGAAAAAGCCACCCTATTTGACATTTCTGAACAGATTTCAATTAATGCCAGTCCTGATCCTGAAACGTGGAAAGAGCTTACCGAACCTGCTTTACTCGCTGTGATTCAAGGAAATGAATCATTAAAGCAACGGTTTCAAACATTTAAATCTCAACTAGATAGCTTAAATAATCCCATTTTCCTCGATTTTTTGCCGACTGAAACCGAATTAGACCAAGTTGCACCTAAGAAAAAGCAGCCCGTAAGTTTTGTGATTCCCGATAATGAACCTACCAGCCAGAAAAGCTATGAAATTACCAATATGGTAATCCGTGCTGCTAGCCGCATCTTAGAAACTCCTCAACCTGATGAAACGATTAAGAAATTAAGTAGTTTAGACAAGAAAAAAATACCTAACAACTAGAATCGCAGCTATACAAATCAAATTAACCGGCACAATATTTGTAGTAGAGGCGGGTTTAATCAACCTATCTCTAGTAAATAGACAATATTGAAAACCCCCTCTACTTGTTAATAACAGATTGGCAATCCAATGAATAGTATCATTTATCCTACAGTTGACCTTTTTTTATATGACTTAAGAAGTAGTTTAGGCGAGGCTCAAGAGGAAATTAGTAGAAATAGAGAATTTTTTTACAAAAACTCACTCCAAAAATTCAGGAAAAATTAGTAGTAGAATCTGAGCAGGATTTTGAGGTTGAATATGTTTACTTGCTGAAAGACCGCTACGCTCTCTTTAAGTCTGAACAAAAACCTGTCGATGGATATTACTATCCTGTACGTTTAGGTGATACTTATGGGTTGATCGTAGAATGTACTTTCCAAGATAAAACTCAGGTTAGATTGCCTACAGAATTTGCCATTCTTAAAGCAGAAATTCAGCAAAGATTGCAGGACAAAACCGCTACAATCAGTCAATCGTGGATAATTTCTGGCTACTTACCTCGATCTACGACAACACCAGAAGAGATTGAGGATATTGCAGAAGCTTGCTATCAAGCATTAATGCCAGAGCTAAAGTGGGAACAGGAAAAAGATGGCAAAGGCTATTTTCTTGGTGCCACTATCTTTGAACTTTCAAGTCAGCGTTTGGCTAAGAAGATTGTTAAAACTCAAGGTGAAGAAACTGAAATTGTCATTCAAGATAGTCACGTTATTATTATTCTCTATCCTAACGAATCAAGTTTGAATTTATCAGCCAAATTCTACTCAGACTGGATGCGGCTTTTTTACTATCGCCATAAAATTCTTTGGGCTTATGGTCAAAGCCAGACGCTCAGCGGCTCTATAAAAATAGATTTTTCTCAAATTCAATCAATCAGCAATAGTATAACTTCAACAACAGCTCCTCATTTAAATTATCTCCGTCAAGCCTTATCAGATATACAGAAAATATTGAATAATTATACGCAAAAATTAAGTATTTTAGATTTTCAAGCGCAAACAATTGATACTAACCTTATGAATTATCAAAAACGTTTAGAGGTTATTAATCAAAAAACCAAAGCCCAAACAATATCAAATACAGAGCTAAACTTTTTAGCTGAATTTATTAAATTAGTTACTGAGAAATATTTGCCGCAAATTAAGCAAGAAACAGAAAGTTTTGAACGGGGATTAAAATTACTAGAAAATAATAATAACGCCATTCGCAGTCGAGTTGAAGTCGAAAGATTAAAAAGCGATCGCAACTTTCAAGATATTGTGGCTGTTGTGGGTTCGGTTACGGTAACAGTAGGTTTATTAAAAGAGGGAAAGAGCGAGTGTAAATTCCTTTTGAAAATTCCTCAAGTTCCTAAAGATAAACCGTCCCTTTGCGACTACACCCTATTTTATGGTATTGTAGTAGGAATATGCGTCGGTTTTTTGGTTTGGTGGCTGAGGAAGAGATTACTAGCGGATAAACAATAATAGCAGAAACGACCCTTTTCTTTAACACAGGTTCTCACCAGAGTTTTGATAGTGAATGATGGCGAGAAAGCGAATGGGCAGCTCAACCAGCTTTTCCGGACCGTGAGGAATGTCTCCTCGAAAGGTCAGTGAGTCTCCTGGCTCCAGCAGATAGGTTGATTGTCCGTGACGATACTCAATCTTGCCTGACAGCATGTAAATAAACTCAACTCCTAGATGTTCAAAAGTGGGGAAGACTTCGGAGGCATCATCCATCGTGATTAAGAACGGCTCGAACAGTTTAGTTGGACCCTGATCGTATGCTAGCAGATGATAAGTATGCCCTCGTTTAGTCCCCCGGCGCACAACCTCCATCCCCTCTCCACTTTTGACGAGCTGTGCACCACCTTCGGGCATGTTGTAGTTGCGGAATAGGGTTGAAAGCGAGATACCAAGGGAACTGGCAAGTTTTGCTAATGTCTCTAGGCTGGTGGCGGTTTGGGCGTTTTCAATTTTGGACAACATACCACGGGAAATGCCGGTTTGCTCGGCGACTTCGGCGATCGTCAACCCATGTTTCTGGCGGAGTTCACGAATGGTGTTGCCGACATACCGCTCCAGTGAGTGATCAGCGGCAGTTTGTTCTATATGGTTTGCCGTAGCATCTGCCATCTATTTACCTCCTGAGCGGCTTTTCAACTATTTTGCATAATAACAGGAAATTTTATTGACACATATGAATAAAAGGTGCATGATAGTCACTAAAGTTTCCTGACGGGAATTTTCAAATGCCCTTACGCCTGCTGAAATTTGCACTCTCTAAAAAGCATCCGGAACCACGGATGTTCCGCCATCATGCTCACCTCAAATCTAGCTACGATGCAGTGATCATCGGTGGTGGTGGTCATGGATTGGCAGCCGCTTATTATCTGGCACGCGATCATGGCATGAATAACGTAGCAGTGCTAGAACGTGGGTACATCGGCGGTGGTAACACGGGGCGCAACACGACGATTATTCGCTCAAACTATCTCACGCCTGAAGGGGTGAAATTTTATGATGAATCGGTGCGACTCTGGCAGGATTTATCGCAGGATTTCGACCTGAATTTGTTTTATTCCACGCGAGGTCACTTCACCTTAGCCCATACAGACTCAGCGGTGCGGACGATGCGGCAGCGTGCAGAAGTGAACAAACACTTCGGCATTGATAGTGAATTAGTTAGTCCAGAAGAAATTCAGAAAGCCTGTCCGTACATGGATCTGACCTGTGGCGGACACGCCCCGGTCTTAGGTGCACTCTACCATGCACCCGGTAGCATTGCCCGTCATGATGCAGTTGCATGGGGATATGGTCGTGGCGCAGACGCGCGGGGAGTGGAAATTCATCAGCAAACGGAGGTGCTGGGGATTACGGTTGAGTCTGGTAGAGTTACGGGGGTACAAACCACACGCGGTAAGATTTCTACACCCCGCGTCTTGTGTGCCGTAGCAGGATTTACTCCTCGCATTTTGCAGATGGTGGGCTTGCGATCGCCTCTTTATATCTACCCATTGCAGGCGATGGTGAGTGAACCGATGAAGCCCTGGCTCGATCCGATTATTGTTTCTGGCAGTTTGCATGTTTATGTGAGTCAGACGGCGCGGGGCGAGTTGGTTATGGGTGCCTCGCTCGATCCCTACGAATTGCACTCCACGCGCTCAACCCTGGATTTTGTCGAAGGACTCGCCGCGCAAATGCTCGAACTGTTCCCCTTCCTCTCCCACGTCAAAGTTGTGCGCCAGTGGGCAGGTATGGCAGACATGACTCCAGATTTTGCACCAATCATGGGTAAAACCTTGATCGATGGCTTTTATCTCGATGCGGGTTGGGGCACCTGGGGCTTTAAGGCAACGCCCGTAAGTGGCAAGACGATGGCATATACCGTAGCGAGCGATCGCAACCATGACTTGATTCAAGATTTCTCCCTTTCTCGATTTGTCAATCATGCCTTAGTTGGCGAGAAAGGGGCAGCTTCAGTAGGGCACTAACAATGAAACTCATAACCTGTCCAATTAATGGTGCAAGACCTGTTTCTGAGTTTTTCTATGGAGGCGAAGTTCGCTCAATGCCAGATCCACAAACCGCTGATGATGCAACCTGGGCGGATTATGTGTTCAACCGCAACGGGGCACCAGGCATCAAGAAAGAATGGTGGTGCCATACTCCCAGCAATACGTGGTTTATCGCTGAGCGAAATACGCAAACCGATGAGCTCCTAGGCACTTACCTAGTTGGTGAGGAGGACGTAGCATGAGTAATCGACTGCCTCCGATTCCTGGGGAGTGGATTGATCGTCGTCAAGCGATCAACTTCACTTTTGAGGGAACACAATTCCAAGGCTATGCAGGAGATACAGTAACCAGTGCGTTGTGGGCTTCTGGGCAGCGCCTGCTTGGACGCAGTTTCAAATACCATCGTCCACGCGGAATTTTGAGCCTGGCAAACCATGACATCAATGCCCTGATGCAGGATGGACAAAAACTCAATGTGCGGGCAGATGTGACGCCATTGGCAGCGGGGATGTCGCTGGCGGCGATCAATACGACTGGGGGAGTAATGAGCGATCGCGCCAGCGTCCTCAACTTTTTCTCGCCATTTTTCCCCGTTGGCTTTTACTATAAAGCGTTTCACAATAAAAAGTTGTTTCCCTTCTGGGAGCGCCTGATCCGCCGCATCAGCGGGTTAGGTAAATTGGATGTTTCCACACCGCATATCCGCACACCAAAACGCTATGACTTTTGTGATGTGTTGGTGATTGGCGCAGGTGTATCGGGACTGTCAGCAGCGACAACAGCCGCAGATGCAGGCGCAGATGTTGTGATTGTTGATGAAAATGTGCGAGCGGGCGGGGCGGGCGGCTATCAATTGGGTGGGGAGTCGCGTGCGGCAGCGACGGATCAGCTGTTACAGGATGTCGAAAACCATCCGCGTATCCGTCTTTACACCGGGACACAGGCAGCAGGATATTACGCAGATCATTGGATACCGTTAGTTGAGCGCGATCGTCTCACCAAAATGCGCCCAAAAGCAGTAATTGTCGCTAGCGGAGCCTATGAACAACCTGCTGTATTTCGCAACAATGACCTTCCTGGTGTAATGTTAGCATCCGCGGCGCAACGGTTGATCTATCGCTACGCAGTTAAACCGATGAATCGGGCAGTTGTTCTGGTTGCAAATCAGGATGGGTATCGTGCCGCTATAGATTTAGCCGTGCATGGTGTAACCGTCATGGCAGTTGTGGAGCTGCGTAAGAATTATACCACGAATCATTTAACCCAAGCATTGCAAGCCCGTGGAATTCCCATCTTTTCCGGTCATTGTGTGTACGAAGCCAAACTCAATCCTGCTGGAGATGGTGTGTGTGCTGCTGTCATCTGTCCACTTGACACAGACGGTAAGCCGCAAATCGGATTTAAACAAGCGATCGCCTGCGATGGCATTGCTATGAGTGTCGGTTGGGCACCAGCGGCAAACTTGCTATATCAAGCAGGTACTAAAATGTGGTTTGATCACTACTTGCAGCAATTCGTTCCTGAAGTCCTGCCTACGGGAGTGTTTGCTTGCGGACGGGTGAATGGAATATTTGAGTCTAACCAGAAATTACAGGATGGTCGTCGGGCAGGATTAGAAGCAGCAGCATATTTAGGATTTGTAGGGGCGAACAGCTTACCCCTAGAGGTGGAGCGAATCACACAGGAATCGCCGTCGCATCCGTGGGCGATCGTCGAACATCCAGCCGGTAAAAACTTCGTAGACTTCGATGAAGACCTCCAGTTTAAGGACTTTCCGAATGCAGTTCAAGAGGGATTTGACAACATTGAGTTGCTGAAGCGCTATACTACAGTCGGCATGGGACCCAGCCAGGGTAAGCATTCTAACATGAACGCGCTGCGAATTCTGGCGCGGCTCACGGGTAAATCTCCTGGTGAAGTGGGTACAACGACCGCCCGACCGTTCTTTCATCCGGTTCCGCTCTCGCATTTGGCTGGACGTGGTTTTACCCCTGAGCGCCAAACACCACTGCACAGCCGTCACGCTGCACTGGGCGCTCAGTTCATGTTGGCGGGGATGTGGCGACGACCAGAGTACTACGCTCAGCCTGGGAAAAGTCGGGAGGAATGCATTCGCTTCGAGGCTGAAGCGGTTCGCACTCGCGTTGGCATCATTGATGTGGGAACACTAGGGAAATTGGAGTTACGAGGGTACGATGCTGCGGAATTTCTGGAGCGGGTTTACACCGGACGCTACACCAATCTGAAAGTGGGCATGTCGCGCTATGCGCTGATGCTGGATGAGGCGGGAGTGGTGATTGACGATGGTGTGATTGCGCGACTTGGAGCAGAGCATTTCTATTTCACAACCACGACTTCTGGCGCCACGACGATCTATCGCGAACTGACACGCCTGAATACGATGTGGCGATTGGATTGTGGGATTGTGAATTTAACCGGGGCGCGATCAGCAATTAATCTCGCCGGACCCTACGCATGTGACGTACTCGCCAAACTAACTGATGGCGATCTTTCTGGAACTGCCTTTCCCTATCTTACCGTACGCGAGGCAAAGGTTGCTGGAATTCCTGCGATATTGATGCGCGTGGGCTTTGTGGGTGAGTGGGGCTACGAAATTCACGTTGCGGCTGAGTTTGCTCCGGCACTCTGGGATGCCTTGCTAGAAGCGGGTGCAGTTTACGGTATTTCGACCTTTGGAGTCGAAGCACAGCGGCTCTTGCGGCTCGAAAAAGGACATCTCATTGTGGGTCAGGATACAGACGGATTAACTACACCAAGAGAAGCTGGTCTAGAGTGGGCAGTCAAAATGGACAAGCCATTCTTTATCGGTCAACGCAGTTTACAAATTGTTGCCCAGCGGCAGGTCCAACAAAAACTGGTTGGCTTTATGCTCAATGTAGACTTCTGTGGGCATCCTCCGCAAGAATGCCATTTAGTGATCGACCGTGATGAAATTGCAGGTCGTGTCACCAGCATCGCCTTTAGCCCATCGCTCAAACGATTCATTGGGCTAGCATACGTCAAACCAGAACTGGCAGAGCCAGGAAACCGCTTCTCAATCCGTTTGTCAGATGGTTCACTCGTCACTGCAATCGTGAGTCCTACGCCATTTTACGACTCCGACAATACACGCCAAGGGGGAGAGGGGGAGAGGGGGAGAGGGGGAGAGGGGGAGCAG
>JAABUZ0100007194.1_pt1 | contig 13528 bp, 11 predicted proteins | sample 5562091 | NCBI WGS metagenome assembly JAABUZ01 (sample SAMN12813069, study PRJNA571459) | rock metagenome | isolation source: Antarctica rocks | place: Antarctica: Victoria Land, Linnaeus Terrace sud | collected 2015-12-21 | reverse complement strand
CCGCGACGCCGGCGACCTCCGCGACGCCGGCGACCTCCGCGACGCCGGCGACCTCCGCGACGCCGGCGACCTCCGCGACGCCGGCGACCTCCGCGACGCCGGCGACCTCCGCGACGCCGGCGACCTCCGACCACAACTGTGGCCGTCAGCCGCGCCGCGCGGACGACACCGATTCGTACAATTATGGGCCATGTGACGACAACAACAGGGCACAGAGGGACGCGGAACGGAAGTCGCTATGTGCAGATGCGACGAGTTTTGGAACAGAAAACCGGCATAAGGCTGCTGGCACGCCGACCACAGAAGAGGGTGAAGGATCACGCTTGGGAGGGATGAAGAATCCTTCACCCCAAGTAAACCCAATCGAAATAGAAACGTTCGACTACGACTCGATACCCCCTACCCCCGTTCATGCGACACAAACGACGACGAGCGACGATACCCAACCACAGGGCAGCGTAGACCCGAACGACCAGGCGCTCACGGCCGAGATCGCCGCCCTAAGTAGCGAGCTGGGGGATGACGCGCCGCGCTCGAGTCTCGGCCGCGCCCGCAACCTGTGTCGTGCCGCCGGCATGTCGCCCGCCCGCTTCCTGCGCCTGCTCGACGAAGCGGCGGCCCGGACCCGCGCCCGCCAGGCCAGCATCGTCAAGCGCCGGCGCGATGGCGAGGCTCCCAACGGCATGCCGTACCTGTTCGCCGTCTTGACCGACCTGCTGTGCCCCGCGCCGCCCCGCAGGGAAGATGCTGGCCCGGACCCGTTGCGTCGGCAAGCTGGCCCGTCAGGTCGCCGCCGTCGCCGGCGCGATGACAGCCGCAGCGAACCCGCCAAGTCCTACGCCGCGTGGTCCGACAGCCCCGCGCGGCTGCCCATCGCCGAGGAGCATCCGGTGTGGCGCGCGGTCCTCGACGAGCTGGCCCAGGTCATGACCAGCGAGAACTTCAACGCCTGGTTGGCGACGACGCGCGCCCTCGACCAGGACGGCGAGCTGCTACGCGTGGCGGTTCCCGCCGCCTTCAACAAGACCTGGCTAGAGCAGAAGCTGGCCGGCAAGGTGGCTGGCGCGTTGCACAAGATCGACGACGACGGCCTCGGGGCCGGGCGCGTCGCGCGCGTCGAGTACGTCGTTGAGGTGGCGGCGTGAGCGCACATCCGTATCCGCGGGGCGTGTTACCATGATCGCGCGGGGAGAGTGGCACAGGGCGTAGGACGGCCGATGGGATAGGGAAAGAGGGGTGCGTGATGCGGCGGTCTGGTGTGGCGTGGGGAGTGAGCGCGGCGGCTGTGGCCGTGCTGCTGGCGGGCCTCCTGGCGGCGCGCGCGGCGGCGCGCGCCGATCCTCTCGTGGCCACCATCGCCACCGCCCCGTTCGCGTCGCTGACGCTCGCTCCGGGCAACCGTGCCATCATCCTGGACCAGATGGGCCGGCGTGCGCGGCTCATCGACACGACGGCCGGGCGCGTGATCGGGACGCTCGCCACCGGTCGCCCCCTCCTTGGCCACGGGTTGCCCATCGCCGTCGATGGGCGTCTGCGCCGCGCGTTCGTCGCCTGGCCCGTCGCGCCCGGCGGCCCCGGCGCGGCCCTGACCATCGCGGCGTTCGACCTCACAAGCGGCCGTCCCGTGGGGTCCCTCACCATCGGCTTGCCGCCGGGATCAGCTATGACGGAGACCTACCTGGCGGTCGACGCGCGGCGGCACCGCCTGTTCGCGCTCCCCTTCGGCTACCCTGTGAGCGCCCTGCTCACCGTCGATACGGCCCGCCTGCGTGCCCTGCGCACCGTCGCGCTCAACCCCTGGCAGGCGGGGGATGGCCCCGACCCTGAGGCCTTGGGGTTGCAGGGTGTCCCGCTCGCCGCCGATGAGGGGACCGGGCGGGTCTTCGTTGGGCGGCCGGATGAGCCGGCGGTGGCCGTCCTGGACGCCGCCTCGGGCCGCCTCCTGCGCACCGTCGCGCTCCCGGCACTGCCGCCCGGCGCGGGCGCGGGTCCGGGCGTGGGCGCGCAGGTCGCCTGCCCCCTCGTCGCCCCCGGCCTCGCGCGCGTCTATATCACCAATCCGGTGGCCAACACCGTCACCACCCTCGACGCGCGGACGGGGCGCGTTATCCGCACGGTCCATCTCGCTTCCTCACCCGCGCCCCCCCTCGTGGACGCGGCGGGGGGGCGCGTCGTCGTCCCCTACCAGTCCCGGTACGGGTTCGCCGTCCTCGACGCGCGGAGCGGGCGCCTCCTGCGGACGCGCGCCTCCGGTCCCACCCCGGCGATCATCCCCATTGCGCTCGACGACGGCGCGCGGCGCGCGTTCGTGGCCGACGACATGGGCGGGACCGTGGCGGTGGTCGACCTGCGCACGGGGCGGACGCTGCGCACGGTGGGGGTCGTCATCCACCCGAGCGGGCTCGCGTTCGACCGGCGGCACGACCGGGTCCTGGTGACGGTCGCCGGCCCTTGTTGCGTGGGTGGTGGTCAGCCCACGGGCACCGGCGCGCTGGTGGTGCTCGACGGCGCCAGCGGGCGCGTGGTGCGGACGCTCCCCCTGGGCCGCGGCCCCCTGCAACCCCTCATCGATGAGGCGGGCGGGCGCGCGCTGGTGGTCAACACCGTGGGCGGCACGACGACGGACCCGGACCCGTGGGGATGGGTCCCGCGTCCCATCCGACAGCGGTTCTCCGTCTTCCCTCGCCCCCGGACGCGTCCCCTGTCGGCCAGCGTCATGCTGTTTGACCTCGCACAGATGGCGAAAGGATAAGGCAGTGATGTGGGGGACACCGGCCGGCCCGGAAGGGGGCGACGACATCGCCCTGACGACGCCCGCGAGCCCGTCGGGATAGCCGGTCCCGTCCCAGCGCTCGTGGTGATGCCGCACGATGGCGACCCCGTGCGCGAAGTCGCGGCCCCCCCTCTGGTCGGTGCGGTCAAGGCGACGGCTCAACGGTCGCGCGCTGCCGGTTGCTGATAAGCGTCATTCGACGCAGGTTTGACCCCCTAAACCTGCCGATAACGCGCGTCACAGGGAGCGGTAACACCTTGAAACCGCGTCTACTACCAGGTCGCCGCGTCGGTGAAGCATCTCCCGTGCTTTTGCTGTCCTCGTTGCAGGCGGTAGGGCCACATCACGAACTCCGAGACATCCGAGACAGCGGAGGGGTGGCCGCAGGATGTATGGCACCACGGCGAACGTATGCTGGAGGCGCGCGCCACGCGCGCTTTCCTCCGCCAAGCGCTCATCGAAGGCGCGGCGGTTGGCCACGCCGGTCAGGCTGTCGCTGCACGCCTGCGCCGTCAGCGTCGCCGTCATGCGTTGGACGTACGCTAGTAGCGCCTCGTGGCTCAGGTGGACTGGTTCACATGACCGTGGCTCTCCCGCAGTCTCGATACCGATGGCGAAGTCGTCGGAACGGCTGCGGTAGCCGAATTGGCAGAGTTCCGCGACCCTTTTTGCTCGTCGCTTATAGCCTTGCAAGAGCCATCGCCCGAATAAGCGAAGGGCTGCTGGACTTCGCCATCAGTATCAGTCTCGATGATCTAGGGTTGTGGAGAAATGGCCCAACATAGGCCCAACATCCCGAGTTTTGTGGTGCGCAGATAGGTCTTGGAATCTGAACCCTTTTGCCAAAAATGTGAACGCTACTCAATTTACGGCCACTTGATACGATGACCGCCGCCATGCTCGTCCTGCTTTCTATCGGCTCTACAACGACATCAGCGAATTATTTTTTCCAAGCAGCAAGGACTATGACATGCGCATCGGAAATGACGACCCAGCGTGGCCGTGAATGATCGTATCGAATGGCCGGATTTCGGGCTCATACACACTTTTGATGATGGCGGTTGGTAGCCTGAGCGCTATCTACAGTGAGACCGCCTCCCACACACATTTGAGGAGGCCCGTAAGCCCTGTAGCCCGGCTTTGGGGCGTTCTACCAGCCAATTGTCTCGCCACTCGCCGCAGCCCTGAGCGACGTCAGCGCCCTCATCATCAAAAGTGTGTATGAGCCGGATTTCGCGTAGCGAACACAGGGAGTGACTCCGTCGTCATCGTCGCGCAGACCGGCCGGCACGACAGCGCGCGCTAGCGACGAGGAGCGGCAGGGGCGCGCATCCCTAACCCAGGAGGTGCGCGTCCCCCGCGCCCGCCACGGGAAACGCACGCCGGCGGTCAGGGCACCCTGCTCCGGCGCGCACGTCGCCCAATTGCCCCGTAAGGTTTGCCGCTGTCGCACATCTATACCAGTAGACGGCCTTGTACGCCACCGATCGCCCCGCACCGTTATTTGGAGGTTCCCATGCCCACCACGCTCGATCCCCGGCCCAGCCCCGCCCAGGTGCGCGCCTGGCTCGCGACCGACCTCTCCGACGCCGCCTTACGCGCGCTCGTCGCCGTCCTGGGCACCGACCCCAACTGGCGCCTGCGCGCCAGCCCTGGCCCCGCCACCTGGGACGCGGACCTGCGCTACTCGCCCCAGGATCTGCGGACGCACGTCCATCTGGTGCGGCGCCCGCCGTCCCCCACCACCCCGGCCACCCTCTGGCACCGCGTGCCCCTGCGCCTGCGCCACCGCCCTGACGCCGCGGACACCGCCCGACCCGGCCACGGCCCTCTCTCGTCACGCGCGCGCACGTCCCCTTATGAGTTTTGACGACCAAAATCGGTCAGGAGAAACGCTCGACCGCGACGGTGTACAGACCGACGTCACGGCGCCCCCGGATGGACCACTGAGGTTCCAGACCAGGCCGATTGCCGGCCTGAGGCATCGTGCGTCACCGGCATCGCCGTGTTACCGATGTTGATCGTCAAACCTCATGAGGGAACCGTCCCGCCCCGCGCATGGAGGGACGCGGTATCGTCCGCATGGGTCGCCGCGGCATACAAGCCAAGGCGACACCCCCGCCCCCTGTAGGAGATGTCGCCCCGGCCCTCACACTCGGCCAGACGCGACCACCCCGCCGTCCCCCGTTACCCCGGCTCCGGCCATGCACCGCCCGGCACGCCCTCCGACAACCGCCACGCCCCGGCACGTCCTTCACTCCCACCGGCGCCCAAGCCCACTATAAGACGTCACGTTCGTTGCGCCCTGCGTGAGGGCTCCCGCGCGCTGCGCCATCCGCTCGCAGGAGCCAGCCACGGCGGCGGTAGGCGGCGCCTCACGGTCGCATCAGCGCGCGGGAGCCCTCACGCAGGGCGTCTGGTCAGCGTGCGGGCGGTGCGGATCGACGCACCCCGCGTGACGCACCCCGCGTGACGTTTCCCGCCGTTTCACCCCTGCGACCGGCGCACCGCGCGCCGCCTGACACAGGAACAGGTGTCGCTAGGGCATCTGGGCGATGACGACGACGCGGTGGGTGTCGACCAGGTACGGCGTGCATCCCACCAGCGCCAGCGTCGGCTGCTGGTAGGGCGCGTTGAGCAGGCGCACGTCGTCGGGCGTGACCACGCTGACCGAGCGCACCACATAGCGGTAGGGGTGTGTGCCCTGCGTCACGACCACCGTGTCGCCGGGGCGCAGCGTGCCGAGGTAGCGGAAGATCGAGCCATGAATGTCGTCGTGGCCGCTCATCAGCGAGAGGCCAGGCTGGCCCAGGGGGGCCGAGTCGGCGAAGCGGGTGACGCCGTAGGCGGGCACGATGTCATAGAGCAGTGAGCCATCGGGGTTGGCGATGAAGCCGCGCGCCCACACGGGCGCGCCCCAGATGTTGAGACGGGCGACGGAGAGGCGGGCCTCAGGGGCGGGCAAGGGGCCGTGCCCGGTTTGGGCGGGGCCAGCGCTCACGACTGTCGTGTCCTGTAGGGCCAGCGCGTTGTCGGTGGCGGCGGATACGGAGGTCGTGGCGCGCGTGAGGGGTACGAGGTGGAGCATGAGGAACATGCCCACGACCAGTAGTAGTGATCTCTTGTGTCCTGTCCAGGTGACCATGGTGTCTATACTCTTTCTCTACTCAAACGTCTTACTACTCTATCGACCATTTGGGCTAGGACGTGTAGTACAGGCGTAGCCCATATAGGGGAGCAGCCGCGCGTTGCGTCGCCCGAACGGGTGATAAGCGCACGGCAGGCGCGGCGCCGGGCTAGCCCAGGTGGGCCATACACGGGCTGAGGGCGTGGTGCCGCTCCCGTTGCCTGTGCGGTCACACGGTGTTGTCTGTGTCGTCCGGTGCGTGAGCGATCCCTGGTTACCGGGTCATCCGAATGGGTGATACCGCGCGGGGCCAGGATCGTCTACCTTTGTTTGAGGAACACCTGTCGTTCCCCCACCGTTCCTTGCCCTGCCCCGCATCTGCGACCGACGGGCCTCAGAGACGTGACACAGTCCGCCCTGAAGGGAGCCACCATCCATGAAGCTGACGACATACCTACGACCAGCGGCCCTGCTGCTGCTGCTGCTGCTGCTGCTATCGCCCACAACGGCGCGCGCCGCGACCAGTCCCGCTCTTGGTACGGCTGGCACGTTCGCCGTGCTCGCGGGTACGACGGTCACGAATACTGGCCCGACCACGCTGATCGGCGATCTGGGCGTGAGCCCTGGGACCGCGGTGACGGGATTCCCGCCTGGCCTCGTGACCGGGATGACACACACGGGCACCGACGCGGTGGCCCTCCAAGCCCAGAAGGACGCGACCGCCGCCTATACCACGGCCGCGGGGCAACCGTGCGATGTCACGCTGACCGGCCAGGATCTGGGCGGCAAAACCCTCACGCCTGGGGTGTACTGTTTCGCGTCCTCCGCGCAATTGACGGGGCAGCTCATCCTGGATGGCCAAGGGAATCCTAGTAGTGTCTTCATCTTCCAGATCGGGAGCACGCTGACCACGGCGAGCAATGCCAGTGTGGTGTTGATCAATGGCGCGCAGCCGTGCAGTAGCAATATCTTCTGGCAGGTTGGCAGCTCGGCGACCCTGGGGACCAACACCAGCTTTACCGGAAATATCCTGGCGTTGGCCTCCATCACCCTCAATACAGGAACCGTGACGAACGGCGGCCTGTATGCCCAAACGGGCGCGGTGACCTTAGACACCAATAACGTGGTGCGCAACAATCAGGTGTGCAGCACGGCGCCGACGGCCACACCGACGAATACAACGGCGCCGACGGCCACGCCGACGAACACCGCGACCAATACAGCGCTGCCGACGAACACCGCGACCAGTACAGCGCTGCCGATGAACACCGCGACCAATACAGCGCTGCCGATGAACACCGCGACCAATACAGCGCTGCCGATGAACACCGCGACCAATACAGCGCTGCCGACGAACACCGCGACCAGTACAGCGCTGCCGACAGACACGCTGACGCCGACGCCGACCCTATCAGAGGCGCTGGTGCCAACCTCTACGCCGACGCCGGCCCCGACCTCTACCGCGCTCCCGACGCGCACGCCGGACACGGGGGTGCCTGCCATTGTCATCGCCCCGCCGGTCGTCGCACCGCCGTTGCTCCCTTCTCCCCGTGCGACGCCGTCCCCCGTGCCGCCGACGCTGCAGCCGGCGCTGGTCACCGTGTACAAGAACGTGACGCGCTATCACGACGTCAAGCGCTATCACGATGTGACACGCTATCACACCGTGACGCGAGTCCAGGTCAAGGTGCGCACCCACGTCCTCGTGCGGACACGGGTACGCCAGCGCATGGTCACCCACGTCCGCGTGGTCACGCATCCGGTGACAGTGATCCACCAGCGCACGGTGACGCGCACGGTGACGCGGATGGTCCCACGGGTGGTGACGCGGTACCGCACGGTGACGCATGTGGTGACGCGCTACCACACGGTGACACGCTACCGTACGACCGTCATGTACCACTACTATCACCAGCCGAAGACCGGGCGCTTTGCCGGCCCGTTGGCCACGGGACACGGGGCCATCCCGCCGGTCGAGGCGCGCCTGAGCATCACCCGCCTCGGCATTCACGGGGCGCCCGTCTGGGCGCGCAGCTTCGTCGCTAACCCTGATGGCTCGCTGCGTTATGACATCGTGCCCGCCTACGGCGTCACCCGCTTCGCCGACTCGGCCCCCCTGGGCCAGCCCGGCCTCTCGCTGATGAGCGGCCATGACGACATTCATGGCTCGATCTTCCGCTACCTCGGCACGCTGCGCCCCGGCGACACGGTGGTCGTGACGCACGACGCGCGTACCGACCGCTATGTGGTGCGCTCGGTCAGCGTGGTCACGCCCGACGACGTGCGCCTGCTCAACGCGGCGTACACCCACCCCACGCTCGCGCTGATCTCCTGCACCCCCTACTGGGTCGACACCCACCGCGTCGTCGTCATCGCGCAGCTGCGCTAACCAACGCCCCACGGACCAGACGGCCCCGCCCGTTGACGGCCTGATGTTACGGAACGCGACACCAGGGGCAAAGTACGAGCATCTTTTCGCCCAAAGTGGTGCTCCAGCAAAGTACGCTGTATGGAGGTATTGTCAATGATGGACGATGAGATGCGCTGGGCTCCGACCGGCCTACAGTGCCAGAGGCACGCAGAACATGCGGTGCGACAACACATCATCACGGCGCTGCGGAAGCTGGAGGAGAGCGAACGACGGGTGCTCTCGCTCTCCTATGAATACGGCTTGACGATGTGTGAGGTGAGCGAGGTGCTCGACATTCCTCAAGCCCACGCCGAGCAGATGCACGCGCACGCGCTGCAACGGCTCCACGCGTAACTTGGTAACAGCTAAGCGCGGATAAACAGAGCACCTCGTCGGCGATGTACAGACCATGACGGCCTGGTGGCACAACGCGACGCGTCCAGGGCCGTGGCGGTTAGCGCACCAGGCTTAGCATGATCAGGCAGGCGATGGTCAGCATCGCACAGACGCCGATCCAGCGGTAGACGCGCCACTGCACGCGGACACGCGCACGCTTCTTCACTTGCAGGCGTACCAGCGTCATCGTCGTGTCCATCTCATCTGTCTCCTCTCGGTCAATCCCGTCTGCTCTACCGGCATGATAGGTGACGAGCGCCGACGAGCCACGGCTCGAACAGGCCATGGGCGTCGTACCACTGCGGAGAAGAGCGGAGAGGCCACACGGAGTAGGATCACGACAAGCCTGTGTCGTCTACGGCTTGCACGCCGCCAACGGAGCAGGGCCGCCGCCGAGGACATGAACACAGACGGCTTTAGGCGTCCGACTGAGCGAAGGACAGGAGACACCCCCGCCGTGTGATCAGAACTGGCAGCGTCACTCACCTGTTGGATGAGCGGTGGCGTAGGCGACGGTTGCATTGTACAGCGCGTGACTCGCCGTGCGCATCCAGGCAGAACTTTTCGTGCAAGGTGGTTGAAATGGGTACGCGTCAATGCTGATCGACAGACTGATGTTGCGGTAGATCCATCCGTCTGTGTCGTTACATGATTTGGTGCTGGAGGCAACCTGAAAATTATATCCTCCTTGCATCCGCTCACTCGCATTCACTGCGTCTGGCGGGAGATGGCCGACAATGCGCTTACTTTCTGCCATTTGCGTTACGTGTGGAACGTCGTAAATATGGATTTGATAGAAGCCGGAGGCGTTCCACTTTCTGGACGACGGAGGGAAACCACGGGTCGTCACGGCGTATTCGTAGACCTGGAACGCTTCATACGTGCCGCCAATTGGGCCGTTGCTCTGACCGTTGTCGTACCAGCGCAAGTATGGGGTACATCCGCCGTCGAGAGGCAAGCACGTTGCACGACCCCGCACGCTCGCTGGGAACTTGTAGATGCTTGAAGGCGGATAGACGCTTGGCACGTCAGCGTAGGTGATAGAAACAGCGAGGAATGCTGCAAGGACACCAATGGCTACGGTTTTCGGTCTCATCAATGAATCCCTTTGTTGGGGTACAGCCAGGGTACGTGTAAAAATAGGACATAGCGGAGGTGGATTCGCCGTCCCAACGGTCTCTAACCGATCACAAAGCACGCGCTATGTCTGCTAACTACTCTATGCAGACGTGGATAGGCCAGAAACGAGCCCCTGATGTCTGCTAATCCTTTGCATAACCCCGGTTGAGCATATCCGCTAACGGATTTGAGCCGAGCCACTATACCCAAAGGGTCAGAAACCGGCATTTCTATGTCCTATTTTTACACGTACCCTGGCTGTACCCCAACGACATGTGGCTGGGTTCAGACCACGCTCTTATATCACGCCTCATGCACGCGTGGGAGCTACCTAACACCACTGACTACGATCTTGCCGAGCTGGAAGATGTGCGTAATTTCTTGAGGAAGCATGTAGGGCAGATGGAGGAACGGGGAAGCGGCATGGAGGACACAGCCAACCTCTAAATCTAGGGCATGTGTCCTATAATAGACACATGAGACTGACTGACATGGACCTGGCTGCAGTGGAGTCCCCTCACACACGCCTGGGCTGGATTTACCGCCTCCGCGACCCACGCGATGGTGCCATCCGCTACATCGGCAAGACGGAAAGGACGCTCGCACACCGGCTGCTCGGGCACCTGGACTCACGCACCGGCAGGAAGCACGCTAATATTCCCGTGTCTATGTGGCTGCGGGAGATGCGCCCCCTACGGCCTCGCATCGAGCCCGTCGCTGTGGTCCCCCTGTCCGACGAGGTCGATCCGCGCAACGTCCTGGCCCTCTCCGAGATCATTGTCATGGAGCAGTACTGGATGGCCGGGCACGACCTCCTGAACGTGCGGTCGATCACCTGGCTGATTGACCACGCATGGCAAGCGTATGCGCAGGATGGGGATGTGCGTGGTGGCCGCCATGTGCCTATCGTGCCGCTCTTGTGGCGGCACTGGGGCGGGCCACCGTTACCTTTGGGTCCGGGGGGCCGAGCCTATGCCCGTCAAGCGATCTGGATCTATTCACTCATGCGCATGATCCGCTGGTGTCCGCACCTGGCGGGCCGTGCGAGCGTCTATACCGATCTAGAGCGACCAGTGGTAGTGAAGGAGGCCCAGCCGGCACGAGCGCGGTATGATCCTGCCGTGGATATAATCACCGATAGCTTAGAGAAACAAGGTGCTATGGGATACTAGCGGGAGAACACTGCACACACCATAGGGGGGAGACAACGGTTCCTGCATTTTTGGGCCATTTCGCAGAAGCAGTGTCAAGTTGACGCTTATTGTCGCATTAGTGACAGCAGAACGGCTGCTCGGAGCAGAAAGGTCGCCCCAGAAAGATCCTTTCGTGACGAGTGAACAACCTTCTGCCGCCCTCTCTACCCGTGCCGGACGGCCCTTACCATCCATCACGGCGTAAAAGAGGCGTCAAAACTCGCCACAGAAATGGTTTGAGGCCGTCATGGACTGGGCCACATGACACTTGACGCTGGTGGGAAGGGCACCTTCCCCAGACAAGTAAGCGCGACAGTGCAAAGTGCGACCCGTTGCGGCTTGGAACGTCCAGGTATCGCGCTAAGCCCTCAGCTTTGTGGAGCCGTCCCCGCGTTTCTACGCGTTTGGATGCCGGAGGAGGGCTTCCCACCAGCGTCAAGTGTCATGTGGCCCAGTCCAGGCCGTCAGAAGACCAAATGGCCCAAAAATGCAGGAACCGTTGTCTCCCCCCCATAGGGATGCTCAAATCAAGAGAAGTAGCGACGGTCTATTTCTTGGGAGAATCACCAGCCATGGATAAGCCGTATATTCCGCATGACCCGCAGGACGAAGCAATCTGTGCGTATGCTATTGAAAAGCACCTAGCATGGTGGGATACGCGCGACCAGGAGACGGACTATACGATAAATGCTATGGTCGAACCTGGTGTGTGGAGGTTCCTGGCTCAACGGCGCGCGCACGGCAAGGATGGTCTCGTCACGTCCCAGCAGCTCGTGGAGGAAGTCCTGGGACCGCGCATCACCGGCACAATCTTTATCGAAGTACGCCCCGATGACTTCGGGGACCCACGCCCTAATTTCATCTGGACTGTAGAGGCGCAGCCCGGTCACCCGGAACACGAATATAACGATGGTGGCATCATGCCGCAGATCTATTGGCCGGATGGTCCTATGGAAGACGACGCAGGCGTAACAGAGGACGCCTAGAATGCTTGTCGGCAGGGTGTTCGTTTAGCCGTGGAGGTCGCGCTCGGCTGTCACACAGGCGATCTCCCGCTCGGTGAAGGTCCAGCAACCGTCGGCTTTGCGCCCTATCTCGCCGGCGCGGGCCAACTCCTGCACGCGCGCGGGGCTGAGGTCCAGACGGCGCGCGGCCTCGTCGGTCGTGAGGTGGCCGCGCCGCACGCGGGCGGGTGTCGTCGCCTTGGTAGTGGTCGGGGCGCGCGGTGCCGCTTTGGGGAGCGTGGGACGCAGTTGCGTGGCTAGGCTATGCAGGATGGTGGCGAGGCGTCCCTCGGGGAGCGGCACCTCGTCGAGCCAGGCGACGAGGCGGCGGCGGTCGGCGGGCGTGAGGGCGAGCGTGACGACCTCGCCGGTGAGCAGCGCGTCGATGAGCCGGCTGGCGCTGCCCTCGCCCGTGTGCGGCCCCCGCGCGGCGATGCCCCGTAGCGTCGCTTCATCCTCGGCCGTGAGTGGCCGCATACGTCCCTCCTCGCTGCACAGGCGTGTCGAAACTACCTAGTTTAGTAGCACTGCACCGCTAACCGTGTCAAGGACGAGAGGACAACGAGGGCGCTCGTGGGCGGGGCGGTCGGCAGCCGTGGGTCGGGACGGGACCAGTCGCAGCCCTGCGTCACCCCGCGCCGACTGCCCCATCCTCACGCGGTCAGAGTGTGGTGTGCTGGGTGTAGAGGGCGCCACGGCCGAGCCCGCGCCGGTCGAGGAGCCCACGGACTATCAGCTCCTCCAACTCGCCCTGCACCATGTCGCCGTCGAGGCCGAGCCCGATGGTGCGGGCGACCTGATCGGCGGTCGCGCCGTGGGGTTCCTCCACCGCGATGACCGCCAGGATCTCCTCGGTGGTGCTCGCCGCGTCGGTCGCTGACGCGGGGTTTGAGTGCTCTGCCATGGCGCTGCCTGCCTTTCGCTTAGGGGGTGGTTGTAACGTGCAACACTAAGGTAACCGTTAACGGAGAGAGTGTTATAGACAGGAGTGCGGGCGCGGCCCCTACGTGAGCGAGTGGGGATGGTTGCAACGTGCAACCACACCCTCAGTCGCTCGACGGGAGCCCTGCTAGCTCTCCTGGTTAACGTGATCGGTCGCGGTTTGCGCAGCCCTCTTGCCCGCCTGGATACCTGTCGTCGTCGCCGACGTCGCATGGACGGTGATGCCGGCGACGTCCGGTTGTACGGTTGGGTAGCCCTCAATCAGTACCTTGTCGGCCGGGTCTGCGGCAAGGGCCGCGGCGACCTTGACCCACTGCTTGCGGCCCACGCGCACCATGTAGTCTGTCTGCGGCGATAGCGGCGCCGGCACGCCTTTAGGGAGCGAGGGCGCTTTCTCACTGCGCAGGCCCACGCGCACGACGTCGCCGCGCTCCACAATCTTGCCCGGACGCCCGATCACGGTCAGCTTCACCGTCGTTGCCTCCCCTGGTTGTTCCATCGCCTCTGCCGCGCGCGCGCTACAGGTCGTCCCGTCAAACGGCGGCGCCCCTGCGGCCGGTTCCT
>JAABUZ0100007193.1_pt1 | contig 13530 bp, 10 predicted proteins | sample 5562091 | NCBI WGS metagenome assembly JAABUZ01 (sample SAMN12813069, study PRJNA571459) | rock metagenome | isolation source: Antarctica rocks | place: Antarctica: Victoria Land, Linnaeus Terrace sud | collected 2015-12-21 | reverse complement strand
CGTCGTGCCGGTGTGCGACCCCGATGCCGCCGATCTCCCAGACGGCTGCCTAGGCGAGTCGGAGCGCCCGATGGGTGCGCGGCGTCAGGCCATCAGAACGCATCTGAGTCCGATCGGGGCGCAGCTAGCCTCGTATTTCGCACATGGCGAAGCTGTCGTGGAGGGGACGGTCCCAGGAGCGGCACCGGGGTGACAATCCGGGCGGTGAGAGCTGGCGGCGCGGCATGGTGGAGCGGCAGGAGGAGCCGCCATGACCGTGCGCCAGCTGGTGATCAAGCGCCTGGGGGCGCTGCCGGTGATCCGGGAGTATTTGGAGCGCCTGCAGCTCAAGGAGTGCGTGGACGCGCTGGCGCCGGTGCGTGAGGTGGCGTATCTGACTCATGGCGAGGTGGTCGAGGCGCTGATTGCCCATCGGCTGACGGCGCCGCGGCCGCTGTACGACAGCGTGGACTGGGCCGAGGCCTGGGCGGTCGGCGAGACCTTTGGTGTCCGACCGGCCGATCTCAACGATGATCGGCTCGGGCGCTGCCTGGACGATGTCGCCGCCGTCCATGATGCGCTGCGCGGCGAGATGACGGTGCAGGCGATAACCGCGTTTGGGCTGGAGACCAAAGCGCTGCGCTGGGACTTGACCTCGGTGCTGGTGACCGGAGCGTACCCCGAGGCGGAGCAAGCCGCCGGCTACGCCCAGGTCCGCTATGGGTACAGCAGCGGCGAGCAGAAGCAGATCCGCTATCTGCAAGTCACGACCGATGATGGGGCGGTGCCCATCTGGGATGCGCCCTACGACGGCAACACGACCGACGTGGCGACGGTGATTGCGACCATGCAGGCCCTGCGCGAGCACGCCCGCTGCCAGGACTTCGTGCTGCTGGGCGACAGCAAGCTGCTGTCGACACCGAACCGTCGAGCGCTGCTGCGGGCCGGGGTCGGCTACCTGGCCCCGCTGGCCCGCACGCCCGAGCTGGACGCGGCGTTCCTGGCCATCCCAGCCGCGGAGCTGCTGCCGCTGGCCTACGGCAGTGAGCGGCAACGGGGCAAGTCGCCCGAGGAGCGGACCCGCTACCACGGCGCCGAGCGCACCGTCGCGGTCACGGTGCCCGCCGCGCACGGTGGCGAGCAGACCTACCAGCTGCGGCGGCTGTTTGTGGTCAGCAGCGAGGAGCAGGCGGCCTGCCGGCGGAATCGGGCCCGTCAGCGCGAGCGGGCCGAAGCGGAGATTCTGGGGACTCTGGGGCGCGTGGGTACCCGCTGGTATCCGACGGCCGAACGGGCGGTCGGCAAGATTGAGGCGATCCTCCAGCACCGCCATCTCGACCGCCTGTACCAGGTCCGCTGCCCGGCACAGCCCGGCCAACCCTTGGTGACCTGTGCGCTGATCCCCACGGCGCTGGCGCGGGCCGAGGCGCTCGACGGCTACTACGTCCTGGAAACCACCAGGACTGCGGACGAAGCGGATGCCACCGCTCTGCTGACCGAGTGGAAAGGGCAGTGGCAGATCGAGCAGCGTCATCGGGATGCCAAAGGGCCGTTGCGCATCCGCCCCCTGTTTGTCACCAGCAACCGGCGGATCGTTGGGCTGGTGACCATCCTGGGCCTGGCCCTAATGGTCTTCAGCCTGATCGAGCGAGCGGCTCGCCGCGCCCTGGCGCCCGGACAGAAGGTGCCCAACCTGCTGGCCGGCCACGTAGCTGCGCGGCCGACCGGCGACAACCTTGTCAAGGCTCTGCGGGACATTGCCCTGGTGCAGCTTGAGATCGACGGACGCCCCCACCAGCAAGTGGCGGACCTGACCGCCCTCCAACGGACCCTGCTGCCCTTCCTTAATATCTCGGAAGCGGCGTATGGCCGGCTCAGTTCGTAGCTCGCTCATTTCACTCATGTGCGAAATGCAAGCCTAGCGGCGGGCTACGGTGTTGTCGCCGATGCCCAGACCGAGCTCGGGCAGTACGACGCGGCGCTGAGCACCGTCCAGGCCATGGTCGATCTCCGTCCCGATCAGGTTTCCTACGCGCGGCGCCATCGAAGCGATGCGCGCGGCGGTCGAAGCCAACGTGGCCGGCACGGAGTCCACCGAGTGGACGCGGGTCCAGCTGGGACACCTGTACTTCAACCGCGGCGACCTCGATCAGGCCGAGGCGGCCTACCGGCAGGCACTGGCGGCCTACCCGCACGACGTCTATGCGATCGGCGGCCTGGCCCGTGTTGCCGCCGCCCGTGGTGACAACGCTGCCGCGATCCGCCTGTACACCGAGGCGGTGCAGTCTGTGCCTCTGCCCGAGTTCGTCATCCACCTCGCCGAGGTGTACCGAGCCGCCGGGCGAACGAGGGAGGCCGCGCAGCAGGAGGAGCTGGTCCGCGTGGAGGAGCAGCTATGGTCTGCCAACGGCGTCGACATGGACCTGGAGATGGCGCTGTTCGACGCCGACCACGGCCAGGCCGCGCGTGCCGTCGACCGTGCTCGACTAGAGTGGGCCAGACGCCACAGCATCCACGTCGCCGATGCGCTTGCCTGGTCCCTATACGCAACCGGGGACTGTCACGCGGCGGACATGTTCGCCCACGAGGCATTGCACCTGGGTACACGCGATGCGCTGCTGCTGTTTCACGCCGGCCGTATTGCCGAGTGCCTTGGCGACGCGCTCACGATCAGCCCGCATTTCTCAGTCCCATATGGGCCGCAGGCCTGCGAGGCGCTACGCATGCTGGAGGGCGCTCGGTGAGCCCCGCGGTCAAGCCGACGCAGAAGCAACTCACTGCGCAGGTAGCGGCCCTCGTCGGGTGTTCGGCAGCCCGAGCTACTCTCTGGCCTTGTCAGCGTAAGAAGCGTAACTTTCTGCCTCGTATGTGCGGGTAGGGTGAGGTGATGCTGCCATCGCCCTCCCGCGTGGGTCCGAAGCTGCACATCTGTAGGAAAGGGGTAGCAGAACTGCTCGACGCCTCCCCGTGGGCCTGTATCTGGAGTGCAAAGGGGGAAACGCAAACGTCCGATGGGGGCAAGCCCCCGATACCCATGGCGCGCACATACCTGATCGATGCACCCCTCCGCGTGTTCGCGGACAGAGAGTGACCTGACCAGGTTCGCGCGTCCACTGGCAAACGATCTGCCGAACCATTAGGGAAAGACAACCTGTGAGCTTCTCGAGAAAGAACGTCGCGGAGGTGGCTCTGACGGGCCTTGCACTGGCGGTGGTCCTTCCCACTCTGGTGTCTCTGTCCACGGGCGTCAACGCGTCAGACCATATTGACTCGCCCACCGTCGCCCAGGACCGCGGCGCGGACCTCGACGACCTGTGGGCATTCGTTGACCCGAACGACAACGCGAAGGTCGTCATGATGATGAGCACCCAGGGCTTCATCATTCCGGGGGAGCATTTCGGGCAGGCCATCTTCGACCACAACATCCGCTACCGCTTCGAGATCGAGAATACGGGCGATGCACGACCCGACCAGTTTGTCGACGTCACCTACTCCAAGGGAGTCGGCCGCACGACCTATCAGGTGGCCACCGTCAAACTGCCCAACGGACAGCAATTCCAGGCGACGACGACCGTTGCCAACCAGGAGGCTGCCCCACCACCGCCAGCGATCACGGTTGATCCCCAGACCGGGGCCAGCTTCTTCGGCGGACTGGCCGATGACCCGTTCTTTCTGGACGATACGGGGGCCAATCGCTTCGTCGCCTCGTCGCTCCAGCATCCCGGTACTCCGAATAAGACGGTGCTCGGGGAGCGCGGTCGGGACACCTACGCCGGCTTCAACGTGCTGATCACTGCCGTCAGTGTGCCGGCCGCAATGCTGCGTGGCACGTCGAGCGTCATCGGTATCAACGCGGTGACGCAGCGCCAGGCCACCCAGAGGGTCATGCCGAACGGTGAGGTCGTCGGCTCGGGAGATTGGATCACCGTCGACCGCGACGGCAACCCGCTGGTGAACAACGGCCTGATCCCGGCCACGCGCAAGGACGAGTACAACGGCGCTTCGACCGAGGACGACGCCAACGGCAAGTTCCAGGCCGACATCGTCAAGTCGCTCAAGGGGCTGGGCACCGACGACGCCCACATCGCTATGCTTACCGATGCAGTGGTCCGCAAGGGCGACATCTTGCGGCTGGACCTGGCGGTCCCGAACAACGGTCCGCAAGGCGGCAAGAACCCTGAGGGTGGCTTCGGGAAGATGGGTGGCCGTCGTCTCGCCGATGACGTCGTCGACATCACCTTCACGATCATCAACAACGGCCAGCCCCTGGGTGACAATGTGAACGGGAACGACGTGCCATTCCGGGACACTTTCCCGTTTGTGGCCGACCCCGTTCAGCCGTTTGGGCCGGGCAATAGCCCGGAAGATCGTACGCGCCAATAGTGCTCGATCACTCTCGCGTCGGTGGCACCACGGCCACCGACGCGGGGCTGTTCCCTGGCATCGAAGGAACCTGCTGAACCGATGACCACCAAGATGTTTGGCACGGGGCACCGACCGCGAGCCAGGCTCGTCCGCCTGCTCGCCCTCGGTCTCACGCTGCTCTGCCTGAGAGCCTTTGCGAGCGGTTGGGGCCCGTTGCTGGCTCAGTCCCCGGCGACCGTCGCCACGCCGCGCGCCTCGGACCTTCCTGCCGCCACGTCGCTCGCTGACGAGGACCGCGCCACCGATCAGGCGGTCCGGTTCCTCGAGAACCGCCTCAGGAGCGACCCCGAGGACGCTGGTGCCTACAGCAAGCTCGCCGGCTACCACCTTCAGCGCCTGCGCGAGACAGGCAACGTCCAGTATTTGACTCTCGCCCTGGGCGCCGCACGCAGCTCACTCGCGGTGGTGCCCGAGGAACGGAATATCGGCGGCCTGACCACGCTGGCCCAGGCGGAGTACGCCGGGCACGAATTCGCCGCGGCGCGGGACCACGCGCGGCGCCTGATAGAGCTCGATCCAGGCAAGAGCACGCCGTACGGCATCCTGGGCGACGCGCTGCTCGAGCTGGGTGCGTACGACGAGGCGACCGAGGCCTTCCGACAGATGGAAGCACGGGGTCGGAGCGTCGGGACGGAGACGCGCCTGGCGCGGTTCGCTTCGCTCCAGGGTGACACGGGTCTCGCTCAACGGCGGCTCTTCACGGGGCTTGCGCTCGCCCTCGACGCGCCGGCTCCGCCGCGCGAAACGGTCGCGTGGTGCCGCTGGCAGTTTGGGGAAACGGCCTTCGCCCTCGGCGACTACGAGACGGCGGAGCGGGACTACCGCGATGCCTTGACGACCTTCCCCGGCTACGTGAATGCCCTGGCCTCGCTCGGCCGCGTCCGTGCCGCGCGAGGCGACATTTCCGGTGCCATCGCACAGTACGAGCAGGCAGTGCTGCGGTTGCCCGATCCGACGTTCGTCGCCGCTCTTGGAGATCTCTATGCCCTTGCCGGACGAGAAGGCGACGCGGCACGGCAGTACGCGCTGGTGGACCAGATCGGACACCTGAGCGCAGTCAACGGCGCGCTCTACAACCGTCAGCTGGCGCTCTTCCACGCCGATCACGGGATGCAGGCGGAAGATGCCTATGGGGACGCCGCGCGGGAGTACGGGGTGCGGCGCGATATCTATGGCGCGGACGCGGTGGCCTGGACGGCGCTCAAGGCGGGCAGAACAGCCGAGGCGCAGGAGGCGATCCAGCAGGCGCTACGGCTCGGCACGCGCGACGCACGGCTCTTCTATCACGCCGGGATGATCGCGCGCGGTGTTGGCGACCAGGTGTCCGCCCGTGACTATCTCCAGCGCGCACTCGCGCTCAATCCGCAGTTCGATCCGTTACAAGCCGCGCTGGCCAGAAAGGCTCTTGGCAACTGATGGCGGCTCCTGGTGGATCGGAAATCCACGACGTACGGCGCGGCCCCTGCTGGTCGGCATTGAAGCGCGCCCTCGTCCTGCTGGGCCTGGTCGTGAGTCTGATCAGCGGACTCATGCCGCAGGCCGCCCAGGCCCATCCGCTGGGCAACTTCACGATCAATCACTACAGTCGGATCGAGCCCGCGGGCGACGTCGTCCAGGTCTTCTACGTGCTCGACATGGCGGAGATCCCAACGTTTCAGGAGTCGCCGAACATCGACCCGAATCCGGAGGCCTACGCCGATGCTAAGGCGAACCAGCTGCGCGGCAATCTTCATCTCAGCCTGGACGGAGCCAGCACGGCCCTTCGGGTGCTCACGCGCGCGATGAGCTTCCCCGAGGGCCAGGGCGGTCTGCGGACCCTGCGGTTGGAAGTCGTCTACGTCGCCGACCTACCAGAGCACGCGAGCCGACCGGTCGAGTTGGTCTACCGCGACGACAACGACAGCGAGCGCATTGGCTGGCGAGAGGTGCTCGTCCGGCCGGGGAACGGGCAAACGGAGATTCAGCGCTCCTCCGTCCCCCAGCAGGACGCGTCCGACGCGCTCCGTGCCTACCCCGTCGACCTGCTGGCGTCCCCGCTGGCTGTGCGCGAGGCGTGGATCACGTTCGTTTCTGGCGGGGTGGCCCCAGCGAGGAACGAGACCAACCCGGCTGTGGCGGCGATCAATCACACGCAGGTCGCGTTCACGGAATTGGCGACCACCGAGCTCTCCGCCCAAGCGATTCTCGTGGCGCTGCTCATCGCTATGTTCTTTGGCGCCCAGCATGCCCTTCAGCCGGGTCACGGCAAGACTATCGTGGCCGCGTATCTGGTTGGCTCGCGCGGCACGCCCAAGCACGCGCTCTTTCTCGGTGGAACGGTGACAGCCACGCACACCGCGGGCGTGTACCTGCTGGGATTCGTGACGCTATTCCTGTCGAAGTTCATCGTGCCGGAGAAGCTGTACCCCGCGATTGGTATCGGCTCCGGACTGCTCGTCATCGGTATGGGCGGCTGGCTCCTGCTCACCCGTGTTCGGTCCGTCCTCCAGTACCAGCGGAACAGCGCCAGCGCACCCCATGCTCATGGGCACGAAGACGGGGATGTCCATGGGGAGCACGACCACGACCCTGGCCACGACCATAGCCACGAGCACGCGCACGATTCTCTCCACCACCAGGACGATCCGCCCGGCGTTGCCCACGCGCACGGGGGGATCGCCCACGCGCACACGGTGCCCGGCGTGCACGGCGAAGCGGTCACCTGGCGCAGCTTGCTGGCGCTCGGCGTGACGGGTGGCGCGCTGCCCTGTCCCGAGGCTCTGGTTGTGCTACTGGCCACCATCGCGCTGGGACGCGTGGCCTTCGGCCTTCTGCTCATCGTCGCCTTCAGCCTGGGCCTTGCCGCGGTGCTGGTCGGATTCGGCCTTCTCCTGGTGTATGCACGCGGCTGGTTCCGGCGTGTCAGTTTCGGATCGGATCTCATGCCCCGCCTGCTGTCCGTGGCGAGCGCGTTGGTCATCGTGGGAGCCGGATCACTCATCACAATCCAGGCTCTGGGTCCGAGCTTCTAGCCATCTCGGTGAGAGGGCACGACACGGCGACTAGCACCGGCTGCCGCCGAGATGCATTCACTCGAGAACAGCTGTTGACAACTCCTTCATGACACCTTTCATGTGTCCTCAGAGCCGCTCGTCCCTGCCGTGAGTTGCCGCGGAGCGCCGACGACACGCGGCAATGTGAAACGGAGCGATGCGCCGCCCAAGGGGGATGGCTCGGCCCACATGCGCCCGCGGTGCGCCTGGACGAGGCCGCGCGCAATGGCGAGCCCCAGGCCAGCACGAGTGCTGGTCGCACCGTCTCCCGTCGTGTCGCCACGGCGGCGGGAGCGCTCGCTCTGGTAAAACCGCTCGAAGACCTGCTCCCGCTCCTCCGTCGGGATGCCGGGCCCGCTGTCGCTCACCGACAGCTCGACCTCGCCTCCCGCCGATTGCGCATCGATGCGGACTATGCCTCCAGACGGTGTGTACCGCAGGGCGTTATCGAGCAGGTTGCGCAGGATGCGCTGGAGGCGGTCGGGATCAGCGTCGATGCGCGTGGCGTCAACGTCCGGCCCGAGCATGTCTTCGAGTCGGATCCCCCGGTCAGCCGCGGGGGTCTGGTAGGCGGCGACCATCTCCGCGACAAACTGGCACAGGTCGACGGGCGTGGACCACAGACGCAGAGTGCCGCTCTCGATCTGGCTGAGCTCGAACAAGTCGTCGATCAGGCGGCTCAAGTGCTGGATCTCGCGGCGGATCAGCTGCAGATAGCGTTGCACGTCGGTCGGGTCCGTTACCACGCCATCGGCAAGCGCCTCTACCATGGCGCGGGTAGTGGCCAGCGGCGTGCGCAAGTCGTGGGACACCGCGCTCACCAGCTCGCGTCGACCTGCCTCGAGCGTGCGTTCCCGCTCGAACGCCGCCTGCAGCTGGTCGGCCATGTGGTCAAACGCCGCCGCAACCTGGGCGACTTCGTCCGAGCCGTGGGTGCTCACGCGCGCGCCCAGGTCGCCTCCCGCCAGGCGAGCGGCCGTTTGCGACAACACGCCCAGCTCCGTCGTGAGCATGTTGGCCACCGCGAAGGCAAACGCGAGCGAGGTCACTGCCGCGAATGCCAGCAGTAGCAACAGGAGCGTCAGATCGTGCGCGCTCAGAAACATCAGCGCCGAGGTCGTCAGCACGTTGGCGAGCGCGATCAGCAGGCCCACCCCGTAGGCGACAACGAGACGCAGCCGCAGGCTGCCGATCTTTCCGCCGGCCCAGCGCATCACGAGAGCGCCCAGTAGCAGCGACAGCAGGCCCGACGCCGACAGGAACAGCGCTAGGAGCTGGACGTCGCGCGGCGGCGCGCCCATAACCTGTTCCGCCATAACGAGCGTCGCGATGATCGCGACCAGTAACACACCCGCGACCAGCAGCGGCAGGCCAATCCGACGCCTCTGGCTTCGACCGGTCAGGGGGATGGCCTCTGTTGACAGGGAGTCAGCCGGGTCAGGCATGGTCACGCGGGGACTGAGGGGTCGAACTGGTTCCGTTGGGGTGAGCTGAGTTTGGCGAGTGCGGGACGTCGTCCAGTGGCCCCCCCGACATAGTGATCGCTCAGATGGCCGCAGCCAGCACCGGCCAGGCAGTGGCCAATCGCAGCCGCGGTGACACTCCAGCGGTGAGGTCCGAGAAGCCCTGCCCGAGATTCCGGATCAGGGCATGTCCCTGGCAGAACGTGCCCGCCGTGGCTATCTGCTTGAACCGCCGCATCAGTCGCACTCGACCCTTCAAGTGCTGGTGATCGCGCTCCAGCTCGTTGTTCAAGTAGTGCGATGAGCGGTGTTCAGCTGCTGGCAGGACAGTCCGCAGCGCTGGCGGATAGCACTTCGCCTTGTCGGTCGTCACACGCGTGGGTGCCACTTCGGTCGACGCCATGGCCTGCTCGAAGAAGGCTGTAGCAGAGGCTGCATCGCGGTGGTCGCTCAGCAAGACATCCACGATCTGGCCGTGCTCGTCGATGGCGCGGAACGCGTAGCGCCATCTGCCATCAATCTTGAACAGCGTCTCATCCACCCGCCACTTCCGCCCGACCGGATGGCGGTGGCGGCGTGCCGCTTCGATGAACCGCGGCGTGAAGGCCTGCACCCAGTCGTAGACGGTGCTCGGGTCGACCATGATGCCGCGCTCAGCAAGGTCGGCGTAGCTGAGGCGGAAGCGGAGATACCAGCGGACACTCAGGGCGATGACCTCATCCGGGAAGCGGTAGCCACTGAAGGCTGACGTCGACCGCCCGGTTAGCCGCCGACCACACTGGGCGCACTTGTGGAGCTGGCGGCCGTGCCGATCATGGCCGGCCTTCGTGAACGTCTCACTCCCACACCGGTCGCATCGCATCACCTGCCTCCTCCTCAGCTCTGGTGAGGCCCCAGGGTAGCCGAACTCAGCTCACCCCAACGGAACCCCCAGGTCGACGTCGGTCAGCTCCATGCTGACGAACACCACCGGCCCATGCCGCTCAGCGACGTGCAGCGCGAACTGGCCGGCCAACGCCGTCTTGCCCGTGCCCGTGGATGCCGCCAGCAGGTACAGGCCGGGGGAGAGCCCGAGCGTCATGGGGTCTGGCAACGATTGCTGCAGTTTGCGGTGAAAATCACGCGTGCCGCTGTCAAGCAGCGGAATGGTCGAGTTGGACGGTGTAGCCGAGCGCTTCAAGGCGACCCACCAAACGGCGCGCGACCCGTTGCTGGTCCCGCTGGTCGAAGTACAGGGGGCCGAGGTCGTGGTAGGTAGTCTCCTCGGTGAGCACGTGGTAGGCGATGGTGAGGATCGTATGGCCCAAGGCAACGACCGCTTTCTTCTTGCCCCGCCGCGCGGCCAAGCGGTGGTACTGCGCCGCCAAGTACGTGCCGCGGGTGCGCGCCGCTGCCTGCGCCGCCTCGATCAGGGCGGATCGCAGCCACGGGTTGCCTTTGCGAGTCCTGCCGCTGCGGTGCTTGCCAGCGCTCTCGTCGTTGCCGGGGCACATGCCGGCCCAGGAGGCTAGGTGTGCCGCGCTCGGGAAGCGCCGCAGGTCGGCACCGAATTCGGCGAGCAGGGTCTCAGCGGTCCGCAGCCCCACGCCAGGGATGCTGTCCAGGCGCGCCACCGCGGCCGTGACCGGACGGAGCCGAGCGCGGACCTCGGTCGTGACCCGTTCGATCAGCTCGTCCAAGCCGTCCAGGTGGGCCAGTTGCTGGGCGAGCAGGAACCGCTGGTGCGGCCCGATTCGGCCCATCAGGGCCCGCTCCAATCGTGGCAGCTTGCTCCGCAGTTTGCCCTGGGCTAGCTCCGCCAGGCTAGCCGGATCATCACTGCCCCGCACCAGTGCCGCCAGGATCTGCCGACCGGAGACCCCCAGGACGTTGGTGGCGACCGAGCTCAGCTTGATATTGGCCCCCTCCAGCGTCTTTTGGAGCCGATTGGCTTCAGCGGCACGTTCGCGGATCAGCGCGGTCCGGTACCGGGTCAGTTCACGCAGCTCCCGCTGCGGGCGATCCGGCACGAAGCTGCCGCGCAGCAAGCCGTGCCGCAGCAGGTCGGCGATCCACTCGCAGTCCTTGACGTCAGTCTTGCGCCCCGGCACTTGCTTGATGTGCCGGGCGTTGACCAGCAAGAGCGCGAAGCTGCCCTCGAGCACGTTGTAGATCGGCTTCCAGTAGACCCCGGTGCTCTCCATCGCCACATGCGTGCAGCCAGCCTCTGCCAGCCAGTCGGCCAGTTGCAACAGGTCGTCGGTCATCGCGCCAAAGCTGCGGATCTCGCGCCGCGGCTCCTTGCCGGGGCCAGACACCAGCAGGCAGGCGACGACCAGCTGCTTGTGGATATCCAGGCCGCAGCACCGTTCGTAGACTACCTCCACCATCGGTCGATCCCCCTCTCTTCTGGTGAGCGGAGCGGGGGTACCCCTTGTCGCAAAGAGTTTGCGGTACGTGCTTCCCTTCTCGGGAGCCACACTCGGTGGTGCCTCGAGGCACCCAGGCCATGTTGGGGACGGGCTCACAGCACCACGAAATAAGCCGACCAGCTTCCGCTCCGCACACCACGCCCAGCCTACCCAGCGCACGACTCGTTTTTCATCTCCCGGTGGTGGCCCGAGGCCATGTCCATTGGGGCCATTTGGCCCAACCTGCCCGCACCGGGCAATTGGTCAGGCGCCTGCAACTGTCTCGGGTTGGTCGATGACGTCGGTTCCTCCGAGAATCGGCAGGTCGTAGTCGATCGCCGCGGGCGTGCGGCTCAGGTCGAGGGTGTACTGGCCGAATCTGTTTATGTGTGACCGGATATAGGGGCTGAGCGCGGCGAGGGTGTCGGCCTCCATGGGGATGCCCTCAGCGCGCAGTGTGTGCAAGACACGGGTCATCATGCAGACGTTGTGGAAGATGAGGCAGTTGGCGAGCAGGTGGTTGTATTTGATGACCTTGCGCTGCTCGGCACGGTCATTTTCCGCGATGACGCCGCCGCCGAAGGCGAGCCACTGCACGAAGTCGTTGAACGACTCGCTCTTGTTGGTCGCGGCCTGGATGGTGGCGCGCAGGTCAGCATCCCCGAGGTACTGCAGGAGAAAGCCTGTCCGGACGGCCACACCCAGTTCGCGAAACGCCTGGTACAGGCGATTCTTCCGACTGTACGTGCCCAGTTTGCGCAGGATCGTCGACGGCCTGATGTGGCCGGCGGCAATGGAGATGCCGACGCGGAGCATATCCGGGAGATGGGTGGCGATCAGGTCCCAGTCCACGCTCGCCGAGAACAGCGCATCGATGTGCTCGTAGCGCACGTCCTTGCTGGGCCGGTAGAGCAGAAGGTTCTTCCAGTTGCGGATGCGGGGCATCAGCTGGATGCCCAAGACGTACGCGAGCCCAAAGATTGGCGCACTCTGGCCATGGGTATCGGCGTGCACCGTATCGGGCTGGATGTCGCTCTTGTTCTGGTGGAACGGGTCCAGGATGTAGACGCCTTCGTAGGCGCCGCACGGAATGAAGTGGCTGAACAGGGCAATGTACAGGTCGGAGACGTGGTAGTAGCCGATCCCGCCAAAGCCGCCGTAGCGGATGTGGTACTCGGAAAGCAGGTTTCTCTCGTAGAGATCCCACTTGGTGCCGTCGGCCGAGACGTGCTTGCCTGACCCCCAGGATCGGATCAAGAGGAAGCGGTTGTATCCGTTGACCACCAGGGTGCTGGCCTCGTCCAGCCCGTCCTCGGTCACGTGGTGCTGGTTGATCCAGGCGATCTGGCGCCGATCCAGCCCGTCCAGCGAGCGGGCCGCCTGGCTCGGGCCCATAGTGCTGCCGTAGCAGAACACCGTCGCCAGGTAGCGGACCACGACGTCCTCGATCTTGGTCTCGTGGCCCGAGATGGGCCCGATCGGGCTAGTCCAGTGCAGCCAGTGCTCGGTGTCGGTCAGCATGTCGAGGATGTTCTGCTGGGGCATGTGCTCGGCCAGTCGGGCTTCGAGATCACGGACGGCGGCTGAGTCCGCCGGGCGCGGCGGGCGGGTGATAATCGGCTCGCCGTTCTCGATCCGGACCAGCTTGTTGGCCGGGAAGGCCTGGTCGGTGGCCTGGGCGATAGCGGCCAGCCAGTCCCGCACGTGTTCGACGAAGATCGGGCCGTCCACCGGCACGCCGGCGGCTGCGCCGTAGGCGGCCACCCGGTCGTGATAGGTCTCCCAGCTCACCAGCTGCTCGCGGTAGTCGGCAAAGGTGTCGCTGCCGACGATGCACAGGTCTCCGGCTTTGAGCTCCCACATCAGCTGCGAGAAGACGCAGGCCTCGAAGTGGCGGCGGTGCACCTGATCGGGAAAGCGGTCGCGCCGGCTCTGGTCGGTCAGCAGCCGCCACCAACCGTCGGGGACCCAGTTCAGGTCCAGCAGAGGGATCTCGACGGTCTGGCCGGGCCCCACCCGCTCGGTCCGTGTGGTGCGCAGCCACTCCCCGGTGCGCCCAGCATGCGCCTGCGCAAAACGCAGCGCCTCCTCAAGGGTCGCGTCCTGGCTGGTCGAGCGCAGCGACAAGGCCTCCAGCAGGCCGAAGAGGGTGGCACGGTGGCTCTTGTAGGCGCGCCAGACGAAGGGGAAGTAGTTACTGCCGGCGTGGGCCAGGTGGGCCTCGCACGCCTCCAGCAAGTC
>JAABUZ0100007192.1_pt1 | contig 13530 bp, 10 predicted proteins | sample 5562091 | NCBI WGS metagenome assembly JAABUZ01 (sample SAMN12813069, study PRJNA571459) | rock metagenome | isolation source: Antarctica rocks | place: Antarctica: Victoria Land, Linnaeus Terrace sud | collected 2015-12-21 | reverse complement strand
TCTGAACATGAAACTCGCATTTGTTTATATTCATCTGAAGATCAGTCTCTCGTAGTCTATGTAGAACTAATCGTACGTGCCGCTTATGTTTCTTCAGTGTTTTGCTGTAGATGATAATGTCATCTAGGTAGATCTGGTAAAACTGATGAAGATAGTCAAATAACACGTCGTTCATATAGTGTTGATAGAAAGTCGAATCGTTGATTAATTCGAAAGACATCACGTGATATTTGTAGAAATCAAAAGAGGTGATAAAGATAGTCAAATCTTCGCTGTTCGAATGCATACGCAGTTTGTTGAAGACGGCAATGATGTTCAATCGAATCAGATATCTGCTATCTTGAATACGAGCGAGAGTTTCGTCTATTAGCGATAAGAGATAGCGATCTCGTTTGATCAAAGCATTGAGCTTTCTGTAGTCTATACAGAAACGCAAGCTATCGTCTTTCTTTTCGACGAATAGTATGAGCGAAGCGTATGAAGCTGAGCTAGAAGATATAAAGCCTTTATTCAGATGCTCGATCAGGTAATTCTTCATCTTTTGAAGCTTGTAGTCAGACATATGATAGAGACGACTTCGAGAAGATGTTTTCTCGTCGATCAACTCAATTTTATGATCGTAGAGACGATGAGGGAATAGTTGATCAGTCATCGCTCGATCAAACACGTCTAGATAGTCATGATATTTCGAAGAAAGCTTAGCTTTGACTTCTTTCAAGATCTCTTCGTGTGAAAGCTCTTATAGATTTACATCTTCGAGTTTATTTCTAGCTGTTTTTAGAAGTCAATCGATTTTCGTGACGATGATCGCGAAAGTAGTCACATTCGACCGTTTGGCTAGTGATCTATATGCTGCAGCCTCTATCATTGCTATGTTCATTGAATCGAAAGGCGAAGCGAAGTTGACTGAATTAGATGGTTTCACGATTTTATTGAATGAAGATGACTTCTCGCTGAGTCGAGTGACAACAGAAGAGATAGATCTTCTTAGTATTTGAGTAGGGGTCGAACTCTTCTGTTCTATCGCGATTTTCTTGCTCGAAAGAACAGCCGAATGAGCTTTGATAGAACCTTTGATATGAGCTTCGGAACTAGGAAATTGAAGGCGATCATCTCTCATATCAATAGTCATCTCGATCTTGTTCATTCATGTTTTTTCGAGAATCATCTGATGTTGATCTAATCGAATGATCAGCATAGAGGCGAAACGTTTCATATGATCTTGAACAGTTAGATTTGAATAAATCGCATGGGTAATGAGCTTTTTTGCATAATGATCATCGAATCCCCTTATTGGTTTGAGCTTGGTTAAAGGTAAAGGTTCGATTTGCAAATGATCACAAACATTCTGCGCGATTAATTCATCAATGAACGAATAGTCAGCTGCTTCAGTGTCAATCAATGACTTTAATGAGTAACTAATTTCATTGCTAGATAGTACACATTCAGTAGTCAAAGATTTCGAAGCAAAGAGATCATTTGAGCTGCTCGTTGTTGAAGAAATTAACACATCTTTCATCGCGCCTTTGATGAAAGTCACTAGTTTTTTGCCTCATTCTTCGATTTCTCTGTAAATAATTTCTTCTCTTCTTTCGGCATGACGATCTCATTGAGGCGAGGGGTGAATGCACGAGGTGCCGAAGTACTAGTCTTCAGATGAGAACAGTTCTTTGAAAGATGACTCGATACTTTACAGTTGAAGCAGATGATTGACATTCTTGATCATTCAGATTCGAAGGTGAAAAAAGTAGCGAGTCGAACATAGCTAGTAGTCGAGATTGAAGCTGATGTCGACGAAGAAACAAAACGTTTTTTCGAAGCTGCTATCGATTTGACTGTTCATTGCTCGTCACGTAGCTGATAATTGACTCGTTGTTTGTTATTCACATCTTGAAGAAAGATCTTGAGCTTATCAAGCGAGCTAAACTCTATGAAACAAACTGACAACGCGTTCTGAAGACGATTGTTGATTTTATTCTGAATGTCGTTCATCAGAATGACATCGTCGTAGTTCAGAAAGCTGAATATTCTAGTGAATTCTGAATAGAAAGAGCTGAAGAGCTTGTTGAGCTGCTTCAGAGCGACGTATTCGCGACGACACTTTCGAATCAGGTTCTGATCTTCGTAAATTTCTTTCAGATGTTTCAGTAGCTCTGATAGTGATTGATAGAGTGAGAAAGCGTCAACACGACGCTTTGCATAGGTTTGCTGATCAGCATCGCCTTCTAGTCTGGAAATCACATAGGCAATACGAATCTTTTCAGTAGAGTAATGATTCGCGTTGACATCGAGCTTGTCAGCTATTTTGATGTTTCATGTCTCTCAGGTAGAATCATCTGTTTCGATGAAGATGAGTGAATCCGGAAGCTTGACGAACTTGTGATGATCGTTCTCGTTTCCGTTATCAGATAGAGTAGAAGATTCTCGTTGAGAGCGAGCTTCGAAAGTCGAGCTTCGTTCAACTTCAGAGCGGCGAACCGAAACTGAGATCGTAGAAGCTTCTTCCTGATTGACTCGTTGCTCAGCTGGCTGAGTATCTTGACGGGTCATAGATCGATCAGCTTGACGTTGTTTCGCTCTGAAGTTCAACCGCTCGCCTTGTAGCTGATTGATCTTTTTCTCTAGCTCATCGTTTTTATCAAAAGCGACTTCTAGTTGTTTCGCTCTCTTTTTGTGATCGTCTTGTACGAGAAGTCAGTGTTCATTGAGTTGTAGAGTCAAGTCTCGCTGACTTCGAAGCTCGTTCAGCATATTGATGACTTTGTCGAGTTGATTGCTGACTCAATGAAACAGTTGTTCTTCGATGTTTATGTTTCATGAGATGACAGCTTTCTCAGCTTCGACTGAAGCATCGATGAGTAGAAGTGAAACTCTTCTATTGACAGTGCTTCTAAGCAGGCGAGTTGTTCGAGACTCAACTGACTCGACGTCGCGTGTCATGATGAGAGAAGGTAGAAGTTGTTGAGGTAAGAATAGATGAGGAATTGATGTTTTGAATTGATGTTTTTTGATGAGTGAAAATTCAAAGAATCTCTTGTGAATTTCAGGTAATAATTGAGTGCTTTATTCGAAGAATTTCTTGCGAATAGAATGATGAAAATGAGTGTAGAATCGAAGAATTCCTTGCGGTCTAAAATGGTGGTGCAAATTTGAAGAATCCCTTGCAAATTTTCCTTACTGAATAGATTGTTTCGTATCGTCTATTCGTCGATAGCAGAATAGTAGATGATGAGCATTTATTTAATGTTAGGGGCCTGTCTAGAGCGAGTCAGATAGGAGTGTCATTTAACTAGAAGATAAATGCTAAGAAAGAAAGGTAGCTACGGGAAAGAAGCTGGCTACATATGTGTGTTCCTCAGCCGACGCTAGGCCCAATAGAGACTAGTCAAGGTGACGGAGCGAGAATAGGCCTGGTAAGGCTAGAAGACTGAGTCTGACAAGGCTAGGATCGTGACACTCTTGACACATCACAATCAATACACAGATTGTAACGACGCGAAATCAATGACTGAATCGAAGCTGAGCGAAGCTTCTTCGAAGTGATGAGCAAAAAACTTGATGAACTGCAATTCAAACACGTTGCTCTTTCACAATATCATTGATGTCGCTGTCTGATTTTCTTTCATCGATTTTGCAACTTGTGTATATCAGAGCAATCTTCATGATTCTGTCTTGCAAGCTTCATCTGCTGAGCAATTTTTCTTTGCTTAGCAGATAACATCGACTATGTCGATTCTCTGCTAGAACGTCTTCTTCTTTGCTTTGAAGTCACGTTTATATTGAAATCGCGTTCTTGCAACATTATTCTCAAAGAAGAAAGATGAGCAGAAGAAGAAGATTGAGCGAAAGAATCTCAATAAATCTGTAACACAGACTGTTTGTGACATGCAACAACAATAGTCATCTTTCAAGCATTGCTCTGATGTTTCTTGTTTATATAGCTGTTAGAAGATATAGAAAATATGATAGCAGAAAATGAAAGCACGCTGTTAGTGATGAAGAACGAAGTGAAGCAAATGATGAAGCATGAAAAGCAATGTACATACAAAGTTGTATTATTGAATAGAAAAGAAGAAAAATTGATCTTTAACTGCAATGAGTTTAGCTTTTTAAATGTCTAACTGCAAAAGATTTAGCTTTCATAACTTCAATAAAAGAGTTAATCATTTTACAAAGAATTAAAATAAGATTGACGCAGACTAGTGATGTGACATCAAAATCAGTCAGTAGAAGCAACTGCGTTGCTAATTACTAGATTGATTTTGTTCATTCATGTTTTTTCAAGAATCATTTGATGTTGATCTAATCGAGTGATCAACATAAAAGCTGTGTCAATTGTATGATCTTGAACAGTCAGATTCGAATAAATGACATGAGTAATGAGTTTTTTAGCATAATGATCGTTGAATTCTCAAATTGACTTCGCTTTGATCAAAGTCAGAGACTCGATTTGCAACTGATTATAAACAATCTGCGCGATCACTTCATCAATGAATGAATAGTCAGCAGCTTTGATGTCAATCAATGACTTCAATGAGTAATTAATTTTATTGCTAGAAAGTACACATTCAATAGTCAAAGATTCAGAAGCAAAAGAATCATTTGACATGCTCATCATTGAAGAAATTAACACATTTTCATCGCGTCTTTGATGAAAGTCACTAGTTTTTTGCCTCGCTATTCTTGAAAGAAGACATTTTCTCATTCTCTTTATTCTTCGAAATGACGATTTCATGTAGACGAAGAGTGAAAGCTTAAGATGCAGAAATGTTAATCTTGTTCTGAGAGCAATTCTTGAACAAGTGACTCGAGATCTTGCAGATGTAGCAGATGATAGACGATTTCGCTCAATCAGACTCAGAGATAGAAAAAATGATAAACTTAACATAATCAATTATTGAAGTCATCACTGACAATGAAGTAGCGCATTTGTCAGATACGACAGTGACTTTGACGATGACAGTGCGACGTTCGCTGCGTAGCTGATAGTTGACTCGCTGTTTATTATTCACATCTTGAAGAAATTTCTTTAGACGAGAGAGCGAAGTAAAGTTCTCTGAACAGACTGATAGAGTGTTCTGCAAGTGATTGTTGATTTTATTCTGAAGATCATTCATCAGAATGCAATCATCATAATTGAGATAGCTGAATAGCTTCATAAAGTCAAAGTAGAAGACATTGAAAGACTTGTCTGCTTGTCTCAGAATGTTGTATTCGCGTCAAGACTTTTGATTCTTATTCAGTTCATCGTATATTTCTTTCAAATGATCAAATAGCTCGTAAATCGAAGTGAATGAATTCGAAGAATCAAAACAACGTCGAGCGAAGATGTGCTTTGCAGCGTCATCTTCTAGTTTAGACATCATGTAAACAATACAGATGATCTCATCATCGAATTGATCAACATTGACAATCAGCTTGTCGTTCATCTTGTTTCTTCAATCTTCTCAACTTGATTCATTTTCATCAGTGAATATAGAGAGATTTGAAAATTTGTAGAATCGATGATGTTCATTTTCGAATGAGATGAACTTAGTAGACGTCTCTCGTCAAGTATGATTCTCGATAGAAGCATGCAACTCGATATCTTGTTGAGATAAATGATTCGTAGTAAATCGAGACTCAATAAACTGTTGAGATCGAAGCTGATCAGCTGAACGCTGTTTCTCTTTGAGTTTCAACATTGTCTCTCATAATTGAATGTTAATCTCTTTTAGAGTGTTCATGATCGTACGATTGATCTCTAGCTGTTTCAGTCTCTGAATATGTTCAACTTGTAGAACGATTCAGTGCTCATTGCATTTTAAAGTCATGTCTCGTTGATTTCTTAGCTCGTCTAACATCTTGATGATCTCGTTCAACTGATCAAGAACTCACTGACGTAGTTGTTTTTTAATCTTGATGTTTCATGAGATTGCGACATTCTGAGATTCAGCTGAGACATCGAAAGAAAGAAGAAAAACTCAATTATTTGCAGTGCTTCTAAGCAGACGAGCTGTTCGTGATTCAACTGATTCAGAGTCGCGTGTCATTGTGAAAGAGATAAAGATAGATAGATAGATTTGATTGTGATAAGATTGAGTGATTGATTTGATAAAAGTAATTCGAAGAATTTCTTACGAATTTTCTGAATAGAAGTAGATTATTTCATATCATCTACACGTTGATAGCAGAGTTGATGAGTATTTATCTACTGTTAAAGATCAGCATAGAGCGAGTCATATGAGTATTATTTAACTAATAAATAAATACTAAGAAAGAAAAGTATCTACAAAAAAGAACTTGCTGTTATATGTGTGTGCTCTAGCTCTGTGCTAGACTCGAAGAGATTGACGTCTTACATATATGAAGCAGAGTCTCGATGATAACATAACTAGATCAAATTCTCGCTAGACTCGATTAAAATGAAATCAGACGAAGACTAGATGAAGACTAAACGAAGAATAGACGAAAACTAAAATCATAATACTCAGAGTCTTGAATTGTCAATCTTGTACATTTATTTCTCATTTCATCTTGATGATCACAATATAGCACTTCTTTCTATTTCGACTTGATTGAGCGCGAGCGCGAAAGTTCTTCAAAAATGAGATGTCGATCATCTTGATGACATCATTCTTTGTCTTGAACTTTGCTTTTCATATTTTTTCATCAATCAACATTTCTCAGACTTTCATAACAACATCATTCAATTCTTCAACATGCAGTTCAGCTTGTTTAAAAATATTCAAGATTTCTTTAAGCTGATTCTCGTCACTTTCATGATTCAACATTTACTTGTTGATGAGTTTTCTGAAATCTATCTCAGAGAAGAAGTTTATTTAAAGTCTCAACTAATCGAAAGATGATATTGCTGTCATAGTCAAGCTGACGCTCTTCTTCATTATGAGAACATTGAAATGTAAGATAGCACAATCAGAATGAACATTAATGATAGAACAAAGATGTTGAAATTGAATCATTGAGTTTAACTGATGAATTGAGATTTGAAATGTGAAAGAATCAGAACTTCAACAAAATAAATAAGTTTTGTTTACAAACTTTAAGATCATCAAAATCTTCAACACTTTATCATGATCAACTCATTATCTGTCATCATGATCACAACAATCAAACATTCAACACTAGTGCTTCACTGAACATTAGTTCTGCTCGCTCAATATAATATGTGTTACGAGCGTATCAAGACTGAACAAGACTGAAGCTTTAATCAATTCACAGTGAACGCTAGCGAGTTTTCTGCGTAATGATTAGAGCTAATCAGCGAGCTAGTCAGATTTGACTCAAATATGACTCAGATATGACTCAACACTCTTTTTCTTTCTCAACATTCTTTTCTTTCATCAACATCTTGTTCATCTACATCACATTCTTTTCATGTCACAAACACATCTCTTTTGAGTTTAGTGCAGTCTCTGAACATTACATAAATAAAAGCTTTTGTATCAATCTTCTTCTGTATTCTTAATATTCAGTTATAGCTATCTCTAAAGATCAAGCACTATCAATTCTGATCTTTATTGATTGTATCATTTAGACATGATTTTGACATTATATTAAGAATTCGTTAATCACACGATACTGATCTCATTATTTATTCAACATACTCATCTAGACAGAATGAGTTTAAAGAAATTCATTTATCTGATGATCGATGATAATCAAAAGATAGAACAACACTAGAAGATTGAATAGAATCAACGACAAGACTGTTTGAATTGCTAAACTACTTATCACTCATTAAGTATGCAAAGTTCACTCGATTACAAGAATCATGATAAAGAATTTTCGTGAATTGCTCAAGAATTAAATCGATCGATAGATTCAACAATAAAAAATCTTCGTTGTTTGCTAAAGAATCAATCAAACAAACAAATCTCATCTTCTTTATTGAAGATTAAACATCACTTTATACGCTCTTCTTCTTCAATCATCAATCATCATCATTCGTTCAATCTTCTTTCAAACAAATCTCATCATGTCTAGTTGTTCATTTATTAAAGAGTGTTTCAAAGAATTTCGAAATCATTTCTTTCAAACTTCTGATGCTGATTCATTGAAATCACGAACGAAATCATCAAGTGCTGCATCATTCATTCATGAAGATGACGAATCATTCGCTGAAATGATAATATCTCTCGTGTTCTACGAAATCTGAAAGGCTCGAAGTCTAGCTCTTGATGAAGAAACAGATCGACTCTACGAGTTAAATAAACAACAAGAAGACGAAATCAAAGAGTTAAAGACTAGACTTCAAGTTAAAGAAAGCACTTCTTCTGATTTCATCTACTCTGAGCGTTCTAGATCTCAAAAAATACCTGATTCTTCGTTGTTTACTGATGAAAAGAATTCTACTTGAGAGAACTGATACGAAAAAATTCAGAATAAACTAGAGATCAACGTCAATCTCTTTTCTAATGAACGAGTCAAATTGAGCTATATACATTCTAGATTATTCGATGACGCAGCTGAAATCATTCAAACTAGACGTGAACGTGACTATGTCAATCTTTATAGAATCGTCGAAGATCTTTTGAAAAAGCTAGCTCAGTTGTTCGATGATTCGAATAAAGAAGTCAACTTTCATAAAGAATACTACAACTTGATTCAAGAATTCAAGAAATTCAATGAATTCTATACTCAGTTTCAACATCTATCTTTCTATCTAGACTATCACAAGAAGCAACTGATCGCTGATCTGAAAGATAAAATACATTCTCATCTTCAATTCATTTGAGTAAATCAACTAGTTCAATCTGATTCTTTAAAAGAAATTCGTTTCTATCTGATTCATTTGAATAATGATCAGCGAGTCATTCAAGAGATCAAGAACAAGATCAAACGCGTCAATGATCTTTCTAAGACTATCTTTCATAGAGCGACTGTTGTCACTCAATCAGTTGATTACTCGAAGTCTGATCAGCTAAAGTCGCGCGACGCGATTTTAACTAGCGTCAAAGAAGCAGACATTTTAGTTGAAAGCTGTTTCATATGTCATAAATCAGATCATAGCTCTAAAGAATGTCTCGATCAATCTACTAGAATTAATGCAGTGAACAATGAATATGATTGCTTCGATTTCGATTCAAATTTCGATTCAAAAAACTAGTCATCTCTTTAAAAGTTATTGAAGAAATAGAGATTATATCTTTGTGCAAACTAGATGAAATTCTATCGAAAGAAAATTACTTTGAAAAGTCGTTTCTAATTAATGCTCATCTCATCTCTCAGAATCGATCTTTCAGTCTTTGTTCTTTAATAGACAGTGATTCAATCATTTACATGATCATACATTTTAATCTAGTCAATAAAGTATGCAAGAAACTGAGAATTCAATCTATATCACTGACAAAAAAGAAGTTAATAAAAGATTATGACGAGAAGATATTTAAGAAGATTATCACTCATAAAATTCTACTCAATCTCATAATCGAAAGTCATAAGAAGTTGACTGTATCAATGCTGATAGCTGATATCGATCATCATAAAGTCATATTGAGTAAGCTCTGAATGAATAAAAACGAAATATTATTGAATATGCAAAACGATGTCATTGTTTTTTCGAATCAATTAAATACTTCTATTTCGATTTTTTCAATTTCTCTCAATTCAAAGCACTTAAGTTGATCGCGATCAACTTTATTTTCTTCAATCACTCAGACTAAGATCTCTATGATGCTCAAACAACTCATTCAAAAAGAGTCATTCTCGATTTGAAGCATAAACGCAGCTTCGTTCAAAACACTGTTGAATCATTCAAAGAAGAACAAGATCAAAGTCTTTGCTCTATTCATGATGAACATCAATAAAGAAATCACGTACAATACTCAGTGCGATTTGAACGCTTTAAACGTCTTTTCAATCAATGAAATGACTCAGAATTTGAAAAATATTAAAGCAAAGCTGTCATCAAAATATCATGAGTTTTTAAATGTTTTTGATCGAGCTCAATTGAATAAACTACTCTCTCATCGCTTTTACGATTATAAAATCGAGCTCATCAGTGATTCAACGCTTTCTCGCTGTCGAGTCTATCAAATGTTCTTTGTCAAACTTCTGAAAGTAAAGAAGTACTTAAATGAGAATCTGTCGAAGAGATTTATCACTTCTAGTCAGATTCTCTATTTCTCTTTCATTCTATTCGTTCTCAAAGCAAATGAAGATCTTTGATTCTGCGTGAACTATCGAAAGCTAAATGTCATTTTCAAAAGAAATAAATATTCTCTATCGCTAATAAATGAGATCATTAATAAAATAATGAATTGCAAGCATCTGACTAGATTGAACATCATATCAGCATTCAACAAACTTCAAATGCATCTCGATAGTGAGAATTACATCACTTTTATCACTGCTTTAGAAGCATATAAATACAAGATGCTATCATTCAAACTGATTAATGAATTGATCTTCTTTCAGCAATATATGAATGATGTTCTATGAAACTTTCTGAACGACTTTTGTCAAGTTTATTTAGATGACATTCTCATCTATAGCAAAACAAGAAAGAAACATAAAGATCACGTCAAACTAGTATTGAATCGACTACGCGAAGCTGAACTGCAGATAGATATTCGAAAGTGCGAATTCAATGTAGAAGAGACTGTCTTTCTAGAAGTCATCGTATCAGAACTAGATTTTCGTATGAATCTCAGCAAAGTGACAATCATAGTCAGCTGAATCACTTCGATCAATCTAAAAGAAATTCAAAGCTTCGTGAAATTTGTTAACTTCTATCGTCGTTTCATTAAGAACTTCTCGAAGCTAATCAAATCATTCATTCAGCTGACTAGAAAGAACACATTTTTTGTTTGAAATGAAATCTGTATTCAAGTCTTTGACAATCTAAAGAAACAAGTCAGCTCAATCTCAGTACTTCGTCACTTCAATCTCAAACAACAAGCTATTCTGAAGATTGATGCTTCAAACTATGTAAAAGATGAAATACTATCTCAGTACGATGATGAGAAAGTTCTTCATTCGATGATCTTCTACAGTAAAAGCATGATCTTTGCTGAAATCAATTATCACATTTATGACAAGAAATTACTAGTTATTATTTGATGCTTCGAACACTGATGACTCGAGCTGAAATGCACTGAACTACTCATTCAGATGTTCATCAATCATCAGACTTTGAAGATCTTCATGAAAAACAAACAGTTGAGTCGATGACAAGTCAACTATCTGAATGTCACGATTTTAGCATGTGTTACTCAAAAGATGTTGGGAAAAGAGATGTTAGATCACTTAGATAATGTTGAACAATATTATAGATGATGATAGACGTGAGATTATCAGTGATGTTATGAGAACTTCTCGATACGAATGATACTCAGCGTTCATGAGGTATAAGAACATCTGAATGATCTCTTTCTTTTCTTTCTTCTTCGTGCAATGTCTTGTATTTAAAATCTAGTTATTAGAATTTCATTCTGATTTCATTCAGTTCTCAGTTCGTGACATTACGTTGCATCACACTACATCATGAGTCAATTCGAGAATATCAGCAACACTCTGTCGTCGACATCTCTAGCCTTGATCAATGAACTCATTACTGTCGCTCAGTTTCGAATTCACGTCAACAATGCTTTCGAAGCGTGATACACTTTTCTGATCGAACTTCAAACTTGATTCAACGACATCATCACTCAGTATATCAACTGAGTCTCAGTCTGTCAACAAGAACATGAGCAAACTCAGATCAAACTTAAACAGTCTCAGATCAATAATGAAATCTTGTCAGAAATGATTCAAGAACTCAAGAGCATGAGCAGAATCGATATCAAATCAGAAAAATATTTGAATTCAGAACTTTATATCAAAGAGCGAGAAGACAAGCTAAATCAGTTCATCTTCGAACTGATCAGCAAACTGAAGTTGAACGCGAATTGTTATTCAACTTTCGAGTTTCGTTTTCTGTATGAGTACAGTCGCTTATCGAAGAACGCTGTCGCTCAAGCATTGTCACATATGACTGCTCAGCATGACAAGCTAGTCACGATTGAACAATTAGTTGTCTTGTTAAGACAAGTCTTCGATGATTCAGACAAGCAAGAAATCGCTCAGCGATTCATTTCAGCTCTAAGAATGCGAAATCGCATCTTCATCAAATATCTGTTCGATTTTCAGCAGCACATTGATGCAATCGAATATGACGTCGTAACTCGAAAATTCAATCTGAAGAATGAACTATTCAGCGAGCTCAAAGCTCTATTGATTCAGATGAATGTCAGCAGTCTGAACTATAAGCAGTTGATTATCAAATGTCAGCAATTGAATAGTCGATATCGCGTCACAGTACAGAATCTTCTCAAGTCAAAAGCAGTGATTCACTCTGTCTCTGTGATCTTTACAGTTCTCGCGTACTTCGTCAAATATGCGACATTCTCGACAGACTCGAAAGCTACGATCTCGAGCTTGAGAAATCTCATGAACTTATCAATCATCAACATGAAGAAACGAGACTCACTGACTCTCGAGAAGCATCAGCATCGCATGATCAATCATCTGTGTCTATACTGCGATAAGTCTGAGCATCAGACTGCGATCTGCAATTCAAAGCTCAAGATTCAGCTACGAGTCATCTCATTATTCATTCTTGCAATCTCTATTGACAATCTCGCTTTCGATACTTCTTTCGCCTTGAGAAAAGTCTAGTCTCTGCATACAGTCGCTCGCAGAGACAATCGAACAGTCTGAAAATCTCTGCACTCTCAGTTAACTCGATTCATCGATTAGAAAAGAAGATGAACAATGATCATCTCATGCTCTCAGATAATTTAGAAAGCAATAAAATCAATGTCAATCTTTCTGTTTTGATTGATATCGACGTCATCGATTATGCATTTATTGATGACTCTTTCGCGCAAAGATACTTTCTGCTCTGTTTTTCTTTGTCTGAAATCTGTACTCTTCAGAAGTTTGATGATCAATCAGTTGTATTCGATTCAATCACTCATTATGCTCTTGTCAAACTTCGAGTCTCAAGCGAGAAGCTCAAAGAAACTCTCTTCTATGTCACTTAACTTTCATAATTCTCAGTTGTTCTAGATTTGCTCTGATTAAAAAGTCATAAAGCAATTATAGATCTGCGTCATAATCAGCTCATCTTTGAATCTCAAGTCAACTCAGAACTCGTACTCGAAACTCTCTTGAGCATCTCAATTTCAACTGTGTCAGTATCAGCTTTCTTGACGTCTTCGTCTTCAAAACATCTGAAGATCTACGCTATAGATAGTGCTTCGTTTCTGTGACTCGCTAGGAAAAAGAATCATGATCTGTTTGTCATATTCATGAGAAATATCAACAAAGCTCTGAAAATCACGTCTTTCATTGACTCTGTCACGCTATTGCTTCTTGAATATCACGACTTTCTAAATGTTTTCTCTTGCGAATTGATGAACACTCTATCTGAACGACGTTTCTATGATCATAAAATTCAGCTGCAGAAGAGCAAAACTTCTATCTTCGAGTCTTTATATGACATGTCTCAAGATGAGCTTCGAATACTAAAGAAATATCTGAAGA
>JAABUZ0100007190.1_pt1 | contig 13533 bp, 12 predicted proteins | sample 5562091 | NCBI WGS metagenome assembly JAABUZ01 (sample SAMN12813069, study PRJNA571459) | rock metagenome | isolation source: Antarctica rocks | place: Antarctica: Victoria Land, Linnaeus Terrace sud | collected 2015-12-21 | reverse complement strand
TGCCGGCCGAACAGGCTGAGGAACTCGACTGGTTCGTGGCCGGCGTTGCCGTACCAGTGCGGCACCTGAGTGTCGAACTCGGCTGCTTCGCCCGGGGTCAGGGTCAGGTCCTGTTGCCCCAGCACGAGGCGCAGCCGGCCGGTCATGACGTAGAGCCACTCATAACCCTGGTGCACCTGCAGGTCGGGTTCCTGGTGTCCTGAGCTGGTCGGCACGATGTGCTTGTAGGCCTGCAGGCCACCCGCACGGCGCGTCAGCGGCAGCAGCGTGACGCCGTCCTGGAAGATCGGCACCGGGTGGATCCGCGGGTCGCCGGTGGCAGGCGCGCCGACGAGCTCGTCGAGTTGCACCCGGTGTGCCTGCGCCAGGGGCAGTAGCAGTTCCAGGTTGGGGCGGCGTTGCCCGGACTCCAGCCGCGACAGCGTGCTGACGGAGATCCCCGTGGCCTGGGACAGCTCGCCCAGGGTCAGCTCCCGCTGCTGACGCAGGGCGCGCAGCCGAGGGCCGACAGTGGCGAGGAGCGCCTGCAGATCGTCGACCATCCGCCCATCTTGCCACGTCAGCAACAATCCTTGCTTCTGCACCAGTGCCGGCGCACGGTGGTCGTGGAGGTGGTCACCGTGACCGATCAGCAGACCGACAGGTTCGACCGCACGTACGGCAGGTACGACGTGGTGGTGGTGGGCGGCGGCCCGGCCGGGCTCAGCGCTGCGCTTGCCCTGGGCCGCGCCCGGCGATCGGTGCTTGTCGTGGACGCCGGGGCCCCTCGCAACGCACCGGCCGGGCACGTCCACAACTACCTCGGCCGGGAGGGCGTCGCGCCCGTCGACCTGCTGGCCGCCGGTCGGGCGGAGGTGGCCCTCTACGGCGGCTCGGTGGTGACCGGCACCGTCACCAGCGCCGAGCGGGTCGGCAGCGCTGGCGCGGACGATGGCTTCCGGGTCACGCTCGAGGGTGGACAGGCGGTGCTGGCCCGGCGGCTGCTGGTGGCCACTGGACTGGTCGACGAACTCCCTGCAGTCCCCGGGGTGGCCGAGCGGTGGGGCCGAGACGTCCTGCACTGCCCGTACTGCCACGGGTGGGAGGTCCGGGACCAGGCCCTGGGGATCCTGGGCACCGGTCCGATGGCGGTGCACCAGGCGCTGCTGTTCCGGCAGTGGAGCCCGGACGTCACGCTGTTCCTGCACACCGCACCAGATCCCACGAAGGAGCAGTGGGAGCAGCTCGCGGCCCGCGGCATCGAGGTGGTGGACAGCGAGGTCGCAGCCTTGGAGGTGACCGACGATCGGCTCAGCGGCGTCCGGCTGCGCTCCGGTCAGGTCTTCCCGCGCCAGGCCGTCGTCATCGCCCCCACGTTCACGGCGCGCAGTGAGCTGCTGACCACCCTGGGTGTCAGCGCGGCCGAGGAGCGGGTCGGCGACTACGTCCTGGGCAGCGCCGTGCCGGCAGACGCGACCGGGGCCACCGGTGTCCCGGGAGTCTGGGTCGCCGGCAACGTCACGGACCTGCGCGGGCAGGTGATCGGTTCCGCTGCTGCGGGCCTGAACACCGGCGCGGCGGTCAACGCCGACCTAGTCGCCGAGGAGACCCGTCGGGCCGTAGCGGCCCGGCGCGAGCGCAACGATCCGAGAGCAACGGTCGCGAAGGCATTCTCGGCGCAGGCCGAGCGCGACAACTCCGAGCGGGTACTCGGGCAGCGCCGCCACGGACTGGCGACGCTGCTGGATCGCGGTGCCGCGCCCAGCCCGAGCCCGGCACCGCGATCACGGGCGGAGTCACGGCCGCAGCAGACCGACCCGGCGCCTGGGGACGACGCTGCGATCCGGGCCGGGCTGTACAGCGCGGAGTTCTGGGATGGTCGGTACCGCTCCAGCGGCATGGTCTGGAGCGGCCAGCCGAACGCGCAGCTCGTCGCGGAGGCCGGCGACCTGGCGCCGGGCAGGGCCCTGGACGTCGGCAGCGGCGAGGGAGCGGACGCCCTTTGGCTGGCCGAGCGCGGCTGGCAGGTCACCGGCGTGGACGTCTCGCGCGTGGCCCTGGACCGTAGCGCGGCACGGGCGGCCCGGCTCGGGCCCGACGTCGCCGGCAGGCTGAACTGGCGGCACGAGGACCTGCTGACCTGGTCGCCGCCCTCCCACGCCTACGACCTGGTCACCGTCCAGTTCATGCACCTCCCGACCGGGGCGATGCAGGCACTGGTCCGGCGGCTCGCCCACTGCGTGGCGCCCGGCGGGACACTGCTCGTCGTCGGACACGCACCTACCGACCAGCACACCGCCGGCATGACCGCGCAGTTCCCCCAGATCTTCTACACGGCCGAGCAGATCGTGGCGGCCCTCGACCCCCAGCAGTGGAAGATCCTCGTTGCTGAGTCCCGGCCGCGACCGACCGGGCACCACAGCGGACCCGACTCTGTCCGGCACGACACCGTCGTGCGGGCGGAGGTTTTCGGCTAGCCGCACCGCCCCAAAGACCAGGCCCTCAGTGCGCGCACAGCGCCCCGGGCGAGAGCGCAGTTATTCCACGACCGTGTCGGTACTGCGGCGCAGGTAGGCGCCCTTGACTGGCTGGCTTCCCCTTCAGAGACCAGCCCTGAACGACTCCGTACTCATCCACAGCAAAGGAACACCATGACTGGTTCAGGTTCCCTCTCCGGCCGCAACGCCGCCTGCGCGACGACGGGGGCTTGGCGCGACATGCCCATCCCGTTCCTGCCCCGGCAGCACGCCTACGTCATCACGTGCATCGACCCGCGGGTCGACCCGGCGCTGTTCTTCGGGCTCGAGCTCGGAGACGCTGTGGTTTCCCGCAACGTCGGCGGACGCGTGAACAGCTCGATTATCGAGCAGGTGGCGTACCTCAGCTACCTAGTCGAGACCAAGGCCCCGGACGGTCCGTGGTTTGAGGTGCTCGTGGTGCACCACACCGACTGCGGCAGCGGTTTCCTGGCCGACGAGGACTTCCGGCGCGGATACGCCCAGCGCACCGGCCTCAACGAGGCCGACCTCGCCACCGTCCCCGTGCTCGAGCCCAAGAAGACGGTGCACGTCGACGTGGACAAGCTCCTGTCGGCACCGCAGCTCTCGCCTTGGATCACCGTGTCGGGACACGTCTACGACCTGGGCACAGGCCTGGTCAGCACCGTCGTGGCACCGACGGTGCTGCAGCAGCGCTAGGGGGCGGACGCACCGGGGCGCCGCGGTCCGAGCAACTGAACACAGCAGTCACCGCGGGATCTCCACCGGTCTATGCCCGCGGCGCGTCAGGGCAGCGGACGGCTGCCGCTGCCCGGGAGTGGGCGCGTTCGCGCAGGTGACCGGGCCCAGCGCAGCCGCGGCCAGCGGAGAGAGCGCAAATGTCCTGTGTGCCGTTCGGGCCGCGACGGATCCGGCGCAGGGTGGACGGTCCCGAAAAAGTCGTCAGCGTTGTCAACGCTGCTCGCCGGCGACGGCAAGACCGTCTACTGCCCTGGCGGCGCGGTGGCTCTTGAGGCGAGCTGGGCGCGGTTCCGCTCCACCGGTGCAGGTAGGCGCCGTCGCGCGGCTGCGGTTCACGAGCTAGGGGCCTGCACCCTTCCCAAGGCGGCAGGACACCCACCCCGCGTCTGGCCGGTCGGCGGCGACGCGGAGCATCTCGGCGTGAGTCGGGGGGTGCGGGCCCGTGATGACTGGGCAGGCAGCTCAAGGTCCTTGGTGCGGGTGGGCGCGGGAGATGAGGGTCATCAGCAGGTCGAGCAGGTCCTCGGCGGAGGCGCGCCACTTGTCGTACGGGAGGTGGCCGCTGAGTTCCAGTGTGGTCGCGCCGTGCGCGCTGGTCAGCAGCAGGCCGCCGAGCTGCCTCGCAATGTCGGGTTCTGTGAGCCGGGCGACGATGTCGATGAACAGGTCCTGTGCCCGGCTGGCGGCACGCACGGCGGCGGTGGGGTCTGTGGCGGGAGTGGTGAACATCAGCTGGTAGAGATGAGGCCGGGCTCGTCCCACAGAGGTCAACGTGCTTAGCGCGCCCCTCAGCGCCTGGTCCGGCGAGAGGTCGGGTTGCTGGACCAGCCGTTGCAGGGAGTCACCGATCTCGGTCCACGCCTGGGTGGCCAGCACCGTCAGGAGGCTGTCCTTGTCCGGGAAGTGCCGGTAGGGCGCGGAACGGGAGACGCCTGCGCGCGCACCGACTTCCCGCAGGGTCACGGTGTCAGGTCCGCCGAGGTCGAGCAGCTCACCAGCGGAACGGAGCAGGGCCAGGCGCGTGGCGGCGGCGGTCTCCAGGCGTGTCGGCACGCACCGATACTACGTTGACAACGTCATCTGAGGGATTATCGTAGCGAGATGACAACGTCAACCGGAAACGTTAAGGACCGCGGCGAACTCGTCGTGGTCACCGGCGCCTCAGCAGGGATGGGGGCGGCTACCGCGCGCGAACTCGCCGGCCGCGGCTACCACGTCCTCGCCGGGGTGCGGCGCCAGATCGACGGCGAAGCCCTACGGGCTCCACGGGTGGAGCCGGTGATCCTGGACATCACGACCGACGCCGACGTCGAGGCGATCGCCAACCGGGTCGCTCGCGACCCCTACCGCCGACCGCTCCGGGCCTTGGTCAACAACGCCGGCATCGCCATCAACGCACCCGTCGAGACACTGCCCATGTCGGAGTGGCACGCGCAGTTCGACGTCAACTTCTTCGGGCACATTGCGATGACCCAGGCCCTGCTGCCCGCGCTGCTGGACAGTTCGGGGACGGTGGTGAACATCAGCTCGGTCGGGGGACGCGTGGCGCTGGCGACCTACGGCGCGTACGCCGGGTCGAAGTTCGCGTTGGAGGCCGTCAGCGACGCGCTCAGGCGCGAGCTCGTCGGCAGCGGCGTCCACGTCGTCGTCGTCGAGCCGGGAGCCGTCGTCACCGACATGGCCGACCGTGGGATCGCCAAGGCCGATGCCCTCGCCGCCGCAATGACCCCCGGCCAGCGCGACCGCTACGCCGCCCTCGTCGGCGCCGTCACCGCCCAGGCCCGGACCTTCACCCGCGACGGCGTACCCGCCGAGCGCGCCGCCCAGATCATCGCCGACGCCGCGACGGCCAAGAACCCCCGGACCCGATACACGATCGGGCGGGACGCCGCCGTCCTCGTACGTCTAGCCCGCGTGCTCCCCGACCGCACGCTCGACAAGGTGGCACGCCGCGCCCTCAAACCGCACTACCCGGCCCCCGCGGCCCGATAGCCGCCACGGAACAGGCGCTGTCGGCACGGCGGGTTCTAAACCCCGGTGCGTTATGTAGGAGGAGGAGTCGCCGCCGTAGCCCCGGGCCGCTGGGTTCCAGGTCAGGCGGCCCTAGTGCTGGGGACGCGGACTCCTCGTGTCAGCTCGCGCTGCTCTGCTGGCAAGCCTCTAGCCGCCGGCGCTGCGGCCCGAGCCGCCTCCTTGCGCAGCAGCTGCCCGTACCCCTCTCTGTCAGGCTCTCGTGAGACACCTTCAGTAGACCTTCATCCCTGTAGGGCGAGAGTGGATTACCCAACCTGATGACCATGACGACAGCTGTTCTCACCCGCCCACATGATGGGCGTGTGACCTCACCAGATCCGGCGCCTCGGCCGACTCGCCGGCGCTTCACCGGCGAGTACAAGGCCGCCATCGTGGCCGAGTACGACGGTTGCACCAACGCCGGCGAGAAGGGCGCGCTGCCGAAGGGCCGTCTGAGCGGCGGACTGTGCCTGCGCCTCGAGCACACGGTCCCGCGCCTGCTGGCAGGCCCGAACGCGGGCCGCCTCCTGCTGATCCGTTGCGCCCCCTACACATCGACCCGCTCACGGCCCTGTCCTGAACACCGAACTCACCCCCCTGCGGCCAACGCGCAGACGGCCACCCGACCGCACAGCCTGGTCCGTGGGGGACTGGCTGGTTCTGGTCGTGGCCCTTGTAGCGTCCGGGCACGCCGGTCGGATACACCTATTCCTCTGGCCCGTCGTCGGTACGGTTGTCGGGACCGCGCTTGGCCGCATTATTCAAAACGCACGCCAGCGGCGACAGGTGTCCAAGCTTACGACGGCCGGTGCTGGGCCTAGCTCCGAAGCGCTAAAGGACCGACACAGGGTCACGATGCTCTCGACCTGTGACCGAGTCGGTGACCGACGCAGACGCGGCCCGAGATTAGAAAAACTTAGCCGCTAGTACGGCCCCGAACCCGGCAATTGTGACATAAGTACTACTATCAGCGGCCAGGTACACGCCGGGGGAGGGCGGACCTACACGTGCAGCGGGAGCTGGGCTGCGCGCCGGCTAGGTGAGGAGGCGGGGCTGCCGGGCAGAGGCTGGGCGGCGTTATCCACTGTCCGGTCGGCGTTACGGTCTGACGTGGCCTACAGCAAAGCGGATTTTCGCGTTCTGCTGCGCGCTCTGCAGCACTACGCCGACGACGGGCTCGATCAGTGGGTGAGCTGGCGCATGGAGTCGAAGTTCGGCGATGTGTTCGTCAGCGTCGCCAGGGAGCCGGCACCCGGCGCGCCGACGACGGCCTACGACTTCGTGAGCCCTGACATGGGTCTGCGAGAAGACAGCGAGTAGCGACCGCTCTACCGGCGGACATGTGGCGTTCTTCGCGTTGGAAGAGCCGTCACTAGCCCTCCTAGGTTTCTCTCGCGTGGCCTTCTTCGTTCCTGGTGCGGACAAGACCTCCGCCGGCTGGTTGTTAGCGGCAACGACGGATTGAGACCACCACGTGGTCGGGATAAGCAAGGTAGTCGCGGTGATGGACCTCCACTACGCTCCGAGGTGAGTGGCCCCACTACGCCGCGAACGGATGGGTCCCGCCCGCAACCGCCGCGACTGGCCTGGCGTCGTTGGTCGGCTCAGAAAGCCCTCCTCCTCGGAGCGCCCCTCGTACACTCCCCGCATGAGGATTCGGGCGCTGGCTTTCGCTGGGCTCGGCCTCCTTGCGCTCGTCGCTCTCGGCGTTTTCCTGGCGAGTGCCAGGTACACATCTGCCAGTCGGGTCGAGATCCCCGCGGCTCAGGCCGATGCGCTATGGGCGCACGTGCCTGCCGGGTCAGATGAGCAGTCCCGCTACGTAGTTCGTGCCGATGCAGGATGGGTTCCCTGGGCGAACCCGGTCACCAACGTCGGACGCTACTACCGAACCACACGCGGCAGCGTTGGAGTTCCATCTAGCTGGGCTGCCGCGGCTACGTCGGCCGGATGGAAGCAGGTGCGTGCAAGGTGTGGGGTCGGCAAGTACGTATTCACCAAACACCTCGGTGGGGAAACAGCTCGGCTCATAGTCGAACTTGAGGAGACGAAGACCTACCTCCGTGCGGCAATCTCGTTCGGGCAACGGCTGGGCAGCGACCCCGTCTGCTTGAACTGACCATTCTGGCGCAGCCCGAGAACAGTACTGAACGAGTCGTCATCTTCGTCGGACCGGCGTTCGGAAGCGCCGATGCCGGCGAGTTCCCTCTCCTCGGGGGATGTTGCGACGGGTACCGTGCAGTTACTCTTGCGCGGCCCTTCAAGGCAGGCGCTTGCGGGGCACGGCCGAGACCTGCTGGCTCGTTCCCGACAACCCGAGTCTTCCGAAGGGTTGAGATCGGGTCGGCGCTCGTCGTGGCCGAAGGCCGAAGCCGGTCGGGTTCTTCGTCGTGGCGCGGGTGGGCGAAGGGTAGGTGCCCGTTCCGGACCCTTGAGAAGTAGGCGGCACTCACGCTCAGTTTCTAGTGCGACAGTGCTTTAAGGTCAGACCATCCCTGATCGCGCCCCTCACGAGCAGGTCGCGAAGTCGTGGCATCGAGCGCCATTCTCGCGCTCGGATTCAGCCGGACCGCTAGGCTCGGCGACATATCCGGTGCGGGACGCTGACGTTGAGATTGTCCCTCCGCTAACTCTCGAGGCCGACGACGCAGACGTCAGCTGAGTAGCGGCCCGACAATCGCACCCTTCACGGGTGGCGGGGCATCCTCGAGCTCGTTCCAGGGAAAGCCTGGCGTCAGGAGTGCGTCAAAGTTCCCGATTGGTTGTCCGTGAGCCCACCCGAAAAGGTCGAGCCCGGCGTGCGTGGGGACAGCTTGCAGCCCCGGAGACGGCGCATTCGCGAGTTGCAGGATGTGAGGCGCGCCCGTGCCCCACTCGGGTCCAATCAGCTGTTCCTTGGCAAGCACGTACATGCTCGACGAGACAGACTGGTGGACCTGCTCCACTGGGAGTCCGAGGCTCCCGCTCAGTCCGCTGAAAGGAAGGAAGATGCTGCGTGAACGCTGCCCCTCGATCATGTTAAGGCTCGCGCCGGGCTCTCCTCCACGATCCTTGAGTGCACGATAGACCAAGTAGTGCAGCTTGACGTGTTTGGCTGCGAGTCGAGTAACGACGCTGCTCCAGTAGACGCCGGTGTCGTCGCTACCGTCGTCATTGCGGCTACTCACCAAGAGCCCAGCCAGGTAGTCCTGCATCAGCGGATCATCGCACCACGAACCATCGTTGATGACCTTGTCCGCGAGACGGAGAGACACCGAACCCGACCCATCAGCGGCATCACCGAGTAACGCCGCAGCCTTCTCTGTGACCCGTCCAAAGTTGCGCATCCGTGACTGCGTTGCTCGTCCAAAGGCTTGACCGAGTTCTGCCGCGGCTGGCCCGAAGATCCGCTTCACGGCAGCCGCCGCGAAGACAAGCTCGCCGGTCGCAACTGGGTCAGGCATGCGCCTCATCCTGCCAGGGCGCCCGGGCTGCGTCCGCTTGAGCGCCGCTAGTTGGCAGACGCCGCCGAGCAAGGAGGCGGAGCCCGGCGCCGCCGTGCACATCAGATGCTAACCCCGGTGTTTCAGTAGGCGTCTGGACAACAGACGGATGATCTTGGGGTCGGGAGCTGGGAGCCGAGGCAGCGGTTTGCGCCGGCGCTGGGTCCGGTGTCTCCGTGGTCCGTCGGGGGGTGGTGCGTGGTGGCGGTGGTGCTGGCTGTCAGGCCGGGAGCGGGATGGTGCGTAGGCGGGTGAATGCTTTGGCGAGGGCCAGGGCCCAGGGCCAGTGCTCGGCAAGGCGGAGGAATACTTTGCGTTGTCCTTGGGTGATCCGGGCCGCGGTGTGCAGCAGCCGGTAGCGCAGCGTCTTGGGTTCGGCGCGGTGCAGCTCAGGCTCGGTCGTGAGGAGCATGGACTGGGACAGGGCGAGCAGGTCGGCGGCGATCAGGGCGAGCTCGACCCAGACCTCGTTGATGTTCTGGTGCCGGGACGGCAGGTGCCCGAGGCCGGTGTCCTTGCCGGTGCGGATCCGGTCCTCGACCCGGGCGTGCGCCCGATGGCGGGCCTCGAGGAAGGCGAGCTGCCCGCTGCGGGTGTTGGTGGTGAAGGCCTGGTAGCGGTAGCCGTCGCGGATCTCGAACGCGTCCAGGGTCGCGCCGGGGTGGGGCAGCTCGCGGCGCGCGATGACGCGCATGTCCGGGCAGGTCTTGGTCCACTTGCTCAGGTCGAGCATGCCGGTGATCTCGATGACGTCGGCGTGCTCACGCAGGTCCCCGCCGGCGTTGCAGGCTTCCTGCCACGCCCACTCCGGGATCTGAGCGATGGCGTCCCGGACGGCGTCGGTGACGGGGTAGCCGACTGAGAACTCCAGGCCCTGCTTGGAAAGCGCTGCGATCAAGGCGTGGGAGTACCCGGCGCCGTCGGCGCGGATCAGGATTGGTTTGCTGCGCCACCGGTCCGGCAACTGGGCGAGCGCCTGATCGACGACGGTGAGGTGATCAGTGGCGGTGTTGCTGCCCGCGTTGCCTGGTCGCAGCAGCGCAGCGAGGGCCTCGCCTGTGTGTCCAGCCACGCCCCGAGCGGGTGATAGCCAAACCCGCCCTTGAAATTGCCCCGGGCACCTTCCTTGTCCGAGTGGGCCGTCACCAGGGTGGCGTCCAGGTCGATCACGACCTGCCCGATCAGCTTCCCGGCGGCGCGGGAGCCGGGCAGCTCAGCACCGGTGAGCTCCCCACGGGCCAGCCACGCCCGGTCGCGCGCTTCAGCGCGGGCCAGTCGGACCTTCGCTAGCATCCCGGGAGCGGTCGCGACCGCGTCCAGGACCCGCCAGATCGTCGGGGCGAGGCGATGCTGCCGGCCGGTCCGTGCAGGCCCTGCTGGTCGGCGAGGACCTGGACGTCGCTGATCGTGACCGCGCCGTCCGCGATCGCGACGGCGCCGTCGACCAGCACCCGACCGGGGTCGTGACCGGCCCGGCGTTCCCGCAGGCTGTCGGTGGCCTCGCTCAGCGCCGCGGTCAAGCCGACCCGATCAGCGAGTTCGGCCAGCAGCACTGTCCCGGCATGCGACACCACCCCGTCCCGTCACAGGTGATGACCGGGACGGTCCTGCTCGTTGTAGGTTGCACCTGCGAAGTGCCTCTCCTCGTTGGAATCTTTGTCCCTTAGCAAGACAAGAATCCCAGCAAAGACGGGCACTTTCGCGCTTCCAGGCCCAGTGTCGAACCCCAAGATCAGACCGCTACTGCAACAGCGGGGCTAAGGCTTCAAGCGCGGCAGGTGGGAATACCATCGCTGGCGCAAATGTGAGCAGCGTCAAACGACGCTCGGAAGCTTCTTCCTGTCCAATCTCTCCATGTGCGTTACCGCTCATCCAGCAACACTTCGGGTCCCTGGGTCGCTTCGTGAGGTGCTTCCAAACCCCAACGACGCCGTACGCGACGAACGGCATCGCGCTGGCGCCAGAGAATGCCACCTCAACGGTCATGGCAACCCCCTTCGCGGGCTGGGAATATCGGTTTCGGCACGAACGAGCCGCCGTTAGCCAAGATCATGACGAATGGTGCTGCCTCGCTCCGGAAGCCGCAGGGAGGACCAACGCAGGCCACGATGCCCTCAAGCTGTTCCGAATCGGCTAGCGACGCAGGCGCGGCCTACGCCAACGGAACCACCCGCAGGTGCGGCTAGTCGGGACAGTCATGTCATAATACAAGCTATCAGCGGGCGGCCGCGACGATCAGAGAGAAGGCTGGGGCAGCAACCAGCCCAAGGTGCGAAGAACCTCTTCCGGTTATACCGGTCGCAGTTAGCGGAGCGGGACAGTTGAGGTCAGGATTCCGACGTGCCGGAGGTCCTTCGCGCGGAGGAAGGCCGTCATTGTGTTTTCGTGCTCCGGTCGAAGCAATGGCCCAAGTCGAATAGATTTCACGGGCAGAGACGTGACGATTGGCAGCCCTGCTGCCGACGGACGTAAGACTGTCAGCGTTGCTCCCCCCGGCGCTTCGGCCAGCGTCGCGTAGCCAACGATCCCGTTCGCGGAGGAGCGATAGCGGATGTGCTCTTCACCCCACCCGAAGGTCGCCACGACGCGAACCTCGTTCTCTCCCGAGAATCCTGGACTCTTGATTAGGTGTGCAATCGTGGAAAGCGCTTCGTAGGCCCAGTCCTGCACAGAGTCATAGGCAGCGTCGATCGCATCTTCCGGCATGTTGGCAGTCGCTTCGATCTGCCGTACTTCGTTGTCCACAGCGACAAGCAACTCTTTTAGAGCCGTTTCGACGTCAGACTTACGATAGAGCACCTTCTGCCAGGGACTGACGGCGGCGATATTCTTCGCAAAACTCCCGAACTTCGGCTGTGCTGCGGCTGGTAGCGCATCCGGGACGCCGGACACGGCGGCGAGCGGAATGACTCCGTCGAGTTCGATGGCGTAGCCCCGTCCGCCATCCGCATACAAGCGCCACTGGTTTGCGTCGTCGCCGTCTGTCGAAGCACTAAGTACGAAGACCTCGTGCTCACTCTTCACCGGGTCATCGGCGAATCGCCTCAACATCTTGGCAGAATCGGAACCGGACAGTGCCGCGAGGACATTCTTGATCATTTCCCAGCCCTGCCGCACTTCGCCTAGGTCGTTGAGGCTTGACGCCGCTGAAGCTAGGATTGTTCGGGACTCAAGAGACCCAAGCAGTCCGGCGGAAGAGGTGTAGTGAAAGACAGAGCCCGTGAACGTCGTAATGGACGCAGGCATCAACGGGTTCCTGTGACTACTCATGGCGCGAGCGTAGATCGACCGGGAACCCTTGCACTCCATTAAGGCGTGCACGTGCTGTAGCCCCCTGAGCGAAGGGGCGCCGTCAGCCAAGGTCCCGATTGACGGTGCTGGGCTCGCTCCGGAAGCCGATGGAGGACTAAGACAGAGACACGATGCCCTCGACCTGTTCCGCCTCGGCTAATGACGCAGGCGCGGCCCGAGGTCGCAAGGGATGAGCCGCAGGTACGGTGACCGGGCCGAATTATGACATAAGTACTACTATCGGCGGACTGTCTACGGGCGGGGGAGACTTTGCCCGAGCACCCGCTGGGCGCTCAGCGCGAGGTTGTTCACCACGGTTGCATCAGCGGCCAGACCGGTGCTCGCCGCTCGAGTTCGATTAGTTGGCTGCGGTCGCAGCTGGTTAGTAGGCAACCGGGCACCAGAGTGCCGGCTACGCCCGGTCAACCACCGCAAGGAAGCACGGATCCGGGCGCACGTCCTGCTGTGCTGGCTCGCGCTGCTGCTCATCCGGATCGTCGAGAACCAGATCCCGACCCTGACCTGGCGGCGCATCCGGGAGGAACTCCAGACCCTGCACGTCGGACAGTTCACCGGCAACGCCGGCCAGGTCCACCAGCGCACCGAACTCACCCCCGACCAGCGCGACATCCTCCGCGCGCCCTGCAAGTCCCCGAACCACCCCGGTTCCTGCAGCTCACCACCGCTAACTGACCCAGCCGCGGACCCGTAGGCACTACACCCAAACGATCAAACCCGCAAAACCGCAGGTCACGGGCTTTCATGCCTACCGAGATCATTTAGCTGCGGAAGTCAGGGGGGCGGCTGGACCTACACGGGCAGCGGGCAGGTGGCTGCGCTGGAAGGTTGGCCGCCTGCGGGCGCGACAGTTTGCGGTGCGCCCGTGCCGGGGATCGCGGCCTTGCGCGTGTGGTGTTCACCTGTTGCTCACAGGAAAGCAACCCGGTGCCGCGATGCTAAGAGCGTGCCTGATGACTGCCTGCCCACAGCCGACGCCGGCGCCGCTCCCTGCCCGATCTGCTCGCGCTACAGCTGCCGCTGCGACCAGGCCGATGAGCCTTGGGCGCCCGTTGCACCCTGGTCGGAGGCGTTGTCTGCCAACGCCTGACCAGGGCGGTCGGCGGTCCGACGACCAGGCCCGACCAGGTTGTGCAACACCGGCCGGCCGGGCGATCGGCACGGTGATGTCCGGCGGAGTCGCGGGTTGCTGCAGGCCAGCGTTTTGGGCCGGTGCTGGAGGGTGCGCAACCTTCGGCGTGCGGGGTTGTGCAGACTGCGCGGGTGACTACGTCAGCCCCGGATGCGGAGGAAGATGAGGGTCAGCTGCTGGCACCGGAACAGTGGCTGTTGTTGGTCTATCGGGTGCCGTCGGAGCCGACGCGGCTGAGGGCGGCTGTGTGGCGGCGTCTGAAGTCGCTCGGCGCGGTGTACCTGCAGAACTCCGCGGCGGTGCTGCCGGCCGGTAGGGGCGCGGAGCGCGCCCTTCGTCGGCTGCGCCGGGAGATACTGGACATGGAGGGCACCGCGGT
>JAABUZ0100007189.1_pt1 | contig 13536 bp, 11 predicted proteins | sample 5562091 | NCBI WGS metagenome assembly JAABUZ01 (sample SAMN12813069, study PRJNA571459) | rock metagenome | isolation source: Antarctica rocks | place: Antarctica: Victoria Land, Linnaeus Terrace sud | collected 2015-12-21 | reverse complement strand
AGCGGGAGGGCAAGCTGTCCATCGAGACAAAACACAGCACCTGCAAATACTTGAACAACATCATTGAAGCCGATCATGGCGCACTTAAGCGAGTCATACGCCCGACTCGAGGCTTTCAGACGATGAGGACAGCGAATGCCACGATCAAGGGCTTTGAAGTCATGCGTATGATCCGCCGAGGGCATTGCCTCACATGTAAGCCGCGCGTCGAAGACGAGGTCCGTTTCGTAAACAAACTGTTCGATATCTTCCCTGTCGCGGTTTGATCGCACAGAGCAGCCAACTCAACTGCGGCCAAAGAGTTAATGCAACAGAGCCGATTCGCTTTGTGAACCAGCTCTTCCAAATTGCCTCTTGATGACTCGCCCGGACGCGGGCGAACTGCGCTCCAGCGAGTTAGTGCAACAGAGCCGTATTTTCGGTGTTGTCGTAAAGATCATCTCTCATCTCTCCACACTGAAAGAGAAACGCCCGCGATTCCATCCGATCTAGGTCTGGCAGTTGCCTAACAATGTCACGGCTCGCTTGCTTAACAACGCCGATCGCCTCGCTGGTTCTCCCTTCACCAAACCAGATCCTTCCTAGACCTATTGCCGCCCTCAATTCGAAAAGCTGCGCCGATTGAGAACGGGCGATCCCTATCGATTCGATGAATTCCCGCTCCATTCCCTCTTGCGAACTTTCTTTGCGAACCGATTTGAGTTCCGCACTCAATCTCCATAGTTCTGCTTCGTAATATCGTTCGCCCGTTCTGGCGACAACTTCCAAACCTTCCTCCACGGCTCGCAGGCCTTCCTCTATCCGCTTCGAGAACAGGCACACGTCAGCTTTGATACCGAACAGGTGACTGAGGGTTTGATCTGTTCCAATTCTGCGAACCGCATCAATACCTTCCGCGATTTGGAATAATCCATGTTCGCACCGCCCTAGATATACATCAGCCCATCCTTCAAAGCCCTTTGCCCAGGCAAGCATCAGCCGAAAGTTCTGATCCTGTGCGAGAGCCACCGCCGCGACGGCATTCTTCTTTGCCGCAATGGGATCGCGCCGCATCTGGTGAACTGCTGCTGCAAATACATAAGCCGTAGCACGCGAGAGCGGCTGTGCCAGATCTCGTGCCTGATCGATTGCGGCCTGAGAGATTTGTACAGCCTCGATTGTCCGGCCGACCATCGTGAGCACTCTGGCTCTGAAGTTTAGGCAGCACACTCCCGCATCGTGATCTCCATAAGTTGAGGCTGTCATGGCATGGAGCCTTGGCTCATAGAGCCGCAACCCTTCCGAGGTATGATCCATCGCGGCCTGAAGCTCTCCTCGAGAATGTGCTGTTGCCCACGCTGCGTGATGTGCCTGTAATTGCAGTCCGGTGTCGGAACCTTTTCGGGCCACTGCAAGTAGCTGTTCGGCTATTTCATTGGCATCCTTGAGGAAAGACTTCCCCCAATAGAAGAGCCATAACCCCATTGCGCCGGGAACAAATGGGTACTCTCGCCGAGCTCCTGACATAAGCTCCGTACCCTCGAAAATGCAACTTCCGCCTCGGTCGCCCCAAAGCCGTAGGTTGCCATCAACACACCGCCGAGACCGGCGTACAGTGATGCTTCGAGTTCTGTGCGCATGCGTCCGGCGGGTAGGCGCTTCGAGAGCGCAAGTGCGCAATCAAAATGCAAACGTGATTCGACGTATGCGCTTCGTTGACGCGCGATCGTCGCAGCCTTCTCCAGGTAAACAATGGCAAGCTCGATCTTCCTGCCTTTCTCGAAGTGCATCGCCAACTCTGCTGAGATCTCCGTCGCCTGCTCCCCGTATTGGGCTTCCTTGCTCTTTCCGACCAGTACATGCAGTTCCGTCACGCGCTGCGCAGAAATGCCCTGATAGGTCGAATCCCGGTAGAGCACGTGAAGAAATTCGAATCCAGGGACAGACTCCCCATGCGGTCCTTCAATGTCATCCGCACAGCGAACGAAGCGTTGTCTGCGACTCAGGGACCTCAGAATCGTATCGACTGTAGCGATCGGCATTGATGCAACGTCTGCGACGGTAGACAATCCAAACCTGACACCCGCCACCGCGGCCACTTCGAGGATCGACCTCTCCGTTTGTGTAAGGCGATCGATCTGCACTTCAATCAGTTTTCGTATCCCTTCTGGAAGTCCCAGATCCCGTGCATTGAACTGGTCTGCGACGGTCCAGCATTCGCCCGTCACTTTCGGAAGCCCTTGTTCCGCCAGATCGCGCAACACGTTGACAATAAACAGTGGATTGCCCTCCGTGTGGGCATGAATCAGCGAGGCGAGCTCGTTCATCTGGGCCGCGTCATGCTGGCGGGAGGGGTAGCAGATGGCAATGAAGCGCTCCACGGCCGCCGGATCAAGACCGCCCAGGGCGATCTGCCTGCAACGTTCCCGCATTCGGAGGTCGGCCGGCAGATTGGCCAGCGGATGGTCAGTTCCGGCTACTTCGGAAGATCGAAAGGTGCCAATCAGAAGCAAACGCACCACTTCTGGCCTCTGAGCGAAAGCTGCGATCCAGTCCAGCGTCGACCGGTCGCTCCAGTGCAGGTCTTCCAGCAGGAGGATCAGCGGATCCTCTGCCGTGATCGATTCCATCGTGTCCGTGAGCTCGCGGAACATCCGATCCCTCGTGGTTCCGGCGACGATCTGCTGAAGTGCTGCGAAACGCTCCGGCGACAGGAGCGAAGGCATCTGCGCCAGCCAGGTGGGACCGGTGCGTTCCATGATCGAGATAAATCGATCTCCTCCGGTCTGGCGGCAAAGACGGGTTATCGCTTCGAGTAGCGGCTCGTAAGGTTCGCCCGCGCCAAAGTGTTGGACACATTGGCCCCAGGTAAGCCTGGTCGAGCTTCGCGCAGCAGCGGCAAGAAACTCCGAAACCAGGGTGGTTTTGCCCGATCCCGGATCGCCCGTAACGAAGAGCAATTGTCTCTTTCCGAGAGTTGCCAGACGCCAGGCGTCTGACATTTGCATCATTGCCTCCTCACGTCCAACGAACGGAGAACCCGCTGTCAGTGAGGGTGCGACTGGAGCAGGCAACAAAGAATTCGGACGGTCGTCCTCCACCTGCGCGGCGAATCTATATCCGCGCCGGTGAACCGTCTGGATAAACCGCGGTCGCTGCACGCTGTCCTGTAACGCGCCGCGCAACTCCTGGATACAGCTCGTCAGGGCGGAGTCGCTTACCGTCGCGTCTGGCCAGACTTGTCGAAACAACTCTTCTTTGCTCACCACCTGCCCGGCCCGTCCCGCAAGCAGGCAAAGCAGAGACAAGGATTTTGGGGTTACTCGAACCTCACCCGCAGTGCCTCGTAACCCCTGCACCGGATCGAGCTGATACTGGCCGAAACGAAGCATTTCAGTACCTTGCCTTTCCCTATCCACGTGGAAAATGGGAGCGTTGGGGGCAGGTCCCTCGTATTGTCCTACAAAATTACCAGAAGTTTCCCATCTTTCTCCTGAGACTGCGTTGGAATGTCGGCCCTAGGATTCACTGCAATATCGCCACTCGCGCCCACCCTCAGGCTCCCAAGGGCGGTAAATCCTCGGAGGTTCAACATGCGACGTATCTCAATCGCCCTCGGCCTGTCTGCCGTTATGCTTCTCAATTCTCAGATTTCGTGGGCTGACGCTGTAACCGACTGGAACAAGATCATGGTCAGCATCGTTGGCACGGCGCCAAACGCCTTCTTCCAGGGTCGCTATGCGGCCATCACAGAGCTGGCCGTCTTTGAGGCCGTAAATGCTTGCAGCTCCAAATATCGGCCCTACCTCGGAACGATCAACCCTACGCCGGGTGCATCTCCTGATGCGGCAGCTGTCGCCGCGGCGCACGACGTACTCTTGCACTACTTTCCGTCGGCAGCCGCGACGCTGGATGCCGACGAGGCAAAATCCTTGTCGCTGATTGCCTACGGAAGCGCAAAAGCCAACGGCGTTGCAGTGGGCCAGGCTGCCGCTGCCGCGATGATCGCCGCCCGCGCCAACGACGGCTCCTCGCTCACAGAGACCTTTCTACCCGGTTCGTCCGACCCCGGAGTCTGGCAGCCGACCCCGCCCGCTTTCGCCGCCGGGATCCTCCTGAACTGGCGCAATGTAACTCCGTTTGCCGTCAGATCCAGCAAGCAATTCCGGGTGCATGACCCGCCCGCCCTCACCAGCAGTAAATACGCCCTGTCTTACCGGGAGGTAGCCGAGTTCGGCGACATCAATAGCGCAGCGCGCCTCCAGGACCGCACCGACGTCGCGCACTTTTATGCGGTCACCAATGCTCCGGAGGTCTGGAACAGCGTGGTTCAGCAGATCACCCAGGAGCTTGGCAGTTCGATCACGGACGAGGCTCGTGCCTATGCGCTTATCAACATGGCCATCAGCGACGGGCTGGTTACCGTGATGGAGTCCAAGTACTACTACGTTCGTTGGCGCCCGGTCACGGCCATTCGTGCCGGAGACACCGACGGCAACCCGAATACCGATCCGAATCCCGGATTTACTCCTCTCATCACGACCCCACCGTTCCCCAGTTACCCATCTGCGCACGCATCGGCAAGTTACGGTGCGCGCGTGGTGGTCGAGAGGGTCTTCGGCTGTAGATCTTTTCCAATCACGTTGTCCAGCCCAGCAATACCCGCGGTTGTGTTGCACTACGCAGAGCTCTCCGAAATTACAGACGATATCGACGATGCACGTGTGTTTGGCGGAATCCACTTCCGGTATGACCAGGAAGCAGGCGGCCGGCAAGGTAAGCGCATTGGCTCATTCGTCTTTTCTCATAAGCTCCAGCCGGTCTCTGACTCCGGCACGATTGACGATCAGGATGAAGGCTGCTCCAACTAACTGCAAATTACACGAAACTGGATGCTGGCTTGATCCCGGCGGGGCGTATTCACAGACCGCTCGAAGCACTTTCGACTGGCTCTGAATGCGCGCCTGAAAATCAAAAGGACGTCAACAAGATGCCGAAAGCCAAAGAGTCTAACGTTACAAAAGGGAAGCGCAGGACCGGTCAGACGGTGGGCTACCTTCGCGTAAGCTCACTCGATCAGAAAAAGCTTCGCCAGCTCGAAGGAATTGCTCTCGATAAGCGATTCGTGGATAAGGCCCGGGTAAGGACACGCATCGACCTCAGCTCCAGCTGCTCATCGCATACGTGCGGGAAGGGGACACGGTCGTCTGCCCCGCGATGGACCGGCTCGCCCGCAACCTCGATGATCGTCGGAGAATTGTGCTCAATTTCACTGAGCGCGGAGTCCACGTCCGCTTTGAGAAAGAGAACCTGACCTTTACGGGTGAGGATTCGCCGATGTCTCATCTGCTACTGAGTGTGATGGGGGCCTTTGCGCAATTCGAGCGCGATCTGATTCGTGAGCGCCAGCGCGAAGGGATCGCGTTGGCGAAGTTGCGTGAAGGCGCGTATGTTGGCCGAAAACATTCTCTGAACGCCGAGCAAGTGAAGGAGCTTAGGTGCCGGGTAGCGGCAGGAGAATCCAGAACGGCGGTAGCAGCCGCCTTTGAAATCAGCCGTCCAACCCTCTACCGATATTTGGCTGGGGCAGGGAATCGCCCTCTCGGTGAGAAACAATGATGAAATTTTTACAACGCTCGATGCATTGCCCCTGCGGGAATCCGAAGGTCCTCGCTCTCGGTCTTTGCTCCACTTGCTACACGCTGAAATGGCAGGATGATGAGTATTACGGCGGCCTCCGCGAGGCGGTTCTGGAGCGGGATGGCTACCCCTGCCGGGTTTGTGACGCCTCAGGACGTGACAAGCGGTCGATCATTGTTCATCATTGGGCGCCGGGAAAGTCGGTGCTGCGATTGATGATCTCGCTCTGCCCTTCTTGCCATGCGAAGGTGCACCGAACCATAGCGGTTCTTTCTGAGATGCCTCTTCTTCTTTTGGAACTGTGGCGCGAGCAACACCCGGAAGGTCATGAGCAAACAATGCTCAACTTCTCGCCGCCTGCACCTATTCCTCAGAGCGTACGCCTGTTCGTAGACGACAGTGAGGATAGCTGAACGATGAACCGCGTCCTGGTCAACATAGCCAGCAGCGATTGGGCAGTGCATTTCATCGGGCCAGATGGATAGGCCCGAATCGGACCATGGCTGCTCCACAATTTGCATGAGGAGGTGCTGAAGCTCTTGAGCTGGGGGAAGGTGTCGAAGGAGGTGCTTGAACAGCACACAGCAGACCTCCGGCGCTGGGGCTTCTCTACCGTCGAATGGGATCTATCAGACAGGCAACTCGCGCACCTCATAGAGCGTGGTCGGGGCTGGCCTTGGAATGGCTATGAGTTGCGCAAGATGAAAGAGGCAGGGCAGTACCCACGCACGGCGGTACTGGCTCGGCGTCGGAATTGTCGGTGTGTTCGATCTCACGGAAGTGGCCGCGCTGCACTGCTCCGGGGCGTTTTTCCATTGGGCTGCGGTAGCCGAGCGAGGAGTGTGGTTTGACGGTGTTGTAGTGGACGCGCCAGCGTTCGGCCAGCACGCGCAGCTCTTTCACCGAGGAGAAGATCTCGCCGTTCGGGAACTCGCCCCTGAGTTTGGAGTCGAAGCTTTCACAGTAGCCGTTCTCCCACGGAGGACCAGGTTCGATGTACAGCGTCTTTGCCCCTGTCTTTGCCAGCCATTTCCGTAAGTCTTTGGCGCCGAACTCTGGCCCGTTATCCGAATCGGCCTATCGCACGTGCGGCCAATATCGCTTCCGCCCAGCCATGGGCGCCTCGGACGGCTGTCCCGCGCTTCCCGAAGCTGCCGTTCCATGTAGCTTGCAAACGAAGCGGCCCACTGCAAGCTTTTGCATTGAGCCGACACGCACATACCGATGTTGTTTACGCCTGCAGCAGACCAGCCTTTTCCATACAGGTCATGAGACCTTGCATGCTGCGACGGGTGGACTCTTCCGGTGTTCCGCCGCCATGCCAGTGTGTTTCAAGGCTTACCGCATGCGAGTAACCATCACGCTTCAGCGCTTTGAACTGCGCAGACCAATCGATCTTACCGATATCAACGGGTTGCCATTCCCAGCCGCTCTTCGTTCCCGGCGCTATCCTTACGTTCTTTGCATGGATGTGTCCGATGCGGCTCTTCGGCAGGCGTTCGTAGTCGTCCGGAAAGGGAACGTCCGTTGCAAACGTGCCGGAGTTACCCGGATCCCAGTTGAGCATCAGAGCCCCATTGGGTACTCCGTTCAATGTAGCCAACGCCTCGGCGCCGCTGCCGGTATTGCAGGCCATTTCATTCTCCAGCACTAGCACCAGGCCTTGCTTGCTGCACTTGGTGGCGGCCTCGTCCAGCTTCTGATTGATCTGCTTGCGGTATGGAGCAGGATCATCGAGACGCCAGAAATCGAAGCAGCGAATACGGTCGGTTCCGAAAGTCTTTGCCAACTCCATGCAGCGGTCAAGCAGCGCATCCTGATCTACATCTGGTGCTGCAGGGTTCCGGCGTTTGGGGCTTTCCTTGGAAAGAGGCGCTCCGGGCAGGTCGCTCTTGAACAACGGACTTCCGATATCGGTCACCTTCAACTGGTACTTCGTAAGAATCTTCCTCGCTTCGGTAAGCTCGTCGGAGGACATGTTGTGCAAGCCCTTGCCGTTGATGTTGCGGAGTTCGATGTGATGCAGGCCGAACTCATTAGCAGCAATGTGAGCCGCGTGATCCAGGTCGGGTGAGATTTCGTCATTGATTACCGACAGGTGGAAGGGGCAGGAAGCAGCCACTTGCTTCACCTGCGCCGCAAGCAGGCCAGGAAAGCCGGCAGCAGCGGCTGAAGCCGCAGTGCCGTACAAGAGTTCACGTCGGTTTAGTTGCATGGGTTCTCCACGAAGTTGGTGAAAGCCGTTGTTGGTTTGAACCGCTCGATGAGAAGGTCGCCGCGCCATGAAGACGCAACGACCTTGAGTTGAGCCGTCGTGACTAGACCTTGGGTTCGAAGCCCTTGGCGTACTCCGCACGTTTCGTCATGGCCTGCGCTTCCTTATCGCCGAGGATCGTGCCGTTACGATCGATGTTCAGCGAGCGCTTTGTGAAGTAAGCAATATTCGCAAAGTGCAGGGAAGTGACGGAGAGGTTGCCCTGCGCCACGGGTTGGTGCAGCGGCTCGCCGTTCCGGATAGCGCCGATGAAGTTGCCGAAGTGCTGATCGGTGTGAACATCGATGCCGGCGCGATCAGATGACGGTGCCGTCGCAGCCTTCACGACCTTCGGTGACGAATCCACTATGTGATCCTTCTCGTCGTATACCTCCCAATCTCCGATGTCGATGACCATGGTGCCCTTGGTTCCATGCACAGCCACGCCGCGGTCGCGCCCGTAGTCTTCTTGCCGCTGATGCAGGAACCCTTCCACGTAATCATGGCGTCGGGGTACTCAAAGGCAACATCGAGGTTGTCGTAGAACTGCCAGTCATCCTTGGTCTGATAGCGGCCGCCCAGGGCGGTGACTCGCTGCGGCAGCCCCACACCCAGTGCCCACACGGCCACATCCACTTCGTGCGTGCCGTTGTTAAGCGTCTCGCCCGTGCCCCACTTACGGAACCAGTGCCAGTTGTAAGGATGAACGTTGTCGGTGTATGCCTGACGCGGTGCTGGCCCCTGCCACAGATCCCAGTCCAGCGTTGCGGGCACCGGAATGGGCTTGCCCACGCCGATGGGCTGGCGGGCAGTCGCGTACCACGTCTCAGCCCAGTAGGGCCTGCCGATTACGCCCGAGCGAAGCTTCTCGATGGCTTCCATCACCGGCTTCGACGAGCGGCGCTGCGATCCCATCTGGCAGAGCTTGCCCGTCTTCTTCTGCGTTTCGACCAGCCACATGCCTTCCTGCGGATTGTAGGCGCAGGGCTTTTCCACGTAGACGTGCTTACCGGCCTGCATGCCCAGAATGCCCATGGGCGCGTGCCAATGGTCCGGCGTCGCAATCGTGATGGCGTCGACATCCTTGTTCGCCAGCGCATCCCGGAAGTCCTTCTCGCCTTTCGGTGAATTACCCATCTTGGCAGTTGCTTCGCTGCAGAACTTGTCGAGGTAGCGGCTGTCCACGTCGGCGACGGTAACAATCTGTGCGTTATCTTTGTTGGCGTGCAGAGCGGAAAGATGTGCATAGGCGCGGCTCCGCAGTCCAATGACTGCGAAATTCACGCGACCGTTCGAGCCGAGAATGCGTGCGTAGCCCTTTGCGGTGGTTGAGGTCAGTGCGGCCGCGGTTGCGGCTGCACTCCCCAGAAACTCCCGGCGATTGATCATTGACGCTCCTTGATTCTTGCGCGGAGATGAAAGATGAAGTTAGCCAGTGACTCGATGGGAGCCAGTGGTGTTAGTCAGGCCCCTTCTGATAGGTGTACGAGGTTGTTGCTGAAAATCCGGCATGAGCGCGGCAAAGATTAGAAGCGGATCTTGCCGGCGAGTTCCATGCTGCGGTTTCCAGAAGCCCCGCCGCTCGAGCCGTTGATCTGGCCGAAGTCGGAGTTGTTGACGTTGCTGCTGGGGTTGCCGTACTGCGGTGTGTTGGTGACGCTGAATGCCTCAGCGCGAAGCTCAAAGATGACCCGTTCCGTGAAGGCAAAGGAGCGGAAGACCGAGGCGTCGAGGTTGAAGAATCCGGGCCCTCTGAAGGCATTCTGCCCGGTGTTGCCGTAGGCTGCGGTGGTCGGCTGGCTGAACACGGAGGTGTCAAACCAAGTGGTTCCGGCTCCGATGCCGCCTCGCTTGGTGAACTTGCCGTTGATATTGGCGACCTGCGTGTTGCTGGGCGCGTTCAGGATGGTTGCGCTTGCGGTCACGGAGAATGGCGTGCCTGATTCGATGGACATAACGCCAGTGGTCTGCCAGCCACCAGCGATCAGGCTGGCGAAGCCATGGTTCGCCCACTTCTTGCCCTTGCCGAAGGGTAACTGGTAGATGAAGCTTTGCACCAGGGTGTGCGTGCGGTTGTTGCCGAGGATAGAGTAGTTGCGCTGAAAGTCGAGGTAGAAGTTCGTACCGCCGACGCCGGTGCTGTTTGAGGTGGTGTAGCCCATGCCCTTCTGGTAGGTGTAGGCCGTGGTGGCGGACAGGCCGGCAGCGAGCGGTGCTCCAGCTTGACCTGTAACGAGTTGTAGTTCGATCCGGCCTGGCGGAAGGTGGTGGTGGATTGCGTTCTGCCGAGGGTTGCGAACTGCGGCTGACCCGCGGCTCCCGCACCGGCGACAAAGCCTGCGTTCAGGTTGTAGTTCTGTGCCTGACCGATGCCCACGTTGCCGACGTAGGCAAGGTCAAGGGCAAAGCCGCCGGGCAGGGCACGCTGCACTGCCAGGTTCCAGGACTGGACGTACGGCGCCTTCCACTTGAGAGGCACCACAAAGTACGACTGCAGCGGAGCATTGGCGATGATGCCGTTGGTGGGGATGGTGGCCAGCAGCGGAGCAGGGAAGCCGGCAGCCATGGACGCCGGGGTTCCGTTGTTCTGCAAAGCCTGAGAATAGCTGTTCAGGGCGTTAAAGGAGTTGTTCTGCTTCAGGGGGAAGTTGGTGGCGTAGCTGTTCAGGTTGTCTGGCCAGGACTGATAGCTGATGCCATAGCCTGCGCGCACAACGGTCTGGGGATTAAAGCGGTAGGCGAGGCCAAAGCGGGGCGCGAAGTAGCTGTAACGCGTCACCATGCCGAGGTCCGCCGGGTTGTTGCCAACGCCAGCGATGACGAGCGAGTTGGTGGCGGGGTCGTAGTTGGAGTAATCGCCGTTGTGACGCGCAGTGGGCGGCTTGTAGAGTTCCCAGCGGAGACCGAAGTTGGCCGTGAGCTTGGGGGATGCCTGCCATGCGTCCTGCACGTAGGTAAACACCTGCGACTCACGCCAGGTGGCGTCCTTCACGCCGACGTCACGTCCCGCTGAATTCGGAACATCCAGCAGAAAGCTTGCCATGTAATTGGCAATGCCGGTCTTGGGGCCACCATTCAGAGCGGTTGTTCCATCGTTGAAGGTGAAGACGCCGCGCTGACCGAAGCTTTGGCCCTGCAACAAGTCGTCGCGAACTCGGCGGAACTCGCCACCGAACTTGATGCTGTGATTGCCGAGCACGCGGCTCCAGTTGTTGACAATGTCGACGTTGGTTTCGCCACGGTCCCAGGGGTAGGAGGCACCCGATCCCACAAGGGTGGTGGGAAGGCCGCCGCCGAGGTTGATGCCGGTAAGGCCGCTGGTGTTGGCGTCAATGTTTACGCCTGGGATGCCGATGTCGGGGGATGCCGATGTCGGGGGATGCCGTGGTGCCATAGTCCACCTGACGTGCCGTGTTGCGGTAGTGATTCAGGCCAAGCCGAACTTCGGCGAGCAGCTTGGGCGAGAACACGTGGGTGTAGTTCAACGCGGTGTTGTAGGCGGTCTGTGTGCCAGCGGCGTTATTCGCGCCCTGGCCGGGACCACCAGCGGCGCCGAAGAGCGCTTCCTGCAACTGGTCAACCTTCTGCCAGCTGTAGCGGTAGGAGAGGTGGTCGCCCTCACGGACATTGGCGTCCGCCTTCACATCGAACGAGTTGGATGTGCGGATGAAGTGCGTGTTCTTGCTGTAGTTATTGGTGAGGCTTGCACCGTTGACGTTGGGCAGGGGAACCAGGGCGAGGATGCGCTGGGTGATGGGGCTGATACGCGCCGGATCAATGACGTTGGCTTTGCCGTTGTAGCTGAACTGGGTACGACCTTTGCCGGTGGAGTCGCCGGTGGCGGGATCGTAGATGTTGGTGCCGCCGGCGGACAGGTCGCCCGCACGGAAGGCCGCAGTGGGCACCGTGCTGGTGTTGAACTGGCCCTGATGGTCGGCAATGTGGAGATAGTCGCCAAAGAGGAAGAGCTTGTTCTTGAGGATGGGACCGCCGATGTTGCCGCCCGTGTAGTTATAGACGGTGGGTGCCTTTGCGGTGGTCTGGAATCTTGTCTTCGCGGCAAGGGCGCTGATGCGATTGAACTCGTAGACCTGACCATGCACTGCGTTGGTGCCGGACTTCAGGATGATGTCTGTGACGGCGCCGCCTACGCGCCCGAACTCTGCCTGATAGTTGGCGGTGGAGACGTTAACACTCTCAATGGCTTCGCTTGGTGGGATGAGCACCTGCAGTAGGCCGGAGCGCTCATTGTCGTCGACGCCCTCGATCTCGGTGTTGTTCGCCAAGCGCGACTGGCCATTGACTTCGGTGGAGAGCGATGCCTGCGCGTTAAAGAAATTAGAATGTACCAGGCGCGGCTTTGTTGCGCCGGGTGCAAGCGCAACCAGACCCTGCACGTTGCGGTTGGTCCCGAGAGGAAGATCTTCCGCCTGCTGCGATGTAATGTCCACCGCGACGTCTGCGCGATCTGTCTTTAACAGCTCAGGGGCGGCACTCACCGTAATGGTTTCGTCCGTGCTTCCCACCGTCAACGAAAGATCCACACGAATGGTGCTGTTCACAACGACGTTCACAGCTTCGACCTTGGCTTCCTTGAAGCCGGCCAGCGTAGCAGACACGCGGTAGGTGCCGGGTTGAAGCGCCTCGAAGTCGAACAGACCACTCTCGTTGGTCTTGTTGGTCTTGACTGCACCGCTCTTCACTTCGGTGATGGTCACCGTGGCGCCAGGGACGACGGCCTTGCTCTGATCAGTGATGGTGCCCAGCATGTTGCCGTTGACGGCTTGGGCCATCATGGTGGTGGGAAGGGAGACGAAGGCGGCGGCGCTGCTCATCAGCATGAGGCTGACGACGTTGCGGGCCAGAGTCTTCCGCACGCGTGCGGTGAGTTGTTTCTGTGTCACGTGAACTCTCCAGTAAAGGGTGGTGCGTTCTCCGCGGACTGTGTGCCGTCTCGCAACGAGCTCTGACCACTTCCATCCGGTGCCACATTCTAGGCGTGGAAGGAGACATTTCGCAACGATGGATCAGTTCCAACACGTACTCGCGCACACCCTGCTCAAGCTGGTTGTTCCAGGTTCTGTCACGTGCCCGATGGATTCGGCAGTCCATCGTTGATGACTACGCCGCGTATCTCGACCAGCGTCTCGGGGAAGGCTGCGGGAGTTCCACACGGCTCTGGCGCGAGTTGCGCCGGCAAGGCTTCAGCGGTCAAGTAAACAGCGTCCGCTACTGGCTGCGACAGCGGCGCAGCAACAAGCCCAGGGTTCCTGGCACTCCCTCGCGACCGGCTCTGCGAGCCTCGCCACGACAGGTCGTCTGGTTCATGCTCAAGGACACACCCTCGGCAAAGGACTTCCTGGAGAAGGTATATCGGGCATCACCCGAGATCGCGAGGATCGCGCAGTTGGCTCAGGACTTCTTCCGCATCATCCAAAAACGGAACCCGCCAGCCCTGATGCCATGGATCGAGGCAGCCAAACACACCGCGCTGAGCGGCTTCGCCTCAAGGCTCGAACGAGATCTGGAAGCGGCTAAAGCCGCCCTGACACTGCCATGGAGTCAGGGCCACGTCGAAGGGCAGGTCCACAGACTCAAGCTCATCAAGCGGCAGATGTACGGGCGTGCGGGCTTCGACCTTCTGCGCCTCCGCGTCCTGCATC
>JAABUZ0100007187.1_pt1 | contig 13536 bp, 26 predicted proteins | sample 5562091 | NCBI WGS metagenome assembly JAABUZ01 (sample SAMN12813069, study PRJNA571459) | rock metagenome | isolation source: Antarctica rocks | place: Antarctica: Victoria Land, Linnaeus Terrace sud | collected 2015-12-21 | reverse complement strand
CCGCATGAGGAGGGGCGGCCGCCCAAGCGTGAGGGCGGCCCGCCGGAGCGGCAGGGCGAGAGCAGCGGGCTGCAGGTGCGACTCAGCATGCTGGTGGGTTGCGCGGCGCTGTACCTTGTACAGCGTGCGCTGTACGCTTGTGCAGTACGCCTGTCATGCGTGCGGCACAGCGCTGCACGCAGCACCAGGCCTGTGACCTGTACGGGCGTGGCGTGAAAAAATTCTCTCAAAAGTGTCCTAGAAGTGTATCTCCTGAAAGGTGCACCGTGCTGACTGGGCGCGCCGCCGCCGGGGCCGCACAGATTGTTATCCAGGGCATCTCCTGGAAGGCGCGGGAGGAGCAGCTGCGCGAGCTGTTTGGCGAGATTGGCGAAATAGAGAGCGCCAGCGTGGTCATGGGCCGCGACGGCCGCAGTCGCGTGCGCTCACGCCGTGCCCTGCACATCCCTTGGCCATGTGCTGAATGGTGATGAGGGGCTTCGTCCTGCTTGGCAGGGCAGCTGCCGGCAGGGCAGCTGCCAGAAGGCGCGCAAGTCGGCAGCAGCAAGCTCGAGCGCATCAGCACGGCGCCCGCTCCTGGTGGGGCAGCCGCCGGCAGCCCGCATGGTGTTTTGCAAAGTGCTTTCTTTGTTGTGAAGCAGTGCACACACTGCACTCGGTCTCTACAGCTACAGAAGCATGGCCCGGCGCGGCAAATGACCAGCATTGCCGATCCCGCCCTTCTGCGCTTCCAGTCTGGGCGAGCAGCGCGCTCACCGCGGGGCTCGCGCGGCGGCAGGGGTACGGCCTGGTGCGCTTCTGCAGCGCGCAGGACGCGCAGGCGGCCATAGAGAAGTTCCACGGCACCGAGCTGGAAGGCCGCACGCTGACCGTCAGGCTGGACAAGTGCGGCGCCCGCCCCTGGCGCACCATGGCGGGCGTTGTCGGTTGGCTCGGCGCAGCCTGCCTGCGGGCTGGGAGCGTGTGTGCAGAGCCGCAGGGCAGCGGCACGGATAGACACGGATAGACACGGATAGCGGCACGGATAGCATGGCCGCCGTGGGCCGAGGATCGACTGTTTGTGCCATGTGTGGGGGTACGAGACCGGGCTCGAACCTGTTGTGCCTGACGCGCTGGGACCGCCCTGTTGCGCGGGGAGTCAGCGCCGCCGTGCCAACAGCGGCCCGCGGCGCGGCCCGACACCCAACCCTTGCAAAACGCCTCACCATTGCACCCGCGCGCGCGCATGCAGGTACGCATAGGCGGATTACGGGAGCACGCGCTGGCACATCGAGTGAGCGAGTCCGGCCGCCAATTGAGGCGCCAGCTGGGTTCGCGACGGAGCCGCGCGCGGGAGTGCGCCGCCGCCCAGGCGGCGCAGGGGGGCGCGGTAAGGGAGTCAGCAGTGCTCGCGGAGGGATTGACAGCTTCGCTCTGTGGAGGGGAGGCTGTCTCCCGACGGATGGTCACTGGGAGGCCCGGAGTCACCCAACGGATATTTGCAGGGCCCCGCTTGGCACCGCGTCTTGAACACACTTCCCTTGCCCCTTTTTTCTGCTGCTCGACAACAATGAACGCTTGTGGCATGCATGCTAGGAGACCCTAGGTAGGGTAGCCTGGCCCTGCCAGACTGTCCACCCTCTGGGCGCGGTTCTCAGCCGCCAGGACGGACTTGACCCCATAGCACTGCGTGGATGGGTGAGGAGGCCCGGCTGACCCTAGGGTCTTAAACGTATCCAGTCTGGGGCGGCGCTGCCACGGCCCCGGCCTCCGCCTGTGTGCTCCTTTAACCCGTGTGTGTGCATGCTATCATGAGAGAGAGTGCTGTGGTCCTAGCGGGGGGGCGCGCCACGCGCGAAGGCATAGGTAGTTGGGGCGGGGGGGGGGGGGGGGGGTTTGGGGGGGGTGAGGTTCGGCCATGGTGAGCGGCGCTCCTGCGCGCGCGTGCAGGCGGCTGCCCGCCCGCGCGCGCGCATGCGCGCCCGGGCGGCGCGGCCCTGCCGCGGGCGCAGCTGCGTAGCAGCTCCGGTGCGAGATGTGAAGTATCTGGGGCATGAACTTGCAACTGCAGTTTTGTGAATAGCTCTGGGCGGCATGGAATTAGGGTGGTCGGACTGTGCGCCGCCCATGGCACTCCCCATAGTACATGCTGTTTAACACTAGTTCTGTGTGTCATGCCTGGCCAACGCTCTCGGCTCGGTCCCGTTATGCGCTGCACACACACAGCGCCCCACTTGGCAGCACTCTGCAGCACGCTGTACATGCAGGCCTTGCAGCATGGAGCACGCAGTCATCACATTGCAGGCCAAGGCAGGCTTTCAACCCATGCTTTCAATCTATTGCATGTCATCCGCCAGGCTTCTTACAAGGCAAGTGTACGCTGCATTGGTTGGCAGAGTTTACCACCGAGTTTGCTCTGCTTAAGGGGACAGAGCAGCAGCGCCTGCCACTCATCCGGCTGTGAATGTTTACAGAGCCGCCACCGGCGGCTGCATCGCTGAGGAAACACAGACATGCGCACAGCCTGAACAGGAGGCGCGGGCCTGCAGGCGCTAGGAAACCACATGTCTGCAGCAAGGAGCAGTCCAGATCTGACCAAACCCGAGGCTCGTGCGCGCACATGCAGGGGGCCGGCGCCGCAATGGGCGTCGGCGCCGCAACAGGCGGGGCAGACAGCCGCGCCCGCACCCTGCCAAAACTTGCTTTCTTTATCTTCTCGTTGCAACTTGCATTCATATTCTCGTGGCGATTTGCACTCTTTATCTTCTCATGGCATGCTGCGCACGCAGACGGCGCGCGCGACAACCCCGCCCCCGCCCACCTCACAGACAACGACAGACACCAGCACGCGCACGCAGCAGCGCCACCGGGCGCCACACAGACCGGGGAAGCACAGAGTGGGGTAGGGCCCCAAGCTCCCTCAGAACCCTAGGGGTTTTAAGCCGCATCAGAACTCAGCGATCTTCTCCGCCAGCTGGGGACTGAAGTTGGCGGCAAACTTTGCCAGCGACCCGAGCGCGCCCTCGCCCGTGTAGAACGCCTGCACGGCAAACCCTGCACGGGCGGCGCGCTGCGGGTCAAGAACTGGCCGTTTGAGAGCGGCATGCTTGACCTGGCCGTCCCTACACATCATGCATAGCAGTCCTGGAGCGCACGGATTTGCGCGCATGACATGCTTCAGGCCTAACATGACTCCTCATGGTGTACTTCCTGATGCTCAACCTGATGTGGATGCACCCTTTGCCAGCCCTAGACCAGACACATCGTTTCCTGAGACAGGCACATTCGGTGTGAAAGTCAGGCGGGCGCACCCAGGAAGGCCACCATGGCCAACCGGCCATGCTTCATCTCCGCCTCGCGCAGCTTGGCCGTCCGCGGCGAGTCGTCCGAGGCCAGGCCGAGGGGGTCGAAGTAGTTGCCTGCGCGCGCGCGCGCTCTCAGCTCGCAGCCGCAGGGCCCCTACTGTCGCATGCCCAACAGCTGCAACCCTCCAGCTCACATGCCCGCCAGCTGGAACCCTCCAGGCTTGTCCTTTTCTGCTGCAATCTGTCATGTGCTTTACGGGTGTGCAAGCTGAGATGGCGGCAGGGCCATGAGCCTGCACAGCACAGTAGACGCCTGGTTTGCTGCTTTTGCTAGCGGCCAGGCTCGCCGTGCACTCACAGCTGGGGCTTGCGTGCTATGCGATACCATGACGTGCCGGCCGCCCTCAGCCAACGAGCCCGCTCCTCGGTTGAGTAAAGGTCAGGGCTGGGTTCAGGGCTCGGCGCACCCGGGTAGATGCGCTCCTCCAGGTCGGTGGCGCCGTTACGGTACACCTCCGCGCCGCCTACCAGCAGCGCCTCGATCCAGACCAGCTGGCTGATGGAGAACGGCAGCGTGAAGCCCAGGTACTGCGCGCCGTCCAGCTCCACCTTGCCCGCGTCCACCCTGCAGGGCAAGCGGGGCGGGTTCTGGGTTCAGGTTACAGGCAAGGCAAAAGTAACAGGATTAGAATTAGGTTAGGGCAGGGTACGGGGGGCTATGGGATGGGGCGCGGGCAGGCGCGGCCGCACACGCAAACTCACCCGCAGCCTTCGGCACAGCCTCTCACTGCTCTGCATTGCACAGCGCTTGCATTGTCCAAGAGGTAGGTCGACTGGTGCGTGCATGCACCATGAGCACTCTACATGCGCGCACGTCTGCCTGCTCTTAGTAGCCCTTGCTGACGCCCTGCAGGCTCAACTCGCTCGCCAAAGGCAGCCCTGCGTCATGCAGGTCCGTCGTGGTACCCAGAGCGGCGAGCCAACGGGGCCAGGACTCACCAGCGCAAAGCATGCAGCGCTGTCAGTGCATTAGACAGCGGCGGCCTGTCCTCGCAAGGAACCCGCCCATGCTCTGCAAACACCTTGACCCAGCCCTGCAGCCCTGTCACTACGTGAGACAAGCGCCGGCCGGCGCGCACCAGGACACGCCCGTGCTGGCCTCGGCCACGATCACACCGAGCGCGGCCAGCATGGCCCAGCGGCCGTGGATCAGCTCGTTTTCCCTGAAGCGTTCCAGCGAGAAGACCTCGTTGTACGGCTGCAGCGCGGTCTCGCTGCTCACCTGCGCGCCGCCGCGCACGCGCCGTTTCGCGCCTGGCTGTGCGATTCAGCTGCCGCTGCTAGGCGCCCGCCTGCTGGCAAGAGCGCCAATGCGGTGCCGCCGGCCACTCAGCCTCTTGAAGGTGGACCCACAATGCTTACTACCCTGCACTCTAGAGCAGGCGGCGTGGCTGAGGAGAGTCTCCCGACGTCACACGATGAACACCCTCCATACACCGCGCATTGGGCTTCATATTACTGGAAGATACCCACGGCTCCCTGGCGATCTCATGTGCGCGCCTGCGTCTTGCCGGGCGTGAAGGTGCCCAGGATCGCGCCCGCCTTGTTGATCGCCTGCGGCGCGCACCACGCCTGAGCCGCTGCAGCAGGCCGGGTGATGAGGCGGGCGGCGCATGCATCTCTGCCGATGCCCGCATGCATGCGAGTGGGACCGGCATGGCTCAGCAGTCTAGCCGCACGCAAATGCAAGGGCGGCATCGCTCAAACAGCATCCACAGGCAACTGCCCCCACAGTTGGTTGTCCATAGACAGGGGTTATGGTGCGTAGGTAGGCGCACCGAGTTCTGGTCGTTCTGGTCAAGGTCGACCTGCCGCACGACACACACACCATCGGTGACGGGCGCGTGAGCGGCCCTTCAGTGATGTCTCGCCGTCGCCATAGCCCGCGTGGCACGGCAGCAGCGCCCTCGCCGCCCGCAAGTGCGGCAATCCCAGGGCTCTCATGCAGCGCGCTCTCCCTGCAACACAGCTTCCCTGCTGCGCGGCGCGACTGCAGGCACCAAGCGGGCCCGGCGGCACGCATGCAAGGCACGCCGCCGCCAGGTCGCGTGGCGGGCGTGCCGGTGCACCCCAGGGCCTGGTCAGGCCCAGGGCGTCGGAAGCTGCGGCTGCCGGGGCGGCACTGTCGCCTCCCTCAGGGAGGGAATGCCCAGGCTCGGGCCCGGCCCTGGGGGGGGCGCGCCTGCAGGTACTCGCTCGGCTTGGCCAGGCCGAGCGGGTCGAAGCCGCGGTCGCCCGGCAGCGAGCCGTCCAGCCAGTCGGGCCGCGTGGTGTTGGGCAGCCACAGCGCGTCGCCTGCGCGCGCGAGCCCATCTCAGTTACCCCACAAGGCGCGGGGTGGGCCTCCTGCCACGCCTTACGAGCACCGCCAAGCCTGATTTCTACATGGAGAGTCCATCAACTCTAGACTTCAACCTGGACAAGGCACACATACGGCATGCCTTTCTGACAGCAGCAGCACCAGCACCTCTCCTGCTTGCTGAGCACCCCTGTCCTGCTTCCGGCGCACGAGCCAGTGGCGCACCCTGGCTGCGGCGGTAGCCGGCAGTCTGCTTCAGGCCGCCCACCTTGTTGGCAGCCCCCTTGGCCGCCCGCTTGACGACCTTGGCAGCGCTCGCCATGACGGTCTTGCTGCCATTCTGAACGCCCACCGAGGCGCCCAGGAACGCCTTGTTCATCAGGAAGGCCGGCATCGCGGCAGCCTGCGTCCTGGGGACGCACACGCTGGTCTCAGACGCTTGCTCCAGGAAGGCTAGCTGCCCGGCAGACCGCAGGGCTGGCACGAGGCTCGCGACACTGCCGCGTGCGTAGCGCGGCGCCTTGCCTGTCAGGGAGGCCCGTGCACAGCAGGGCGCTGGCAGTCTCAAAGAAACAAATGGCGCGTCAAACAAGTCTACTTTCAGCCTGCAAGTGTCCTGCGTCCAGACTGCAAAGATTGCAAACGTGCACTTATCTCAAGCTATCACTGCATACTCACCCGTGTTGGCAAGGCTGGGAGCTAGTTAAACTCAGCGTGTGACCTGTTCCAGCTCCTAAGAAGTGCTGGGACCAGCATTGGCGATGAGGGTTGAAACAACAGTACCGAACAACGGCTGGGCAACCATGAACGCACGCTTTGGACACCTGACGGCAACCAGTCTCATACGCAGTCTCGACATGTTCCCACGCTTCTGCACCTGCCAATGCTGCCGCAATCAGGCACGCACCTGGTGTTACGACCCGTTCAACTGCTTGCTGGTACACGGCAGAGCTGCCCAGTCCACGGCTCACCAAGCAAGTCGATCTCACGATGAGCAGAATCGCGCCTCATCCTCTTGCTGATACCCCATGTCCTAGGGTTGCACTGCTTTGCCTAGGCTGGAAGCCTTTGTTGCATAGGCATCACAATCCGCTTTCAGACGTATTACATTGTGTACCGGCACCCACGCGTATCAGCAGGCGTGCTTTAAAAGTAAGCATATGTCAATGATCAGCGAATGCTACTGCATGCACTGCATGAACTGTCCCATTCCAGCATTGAAAGACTGGCAATTTGGTCAAGATATAGACAGGCTCCAATGACGTCCAAAGGGCATGAAGTCAGTGTGAGCATTTACCATAGCAAAGGCACACTATATGACATGGGCGCTGCCAAGGACTTGAAGTCAGGACAGACATGCATGCACGCATGCAGTGGTGTCTGTGATGATGCAACGCGTTGGTGTGCCAGAGATGACCCAACGTGGTGCTCTCATCACCGCCTCATGAATTTACACGCCACGAGTCAGATGCTCATCAGTCTTTATTTTACAGGCACCTCGAGCAATGCACTCTGCTCGTGGCCATGTATAGACACATCGAGGTTGATGGAGCACACCCTGGCCTGATGAGCAAGCGTACACGTCAGTGATGCTGATGAGCAGACCTTATTAGGGGAGACTCAGTGCGCAAACGCTGTAAGAATATAGCAAAGAGCCGTGTGTCACACAAATGCAGCATAGAGCCGTGTGTCTCACAAAGACACTCACACATCCACGACAGCCCTAGCCGGCTCCTGCTGGATTGTGGCCTTGTGCAGACACAGCTTCCTTCACCTTGAGGTTTGAGCAGCTCTTGCACAGGTCTTTTGCAAACCGCAGAGTCCTGGCAGCGCTTCCCGCCCGCGTTGCGGCGCTTGCGCTTGGTCCCGGGCGCGCCGCCGGGCGCCGGCGGCGGCTCACCACCCGGCGGCGGCTGGGCCCCTGGGCGACGGCAGCAGCCCCGCGAACGCCCTGGCGGGCCGCGCAGCGGGCGGCAGCTTTCAGTATTGATGAGGGCCGCGCTGCGCCAGCGGCCGGGGGCGTGCAGGGCGTGCAGCCGCTGCCGGGCGGTCAGCCGCCGCCAGGCGGTGAGCCGCCGCCGGCGCCCGGCGGCGCGCCGGGGACCAAGCGCAAACGCTGCGACGCGGGCGTCAAGAGCGGCGCAAACAAGCGCTGCCGGGACTGTGTGCAGCTCCCGGAACACCCGTGCAAGCACTGCGCAAACCTGAGCGCTTGGAAGCCGTGTCTGAACAAGGCCACATAGTACAAGCCAAGGATTTGTGGTCCGTACTTCCCCTTGTCAAAAAGGCTTGGTGCCTCCTGTACAGGGCCGCGTGCGCACTCTGTGTCACTGTTTGTGAACTCCTACAGCACAGCCGCAAAGCTCACCAGAGCGGCCAGGATGCAAAATTGTTTTCTTGGACAGCACATTGACCCTTGCGCGGTGGCCTGCTGCAAATTTTAAGTGCCTTTTGGTTGAACAGGAGAGGGCAAGGCTGCGAATGCGCTGATCTTCTGGCGCATCCCGAGTCCAAAGGCGAGCCGTGCTGGCCGTGCTGCGCAGCCTAGCTAGGGCAGCGCCCGTAAACGGCCGCATGTTGGCCGATGCCGCGGGCGTCAAGTTGTTTCACATAACGTCTAGAGGAAGTACCGGCTCAATAAGAACCATGGAACGTGCCGACGTGCGGTGGCTGGTGCCGCTGCTGCTGCTGCTGCGGGTCGCTGCCGCAACTGCGCAGCCGCGCGTGCTGGTACTGCTGGAGGACCTGACCATCAGGAACACGCACAGCGCATACTTCCACGCGTTGGCACAGGATGGCTTTAGCCTGGAGTTCAAGCTGGCAACCGGCAAGGGCCTGCGGCTGCGGGAGTGGGACGACTGGCTGTATGACAAGCTGATTGTCTTTGCCCCGAGCGTCGCTGGTGCGCCCGGCCCACCACCAGGTCCCTGCCTGTGCTGCTGCTGCACCACAGCACACCTGCCGTGCAGGAGAGGTTGGATCCTAAGCGCTATTGGGAGTGATCTGGCCTGATCGGGCTCGACTCCGACCCGGGTGTCAGCTCAAGAGCTCAAGTGCTGCACAAGCCTCCCACACGCACCCGGGCAGCAAACAGGGCACCGCTGGCACTTGCACTTTGCCGACGCGCATCAGCCTGCACGGTGCCGCAGAGCTGGGAGGCGCTGTGGACGCGGGACAGCTGCTGGACTTTGTGGACAGCGGCCGGGACCTGCTGCTGGCGGTGGACTCGCGCGCATCAGATGAGATGAGGCGCGCACGCTGCCAGGCTGTGTGCCATGCACTGCACGTTGATAGGCCTGCCATGCGCCGCCTGCGAAAACACAGGCAGGCTGAGAATGTCACCGCCTACCACACCACTAAGCCCTTCCCCAGCACAGTCGGGAAGCCGCAAAACGCCACATATCCAGCAGCAACTTTCCCGACTGACCGCTCTGGTGTACTGTGCCTGTGAAAGCCGCAAGCAGCCCAGGCATCAGGCAGACCTGGTAGTATACCGCCTCGCTCTCCTTTTGGGAGACTGCGGTGCGGTGGAGCGGGCACACCACCCTGCCCGTCTCCCCAAGGCGCGAGGGTGGCAAGAGACTAGAAGTCTCCCACCCTGCCCATTATGTCACGGGGTGGCAGGGGCCTGGCAGCGGACTGCGGTGCAGACCTGCTGCCGCAGAGCAGCGCGGTTGCTGGCCATGTTCGAGCGGTATGTTCAGGCAGAGTTGGGCGGCAGGGGGCTCGCGGCAGACTGCAGCGGACTGCGGCTGGAGCCGCGGAGCAGCGCGATCGTAGATTAGGTTCAACTCATGGGTTAGGTTACGATAGGGTAGGGTACGCTCATGCACAGCCGGGCATGCTCATGCAGAGCCGGGCGGCAGGGGCCTCGCGGCGGACTGCGGCGTGGACCTGGAGCCGCGCAGCAGCGCGGTGGTGGACCACGTGGACTACGCGCGCGGCCTGTCCGGCGACCACAGCGTGGTGGCCACGAACAACACCGTGCCCGCAAGGTCCGTGCTCGGCGACTTCGATGGCCAGGCGCGCCGCGCCGCCTAGCCTGAGTTTGAGAGTACATGCGCCTGCGCGACCCCAGGCAGGACGCTGCTAGCCCTGGCAGGCCGCTGCGTGCTGCACCCGCTGCTGCGGCGACAGCGCTGCCCACGTGTCGCATGGCTGCCGCCCTCGACGGGCCACAGCAGGCTCCGCGCGCGGCTGGCGTGCGCGTCGTGTGGCTGAGCGGGCGGGCGCGCTCGGCGCAGGCTCCCGTCCTGTTCCGCGGCATCGGCCTCACCGTGTCCGCCGACAGCGAGCTGGTGCGAGGGGGGCGGGCCCAGCCAGCAAGGCTGTTTTGATCCCGGAGTGTCGGCCCCTGATGGCCCGCGCACGGCGCTCTCTGTTTGAGCCCGGAACGCCATGGCCTGCGTGAGCTCATGATCTGGGAGCGGGCCTGCACCGCTCCCAGTTGGGAGCGGTGCACTGCACTGCAATCAGCACAGAAGGTCATGTGACAACACGCCTTCACTACTACATTGCACCGTGTCGGGCGAGCCTGCTTTACCCAGCGTGACGCACCACAGTGCACGGTCGTGTTCTTCAACACTCTCTCCCTGTCTTCATAACATCCCGGGCGGTGTAGAGCAGCTGGACCGCAGGCAATGCAGCTGAGCTGCCCCGCGGCCTGAGGGGACGGGCGCTGCGGGCAGGCCGCGGTGGTACTGCACGCGCCGGAGACCGCGGTGTCGGGCAGCACCGCGCGGCCGCTGGCCGACGGCGCCGCGCTGGCCGGCGCCGACGTGGGGCTCGCCGTCATTGTGCAGGCGCTCGCCCGGGCTCGTGTACTTGGCGTCATGCAGGGTCCATGTCCAGGGGCAGGCGCCGGCGTCGCGCTTGTTGCCGTCACGCGCGCGCGCCCCGGCCTCTGTGCATGCTATGCTGTGCGGGTCATGCGGTCGTGAGCCCAGCGCGACATCAGGCTCGCGGCTGTCGTGCAGGCGTGCCGTGCAGGCCTCCTGCACGGGCTGCTGTGCAGACGATCCCGGTCCGGTCCGGCAGGGGCTCTGCCGGTGGCTAGGCCCGGGTCATGGCAAGCGCGTTGTGGGATGTAGCATGTCCTCCATGCGCGACGCATGAGGCGCCGCGCTGTGCGTTCTATACGGTAGGCTTCATGGCTCTTAGGGTATTTATTAGGTTAGCGTTTCCATAGCGCACAGGTTCCACAGCGTGCCATGCGGCTGCCGCCCTCCGACAGCGGAGCCAGGCAAGCGCCGCCCTTCGGGGACTTCATGTGTGCGCTGCGGGCGGCTGTGCGCGCAGGCGCGCAACGACGCGCGCGTGGCGGTGGCGGGCTCGCTGGACATGTTCAGCAACCGCTTCCTGCAGGCGCCCGTGGACACCGCCGCGCAGGGCCCCAGGCGCGGCGGCCCCAGGAGTGCCTGCCGCCAGGCCGGCTCCCAGGCGGCCACGGCGTTTGTTTTGAAAGTGCTGGATGGGCATGGCCAGCAGCCCGCTGTCAAGACGTCGCTGGGCTGCTGGCGCCGGGCCGCTTTGTGTTGTCGCCGCAGGTGCTCGCGACGGGCGCGCAGGGTTAGGCGCTCGAGCAGTGCCATGCCTGCCTGCGGAGCCGTGCGCTGAGCAGCCCCATGTGCGCGGCGCAGCGCGCAAACGTGCTCGCCCCTCCGCAGGCCCCGCCCCAGCAGGTTGCCCGAGCTCCGAGCGCCTGCGGCGCGCGCGCGCCGTGCAGGGCGGAGCGCGCGGGCAATGCCGCGTTTGCGGCGGAGCTGACGCGCTGGGCGTTCCACGGCCGCGGCGTGCTGCGCGCGGGCGCGCTGCGGCACCGGCATGCGGGCGCGCCGGCGGACGGGCCGCAGCCGCGCTGGTACCGCATCACGGACGTGATCGCGGTCGAGCTGGACATCCAGGAGCTGTCCGGCGGCGCGTGGGTGCCGTACCAGTGCGCGCCCGGGCCGCGCGCCCGGGGCGCGCAAGGCCTGTAACTTGTGGTGGTGCACTGGAGTGCGCAGGCGCGTTGGCGCAGGCCGCTGGGGCCCCCTGCATGCTGCGGCCGGCCCTGCCGCTGACATGCTCAGATGCTGCGGAGTGGTCCGGAGTGGGGCAACAGAGCCCCGCTGCATGTCTGAAAGGCCGGAGCCGGCGAGGCTCCGCGGGGAGCCGGGCGCGTGAGCCATGCCGCCGCCCCGTGATGCACGCTGCGCCTCGCCGCCAGGGCCTCGGACGTGCAGCTGGAGTTTGTGATGCTCGACCCGTACGTGCGCATCGCAATGAAGCACAACGGAAAGGTGAGCCGCTTGTCCCACCGTGCTGAGCAGACACCCTGTCTGCACGATCCTTGCGCTTTTTTACTGACTGGCAGCAAGACCAGGGGCAGCGAAGCATATAGTTGCCACCGGGTCTGTTCCTCAGCATGTGTGCTGTGCATGGTGTTGCACACCGCGGCAGGGGCCCAAGTGCATATGCTCTCCTCCACAACACACTGGCACACCTCCTGTGTTCCAGCCATACTAGGTTCATAATGGCTGGCGTACGTCACACAGAGCGGGTCATCATGAAGCTGGTAGGCAATGTGTGGGAATGGCGCCGCGGCCGCAGGGCACCTTCACGGCGCGCTTCAAGGCGCCGGACGTGTACGGCGTGTTCAAGCTGCGCGTGGCGCACCGGCGCATGGGCTACACGCCCATCGAGCTGGAGCAGCAGGCGCGCCGCTTGGCACCACGTGATGCCGTCCGTTAGGTCTGCCTGGCCTCGTATGCCTGGCATGCGGCGGCTGGCTGCCGTCGTGAGCCTGCACGTCGCAGGCTCACGGCAGGTCCCAGCGCCCTGCTGAGCAATGCTTGCAAGCAGGGCCCACCACCACCACTGCTTCCAAGGAGGGACGGGCCCCAAGCCCGCGTCGTGCTGCGCAGTGCGCATGTCCCGCTCACAGTGCATGGGGTGGCTGCGCAGGTGCCCGTGCGGCCGTTCCGCCACAACGAGTTCGAGCGCTTCCTGACGGCGGCCTACCCCTACTACGCGGCCGCCGCGTCCACCATGGCCGCCTTCTTCGGCCTCACGCTCGTGTTCTTGCATCACAAGTGAGCGCGGGGGTGATCCGCAGGGTGGGGGTGGCAGGGTCTCAGGGCAAGACCTCGGAAACGAATAGTCTGGGTGGGCGTGCGGTGGCCGTCGGTCCCTGGCATGTAAGCTGGACCGAGCGATGAACGGGGCCTGCTCCAGCCTTGGCATCGCGGGCCAGCACGTGCGTCATTACAGCCATGGCGACAACGGGCTCCATAGCGTTTTGATCCCCCTTCCCTCTGCACACAGCCAAGGTCATCAACCATAGCCAAAGCAGTGCGTGCGCATTGGCGGACCTAGTGAGACTTCCAAGAGTCAGAACATTCCTCTCGTTACAATTGCAGTGCTCACCTCTCTATACGCAGCGGCTGCTCAGGGGAGAGCACGGTCCCACACTTTGCTGAGCAGGACAGAACGCGGCGCAGCAAAAAGCAGCCTCTCATGCACACAGCCTACGCGACAACTAAACCATACTTTATGCAAACATGACACGTCAGCGCTGGTGATGGTACACGCGAGAGTCACACTCGGCACTTTGACGAGGAAAAAGGGGTCGGTGTGCCAGGTTTGACAGGAAAAATTGGGCGCGCAAAACGACGCCCCTTGCCCCGGCAGAACCTGCCAGAGGACAGAACCTTTGCTGGTATGCACATGCAGGGCGGCCTCATTTAAAAAAGGCCCCTGCTCAGCCATTGTCCGGTCCGCGCACGCAGCTCCGGAGCCTCCGGCAACGCCGCGGCGGCGGGCGCGTCACGCGGCGACCGGGACCTTGCCGCGGTGCGGCGCCTCCAGCGGCGCGTAGCGCCGCGCCTCGCCCGCGCGCCCGCCCAGCCCATC
>JAABUZ0100007186.1_pt1 | contig 13539 bp, 20 predicted proteins | sample 5562091 | NCBI WGS metagenome assembly JAABUZ01 (sample SAMN12813069, study PRJNA571459) | rock metagenome | isolation source: Antarctica rocks | place: Antarctica: Victoria Land, Linnaeus Terrace sud | collected 2015-12-21 | reverse complement strand
TGATGAACTCGCCACGCTGCAACTCGGCCCAAAACACCTGCACGTTCTCCGTGATCATGTGATTAGCGAACCGCATGGTCAACACCTCCACTCAGTCAGGTGTTGCGATCACCGCGAGAACCCAAGGGTCGGCTAACGGACAGCCGCCGGCCAATGTTCCGCTCGCGCGACAAGCTGGCTCTCTGCCACCAGCAACGCCGTTGGCGGGGCGTAGACGTGCGGATCGTCGTAGCCGACAGCGTCAAGCCGGGCGCAACCCGGGCGTGGTCTTAGGCGATCTCGTGTGCGTCGACCAAATTTAGCCACGTTGACTGGGCGGTGCTGGCAACCTAGGGTGCGATATCGGAGGCGATGTCGCGATGTCGGATCGAGCAGCAGTCCTTTTGAGCAAGGCATTGCAATCGTTGCAGCCGGCAGAGCGAGACGAGCTTCTGCGCGCTGTGCTGCTGGGCCAGCTCAGCAGCATGGGCACGCTGTGGCCGAGCGGCGTCACACGACCCCTGCCACTGGGAGCTGATATTGATCGGGACCGGCTCGCCGCCTTGCTGGGGTCAGATGACTACTTGCCCACGACGGGGCGAGGCGCGCTCAAAGTGCTGCCGGTGCGCCTGCCCGAGGCCAACTACGAGCGATTGAGACAGTTCTGCCAGGCATACGGGTTCAGCATGGCGGTGGTCATCCGGACCTTGCTGGAACGCTTCCTCGATGACCACGCCCGAGACGGCGGGCAGGCGTGAGCGACACGCAGCAGTGGCGCGATCGACTGGTGGACGCTCTGGTCGCGGCCGGTCGTATTCGCGACGCGACAGTCGAGGCCGCTTTCCGGGCGGTCCCCCGGGAACTGTTCCTTCCCGGTATCCCCGCGGCGCAGGCATATCACGATGAGGCGGTCGTGACCCGATGGGACAGCGACGGGCGACCGATCAGTTCCTCGTCTCAGCCATCGATCATGGCCGCGATGCTCGAGCAACTTGCCGTTCAGCCCGGTAATCGGGTACTCGAGATCGGCGCTGGCACCGGATACAACGCTGCGCTGCTCGCCCACCTGGCCGGGAACAGCGGTCACGTGGTTTGCGTCGACATTGATGAGCAGGTCGCGCGGCAGGCGCGAGCCAATCTTGATCGGGCCGGCCGGTCGACGGTGGAGGTCATCCATGCCGACGGCGTCGCAGGGTGGGCGGCGGGCGCGCCCTACGACCGCATAATTCTCACCGCCAGTGCTCGTGACCTCGCCCCGGCCTGGCTGGCCCAGCTGATCCGCACCGGTCGATTGGTGCTACCGCTGTCGCTGCGCGGGATGCAGCGATCAGTTGCCTTCGTCCGGGACGGCGAGCACCTGACCAGCCACTCGATTGTGCACTGCGGATTCATGCCATTGCGCGGGGCACTCGCCGGCCCGGACGGGTCCCAGCCGTTGGGACGACCGGGCACATTTGTCATGTACCAAGGGAGTCAGAGCATCAACCTGGGCGCGCTGCAGGCAGCCCTCGAGCAACCTGGCCGGCTGATCACCTTGGACATAGCGGTCACCGATGCCCAGATCACGGGCGGGCTGGGTCTGTGGATCGTCATGCACGAGCCGCACGCCGCACTGTTTACCGCGGTCGGCTCTGCCGCCGACGCCAGTGCCTTGCCGGTGTCGCGGCGGCTCACCGGTATGACCATCGCCCTCGCCGTCCTCGGCGAGCGCTCGTTCGCCGCCCTCGTCCGATCTGAAACGGCGGTGGCCGACGACCCCACAACGACGATTCAGCAGTTCGGGCCCGACGCGGCGGAGGCCGCCGCTCGGCTATCAGCACAGCTACTCGCCTGGCACCGCCACGGGTGGGCGCAGACTCCAGACCTAACCATCTGCGCCTACCCGAAGCCGACGACCGGACCCACCGCGCCAGCGGCCGCCCTCATCGAACTACCGAACACCACTCTCGCCCTCGACTGGGCCAGAGGACCTGACCACTGACACGCTGCGCCCGTTGAAGGATCGGCGGTCGGAACGCTTACCGGATGCGGTCAGGTGCGTTGCGGCAGTTGCTGCAGCGACCACGCGTTGCCATCGGGATCGGAGAAGTGGACGAACCGGCCCCACGCCAGTTCCTGAACCTCGCTGACCGGGACGCCACGGCCGGAGAGCTCGGCATGGGCGGCGTCGGCGATGACGATCTGCATTCCGTGCACAGAGCCGGGCGGCGTGTCGACCAGGCCCTCGCCGAACGCTATCGAGCAGGCCGAACCAGAGGGGGTGAGCTGCACAAAGCGCAGTTTGTCGTTAACCCTCTGATCGTGGTCGAGGTGGAAGCCGACCTGATCGATGTAGAACGCCTTGGCCCGGTCCACGTCGGAGACCGGCAGGATGATGAGTTCGATCTTGTAGTCCATGACGGGGACGTTACCGGTCGGCGCCGACAGCCTTCCGGCAACTTGAGCGAGGATCGCCGCATTCGGCTCCGCCTGCGGGACGCGTCAGCTCGGGATTATTTCGAAGTGGGTGCGGCCGTGGATACGGTAGATCCGGAAGTCGCTGTCCAGGGTAAAGATGCGCCGTTCGCCGCGTTCTTCGGCGAGCGCGACGAGGGTGGCGTCGGCGAGGTCCATCGGGCGGTCGGCGTACTTGGCCATCAGTGCCGCGCTGCGCTCGAGCGCGGCCCGGGATAGTTCGGCGATGTCCAGGCGCCCGCTCAGGTTCAGCTTCCAGAGAGCTTGCTGGCCGGCCGCCCCACCTGCTCGACCCAGCAGGTACATGGCCTCGGTGAACGCGGGCCAGGTGGTCAGAAGGGGTAATGGAAGGGCATGCAGGGCAAGCGTACAAATTTCGTGATCAGCCTCGTCGGCGTCGATCAGTGCTACGAGCGGCCCCGCGTCGGTCAGGGTCACGCCCTCGGTTTGGTCTTGGTGAGGATGTCGGTGAGTGCTTCGCCGGTCCTGCGGGCTTGGCCGCCACCGCCATGCACGACGCCCAGCACGTCGGCGAAGTCGTCGCGGTCACCGATGCGTAGCAGTGTGTCGGCGCGCGCCGCAGCGGCCCGGCGAATGAACTCCGACAGTGACTCACCGGTGACTGCCGCGGCACGCTGCAACCGCATCTCTAACTCGGGATCCAATCGAAGAGTCTTCACATTCGGCAATGTATCACGTCGAGCTTCAGACGTGATACAACGATGGTCCCGGTTATGGATCCTCGACGGGACGGTCAGAGGCCTCCGGCGACGCGAATGCTGGCGCCGGTGACGTATCCCGCTTCGGGGCCGAGCAGCCAGGCGATGGCGGGAGCGATGTCCTGGGGTTCCCCGCCGCGCCCGATCGGGATGCGTGGCAGGACCCGGCCGAGGCGGTCGGGGTCGCCGGCGTCGACCACTTTCCTCCGCTGCGGATCCCGGAGGTGATCGCCTCGCTCGTCCTTGAGCAGACCGCCCAACGTCGGTGAGCCCCAGAAGGTTGTCGCTCGCCCATCCTCGACGGGACGGTCAGAGGCCGACATCGGATCGGCCGATGATCTCGACTGGCACTGGGAGTCAGTCTCGGTGCCGGGCGGCCCACTCGTGATCGAGTAGTGACATCAGCACCTTGTCGTACCACCGTCCGTCGTGCCAGACCGCGTCGCGGTGGCGCCCCTCCTCGACGAATCCGGCCTTCTCGTAGGCGCGGATCCCGGCTCGGTTGAACGGCGCCACCGCCAGTTGGATGCGGTGCAGCCCCATCTCCCGGAAGGCGTAGTCGACGATGACGCGCGTGGCGTCGGTGCCGTAGCCGCGGCCGATGTGCTCGCGGGCGAGCGCGATGCCGAGCGTGGCGCACCTGTCCTTGGGCCGGGCGCCCAACAGGTGGATGTTGCCCACCAGCACCGGCGGGTCGGCGAGGGTTTCGATCGCGAAGCCGGCATTGTCCTTGTCGTTGGCGCACCACCTCGCGATCCGCTCTTTCGCTGCCGCCTCCGACGGAGGGACCACCCAGTTCGACAGCGTCGCCATCCGTGCAGGATCCATCTCCCAGCGCGCCAGGCGCGGCAGGTCCTCATCGCGCACGCCGCGCAGGCGGACCCGCTCGCCGACCAGCACCAACTCGCCGTATGCGAACGCCTTCTCGACATCGGTCAGTTCCGTCACGGGCTCGATCTTGCCCGCATGGCGTCGTGAACCGCCACTGAGTTCCTGCGACTCATGCGATCAACTGGTGGTGCTGATCAGCCGAATTGCCGATGGCACCCCTCCCGTCCAGGTCAACGAACGGGGACTGGCGAGTATCAACGGTTGGCTCAGTGAGGAGAGCCAAACGGACTACCGCTGGCTGTCTCCGGGGACGACGATGGAGCTGTAGCCATCAGAACCCACTTCCTCGCGCGCGAGTCGGTCCGTAGGTGGGTCCCCTACGGCACGAACTCGGGGCCGTTAGACCAGGTCCGGGCCCGCTGAAGGACGCGCGACGAACGTGCCGCTGCCCCTCCGCTTGGGAGACACCCCCTCATGCCGATGAGTGCCCGCAGGCGCGACGATGTCGATGGCTGTGCGTCCGTGATCTCGCAGGCATCGCTCCTGGCCGCCGTCCCAGCTGGGCGCGCCTCTCTTCACAAGCGAATGAGCGCATCGACGATTACCCGCTGAGCAGCGCTTTTCGGCTAACCCGCGAGGATGACTCCATGGACTGGCCTGTCCGCTTTCCCGCAGACATGAGCGCGGGGACCACCTCGGTGCGCTCCTACGACCCGGCCGACGCCGCGGAGCTGTTAGAGTCGCTGGCGGACGAGCGCGTGTGGGAGCACATGTCCAAGGCCATTCCGCCGATGCCGCTGAACTGGACGAACTCATCCGGTCCAAGCTCGCAGACGGCTACTGGGCGACCTTCACCGTCCGGCAGGACGGACACGTCGTCGGCATTACCTCGGTCCTGTTCGACCCTGACAACCCGGCAGGCGCCGAGGTCGGCGGAACGCTACTCGACCCGGGTGTGTGGGGGACGGGCGTCAACACCGCGGTCAAGCGGCTTCTGCTCGCGGTGATCTTCCGCGACGGCGCCCAGTGGGTTCAGCTGCGCACCGACGAGCGGAACGGACGCTCGGCTGCCGCGATCGGGAAGCTCGGTACGACAGACCTTGGTATTCGTCAGGAGCATCTCGTTCGCCGGGACGGCACACGCCGGCGGAGCCGGATGTTCCGCATCGACCGGCCCGGACCGTCGATGCCGGCACCATGACCAGGAGCCTGCATGCCCACCCCGAGAGGGACGCGCAGCTGGTGCGAACGTCGGACCACTGTCGCTAGCGCCACGGCGCGTCGACCACCGCGTTGAAGATTGGTTCAGGCACATCGCGATCCCCGTTGCGGTCCGAGAGCCAGCCGACCCCCGCCCGCTCATGGCCGCGATGCGTGCGGTGGGTCCCGCTCGACGATCCACCTACGGGCCGGCGGCCGGCGTGGCTGTTCAGATGCTGAGGCGGGTGGTCATGTCGAGTTTGACTTCGCCGTAGGGCAGGACGTGATGCCAGAACAGCGGGGTCAGGCCTCGGCGATCTTCCGGGGTGAGCAGCTCGGCCCGGTCATCCTCGGCGAGGACGTCTTGCAGCATCAACGTGTTCACGTAGACGAGAGCGGCCTGCAGGATCCGCAGGCAGAGCACCGAACCTGGGCACGGTGATACTCGATCGTGCTGCCAGCCCACTCATAGAGTCCGAGATCGACGGCGGCAACGCCGAGTTGTCGGGCAACGAACCCGATGACCTCGTCCGGGATTTCAGAACGTCCACGCGGAAAACGGCCATACCGGCTGTAATGCTTCAGCAGCAACGCGAACCCTAGCGCCGTTGCACCTCGCTTGCCGACGAGCAGAACCCGATCTTCATCCAGCAGCGTCCAGAACTCGATCAGCTCGTCGACGTCAAACCCAGCCGGCTCCATACAGCGCAATCATTCCCGCACGACCACGCCTCGCCCGCCGCCATTGGGGCTGGTGACACAACCGTTACCAGCACCCCTGCTGGGACGCCCATATGTAGAACTCTCTTTGGGACGACCCACCCCTTGCTCCCGCGCTAGCGTGAGTGGATAATGCGTGCGGTCCCTCACAGCGGACCCGGCGGCCTTCAACCGCGCACTACCAAGGGGTGCACGGTTCGGGAGGCGAGCCCTTCTACCTGACTGCCGATCGGTCAGCGGGACGGTTGGATTCGAGGGACCGGGCGCTCAACCGTTAGGCACGTCGACCGCTGTAGGCCGGTGCGAAGATGACCAGGACGGCGAGGTCTTCATGGATGTCGTGGAAGCGATGCTCTTCGTCCGCGGGTACGAAAAGTGCAGTGCCAGGGCGCACGGCGGCCGTGTCGCCGCCGCTGGTGAAGCGAGCTTGCCCGCTGATCACGACGTACACCTCGTCCTCAGCGTGAGGGGTTTGATCGTCGATCCCTCCGGCGGCGATGTTGTACGTACCGACGCTCATGGCCGAGACGCGAACGTGCTCGGTGAACTGGTTGAGACCGCCTACCGGAGGTGTGAGGGAGGCGGCCGCCTCGATGTGCTGCAGGGTCATCAGTCCTTTCTCTAGGGCCTTGCTGAGGGCCGGCCGGGTCGCCGTCAGATTTGTCAGCAGCTCGAGTCTCACGCCAGAGCCCGGCAACGCCGCCGGCGGCCGTGCGCGGACCGCCCCTGTCAGGTCGACGCGCCCCCATTGCCGCTGAACTCCGGCGCGGTGCATTTCGGGCTCCGCGGCGTTCCAGCGTTGTTCGGGTGTAGGCAGGTCTCAGACGTCGTAGGAACCCGAGACCACGCCGATGAGATGCCCCTCAGGGTCGGTGAACTTCCCGAACAGCATGCCGGGGCCGATCGGGTCTGGTCCCTGCATGCGCTGGCCGCCCAGCTGCTCGGCGCGGGCGAGTGCCTGCTCGACGTCGGGGACCTGGACGAAGACCGTGACCTGCCCGGCGTGCCCCTCATCGCGGCGCATACCCCGGTACGTCGAGGACGGCACTACCGGCACGACGCTGACCGCTCCACCGATGCCCGCGCCGTTGTCGGCCTGGTCGATCAGGCCGTACTCGGCCGGGTTGTTGGGGATGACGTTGATGCGCCAGTCGAACAGGCGCGCATAGAAATCCCTCGTCCGCTCCCCGTCCCGACACTCGATCTCGAAGTGCACGACCGGACGCCCCATGAAAACCCTCCCCACGTGAACGGACGGTTCCGTTCCGTGCGGACGGTACACTGATCCTGTGACAGCGCCAAGCGTGCCGACCGGTCGGCACGGTAGCGGTCGTCGGGCCGAAGCGGCCGCCAACGACGAGCGGATCTTGGCCGTCGCCGCCAGTGTGCTAACGGCGGATCCCGGCGGCTCGATGGCGGAGATCGCAGGACGCGCCGACGTGGGCATCGGCTCGCTCTACCGTCGCTTCTCGAGCAAGGAGGCGCTGATCCAACGGCTCTGTCTCGACACGATGCAGGCCATCACGATGCAGGCTCGCACGGCTCTGGCCAACGCCGAGGACCGGCCGTGGGAGACGTTCACCGCCTACCTGCAGGGCGCCTTCGACGCCGGCGCCGGGTCACTGGAGGTACTGGCGGGATCCTTCCCGGCCGGGGAAGCTCTCAGCGCCGCCGCGAGCGAGATGAACACCGCGATCGGTGAGCTCGTGCACTTCCTGCAGGAGGCCGGCGTCGTACGGTCCGACGTCACCGCCAACGACCTCATGCAACTGCCGGTCATGATCCGCGCCGTCCGGATCGGTGACGACATCCGCAGGGCCGCGCTCCACCGGCGCTACCTCGAGCTTCTCGCGCCCGCCTTCCGGGCGCCAGCTGGCGCCCCGCTCACCAAGCCCCCGCCAACCTTCCAGGAGATCCACTCCGCGTGGAGCACCACGTCCCACCCGAGCGGCTATGCCCCGGCCGGCCGCCGACCCGGGCGAGGCGCCGCTGATCCCGCCTGAGGACGGACGAGCCGGCTCGGCCCCGCCAGCCGGGCAGCCCCGGAAGCCAGACCTCCTCCGGCGCCACTGCCTCGACCACCCGATCGACCCACGAAGGAGATAGATGTCCGACGTCGTGCTCCAGGTGTCAGCCATGTCCATCGACGGCCGTGTCACGGCCGAACGCACCCCAGTGGAGGCGTGGGCCAATGAGCCCGATCCGGAGCGGGACCGGTGGATGACCGAGTCCCTCAGCCAGGCGTCCGTACACATCATGGGAGCCACGACCTATAAATCGATGTCTGCGTACTGGCCCGGGTCGACCGAGATCTTCGCCGAGCCGATGAACCGCATCCCGAAGGCGGTCTTCACCCGCAGCCTGACCAGCCGGGACACCCAGTGGGGGCCCGTCCAGATCTGCGCCGGTGACACCCGGGAGGAGCTCGCGCGGCTACGGCGCAACCCGGGCGGCCCGGTGTTCGCCCACGGCGGGATCACATTCATGCGATCACTGGCCCAGCTCGACGCCGTCGATGAGTACCGCCTCGTCATCGGCCCTTGGATCGGCGGATCAGGCGACCAACTGTTCCAGGGCGTCATCGACGGCCGACGGCTGTCCCTGACTGACCTGACCCGTTTCCCGTCCGGGGCATTCGCCGTCGTGTACCGCCGACGGCATGCGACAGCGCCTCCCGGAACGGGGCCCCGATGAATGCTCGGCCCGTTGCCGCTCGCCGGTCAGTGCCTCCGCTTCCTCCAGATAGTGCGTGGTCAGCACGATCGTCGTCCCCTGGTCGCGCAGGTCGCGTACCAGCTGCCATGCGCCACGCCGGGCACCGGGGTCGAAGCCCGTCGTCGGCTCGTCCAGGAACAGCAGGCGCGGCGAGTCCAGGATGCCGAGCGCCAGGTCCAGGCGGCGTTGCTGGCCTCCGGACAAGTTCTGTACGCGGGCGTCGGCATTCAGTGGCGGCGGGTGACCCTCGGCGTACGCCGTAAGGGCGAGTGTCACCCCCAGGCCACACCGTTGTGTCCACGGCGACGGGCCTGAACGGTTGCAGGAACTCCGCGACCGACGTCCATGAGCTCCCGGTCATCGCGTGAGGCTAAGGCCAGCCAGCCGTTCGGCTACCGGCACCTACTCATCCATCTGCCAGCGCTCGACGAACTCTCTGCGTGTCATCTCAGTGAGGTTCTTGTGCACCACCTCGAACAGCGCCAGGCCGTCGCCGCCCCGCCCAGCACTGAGCCGCTTCACGACCTTGCAGATCCTCCGGTCTCGGATGAGAACCCACTCCGGCGCAAACATGTCCGTCCCGTCCAGGAGCGGCACTGTCGCCACGAAAGCCAAGTTTCGTGCCGCGACCGCTGCTGACAACCACTTACCGAGAGCACCCGACCGACCTTGCGGTCCACGGTGAACTGAGTCGCAGCCAGATCCTCCACGGCAAGAGGGTAGTGCCGGTTGGCCGTGGAGAACGGCACTACCCTTTCAGGGTGCCGCCGGAGCAGCTAGCGGCACTGGCTTGGGGCCTGGAACGGCGGACTTGGGCTTCTCGCGCGACGCCATGGTCCGCGCGACCGATCAGCCACGTTCTGGCTCAGGCGGGGCGAAGAGCCGCCAAGAGCCTTCGGACACGACTTCGATCACGTCGTCGACCACCTTCAGGGCGGTGTTGTCGTCGATCGCGTACGTCGGGCCAGGCACTCTCGCGGCCCACTTCTCCGCGTTGGCCAGCGAAGCGTCCGGGTGGCCCGGGCTGTCCAGGTGCGGGATGACCGAGAAGTCGATCAGGCCAGCTCCAGCCGCCGTCACAAAAGTCCTGCTGATTTGACCGTCCGGTGTGTCGAACAACATCTCCTCCGACGTCAGCGGGCGGCCGGTGCCGGTGCGCGGCTCGGTGTAGGTCTCCCCGAACCTGGAGGCAGCGACCATGGCTCCGGCACTCGTCCCCACGTACACAGTCGTAGTCAGGGCCGGCAGGAGATCTTTCAGGCCGGACTCTGCCATCCAGAAGCTCAGGTACAACGGGTCGCCGCCCCAGAACAGCAAAGCGTCCGCCGCCTGCACAGTTGGCATCCATACATCCCTGTTGATGCTGGGCAGGGCGGTGAGCTCCAGTACTCCCAGCGATCGCCAGCCGAGATCGGTCAAAGGCGTCTGGACCTCACCGCGGATGAGCCGGGCCGCCAGTTCGGGACCGCTCGAGAAGGGCAAGATCGCGGTGGGAACGACAAGGGCGCTCGACTCCGCTATCGGCTTGCCGAGCAGCCCGACCAGCGCGTCGAGGATGCTCGCGTTGCTGATGCCGGAGGAGGTCAGGAGCAGCTTCACGAACCGGACTCTGCCGCATGGTGGTGCGTTGAGCACCGTCCGACACGGCCCTGTGTCTGGTCTCCGATCCCCAACGCCCGGCCGGACCGATAGCGGCACATAGCCGAGGTCTCAATCACCGGCATATCCAGGACCTACCCGCCGCCGCAAAACGGCGTGACCGGGCCGCCTCACACCCTCTAGCGTGGCGGTCATGGACATGAGACAGGAACGACCAGAGGACCATCTCGCGGTCCGCGAGTTGCACCTTGCGGCCTTCGGGGATCATGGCCGGACCGTCGTCGACCTTCTCGACGCTCTGCGCCCTTCCGTCACCGCGACGGATGGGCTGTCGCTTGTAGCCGACGAGGACGGGGAAGTCGTTGGCCACGTCCTGTTCACGCGAAGTCTGCGCGCCGCGCCGTCTCGTCCAGGTCCAGGTGTTGAGCCCCGTAGCCGTCCTGCCGGACCGTCAGGGAGAAGGCATCGGCTCAGCCCTGATCGCCCACGGAGTGCAGGCTCTCGCTGAGAGGCTGGTCCCCCTGGTCTTCCTGGAAGGCCCTCCCTCGTACTACTCACGCCTCGGCTTCCGGCCTGGTGCGGAACTCGACTTCCGGACGCCATCCCTACGCATCCCCGACGCCGCCTTCCAGGTCCACGCGCTGCCCGCCTACGAGCCCTGGATGACCGGCACGCTCGTCTACTCGGCGGCCTTCTGGGAGTACGACGCCGTGGGTCTACGCGACGACGAGCAGGACACGCATCCCATCGGATAGTGCCGGCTATTAACCGGCTCTTCCGGATTGAGGGTGTAGGTCTCAGCGCGTCGGTGCCGGGGTGAGGGTCGAGGTCTTTCGATGATGGGAGTTCTCACGCTGCCCACCCGGAAGACCTCGACGTGCCTGACGCTACCTTCGTTTGTCCTGATCTGAACTCGTTCTGCCGGCTTGATGAGCTGGGTCTGCTGGTTGTGGGTCAGCGACTGGATGCTGATCGTGCGGTGCTGGCCTGCCGTGTCGTCGAGGGTGAGTTCGATGGGTGGTGTCGACGCTGCGGCGGTGAGGGTGCTGCGCGGGACACGGTCACCCGCGAGCTGGCTCACGAGCCGTTCGGTTGGCGGCCGACGACGTTGCTGGTCACGATCCGTCGCTTCGGCTGCGTGTCGTGTCGTCACGTGTGGCGGCAGGACACCAGCCGGGCGGCCGAGCCACGGGCGAAGCTGTCGCGTCGGGCGCTGCGGTGGGCGCTGGAGGCGATCGTGTGCCAGCACCTGACGGTCGCCCGGGTCGCCGAAGCTCTCGCGGTCACGTGGAACACCGCCAACGACGCGGTCCTGGCCGAAGGAAAGCGAGTGCTGATCAACGACGCTGACCGTCTCGACGGCGTCAGGGTGATCGGCGTCGATGAGCATGTGTGGCGCCACACCCGCCGTGGCGACAAGTACGTCACCGTGATCATCGACCTGACCCCGGTGCGAGACGGCGCTGGGTCGGCGCGGTTGCTGGACATGGTCGAGGGCCGCTCCAAGCAGGTGTTCACGGGCTGGCTGCAGGCCCAGACATCTCGGTTCCGGAACGGGATCGAGGTAGTGGCGATGGACGGGTTCACCGGGTTCAAGACCGCCGCCGCCGAACAGCTGCCCGACGCGGTCGCGGTCATGGATCCCTTCCACGTCGTGGCACTGGCCGGCGACGCGCTCGACCGCGCCCGGCAACGCGTCCAACAGGACACCTGCGGACACCGCGGCCGCACCGGTGACCCGATCTAGGGCATCCGCCGCGTGCTGCGCACCGGCGCAGACCTGCTCACCGACAAGCAACGTGCCCGCCTCAGCGCTGTATTCGCCGACCAGCGGCACGTCGAAGTCGAGGCCACCTGGGGCATCTACCAGCGCATCGTCGCCGCCTACCGCGACGCCGACCGTGGCGCCGCGAAGGCCGAGCTCACGAACATCATCGCCACGATCAGTGCGGGTGTCCCGAGACAGCTGACCGAGCTGATCACGCTCGGGCGAACACTGAAACGTCGAGCCGTCGACGTCCTGGCCTACTTCGACCGGCCCGGCACCAGCAACGGGCCGACAGAGGCGATCTGTGAGTGTCCTACCTGGCTGGTCCGGGACCGGCTGATCGGATGAGTTGGTCGTGTCGCACCGGGCGTGACTCTAGAGGCTATTGACCCGCTACTGCGGTGTCTTTCCGTTGAATTGTTCGCTCGGTGCGCGCGGCCGGCGCCATCCGGCCCACTTCGGTGACCTGATCAGGAGACTGCCCGACCTGCGGGTCGTGGCCCATCACAGATCTGCCCCGTCGTGACTTCCTCCCGGACAGCGTCGGCCGCCTTTGGCGACCGTCACCGATCCATCTGGAGGAAGGCCCGATCACCATGACCATCGTCGCGCATCACCACCCGTTCGTCATTGGTGCTGACACCCACGCGCGCAGTCACGCCTTGTCGATACTCGCCTCGCCGACCGGCGAGGTCGTCGACGAGGCACAGTTTCCCGCGACCAACGCGGGCCTGGCCCGTGCGATCGCCTGGGTCGGGCGCCGGACCGGCGGTGACCTGGCCGCGTTGTGGGTTATCGAAGGCACCGGCACCTACGGCGCCAGACTGGCTCGCGCTGCCGACGATGCCGGCTACACCACCGTCGAAGCCGCACGGATGAACGCGCGCGCCAACCGCGGTGTCGGCAAGTCCGATCCTCTTGACGCCCGACGCATCGCTGCGGCAGTCCTGCCGCTGAAGATCAGCGAGCTGCGCACGCCTCGCGCGGACGACGGCGCACGCGCCGCGGTCCGAGTGCTGATCACCTCGCGAGAGCACATGAGCAGCGAACGCACCGCGGCGGTCAATGCGCTCACCGCACTGTTGCGAGTGACCGACCTCGGCATCGATGCGCGCCGGGCGCTCACCGCATCTCAGATCGCCACCGTCGCCTCGTGGCGCAGCCGCCGCGAGGACCTCGCTGCCGCCGTCGCACGGGAGGAAGCAGTCCGGCTGGCCCAGCGCGTGAGCGCACTTGACGAACAGCTGAAGATCAATACGAAGCGGATCACCGAGCTCATCGCGCAGAGCCCCGCCGGCGACCTGCTCCAACAGCCCGGCATCGGACCCGTCACCGCAGCGGTCGCCTTCGCAACCTGGTCACACCTCGGACGCGTCCGGTCCGAGGCCGCGTTCGCCAGCCTGGCCGGCGTCAACCCCATCCCGGCATCCTCCGGCAACACCGTCCGGCACCGGATCAATCGCGGCGGCGACCGCCGTCTCAACCGCGCCCTGCACATGGCCGTCGTCACCCGCATGCGCATGGACCCGCGCACCCGCGCCTACGTCGAACGAC
>JAABUZ0100007185.1_pt1 | contig 13539 bp, 10 predicted proteins | sample 5562091 | NCBI WGS metagenome assembly JAABUZ01 (sample SAMN12813069, study PRJNA571459) | rock metagenome | isolation source: Antarctica rocks | place: Antarctica: Victoria Land, Linnaeus Terrace sud | collected 2015-12-21 | reverse complement strand
GCTGCGGCGCGTCGACCACAACTGCGGGCATGGGTCTGAGCGACCGCCAGGAAGCCAGGCCAGGCGCCCGGAACGGGATCGGCTGTGGGACGCGGTCCGGCGTGTCGCTAGAGGTTCCGTTCACGACGCGCTCCCGTTGGCGGGACCGAGCCGGCGTGGAGGGAAGGGCACAGGGGTGCCGCTACCCGGTGAAGCGGGGCCGGCGGGATCGTGGGGGGGGGACGGCGGGCGCTCGTGCGCGCGAAGCCGTGGTCGCGCAGGAAGCGTCGGACCGTCGCGGCGAACACGTGGCGCGAGCGCTCGAGCGTGACCGCGTGCGCGGTGCTTCGCAGCGTTACGAGCTTCACGTCGCGGCTGCCCGTGTACATGCTGCGCTGCTGCTGGCCGGCGGGCGGCGGGAAGAGCGCGTCGTGGTCGCCGAAGACGAGCAGGACCGGCACCGTGATCTGTCTCACGAACGCCTCGTCGGCCGCCATTCCCTGTCCGAGCGAGCCCGTGTCGCCGCAGGGGTCACGGTTGCGCAGGGCGAGCGTGGCGTCGATGACGCGCGGGTCGGCATTGAAGAAGAAGGCGCGCTTCGCGTCCTGGTCGGTTTGGCCGAAGAACGCGTAGCCCGCCGGCCCCGAGGTCCCGTCGGAGCGCTGACCGCCCGTGGCGCACACAGCGGTCGTCTGGGCGAGCGAGGAGGCGGCCAACGACGAGCCCCCCTGGTCGGAGAACGAGACGACGATCAGTCCGTCGACGTCGTTGAAGGAGGAGGCCTCGACCTGGGCGATTAGGCCGCCGGCCGAGTGGCCGGCGAGCACGACCTTGCCGAACCGCCCGCCCGCCCGCGATGCGGCGCGGTACGTGCCGGCGCGAAGCTGGCCGACGATCTGGTGGGCGACATCCGCCTGGGCGCCGATGCAGCTGCGCTGTCCGGCGGGCTTGTCGGTCGTGTCGTAGCCGAGGCGGTCGATCACCACGGAGGCGTTGCCCGCCTTGGCCTGCTCGGTCGCGTAGTCGTAACCCGGCACGGCGCGGAAGTGCCAGAAGAACTCGCCGAAGCCCAGGCCGTGCAGGTACAGGGTGACCGCGCCGGGGTGCGCGAGCGCCGAGCGCGGCGTGACGAGATGGCCCCGCACCGTGTAGGCCTGTCCGTCGCTCGAGCAGGCCACCCGCGAGCGGTTCACATTGCGGACCCGAAAGGAGACGGGAACGCTGACGACGGCCGCGGCGTGGGCGGCGGCGCGCGCCGGTGGCCGGACCGCGAGAGCCGAGGCCGGTAGCACGGCGCTCAGTAGCGCGACGGCGAGGGCGAGCGCGATCTTGGGCATGAGGCTCCTGAGAGGGATGGCGGGGTCTCCAAGAAAGGCCGGGGCGCCCGCGTGTTTCGGCCGGCGATGATAGTCGAGGCGTCCGTGGCCCGCGCCGGGTGATCAGCGCGGGAGAGGGCCAGGCGACTCGACACTCGGCTCGGCGTGACCCGAGTCCGCCCGTGGGGTTGGTGAGCTCCCGGGCCACGTGCATGAGCAGGTCGCGCCGGGGGCCGGGTCGCATGTCGCACCAGGCGAGTTGGACGCGGGCGGTGACGGGCGGCCCGGTGAGAGGGACGAAGCGCACGTCGTGGCCGCGGGAGTCGGTGTAGGAGGCGGCGTCGAGTGAGACGCCGAGGCCGGCGGCGACGAGGCCTTGGCGGGCTCGGATGCCGCGCATCCCGAGGCGATTCGGGGGGAGAATCCGGCGGGCCCGGCGGGCGGCGGTGAGCTGGTCGAAGAAGGCCGGGGGAGCCTGAGCGGCGCCAGAGCACGAAGGGCTCGTCGGCGAGGTCGAGGTCGAGGGCGACGCGCGTGGCGAGCGGATGTGCAGCGAGCCGGACGGCGTGGACGGGTTCGTCAAGCAGGGTCTCGAGCTGCAGGCCGCGCCGGGGATCGGCTTCGCGGAGGAGTCCGACGTCGATGGCGCCGCGCTGCCCGGTGAGGGATCGCTGGGTTCTCGCGGTGATCGCAACACCCTCACGTCTCGTGCCTCGCGCGCCGATAGAATGCGACGCATGACCTTACGCGAGCAGGACGCCGCCGCCGCCCTCGCCTCCGTGCGCATGGAGGGCCTCGATCCCTCCCCCGCCGAGCCGATCCTCGAGCAGTGGGCGCGCGGCGAGCTCAGCACCGACGAGCTCGGCGAACTCGCCGGTCGCGCCGCCGCCGGACAGTCGCTTGAGCCGGTCGCGCCGACCCGCGCAACCTAGCGCGCACTCGCCCGCAGGCTCCCCGGGCGTTCGGTGGCCGAAGACCCATACGTGTATCCCGGCACCAGCGTGCTGCGCAACCGCCTCGACGTGCGCGACGGCGAGGAGCTCGCGCGCCGCGAGGCGATCGCCACCGCACTGCGCTTGCGCAGCTGCGCGAACGGCCCGTTCCCGGCGCTACGACCTCCAGCACCTGCAGGCCTTTCACCGCAACATCTTCGGCGACATCTACGCCTGGGCTGGCGAGACTCGCACCGTGGCGATCACCAAAGCCAAGAGCCCCTTCGCGCTTCCCGAGCACGTCGCGGGCTACCTCAACGGCGTGCTGGCCGAGCTGCCGGCAGAGAACTACCTGCGCGACCTCTCGCGCGACCGCACCGTTGAGCGCCTGACGCACTACTACGCGGAGATCAACGCCGCGCACCCCTTCCGCGAAGGCAACGGTCGCACCCAGCGCGCGTTCCTCGGCCAGCTCGCCAAGGAGGCCGGCTACCGGCTCGCCTGGGAGCGCGCCGACCCCGAGCGCAACATCGACGCCTCCCGCGCCAGCCTGCACGGCGACGACCGCGCCCTCCACGCACTGCTCAGCGACATCCTCGACTAGGACGACCGACACACCGCCGAGCCCCTAGAGGGCGCTCTCCGGCCCACGATGACCAGACCGGGTCGGGCGGAGACCAGTTCCGCGTCTACCGACGCTGCCACGGGCGGTCGGCACCGCCCCATTCGCCCAGTCGGCCAGCCGCGTCGGGCCCTCCTCCCGGTTTGGTCGCTGACGGGCGCGGAGCTCCACCCCACCTGAGCTTCGCACACCTGCGGTGCGCGTGGACCGCGGGGATCGGCTTCGCACCCGGCGAGGCCACCCACCCGAAAGGGAGGCCCGTCATGCGAGCCAACCGCCGTCCGCTCTCCGATGAGGAGCGCGCCGAGCGCCGCCGCCAAGACCGCGAGAGCGCCCAGGAAGCGATCGAGCTGCTGCAGAGCAGCGAGGGGTGGCAGGCGTGGCTCGCCTCGCGTCGGCACTTCCGCTCCTACTCGTTTGCCAACCAGTGCCTGATCGCCATGCAGAAGCCCACCGCGACGAGGGTCGCGGGGTTCCGGGTGTGGCTGAAGCTCGGCTACGTCGTCAACAAGGGCGAGAAGGCGATCCGGATCTGGGTGCCGATCCCGCCGTCCAAGCGCCAGCTCGAGCAGTGGCAGAACGCCGGCGCCAAGCGGGAGAAGAAGCCGCGCACCTACTTCAAGCTCGGCCCCGTCTTCGATCGGTGCCAGGTGCAGGAGCTTCCCCCGACGACCGCGGCTTCCTGGCTGGCCGGGGAGGCGGTGCTCAAGTGGCCAGCCATGCCGACAGCTCCTCGAGGGCGTCGGGCGGGACGTAGTAGTACGCCCACAGGCCCTGGCGCTCGACGTCGACGAGCCCGGCCTCACGCAGCTTCTTGAGGTGGTGCGATGGCGCAGCGTCCTGGCATTCGCGGTCCACACAATGTCAGTGCTTAGGCCGAGGGGGGCCAGGCGTCGAAGCGCTGAGGTCATCTCTTTTTTGACTGCGAACGGGACACCCTCGTCGTCGACGCCAAGGGCACTTGCGGCGTCACGTTGGAACTCCTCGAGCTGCTCGACCAGCAACAACACTTGGTCGCGCACCGGCTGCAGAGCGGGAGGCACGCGGAATCCGATGTCAGTGAGCCGCACGTAACGCAGGCTTTCCTGAGAAAAAGCGGACCCGGCGCGGTGGCGCACCAGCTCGTGCGTGAAGACGCGCGACACGTTCCGGAAAGCGAACGTCCAGTTTGCGTGCTCCAGCACGCTGCCATGCCCCGAGGCCAGCAGATTGGCGAAGTACGCGCGCGGGTCAGTCCGTATCCGGGAGACGTTTGGGTTGAGTCCAGGCTCCCAGGAGCGGTAGCACGTCCGTCCGCAGAACTCGACCATGAGTTCGGCGTCGGGCGTGCGGTCGCTGCGTCGGTCGAGCCACGTCTGGCCGCCGACTGACTCGAGGTAGGCCCGCATCCCCTCACGGTCGGCGGCCGGCCGTGCGATGACGAATACCTGCGGTTCGGTGTCAAGCACTGGTGTTTCGCTGATCCGGCATCAGCGCATCATCGCACCCCCCGTTCGGGGCAAGCGGAGAATTACGGCTCGGCACTCGCGGCGGGCAGCCCTCCGAGGGCTCCTGGGGAGCAGTTTCGTCAAGACGTGATGTGCCTCTAACACATCGAGGTGGTCACAGCCTCAGCAAAGGTTCGTCGCAGGGGGTGCCGCGCGTCGGAGCGGGTCGCTCGAGGGCGTCGCATCGCATCGGCTTTCACGCCGTCGTTGATACACGCCGGGCGGAACGCGGACGCGTTCTAGGCTCATAGGCGCCTCCGTGGGGATGCTGCTGCGCGTGCAGTCGAGCCCTTGCAAGCTTCCGCTGCCGCCGGGCCATAGCGCGATCCGTCCAGACGAGGCAAAGGAGATTGGGCACCATTCGGGCACTGCGCCCTATTTCCGCCAGCGGTTGCACCGCCGTGGGTTTAGCGGCTGATCAGAAAACGCCGTGAAATCGGGGCTTCAGGGGCATGGGCACGGCTGGTTTCGAACCAGCGACCTCTCGCGTGTGAAGCGAGCGCTCTCCCGCTGAGCTACGCGCCCTCTCGGGGAGTGCTCGATTCTACGCGCTAGGATCCACGGCGGACCGTGCTAGGCGGGGAGGTAGCGGTGCCCTGTATTCGCAATCCGCTCTAGCGAGGCTGAATTCCCCCTCGAGGGGTGCAGGCTTTCGGGGTCAGCACGCCGTTCATGGCGTCGATGGCTAGGTCCCGCGCGATGCAGGCCCGTGAACCAGGTCAGGTCCGGAAGGAAGCAGCCTTAAGCGGTCACCGGTAGGCGTAGCGGGAGTGCCGAGCCGGAGCCGGTGGGCGGCGCCCGCGCCCGAGAACCCGCCTCGACGGAGGGTGCACGGTCCGCTTTGCCTATGCCGGAGCTGAGCCCCGGCCCGGGAGCCGACCTCTTAGCGCAGCGATCGCGAACGCCAGGTCCGCCGGGCTCACCGCTCGCTCCAGCGCCGCGTAGGCGCCGACGTAGACGAGGCTGCCCGCCCCCACGGCGAGCGGCAGGGGAGTGCTCACGATCGCGAGGACGGCAGCCATCGCGAGGCCGCCCGCGACCGGTGCGGCGAGCATGGAGAGCCAGTTGACGCCGCCCACGGCCCGCACCGAGATGATGAGCGTGGGGAAGAAGAAGGCGGCGGCGGAGAGCAGCATCGCGAGCGCCGCCCCCGTGGCGCCCAACGGCGGAATGAGGACGAGATTGAAGACGAGGTTGACCACGGCGGCGCCCGCGACGACGAACAGGAGCTTCCGCGGGTTGAGCCGTGCGGTGATGAGCCCGGTGGTCAGCCCGGTCGCGCCCATCATCACCACGACCGGCGCGAGCAGCCGCAGCGGCGCGGCGGCGGCGGCGAGGCCGTTCCCGAAGAACGCGCGCGAGAGCGGCTCGGCCAGCATCCCGAACGTGACCGCCAGTGGGACGAGGGTCACCAGACACAGCTTGATCGACCGCTCGAACAACGACCGGATCGTGGGCGACGTGTCACTGCCGAGATAGGTGTACATCGCGCCAAAGGCGGCGAAGAGCGAGTCCCCGATGAAGTAGGTCGATTCGAGCAGGCGGTAGCCGGCGCCATAGACACCGACCACGGCACTGGCAGCGAGCGCCGAGAGCAGCAGCACGTCCGCGCGCGCGACGACGAGGCCGAACAGGTCCTGCGCCGTGAACGGCAGGCTGCGCGAGCGCAGTTCGCGCCGCGGAGCCGGCGGAAGGACAAGGGCCGGCCGGCGGACGCGGCGCCAGAGCAGCCACATGGAGAGCACCAGGCGCGCGAGCGCCCCCACGAGGAAGGCCAGCGACACCGCGACCACCCCGTATCCGAGGACGAGGGCGAGGAGTGCGAACCCCGCTGCGGTCACCCGCTGGGTAACGATCGCCGTGGCCAGTAGCTCGCCGCGCTCGAAAGCGTTGAAGGCAGTCGCGGGAGTCCGCGAGAGCGTCTCGGCGAACATGCCCGCGGTCATCAGGCAGACCGCTGCCTGCCGCTCGGCGTCGAAGCCGAGCACCAGCACCGCGCCGGCGGTGAGGGCGATGATGGCCAGTCCGCGGGGGACCTTGAGGAAGAAGGCGTTGTAGAAGAAGTCGTCCAGCCGCGCGTGGTCTGCGGCAATGGAGCGCAGGAGGTAGCGGTCGATGCCGAGCCCAACCGGGACCATCACCACCTCGCCCCAGACCATCGCGAAGACGTAGACGCCTAGCTGCGCGGCCCCGACCTTGCGCGCGAGCACGGCGAAGACGACGAGCGAGGCGAGCTTGCCGACGATCTCGCCGACCGCCCGCACGAGCGTGTTCTTCAGGGCTCGCTCGCCGGCACGGTGCGCCTCTTTCGAGCGGAGTGCCGGACCGTTGTCCCGCCCGGCACTCGGCTGGCGGACGGGGCTCAGCGGTCGTCCTTGAGCTCGGCGGGAGAGGAAGGTCGCGGGGGCGCGGTCCCCACTCGGGTTCCGCGACAGCGAGCAGTCTACTTCGACCCCTTCATGCCGTATCGACTTGCAGCTCCCGTGTACGGTGCCTGCGCACGATGCCCCCTACGGGACGCCTCACGGGACGGATCCTCACCACACTCGAGGAGCTGGAGCCCTACGTCCCCGAGTGGGACGCGCTCGCGGTCGCGCGCCGGCTTGTCTACTGCGCGCCCGGCTGGGTCCTCCCTTGGTGGCGCCACGTGGCACCCGCGGAGGCCGAGCTCCGTGTGGTCGTCGTACTGGACGGCCAGCGGCTGGTCGGGATCGCTCCGTTCTACGCCCATTCGCAGTTCGGAGCCATCGCCGGCTACCGGATGATCGGCGCCGCGGTGACCCACCGAATAGAGCCCCTCGCACCCGCCGACGCTATCGAGGAGGTGGCCGCGACCATCGCCCGGACGCTGGCCGCGGCGCGCCCCGTGCCCGCACGTGTGCGCTTCGACGGCATCCCCGACGATTCGCCGTGGCCGCGGCTGCTCGCCAATGCGTGGCCCGGACGCGGCCGGCCCTTCATCCATCGCGAGCCGGGCATTCCCGCTCCTACCGTCTCGCTGGCGTACGAGGGCTTCGACGCGTGGATGGGGACGAAGAGCGCCAACTTCCGCCGGCAGATGCGTCAAATGCGGCGAAGGCTGGAGAGCCGCGGCGCCGTCTTCCGCACCGCCACCACGCCCGAGGAGATGGCGGCCGGGCTTCCCGACTTCGAACGCCTTCACCTCGCTCGGTGGGAGTCGCGAGGCGGGTCGAGCACGCTCACGCCCCAGGTGGTCGACATGCTGCTCGCCGCCGGTCGCGAGCTCGTGCCGGACGGCCGCTTTCGACTCGAGTCGATCGAGCTCGACGGCCAGACGATCAGCTCGCACCTCTTCGTCTCGGCGGGAGACGAGACGTCGTACTGGCTGGGTGGCTTCGACGACCGGTACGCGGCCCACTCGCCGTCGATGGTCTCCCTTGTCGGCGCCGTCCGGGAGGGGTTCGACCGCGGCGACACGCGCTTGGACCTCGGCCAGGGGGCCCAGCCCTACAAGTACCGGCTCGCCGACGGTCAGGACTGCCTGAACTGGCTGACTCTGGTCCCGCCGGGCCCGCACTACGGCCGCGCGATGATCCTGCTCGCTCCGCGTCGCCTGCGCTTCGCGATCACGCAACGGCTCTCGCCGGAGACCAAGGCCCGTCTGCGCCGCCTGCTCGGCATGCGTCCGCGCGGCTGGTAGGAGCCTCGGCGGCTTCAATGATCGGCGGCCTGGACGACTTCCTGCGGGCTCGAGAGGACTGGGATCGACTGGCCACGCAAGCCGGCTCTCCGTTCCTCACGCACGGTTGGCTCCTTGCGTGGTGGCGCGCCTTCGGGGAGGGCGAGCCCACCTGCGTGCTGATACGGGGCTCGAACGGAGAGCTGCGCGCCGCCTGCTTCGGCCGGAAGAGGAGAGAAGCTCTGGTCTCTCCCACCAACGCCGAGAGTGGCGACTGGGACGTCGTGGCTGTCGATGACTCTGCTCGGCAGCAGGCCTGGGCCGAGCTCGCGTCCGTTGGCGCGCTCCGAGTCCGGCTCGAACGAGTTCCCGGGAGCGCCCTCCCGCTCGCCACTTCGGTGCTGCGAGGCGCCGGCTACCGCGTGACCGCGTCGCCTGGTCCTCTCAGTCCATGTCGCTCGCTACCGCCGAGCCGGGAGGAGCTGATCGGCTCGGTGAGTCGAAACGTACGCTCCCAGTTCGGCCGACGCCGCCGAGCGCTCGAGCGGGAGGGAGAGCTGACGCTCCGCGTCGACACGTCGGGGCGAGACCTCGACGAGGTGCTCGCCCTCGAAGCGTCGGGGTGGAAGAGCCGAGAGTCCACCGCGATCACCAGCGACGCGAGGACCGAGAGCCTCTACCGCGAGTTCGCCGCCGCCGCGGCCGCGAAGGGATGGCTGAGGCTCTACCTGCTCGAGCTGGACGGAGCGCCGATCGCGGCTGACTATGGTTGCGTTCTCGGAGGCTCCGGCTTCCTGTTGAAGACGGGCTTCGACGAGCGCTACGGCCGCCTCTCGCCCGGCTTCGTCCTTCGGGGAGAGGTCCTGAGCGCCTCGATCGACGAGGGGTTGACGCAGTACGACTTCCTCGGCGGCCCGGATCCCTACAAGCTTCGCTGGGGCGGGACCGTGCGTCCCCGGGCGACGGTGTGGGGATACCGCGGGTTCGCAGCTCCGGCGCATCTGTGGCGCTCCCGCCTACGGGGGCGTCTCAAGCGCCTCCGCGATCGGAGTTAGCGCGACGTCGCCTGGTCCGTATGTAACTTGCGTCGCCGCATGCGCCTACAGGGCATCCTCATCGTGCGTCTCGAGGAACTCTCCCGCTACCGCGATGAGTGGGACGAGCTGGCCGTGTCGAGCGGTCGACCGTACTGCGCTCCGGCCTGGATGCTCGCGTGGTGGCGGTGCGTCGCCGAGGAAGGCGCGCGCCTGCGCGTGGTGGTGGTGACCGACGAGGGTGGCGGGCTCGTCGGGCTTGCCCCCTTCTGGCTCGCCGGCGGACGATCGCTCCTCTCGCGCTACCGGTTGCTCGGGGCCGGGCTCGCGGCACCGATCGAACCGCTCGCGCGTCCGGGCGCGGAGAGGGAGGTCGCGAATCTCGTGGCCTCAGTCCTCGCCCAGGCGAGGCCGCGTCCGGTGGTCCTCGACCTCGACGGCGTCCCCGCGCGATCGCCGTGGCCCGCGCTCCTGGCGACGTCGTGGCCTGGTGGGGGACGAGGTCGCATCCGTCGCGTCGAATCGCGCCCGACCCCGACGGTCGACCTCTCGGTCGGAAGCTACGAGGCCTGGTTCGCCGCTCGGCGCCCGCACTTTCGGCAGCAGATGCGGCGCTACCGACGTCGGATCGAGGAGCGGGGAGGGCGGTTCATCTCTCCGGACACGGTGGCGGAAGCAAAGCCACGGCTCGATGCCTTCGGGCGACTCCACGAGACGCGGTGGTCGGACCGGGGAGGCTCGGCCGCCTTGAACCCCCGCGTCGAGGAGATGCTCTTGGAGGTCGCCGATGAGCTCATCGGGGAAGGCCGGTTTCGGCTCTGGTGCATCGACGCCGACGGCCGCACCGTGTCCGCGCACCTGTTCGTCGCCGCTGGCTCTCGGGCGTCCTACTGGCTGGGGGGGTTCGACCGAGATTGGAAGACCCATAGTCCGGCGATCCAAACCGTGCTCGCGGCGATCGAGGACGGTTTCTCCCGCGGGGAGCGTTGGATCGACCTGGGTCCCGGCGGCCAGGACTACAAGTATCGATTGTCCGATGGCGAAGAGCATCTCGACTGGGTAAGCCTGATCCCGAGCGGCCCCTGCCATCACGTCGCCCTGGCGACCTTCGCGGGGGCGGACCTCGCGCGCGCCGGGATGCGTCGCCTACCCCCGTCCACCCGAACGCAACTGAAGCGTTGGATCGGTCGTATCAGAGGCGACGTCTGAAGGGCAGCCGCCGAGCGATCCGCTCCCGGGCCGCTTCGAACGCCAGGATCGTCGAGGGCACCGGGTCGTCCGGCGCCCACATGGCGCCCACTCGAGGGCGGGGAGCGCGGCTGAGCAGGAGCTTCAGCGCCCCGTTGTAGGCGGCGGTGATATCGGCGTCGAGCCACCGGTAGGTCACCCCGAGGCGGTAGGGCGCGGGGTGGGGCGGCTCGACGTCGAGTGCGACGCCGTGCCACGCCGCCGGGAGATTGACTCCGCAGGCGAGCGCGAGCGGGAGTGAGCCGTAGAAGCGGGTGTTGACGTCGATGAGCATCGGCCCGCTTCGGCCGCCGCCCATGAACTGCACGTGCGCGAGACCCCAGTACCCAGCCGCGGCCAGCAGGCCTACCACTCGCGCGACGAGATCCTCGTCGGGCGCGACGCTGATCGCCAGGCTGCTGTTGCCGGCTTGAGCCGGCCATGTCCTCTGGGCGATCTGTTGGAAGCGGGCGACCGCCCGGCCGTCGCGAGCGACCACCACTGCGAGCCCGACGAGCGGTCCCGGCGCATGCTCCTGGACGAGCAGCGACTCCTCCCCCGGGAGCGTGTCGAGAAGGAAGAGAAGAGCTTCGCGCGACTCGATCACGCACGCGGAGACGAGCTCGCCCTGGGCGCCGACCGGCTTGACCACGCAGGGCAGGGGCACCGTGGCGTGCCGGAGCTCCCGGGCCGCACCGTGAGCGATCGTCCTCGGTGCGCCGATCCCGACCTCGGCGGCGAGCGTCGCGAGCCGCCGCTTGTCCCGGAGGCGTCGGAGCGCGGGCTCGCCCGAGTAGGGCAGGCGAGTCTCGGTAGGCAGTGAGGGCCGGCCGCCCAGCAGCGCGTCGATGGACTTCTCTTCACTCGGGTAGACGACGAGCGGTCCCCACCGGCGGGACACCTCGGCGACGCTGGCGCGGAAGGCGGCGGGGTCATCGACGGAGTCGGGCCCTCGCTCCCGCGCCGAGGCGTAGCGCGACCAGAGCCCGGCGGCGCCCCGTCCACGGCCGAGGGCCGCGACGTCCAGGCCCCCGGCCGCGAGCCCGCGCAGCCCGGCCACGGCGTAGCGCAGATGGGCGTCGGTGACTAGGGCATCCGCGTGGTCGACGGGGTTCACGGGCGCGGGTCGGCGAGGCTAGGGAGGCTACCGTCGAGTACCACCCCGGACCGTCCCGCAACCGCGCACAACACGCGGGCGAACCGCTCACCCACGTCTTCCCACGTGAAGCCCCGCGCGCGCTCGACCCCGCGTGAGCTCAAGGTGCGCCGCAGCTCGGCGTCGCGGCACAGCGTGACGAGCTCGACCCGCCACCGATTCGGGTCGAGGGGCTCGGCCACGTAGCGAGCGGCGTCTCCGGCGAGCTCGCGGAACGCGGGGAGCTCGCTGACGAGCGCGGGCGTCCCGGCGCTCAGGGCTTCGAGGAGCGGCAGGCCGAAGCCCTCGTGCAGGCTCGGCGAGACCAGGGCCAGCGCGCCGGCATAGAGCTCGGCCAGCCGCTGGGGGGAGACGAGCCCGAGGTGCACCACGCGCTCGCCGAGCCCCAGCTCGTCTCGCAGGCGGTCGAGCCCGGCCGCCTCCTCCTCGCTCGCCGGTCCGACGAGCACGAGGCGAGCCGGCACCGCCCCGCCGGTCACGGCAAAGGCGCGGACGAGCGTCCGCACGTTCTTGTGGGGCAGCAGAGTGCCCGCGTAGAGGAAGAACGGCTCCGCGTCGCCCGCTACGCGTGCGGTCTCCGGGGCCGTCAGCGCCTGCGGTCCCTCAGGGATGACGACGCACCGGTCCGGGTCGACGCCGACCGTCGAGTGCAGCATGCCGAGCGTGGCGTGGCTCACGCACACGACTCTCGCGGCAACCGAGCACGCGCGCGGCAAGCCGACCGTGGCGCGGAGCCACCGCAGGCGACCCGAAAGCGCCGGGGCGAGCACCTGGGTGACGTCATGGACCACCATGACGGCGGGTACGCGGAGCCGGCGCAGCGGGAGCTCGGGTACCGGAGCGAGCAGGACGTCGGCCCGCGTTCGCGCCAGGAGCCCGGCCAGCGAGCGCTCGCGCCACAGGGCGCGGCGGCCGAAGTCCTGGACGCCCCGTGGCAGCTCCACCACCTCCAGCCGTGGCGCCGCCGGGAGGTCCTCGGGCCGGCTGGTCGCCACGATCAGCTCGATTCCCGGAAGGTGCGAGAGGCCGTACACCACTCCGGCGACGTAGGTCCCGATGCCCATGAGGCCGGGCTTGAGGATGGCGGCGTCCACGAAGACGCGCAGCGGACGGCCGGTAGGTGCGCTCACCGGCGTGCGGACTCCGCATAGTGCCGTCGCATCGTGGCCACGAGCGTCGAGAGCCGGAAGCGCTCGGCGACGCGAGCGCGGGCACAGGCGGCCAGCCTCTCGCCCAGTCCCGACTCCTCGAGCACGCGCACGAGCGCTTCGCCCAGTGCCCGGCGGTCACCGGCCGGGGCGAGCAGCCCGCACGGGCCGAGAACCTCGGGCAGGCCCCCGTCGGCGTAGCCCACGACGGGGGTGCCCACCGCCATGGCCTCCAGGGCGGCCAGCCCGAAGCCCTCGCGGCCCATCCCGCGCTCGTCGGGTCCGCTGGGAACGATCGCGGCATCACAGCCGCTGAGGACCTCGAGTACGTCCTCCCGGTAACCCGTAAAGCGCACGACCTCGTGCAGGCCGAGCTCCTCCACGCGAGCGTGCAACGCGGCGGCGTCCCACGGCTGGTAGCGATCCTCGTCGCCGACGAGGAGCCAGCGCAGCCGCGGCCGCGCCGGGTGCAGCTCGGCGGCGAGCTCGACCGCCTCGTGCTGGCCCTTGGCGCGGTGCAGGCGCCCGACGAGCGCCACCACCTCGGCGTTCGGGGCGCCGGCGAGCTCGAGCGCGAGCTCGCGACCTGCGCCAGCTTCGAGGGCAAGCGGCGGGAGGGCGTTGGGGACGATCGCCAGGCGGTCGCCGAGACGCCCGCCGAAGGTGAGGGCGGCGGCGGAGCTCACGGAGATCACCCGTCGGCAGCGAGCGGCCACGACCCGCGCCAGAGGACCGTCCCAGTAGAGGTCGTGCTTGATCCACAACACGGGGATGCCGGTGCCGAGGAGAGCGTGCCCGGCGAGCAGCGCGGCCTTGACGCCGTTGGCGTGAACGACGTCGGGGGGGCGGCTGAGCAGCCTTCGGCGCAGGCGCCAGGCCGCCGGCAGCATGCCGAGCCGTGCCGGGGTCTCGAGCAGCTCGACGTCATGCCCGCATGAGCGCAGGCGCGCGACGAAGGGCCCGTCCGCCAGCGACATGACCCGCTGGACCCACTCGGG
>JAABUZ0100007184.1_pt1 | contig 13543 bp, 15 predicted proteins | sample 5562091 | NCBI WGS metagenome assembly JAABUZ01 (sample SAMN12813069, study PRJNA571459) | rock metagenome | isolation source: Antarctica rocks | place: Antarctica: Victoria Land, Linnaeus Terrace sud | collected 2015-12-21 | reverse complement strand
CGGTCGGGTGCTCGTGCTCGCCCCTGCCGGGCTGGTCGGTCAATGGTGCGAGGAGCTCGTGCGCAAGTTTGCCCTCCCAGGCGCGGGCAGGTCGGCACCGAGATCATGGGCCACGCCAAACACACTCGCCACCGCTCGCCTCGCCTTCTGCCATCCCGATCACCACGCCCATCCCTGACCCTACCACACCGCAGTCCGCATGTCTCGTTGTACTACTAGTGCGTGAGCGCCCGTCCGACCGAGCTTCTAATGCAAGAGAAGTGCGCTTTCCTTGCATTCAGATCGGCCGTGCGATACGCTCGCTTGATGTTGCTGATACACGCGGAGGGAGCATGCGGCCGATAGCGCTCGGCCTTCTGACCGAGGGCCAGACCCTGGCGATCGATCCCGTCGACGCGGTGCTGCGCCGGCGGGGGCACGTGGTAATCGGCACGGGGCATGCCCGCGACGTCCTCGCGCCCGTCGACACGCCGCACATGGGGACCGATGCTCCGTCGCCGGCGTTGCGGGGCTACCTCGAGGCGTTCGGAGGCAGCACCTTCCGGAAACTCGCGCGGCGGTTGATTGGCGCGCACGGCCTGGCCGTGCCGCTGGCGAAGATCGCCGGCGACGGCGCACCCGCCTATGTGGACCTCCTCGTCGGACTGGGCGTCGCGGCGCGCCAGGCGGACATGATCCGCTTGACTCGCACGCCCGATAACATCGGTCCCTCCCTCGAGTGGTACGTCGCGCAACTCTGTGAACGAGAGTTGTGCGGGAGCGCTGCCTGGGGGGTGCAGCTCGCGGATATCACGGTCGGCGGCGATTACGATGTGCTCGCCTGGCTCGCGCCGCTGCTTGCTTATGTAGAACTCAAGTCATCGCAACCATCGGCCATTAGCGATGGCGAGATCGCGAACTTCCTGGAGCGCGGGGAGGAACTCGCGCCGGACCTCGCCATCTTGCTCGTCGACACGCGGGATGATCTCGCCGACCTGCAGGCTAGGTTCTTCGAGGTCATGGCCGTCGCAGTTGGCAAGGCCTCCGGTCACCCGGAAGAATCCTGGCGGTCCGTCACTCCCTGGATCCGGCTGCGGGCGGAGTATCCGGGGGTGAGCTTCGGCTATCGCCGCTTCTACGTGACGAATTCCCACCCCAGCATCCTCACGCAGTTGCGGCGCTGCCTACAGCACTACTATGCTCGCGTCAAGGGCGCGATGTTCCTCGGCGGCCCAGGGGATGTCAATTTCATCACCGGGGCGCAGAACAGCAATATATGACTCCGGTGGAAAGGGACGATGCAGCGGACAGCAGCGTTGCACCAGCAGCGCCGCTCGCTTCCCGTCTGCTGATGCAACGCTGCCACGGACGCTCAGCTTGTGGCATTGTGACTTCACGGCCGGCCGGCGACGACCCTATACGCCTACGCCCGTGAAATTCGGACCTTTCTCAGTGCCATGGGCATACCTCTGGCGGAAGTCACGCTGGGCGACCTGCAGGTCTTTGCCGACAGCCGGCGACCCGGGCCCGCACCCTGCACGCCGTCAAGTCGCTGCTCGCCTTCGGCCAGCGCATCGGCTACCTGGCCTTCAATGTCGGCGCGCCCTTGCATATCCCGGGGAGCCGGAACACGCTCGCCGAGCGCATCCTGGCCGAGGACGACGTCCATCGCCTGATCGCCCTGGAGCCCAACGCGCGGAACCACGCCCTGCTGCGCCTCTTCTACACATCTGGCGTGCGGGTGGCGGAACTCTGCGGCCTGCGCTGGCGCGATGCCCAGCCGCGCGGCGATGGCGGCCAGATCACGGTCTACGGCAAGGGGTACCAGACGCGCGCCGCGGTGTTGCCGGCCGGCATCTGGCGCGAACTGTTGACGCTGCGCGCTGACGCCGCCAGTGACGAGCCGGTCTTCCGCTCGCGCAAACAGAGAGCACTTTCGACGGCCCAGGCCTGGCGGATCGTGCGGGCCGCCGCCCAGCGTGCCGGCGTCGCATTGCCTGTTTCTCCGCACTGGCTGCGCCACGCCCACACCAGCCACGCCCTGGATCGGGGGGCGCCGATTCACCTCGTGCAGGCTACGCTGGGCCACGCCTGGGTGGCGACGACCGGCAAGTACCTGCACGCGCGCCCCACGGAGAGCGGCGGGAAGTACCTCGCCGTATAACAGTCTCGCAAACGGAGTAGGCTGCGGCATGGTCCGTCCGAGATCCGGCGCCACGTCCCGCAGCGTAGGCAGTGAGGAGCCAGCAGTGTCGTACCAAGCCATGGTCTATCGCGTCTTGATCGCCTCGCCCTCGGACGTGCCTGAAGAGCGGCGCAGCATCCCCGAGGTCATCCATGGCTGGAATGACCTCCACTCCGTCGACAAGGCGGTTGACTTGCTGCCCGTGAAGTGGGAAACGCACGCAACCCCGGAGATGGGGGATCGTCCGCAGGCGATCATCAACAACCAGGGTCCTTCGGTTATATTCAGCGTACGCATCGGAGGCAGCTCGGTGTCACTCTGTTCGGATAAGTGGCGCGATTTCTTCCGCGCTCTTTGGCGTAGCCCGAAGGGCAAGGAGGAGAGGAGTGGCATCGCTCCCCAACTGTCCGGCTCCCGACGACGTGGCCGCCATCCCTTTTTCCAGTCGTCACTGCCTACTCCGCCATGACGCACACTTCCAGATCGGCCGATGGCCTACCGGTGATGCTCCATGCGCTGTCGGGCGCGAGTGGCAACGGCGTCCGCCTCGACATAGCGAGACCACCAGCCGGTCTGGTCCGCTGGTTGGCCCTGTTCGATGCCGTGCGCGAGGCTGCGGGCGGCGACCACCGTCGGGCGCAGGCGGACCGCGTCCGGCAAGCGCTCCAGTTCGGCGCACGTGAGGCCCTGCCAGCGGCGGTAGCCGTCCAGCACCGCGTCGACCCGGGCGAGGTCGGCAGGTACGGCGGCTTCCTCCGGGGCTTGGAAGGCGCAACTGAAGAGCAGCAGCCCGAGCGCCGCGATCCTGGGCCCCTGCCCGGCCCCTTCCCAGTCAAAGAGGACCACGTCCCCGCTGCTGGTTTGCAGCGTGTTGGCCAGGTGGCAGTCGCTGTGGATCAGGGCGCGGGGCATGTCTTCGCAGTCGTGCGTCGTCGCGAGCGTCGCCCGGATGGCGTCGTAGTCGTTGCGCCGCTCGGGCGGGACCCGGTTCGCGAGCCGGGCCAGGCAGGAACGCCCGAAAATCAGGTCCTCCTTGGGCAGGGCGCTGGCGCGCCGCGAGAGAAAGGGGTCGTCGGCCGGCACCGGCGGCAGGGCGTGCAGGCGGCCGACAAGTTCGCCAAGCCGCCGTAAGGTGGCCGGGGAGCGGTCGGGCCGACGACCGGGGATGAACTGCGTGACCAGCACCCCGCGCCCCTCCCAGTCGGCGGCCGTCGCGCCAGCCGTGGCCGTGACCAGGCGCTCCCCGGGGAGGCCGTGGCGTTCGATGTACGCCAAGATGCACATCAATCTGTATGGGCGGTATGAGTTCACAACGGGACCCGACCCGATTGACGTAGATGCGATGGTCGAAGCATTGACACAGACGCCGCTCGTGCCGGTGGAGGAAGACGAGTAAACGAGGTCAAATGCACCGTTTCGGGGGGTTAAGCAAAAACCCCCAGTATGCCGACTTCCAGCGCCAGGGCCTGCCCATCGGCAGTGGTGCCGTCCAAAGCGCCTGCACACTCGTGGTGGAAGCACGACTCAAGGGAAGCGACAGCACGGGGCGCGCTCCCATGTTACCCCTCTGGTCGCCCTCCGTGCGGTCTGCTGCTCCCACCAGTGGGAACAGACGTGGCCCGCTATCCACCGCCAGCTTCGAAAGCAGGCCCGCGACCAGCACCTGCGCCGTCTGCTCCATGCTCCTCCCCCAGCTCCCCCTCTGCCGACTCCCGCTCCCAAGTCAGCCAAGCGCCAGCTTCACCTGTCCGTCGCCCATCGCCGCATGCGCGCCGCCTCACCTCCCAACATCGTCGATGGCCGTCCTCCTCACGACCATCCCTTCCGTCACCTCGTCACCACCGCACGCTAGCGGCCTGCGATGCACAACGTTGCGCCACACCCGTCGGATGCCGAACGAGCAGTCTTTATATTGGTGAGGGTGTTGGTCGAGCATTCGCTGGTTCTGAGACATCACCACATGCAACACGAATGAAAATACGCACATGCGCAAGAAAGGGAGAGGTAGTAGGGGTCTGCCTGAACGCCATCTCACGCGCCGTCTTGGAACGCACGCCACGGGGAGAAGAAACGCTAAAGCGGTGATGCAAGGATCGAATATAGCCTTCGAACTTGATCGAGTTCGACCTTTGCATCACCGTCGCGGAGCTCCAGGGAGCGCTCGTGGAACGCAGATCTCACGCTCAAGTCGCTGACAAGTAGTGCTGATCACGGTGAGGAACCAGAGAGTATGACCGCTCACCTTGCGGTTGACAGACGTCGGCATCCTGAGCCGCGGCGTGCGCTTCTTCATCGATCATAGAAACGCGGCAGTCCTGACCTTCAGGCTCGACGATGCGGCCCCGAGCAGTTCAAACAATACTGGTACGGGACAAGAATTACCCCGAGAACATGCTTCTCGCCCGTTGCGCCCCCTGACGAACACCGCGCGCACCCCGAGTCAGAAGCCGTGTCCTTCTTGCACCGGAGTCGCCTGACTGCCAGCACTTTTGATGTCCGCTTTTGCCCTGTTCGTGACGAGCGGATATTGAACGCATCCTCGCGGAGTGGGAGGCTCCATGCGGACACTCAACAACATGTCACCCGGAGGGCTCCGAAGGGTAGGCGCTGGTCCAAATTGCTGGCCGCATATAGGGAGCACAAGTATGCCGCAAGGAGTGGCCATTGCTCCTACTACGCGTACGGAATTGCCTACACAGATAACCAGGAGTCGTCTACTTCGGTTATGCAAACGTTCCCTTGACATGTCTGATCTCGAGTCGCAATGAACTGTTCAGGCGGATAGCACATCACGCTGACGGAACAGATTCCCGTGGTGCCAGGCGGCAACCCGGCGGTTGTTCTCCTTCGTGTTCTGGGCTGTGGACTCTTTCCTGTGCTCTTTGCTGGCTCTATAGTAGATACCGCTCAGGAAGCAAGTCACACAGGACTGTCTGGCAATAATACCAATGTGTAGTCGGGTACAATGCTGGCATGCAACAGCCACCGACTTCGACAAGCGAACAAACCATCCAGGCCATTCTCGATCGTGCCCACAGACCAGCGGTACCGATCCGTCGTTCATTTGTTCAGGTAGAACAGGTAGAAATAGATGGGCGACGCCCGCCGCTCGCCACCATGGTACGCCATCGTGACGAGCGTGCCCTCGATTTCTATTTGCTCATCCTGGCGCAAGCCAGCGGCGGGAATTATGACGTTGCTCATGCGGCGAACGTCTGGGTGCGAGCCCTGGATCTGCCAGGCAAGAACCCAACGTCAGCTGTCTCTAAGGTCCTTGGCCGATTGGTCGACTATTCCCTGGTAACCCGTGATCGGCGTGGCCGCAGGGCGCACATCACCCTGCTATGCGAAGACAGTTCCGGTGCCCCATATACGCATCCTGGTACGGCAAACGCACGGTATCTAAAGCTCCCACATACGTACTGGACGGCCGGTTGGTATCGCTCGTTGAGCCTGTCAGCGAAAGCAGCCTTGCTCATCGCCTGTAGTTTGCCATCACCGTTCTTCGCGTTGCTAGAACACGCGCCGAAACAATTCGGCATCTCTGCGGACACACTCGGTGATGGCCTGCACGAGCTCGAAACGTGCAGGCTCCTTGATCGGTGGCCCCACTATAAACCTGCACCACTGACCGCCGCTGGATACACGATGGAGTACCGGTACAGGCTGCTACCGCCCTTCGAAAAAGCGGCGCATCCACGTCCTTCATCGGCTGTCGCTGCGTCGCCATCGAGTGTTATCTAGAATGGCACAGATCTTCTATCGCATCGTCTCGAGCAACTCCCCAACTGTCGATGACTTCACCTCCAATGCCGCCAGGGGGAAACCGCTTCGTGGCATGGAGAAGGCAGATCCTGGTCTCCACCGCAGCATTTCGGTCTATATGCAACTGAGCGATGCGATTGATACACAACACCGCTACCCGACGCTCGGTAGCCACATTGCCGAAATGGAGTTCGCCGACGACGATCAGGATATCGCTCTCTACCGTGTGTCTTCGCCACCTAGCAGCCATTGCAGCCTCCAGGGTGAGCCTGCCGCGTTTCTCCGCTGCGTTCGTCGAGTCTTCCTGGTTTAAGCGGGTCGGCGCTATACCATGTGTGGTACAGTGCCTGTATGTGGTACGAACTTTGGGACGGCGAAACTCGCAACTGTATCGGGACCTACCCGACGGAGATAGCAGCGCTCGAGGCTGTGTACGAGGATGTCTGTCTGTACGGTGCGGACTCCGACGCACTCTTGAGCCTGGGATTAGTCGGATGCAATCCAGAAGGTCACCGCGACGGATTGATTGCCGATGGCACCGCGTTGGTTGATTTGGCACTTCAACACGCAAAGCCAAGGGCAGGGCTGACGTCGTTCAGGAAGCAAGGTTTGGGGTAGTACCGACGAACACGCCCATCTGATGCAAGGAACATTATTCGCCGCTCCTGGTGCCCTCCATGATATCCTGTAACTTTCTCTCCGACAGACTGCTAATACTCGGTATGGGGTGGATGGTGGCACCGGGGCAAACAACCTGACCACCGCATGGGTAGGCACAACGGTTCATCTCGATGTAGGTCAATAGATCGAAGCAACGTCTGCCGTCGGAGCGGCCCAACTGAAGCCCGTCGGGCTCGTCCTGTGTACAGATGGGCAATGCACGATCTCTCTAGGAGAGCGCAGGGCGCTAGCCCTTCAGTCCCGTCATTGCAATACCAGACACAAAGTAGCGTTGGAGTGTGACGTAGAGGACGACGAGCGGCAGGATCGAGATCGTCGCGCCGGCCATAATCGCGGCGGAGTTCGTGACAAATTCACCCGCGAACGACCCCAGGGCCAAGGGCAACGTATACAGATCCTCATTATTCAATACGATGAGTGGCCACACAAAGCTGTCCCAGCTGCCAATAAACGTCAACAGTCCCAGCGCGGCGAGTGCCGGTTTGCTGAGGGGAAGCACAATTCGCCAGTAGATAAATGGCTCCGATGCGCCGTCGATGCGCGCTGCATCGAGGAGTTCGCCGGGCAAGCCATGCATGAACTGCCGCATGAGGAAAATACCGAAGGAACTGTAGAGGCCCGGAATGATCAAGGCCCAGTACGTATTCAGGAAGTGAAACCAGACCATGAGCTGATAGTTCGGAATGAGCGTAACGGGCCATGGCACCATCATCGTTCCCAGGATTGCCATAAACAGCGCGTTCCGCCCCCAGAACTCGTACTTCGCGAGGACAAATCCCACGAGCGAACTGGTGAGGAGTGTCAGTGAGGTATGGACGACCGCGATAAATGCGCTATTGAGAAAGTATCGTTTGAAGTTCACATGGTTCCACACGTACGTGATGTTTTCAAAGGTCGGGTGTGAGGTGACCCAGATCGGTGGATACACGGCCACCTCGTTGGCCGGCTTAAAGGTCGATAACAGCATCCATATGAACGGGAGGAAGGTGACCAGTCCGCCAAGCGTCAGGAGGAGATACAACGCCATGATTCCGGGGCGGAAACGTGGCAGCCTTCGGTACGAGGAAGGCCGCAAGCGCTGCCCCAGTCCGTCAGGTACCGATGCGTGTTCCATGCCCCCCACCTCTAGTAGTCCCAGTTCACACGAAGAAAGCGGAATTGGACAAGCGTCGCCGCCAATATCACGATGAACAGGAGGACAGCCAGACTCGATGCATAGCCGAAACGGAAATTTGAGAAGGCCTGGTCGTACAGGACGTAGACAATGGTGCGTGTCGCATTCACAGGTCCTCCCTTTGTCATCACGTACATGGACGTGAATGCCTGGAGCGAGCCGATGACGCCCGTGACGACGACGAAGATCATGGTCGGACGCAATAAGGGTAGCGTGATATGCCGAAACGTTGGCCAGACCCCCGCGCCATCGACCTTTGCAGCGTCGTAGTATGACTGGGAGATGCCTTGAAGCCCTGCCAGGAAAATAACCATCGTATAGCCAGAGCCCTTCCAGATGCCGGTAAGGACAATACTTGGCATCGCGAGTTTCGGGTCATCGAGCCACTGCGGCAGTTGTACCGACCAGTGCAGCGCGTCCGTGATTTGGAAGAGAAACGAGTTGATCAAGCCAAACCGCGGTTGATAGATCCACTTCCAAATGATCCCCGCCGCCACTTCCGATGTGAGGACGGGCAGAAAGTAGAGAATGCGATACGGCGACTTCCACGTCGGAACCGAATTGACCAGGACAGCGATCGTCAAGGCCGTCGCGGCGCCAAAGGGAACGTTCATTGCCGTGAACCACACGGTATTCTTCAGCCCGGTGAGAAACAGACTATCGGTGAACAGGGCGTATGTATAGTTGCCCAGTCCGATGAAGCGAGGCGATTTTATCAGCGAGGCGCCCGGCCAATCGTAAAAGCTGACGAACACAGAGTAGCCCATGGGAAAGAACAGAAAGACGGAGTAAAACAGGATGAGCGGTCCGACGGCGAGCGCGACCATCAGGCGCCGTCCCCTCAAGTGGGACGGCGCCCTCAGTCGTGATGCTGGATGTGCGAGCGTTCTGACCACGGGATAGCCCTCCGGCTTCTTGGCAACACGAACGGCTACTTCGTGCGAAACTTCATCAGGCTCGCGTTCTGATACGAGCGTTCGTTGATCTTCCAGTCGCCCTGGGACATGATCTGATCGGCCTGCTGCTGGGCCTTCTTGAATCCCTCATCCAGAGACATCCCCGACTTGAAGATGCCCTCATAGATGTTCTTATACGCGTCAGCAAGGAGTGGAGGCCCCCCAATGGTGGTGATCACATACGGCGTCTGTGGCAGCAGGGCGTTGATGGTGGCATCTGCTTTGACCTTCGGGTTTTCCTGCGTTGCCGGGTTGCTAGGCGGAGAGCCGAGGGTCAGCGCGTTGTCGACGAGGAAGTCCTGGTTGTAGTAGAGGTACTTGATCACATCGAAGCAGATGGACTGCTTTTCTTTTGCCGTGGTTGCTGGGACAACCAGACTCTGTGGATCAAGACTGCCAGGGCCTACAGCAGGTTTGAAGTCGCCATTCCAACTGGGGGATCGCGATACGCCCCAATCAAAGGCGACCTTCGCCGTATTCAAGCTACCCGTGAACCACGACCACCCGAAGACCATCGCTGCCTTTTGTGAGGTGAACGCATCGTTCCAAACGAGGAAATCTTTGGATACCACCTTATGCTGGTCGTACAGGTCCAGGAAGTACTGGATGCTCCTGCGAAACTCGGGCGTATCGATATAGACGTGCTTGTAATCCTCACTGTAGTTCCAGTAGCCCTGCTGATAGGAGAGGTAACCCGCCGTCGATTCAATAGCGCCGTTCGGATCAAACCCGGCGACCTCGACACGACCACCCGCATCCTTCTTCGTGAGCTTTTTAGCCACGTCGACGAGTTTATCCCAGGTGTCAGGTAGGTCCTTCTCGGCCAGCCCCGCATCCGACCACATCTTCTTGTTGTAGTAGATGCCGCCCGACATGACGCCTGTGGGAATCCAGTAGGGCTTCCCTTCTGGGCCGTAGACGGCGGGAGCGTTCGGGAACTTCTGTTCGAGCTCCGACTGAGGGAACGTTATGGGTGGAAGTGGCGCGAGCAGACCAGCGTTGACGATGGCCTCTTGCTGTGCTCCATGGAAGTAGTTCATATCTGGAGCCTGCTTCGCCCCGATGGCGGGAATGAGCTTTTTCCAAAACTCGGCATACGGGACGGTCGTAACCTTGAATGTCACATCCGGATGGTCTTTGGTGTAAATGGGGAACCACTTGTTCCACATCAGCTCCACGCGGGGCGCGTGCCAGTCCCAGACCGTGATTTCCGTCTTCGCACCGGCCTTTGCTGCCGGTGCTGGTTGTGCTGTGGTTACGGCGGCCGTCGTCGGTGCCGCTACCGCAGCCGCTGCGGTCGTTGGCTGTGCCGCGGCGGACGCTGCCGGAGGCGTGGCGGCTGGTTTCGCGGAAGCGGTTGTGGGCTGAGCATCGGTAGCTGGTGCGCCGCCGCCGCAGGCACTGAGCAGTGATATCGCTGCTGAGAAACCGGTGAATACTCCCAGGGATGTAAGGATACGTCGCCGACTGACCGTCGAGTCATAAGACATGGACACGACATGCTCCTTTGCATAAGGCGTAGAACGACGTGACCCACACGTCGTGCGGCAGAGGGGAGAAGGCAGACCGACACGCCACGTTCGCCACGGCCTGTCGCAGAGATCCTCCTTTCTTTCGTGGAGGAACACGCCCCGGTACGGTAGTTTTTCCTGGTGGGGAGAGTGTAGGAAGAGGTGATACACGTGTCAAGCATCCAACAAACACGCAAATTCTGGACCAGTTAAGCACATACCGTCGTAGGGAGCGAAACCTTCACGAGAGCATAGCAATCGGCCGAAGCATCGGGTCTAGAAACGGTCGGGTGGCAACGACTGACGTGGACACCCTTTCAATGTCGCAGGAGAGCGCAGAACGATGCCACCTGGGCACCGTCGTCACAGGGGCCAAGCAGATCCATCTATGCAATTCCCACTCGCAGAGCAGCGATCACGGAATAGCCCTCGGTTCCTTTTCGACACGAGGGCGGAATGGTGTGGCGATGTCGTCGCGTATAGAACGTCCCTCGCTCGACTGATTCCACCCGTCGTGCGCTCCATGACCGCTCCTGCACAGTGACTTGTCGCGTTACATGCCTCCCTCGGACAGAAGTAGCTCAGAAGTAGCTCCCAGGTAACGCTATCCCTCCTATGGTGAACCTGTTGCGAGCACGACCGTCGCAGCCAACACAGGAGGGTGCCCACAATGCCCGTTCGTTCTATCGCCATCTCTACCGCGCCCGGCGCTACGCTAGCAAACATGCGAGCAACCCATCACCGTGTGGCGACACCCATGCTTGCCCTGGTGGTTGCCATCACGACCGGCACCGTCGTCTGGGCCAGCTTGCGATACCAGCACGAGACGCGACGGGGAACGTCCACTCCTCCCGCCACGCTGATCATCTCAAGCGTGCCAACGGGGGCACGCGTACAGATCGATGGTCATGAAAAAGGTCACACGCCAGCGCGGATCGTCGTGTCCCCCGGAGCGCACGCGCTGGTTGCGTCAGGATTCGGTTCCGAACAGTCAATGACGACGAATGCAGCGACACTGACTTCCTGACGCTCTTGAGGTCAAGCTGCCATCAATCCGTTCATGAGCGCCGTCCACCGGACGCAGAACTCCTGCCGTTGCTCAGCGAGCGGTGGGACATGTTCGCCCATCCTTCGACGAACACGAAAAAACTGCCGCTGCTCGTCGAAGGCCCGACAAAAGCGCGAGGCCGCCTCAAGACTCTCGAACCCTCGTGTTGGGTCATAGCGTTGTTTGAGGCCGCGATGATCCTGTTCGATGTGATTGTTCAGATAGTGATGGCAGCGATGCGTCACCTCTTCCCCAAGCGTCTCGCGGATCGCTCGCGGATACGAGTCATGACCGTCGGTCGTCACCCGTTCAGGTGCTTGGCCAGCGACCTCGAGCGCCTGCCGGAAAAAGCGCGTGGCTGCGTCCCTATCGCGCTTCTCACTCAGCATGGAGTCAACCAGATTGCCGTCGCGATCGATGGCCCGGTAGAGGTACTTCCACACGCCTTTGACTGTGACGTACGTCTCGTCGGCATGCCAGGATCGGCCGGCGTGCCCGTTGCGCTTCATTCGCCGGTGATGTGCCAGCAGCGGAGCACAGCGTGCTTCCCACTCACGGACAGCCTCGTGCGTAAACGCGAAGCCGCGTTCGAGGAACATGTCGGCGAGGTCGCGGAGGCTCAATTGGTAGCGGAGACGCCAGAGGACGACCAGCAGCACGATATCGGTGGGGAACTCAAGATCATTGTAGGGGTACCGGTGCGTTCGTTGAACTGGCGCCGACCGGTGGAACACCGAAAGGTGCGATAGCCAAGCCGGGTTCTCTTGGTCAACTCCGTCGTGATTGGGGCGACGCAGTGTGGGCAGGTCATCCGAGCCTCCTTGGCACCTTCAATTCAGAGCCGACAAGGATACCAGACACGTCCCCATACGTCACACTGAAACTGAATCCTGACGCAACCCTCCAGTGTCATCAAACACCCAAACTCGGGAGTCATACCCCAGAGTTGTTCTAAGCAAGCTCACGTAGCTGCCATGTAGTCGTCATGTAATCAGCACCGATTAACCGGCGCCCCCCTATCTGCCAATATAGTCTGAGACACTTTCCCCCAGAAAAATAGAGAGCAAGTGACGAGGGCGAGCAAGGAGAAAATACCGTGAGAGGATCCCCGCTCGCATCCCGAAATGGGACCGTATTATCACCAAATCCAGAAGTCAGTGACCAGGCGCGCCGTCGGACGCTGACGGCAGCATACAAACTACGCATCCTCTGTGAAGCGGAGGGCTGTGCGTACGGGGAACTGGGTGCACTGCTGCGTCGGGAAGGTCTGTATTCGTCGCAGCTGGCGATGTGGCGAAAGCAGCACGCCGAAGGAAGCTTGACGGCTGTGGCAGCGCGGCGTGGACGTCCCACCACTGTCACGGCGGAGTCTGCTGCCCTGGCGACCTTACGTGCCGAGCACGAACGGGTGCTGAAGAAGCTGGCGGCAGCCGAGTTCATCATCGATGTCCAAAAAAAAGTCTCCGCGCTCTTGGGGTTGACCGAATCCCTGGACCCGACCAGCGGGCCATCGTAATGGAAGCCGTCTCCGTCTTACGTCCCACGACCAGCGTGCAGACCGCATGTCAGGTGCTGGAGATGTCGCGCGCTACCTTGTATCGGCAACAGGCCGCGCAGTTGACGGCCAACACGGACGCGGAAACGGGCACCGGTGACGTGGTGCCCTACCTCAGAGCACCCCATCCACGCGCACTCAGTCACAAAGAGCGGCAATCCGTGCTGGACATCCTCCATAGTGACCGCTTTGTGGACACCGCTCCTGCGGAAGTGTCTGCCACGCTCCTCGATGAAGGCCGTTTCCTCGCCTCCGAGCGGACGATGTACCGCCTCCTCGCCCAGGCGGGAGAAACCGGCGACCGTCGGAACCAACGCGTCCATCCGCCCTATCAGAAGCCCGAACTCCTGGCAACCGCACCCAATCACGTCTGGAGCTGGGATATCACCAAGCTGAAAGGCCCACAGAAGGGGACCTTCTTCTCCTTATATGTCCTTCTGGACATCTACAGTCGCTATGTCACTGGTTGGTTGCTTGCTGCCCGCGAGCAGGCATCGCTCGCCGAACGCCTGATTGCCGAGGCGACCACCAAGCAGGAGATTCCACCGGGTCAGCTCACCGTCCATGCCGATCGCGGCTCCGCTCTGACCTCCCAACCCGTCGCCTGGCTCCTCGCTGACCTGGGGATTACCAAAAGTCATAGCCGTCCCCACACCTCCAATGACAACCCTTTCTCGGAAGCACAGTTC
>JAABUZ0100007183.1_pt1 | contig 13544 bp, 10 predicted proteins | sample 5562091 | NCBI WGS metagenome assembly JAABUZ01 (sample SAMN12813069, study PRJNA571459) | rock metagenome | isolation source: Antarctica rocks | place: Antarctica: Victoria Land, Linnaeus Terrace sud | collected 2015-12-21 | reverse complement strand
GGGCCGCAGTCCCAGCGCGGCGCGCGCGCGCGCGAGCCCCACCTCCGAACCGCAGCCGTCGCCGTCGGCGTTGATGTGCGTCGAGAGCGCGACGCGGAGGCCGGGGCGGAAATAGGGCCCGAGCGCGCGCAACTGGTCGATGCGCGGACTCGACGCGGCGAGCGCGGCGGCGACGGCCTGGGTGAGCGCCGCGGGCGCGGGAATGACGTCGGACATGAGGCGTGTGGAACGGGAGAGCCTGAAACGATCACCGCCCGGGCGCCGACGAGGGCGCCCGGGCGGTGCGTGCGAACCGTGGAAATTCGGTCGGGTGCGGTGCGTCTAGTCGCCCAGGATCGGCGCGGGCGGGACGATCGGCGAGCCGGTCACGCCGCGCTGGAGGAGGCTGTTGCGCCGGCCGTAGCCGAAGTAGATGACGAACCCGATCAGCAGCCAGACGATGAGCCGCAGCCAGTTCGTCCACCCGAGCCCGTAGATCATCGCGCCGCAGACGAGGATGCCGAGCGTCGAGACGACCGGGACCGCCGGCGCGCGGAAGGCACGCTGCAGCTCGGGACGCCGCACGCGCATGATCCACACACCCGCGCAGACGAGGATGAACGCGAACAGCGTCCCGATGCTCGTCATCTCGCCGACGATATCGCCCGGGACGAAGCCGGCGAACAGCGCCGTGACGAAGAAGAATAGGATGTTCGCCTTGTACGGCGTCTGGAAGCGCGGGTGCACGTCGGAGAACACCTTCGGTACCAGCCCGTCGCGGCTCATCGAGTAGAACACGCGCGACTGGCCGAGGAGCATCACAAGGATCACCGACGAGAAGCCGGCGAGAATCGCGAACGTGACGAACTTCCCGAGCCAGGCGTAGCCAGTCATGTACTTCGCGATGACGAAGGTGACCGACGCTTCCTTGCCCGAGGTGCGGAAATCCTGGACCGTGCCGATGCCGCTCAGCACGTGCGAGAAGAGCACGTAGAGGATCGTGCAGACGACGAGCGACCCGAGGATGCCGATCGGCATGTCGCGCGCGGGATTCTTGGCCTCCTGCGCGGCGGTCGACACGGCGTCGAAGCCGATGAACGCGAAGAACACCACGCCGGCCGCGCCGAGAATCCCCATGATGCCGCCGTAGGCATGCGTCACGCCCTCGGGGGTCGTGTACGTCGACGGGACCGGGATGTAGGGCGTGTGGTTGGCCGGGTTGATGAACTGCCAGCCGATCGCGATGACGAGGACGACGATCGTCATCTTCGTGATGACGATCAGGTTGTTCACGAACGCCGACTCCTGCGTGCCGCGCACGAGCAGCGCGGACATCACGCCCAGGATGACGATCGCCGGGATGTTCACGATGCCGTGCACGCCCGTGCCCTGCATCGTCTCGAACGGCGAGTGGTACCACTGATACGGGATCTGTGTCCCGAAGTAGTTGAGCACCTTGTTGAAGTACTCGCTCCAGGCGATCGCGACGGTGGCCGCGCCGACGGCGTACTCGAGGACGAGGTCCCAGCCGATGATCCACGCGACGAGTTCGCCCATCGTCACATACGAGTACGTGTACGCGCTCCCGGCGATCGGGATGATGGAGGCGAACTCGGCGTAGCAGAGGCCGGCGAAGGCGCAGCCGAGCGCCGCCACGAGAAACGCGATCGTCACCGACGGGCCGGCGCGGTCCGCGATCGCGGCCGCGGTGCGGACGAAGAGGCCCGCGCCGATGATCGCGCCGATGCCGAGCGCGACGAGCGCGCCGGGGCCGAGGGTCCGCTTCAGGCCGCCTTCGCCTTCGTGCTTGCTGTCGGCGATGAGCAGATCGATCGACTTCGTGCGGAACAGCGACGAGCTGGACGCGCCGGCGCTGGACGTGGTGGTGGGCGTACTGGAGACGGTCGACGCCATCGCGGGTCCTCGCGGGCTGGAGGCAGGCCGGGCGACGGGGTCGGCCCGGGGCAGGTCGCGCAAGCTGCCGGACGCGTCCGCCAGTTGTCAACCGGACGTGTCCGGCAGCTTGCGCGCTATCTACGCGCGGTCACGCCGAGTAGTTGGGCGCCTCGCGCGTGATCACCACGTCGTGCGGGTGACTCTCGCGCAGCCCGGCCGCCGTGATGCGCACGAACTCCGCCTCGGTGCGCAGCTGTTCGATCGTCGCGCAGCCCACGTACCCCATGCCGCTCCGCAGGCCGCCGATCATCTGGAAGAGCACGTCCGACACCGGGCCCTTGTACGGCACGCGCCCCTCGATGCCTTCGGGGACGAGTTTCTTCGGGCTCAGCTCCCCCTCCTGGAAGTAGCGGTCGGCCGAGCCGTCCTGCATGGCGGAGAGCGAGCCCATGCCGCGGATCATCTTGAAGCGGCGTCCTTCCAACAGCAACGATTCGCCCGGGCTCTCCTCGGTCCCGGCCAACATCGAGCCCATCATCACGCTCTCCGCGCCCGCGGCGAGGGCCTTGACGATGTCGCCCGAATACTTGATGCCGCCGTCGGCGATCACGGGCACGCCGTCCGCGCCGTCGACCGCGTCCATCACGGCGGTCAGCTGCGGCACGCCGACGCCCGTGACCACGCGCGTCGTGCAGATCGAGCCCGGGCCGACGCCGACCTTGACCGCGTCGACGCCGCGCGCGACGAGGGCCGCGGCGCCCGCGCGCGAGGCGACGTTGCCGGCGATGAGCTGGACGTCGGGGAACGCCTCGCGCACGGCCGCGGTCGCGTCGAGCACGCCCTGCGAGTGGCCGTGCGCGGTGTCGAGCACGAGCACGTCCACGCCCGCCTCGACCAGCGCCCGCGCGCGCGCGAGATAGTCGCCCGCCGCGCCGATCGCGGCCGCGACGCGCAGGCGCCCGTGGCGGTCCTTGTTGGCCGACGGGTACTGTCGCCGCTTATGCAGGTCCTTCACGGTGATGAGCCCGCGCAGCGCGCCCGCGTCGTCGACCACGGGCAGCTTCTCGATGCGGTGGCGGCCCATGATCGCCTCCGCCTCGTCGAGCGTGGTGCCCGTGGGCGCGGTGACGAGCCCCTCCTGCGTCATCGCCTCGCGCAGCGGGCGGTCGAGCGCGCGCTCGAACTGCAGGTCGCGGTTGGTGATGATCCCGACGAGGCGCCCGTCGTCGTCGACCACCGGCACGCCCGAGATGCGGAAGCGCCCCATGAGCGCGACCGCCTCGCGGAGCGTCGCGTCGGGGGTGAGGGTGATCGGGTTGAGAATCATCCCGCTCTCCGAGCGCTTCACGCGGTCGACCTCCGCGGCCTGCCGGTCGACCGACATGTTCTTGTGCAGCACGCCAATGCCGCCGTGGCGCGCCATCGCGATCGCCATCCCACTCTCGGTCACCGTGTCCATCGCGGCCGCGACGAGGGGGACGTGGAGCGAGATGCCGCGCGTGAAGCGGGTTGCCGTGCTCACATCCTTCGGGTGCACCATGGCGTGCCGCGGCGCGAGCAGCACGTCGTCGAAGGTGAGCGCAACCTCGGCGCGCACGCGCGTATGGCCGTGCGGGCGCGGGGCGGCGCTCGGAGTGTCGATGCGCAACGCCCCGCCGTCCGGGGTCGGACGCGCGGGGCGTGGGGTCGTGTCGGAGGTGCTCGGGCCGGCGGCGTCGGCCGCGGGCGTGGCCGGGATCGGTCGCGTGGTGGTCGCCATGGCGAACGGTAAACGGCGCGGGCGGGGGCTTCAAGTAGAAGCGGGAAACCCCCGCGTCGCGTGGCCCGTCGCGCCACGTCCGGGTCGCGCTCAGCGCGGCTTCGGCCGCGCCATCCCCCGCCGCACGAGGTTGACGAGCTTGGTGCGCACGCCGCCGGGAAGGAAGAGCGTCGCGGCCCCGATGATCTCCTTCACGTTCAGGTCCTCCAGCTCGCCCGGGTCGCCGTGCCAGTGGTCGAGCAACACGTCGTGCCCCGCGTGCGACACGAGTCGCTGGAGCGCGAGCATCATGACGAACACGTCGTCGACTTCGCCGATGAACGGGATGAAGTCGGGGATGAGGTCGATCGGCGAGACGACGTACGCGATCGCGCCGGCGACGAGCGCCTTGTCGAGCGTCGAGACGCGGCGGTCGAGCAGCAGCCCCCCGAGGAGGCGCAGGTAGGACGGGATCTGCCGGATCGTGTCGAGCAGCGTGCGCTTGGCCTCCGCCCGCGTGCGCGGGGGACGCGAGGCGTCGCGGAAGTGGTCGTCCTGGAAGCGGCTATCGTCCGAGTCGGCGCGCGCACGGGCGCGGGGGGCGGACGACGGAAAGGAATCGGCGCGGGGCGCGGTCACGGCAGTCAGCTCCGAACGAAGGGGGTGGAACGAGCGAGTCAGGACGGCGACGGATAACTCGGCATGTCCGTCGGATCGGTGGCCCCCTGCGCAGATGCCGTACCGGGCGCCGCGCCCGCCGCCCGCGAGGCTGACGGCGGCGGGCTTGCGGGCGGCGCGGCGGCCGGTGGCTCGGCCATCCGCTGCGCCGCCGTCGCGAGGTCCGTGGCGACCGTGCGCCCGGCCGTCGCGACGTCGTTCAACACGCCGACGGCCTTGTTCAGGAACCCCATCGCCTCCGAGACGGTCGACGCCGCGACGCCGCCCGCGCGCAGGCGGTCCTCGACGCCGTCGGCAAAGCGTTGCAACGGGTTGGCGGGGGTCGGGTTCGCGGCGGGCTGTCCGTAGCGCAGCTCGAGGAACTCGACGTAGTCCAGCACTTGGTAGAGGCGGTCGTCGCCGAGGGTGGCGAGCTTACGCTGGATCCGGTCGCGAATGTGGTCGGTCATGGTCGGGGAACGGGTGACGAGGGCGTAGTTTAGAGGCGCGCGGGGGTCTGAGACACCAGCAGGTCCTCAGAGCGGACGTTTCCGCGGGCGTCGTGCCTTGACGCCAGCACGCGACCGTGTCCACCTTCGCCCTGGCGGTCCGGCCGACAACCGCACGGCCCTCGGCCGTTTCCCCTCTGTAGGCTCGCGATCGGCACGCCCCTCATGTCGGACCCGACCACGGCCAGCAGGCACCCGGCCTCCGAACGCACCACCCTCGTCTCGCCGGGCAGTCTCATCTGCCCGCGCTGTGGCGTGGTCGTGGGCGCGGGTTCGCGGTTCTGCCCGGCGTGTGGGGCCGCGCTCGCGCCGCCGACGGAGGCCGAGGACCACCTCATCGCGCGCCTGCGGCACGCCACGCAGGGCGAGTACGACGTGCTGCGTGAGATCGGGCACGGCGGCATGGCCGCGGTCTACCTGGCGTGGGACCGCGAGCTGGCGCGCTACGTCGCGATCAAGGTGCTCCTCCCCGAGCTGGCGCACCACCCGACGATGTCGCAGCGCTTCCTCCAGGAGGCGCGCACCGCGGCCAACCTCGACGACTACCCGAGCGTCGTACGCGTGTACCGCGCGAAGGAGGCGCAGGGCCTGCGCTACTTCGTGATGAAGTACATCGACGGCTGCTCGCTCGAGCAGCTGCTGCGCGCGACGGGGCCGCTCGCGCCCGACCTCGCGCTACACGTGATCGACCAGGTCGCGCTCGCACTGCAGTACGCGCACGAGCGCGGGGTCGTCCACCGCGACGTGAAGCCCGGCAACATCCTGCTCGACCGCTCGGGGGGCGTGGTGGTGACCGACTTCGGCATCGCCAAGGTGGCGGAGGCGGAGCAGCTGACGCGCACCGGGATCGCGATCGGGACGCCGCACTACATGAGTCCCGAGCAGTGGCGCATCGAGCCCCTCACGCCCGCGTCGGACCAGTACGCGCTCGGCGCGGTCGCCTACTACCTCGTCACGGGCGACGTGCCGTTCGACGGGACGCAGTACGCGATCCAGGAGCAGCACCTCCGCACGGAGCCGCCCCTGCTCTCGACGCAGCGCGACGGGGTCCCGCCGGCGTTCGACGCGGTCGTGCGGCGGATGTTGGCCAAGGCGCCGGGCGATCGCTTCCCCGATCTGCGGAGCGTGAGCCAGGCGCTGGCGGCGATACCGCGCGACGCCGCGCCGGTGCTGCGGGAGCGGCTGAGCCGACTCATCCCCGCGGTGAACACACCCGGCGTGCGCGAGGTCCCGCCATCGGACGTGCCCCTGCCGCATCCGCACGTCGCCGTGGAGCGCCGGGCCGCGAGGCCGCCCGACCCGGCGACGACCGTGCTCGCGAGCCGCGGTGCGGGCGCGGTGTCCGACAGGCAGGCGAGCGCGCCGCCGCCCGCCGACGAGCCGGTCGGCGCGCCGAGCGCGCCGTCGCTCGACATGACGACGACGCTCCAGCCGCTGCCCCCCGCCACCGCGCCGAACGCCCCGCCGGACGCCGCGCCCGACACCCCTCCGATCGCCGAGCCGGTGACCCCGGACGCGGACGGCGCCGACGAGCGCGCGCCGGACGGTCTGCCGGACCGCGCGCCGGCCCGTAGCGCGCCAGCTGTTGCCGCGCCCGCACACCCGGCGCCTCTCCTCGAAGGCCCGATCACGCGGCAGTACCCGGCGCGCCGCGTCGGGCCGTGGCTCGCAGCGGCGGCGGTGCTCGCGACGCTCGTCGGTGGGGGCGTCGCGTTGTGGTCGCGCGCAGGGGCCGCCGCGGGCGAGCGCGCCGCGGGGGCGCGGGGCGGGGCCGCCGGGGGGGCGACCGATTCGACGGCCCGATCTGCCGCTTTGACGGCGGCGCCGGCCGCGCCTGTTCCGGCATCGTCGCCGTCGGCCGACAGCTCCGGTGTGCTTGCCGCGGGCGCGCCGGGTGCGGCCGACACTGCCGGGACCGCAGCATCCGACACCGCGGCATCGGACCCGTCCGCCCCACCCGGTGCGCCCGCGGCCCTGCTCGTCGTCGGCGGCCCGTCGCGCGGGACGCTGACGCTGCCGTCGGGCGACTCCGTGCGGCTCCGCGCTCGTGTGAACGACGCCCGCGGCACGCGCCTCGTCGGCGCCACCGTACAGTGGGCATCGAGCGATCCGGCACACATCGCGTTCCGGAACGGCTGGGCCGTCGCACTCGCGCCGGGCGGGCCGGTCGCGGTCACGGCCACCTCGGGGGCGCTCGCGCGGTCGGTGCGTCTGGTGGTCGCGCCGCGGCCGAGCATCACCGCGACGTCGCGCAGCGGCGTAGCGCGGCCGACGCCGGCGGAACTGCGCGCCGAGGTGCAGCGCTTCGTCGCCGCGCTCGACAATCACGACTACGCGGAGGTCTCGCGCCGGCTCGCGCCGCGCGCGGTCGACGGGTCGTCGGCACGGGAGTTCGTCGGGTGGCTGGCAGGCACGGACGGCCTCGCCGCGGACGCCCCCGCGTTAGGCGACGCGTCGGACGAGGGGAGCCGCGCGCGCGTGGCGTTCCGGGTCCCGCTCCGATGGCGGGGCGGCGGCGGGTCGTTGGGCGACCGCGGGCGGACGGACGTGACGTTCTGGATGACGCTCGCGCACGACGACCAGGGGTGGCACGGAGGCGAAGTGTTGCTCGGGGGGCGGGTGGCGCCGTAAGAGCCGTAGGGTGAGCGGGAGGCGCTCGGCCGTGACGGGCAGGGGATACGAGGGCAGGGGATGAACCGTCCGGGGATACGACCGCAGGGGATACGACGGCAGGGGTGATGAAGCACGAAGGGCACGATCAGACCGTCCCTGCCCGCTGCCGTATCACCCCTGGCGTCGTATCCCCTGCCCTGGTATCCCCTGCGGTCGTATCCCCTGCAGGCAGTATCCCCGGCCGTTCACGGGCCGACGCGCCGAACTCGCCCAACGCCCCCTCACCTTCTCCACCACCTCGCCCTCGTCCCCCGCACGTCGATGTGCACATACGGCGACGCCACGTTCGTATACAACCCGAGTCCCCCGACGAGCTCGGGATGCTCCCGCTCCACCACCTCCGCCGCGGACTGCACCAGCTGCGCGTCGAGCGCGTCGAGCCGCCCGTCCCCGTTCGCGTCGATCGCGACGTCGGCCGCGTCGCCGTACTGGTGCCGGCTGTTGAAGGCGGCGCCCTCGACCCCGCCGTTGTGCGCCGGCGTGCGGAACCCCGAGTGCACGTTGACCGCGACGCGCAGCGGGTCGGAGACGCCGCGCAGGCGGGCGACCTCGTCGACGACGAGCTCGATCTTGTCGAGCAGCTGCGGCTTCACGGCCACGTAGCGCGGCCACTGCGGCTGGCCGTCGTGGGTGATGAAGTCCTCGAGCCGGAGGTGGCGCGAGACGGGGAGGCGCGCCGTGCCGGGCATCACCTCGACGAAGCCTAACGGCGTCTCGCCGCCGAACGCCTCGAGCGGGTAGCGCCCGATGCGGTAGCCGTGGAGCACGCCGCCCAGTTTGTCGGCGAACGGCGTGAGGACGGCGAGCGTGACGTCGTCGAGCAGGCGGCGCGCCGGGCCGCGGACGAGCGCGAGGTGGTAGGCCCCCGGCTGCGCCGGCGCGACGACTACCGAGCCGGTGAGCGGGAGCGGCTCGGTCGCGACCGAGTTGTCGCTCGCGCGCGTCCACTGGTACGTGACCCCCGCGTCGGGCGTGCTGGGCGCGACCGGGTACTCGATCACCTGCCCCGGCATCGCGACGCGGAGGTAGACGGCCTGGCTCACGCCAAAGGCCGGACGGAGCGGGACGCGGACCGGGACGGCGGCGGGGTCGGCCGGGTCGAGGCGCGGGCCCGCGGCGACGGGCGCCGGCGCGGGAAGGACGTTTCGCGGCGCGACCGACGCCGTGGTCGCGTCGAGCGAGGGCTTGAAGGCGATCACCGCCCCCACGGCGACGAGCGCGAGCGCCGTGAACTGCAGCCCGCGGCGGAGCACGCGTTGCGCGGCAGCGAGCCCCGGCGTGGTGCGCGGCCCCGCGGGCGCGAGCCCCGCGTCGGAGCGGAGCGTGGCCTGCACGCTCGCGGCCTCGCGCCGCGCCTCTTCGAGCCGGGCGAGCTCGAAGAGGGTCAGCCCCGGCGGCGCCGCTCCCGCCGGGCCGGCGCCCGCGCGGGGCGCGTCCGCCGAGGGCGCTGCGGTCGGCGGCGCTGCGGTCGGGGGGACTTCCGTGTGGTCGACCGCCGTCAGGCGTGGCCCCAACGCGCGCGCTTGCCCCGCGTGTCGATGTGCACGAACGGCCCGTGCGCATCGTTGCCGTGGTAGATCCCCACCCCGCCGACGAGTTCGGGGTGCGCCTGCTCGACCCGCTCGGCCGCCTCGGCGAGCACCGCGGCGTCGCGCGCGTCGACGCGCCCGTCGCCGTTCAGGTCGGCCATTGCCCCACCGCCGTTCTCGACCCAGACGTCGGCCGCGTCGCCGTACTGATGCCGGCTCAGCTCCGCCCGACCGCTCGGGTCGCCCCCGGTCTGGTTGTATTGCGGCGTGCGGAAGCCGCTCATCACGTGCAGCCGGTCGGCGCGGTAGCCGTGCGCGCGCAGGTCGTCGAGCACGAGTTCCAGCTTGTCCAGCAACTGCTCGTGCAAGACGAGGTACTTGGGCCAGACGCCCTGCTGGTCGTGCGTGAGGAAGTCACCCAGGGTGAAGTGCTCGGAGACGTAGGTGGCCTGGTTGTCGGCGGTGACCTCGATGAAGCCGGCCGGGTTGCCGTAGCCCGCCCCGCCCCGCCCCGACGTCTCGCCCGGCCAGAAACCCATGTTGTAGCTCCCGACGCGGCCGGCGACCTTCTGGCTGAACGGCAGCATCGTGATGAAGGCGAGCGTCGGCCGCCCGGCGGCAGTCGGGGCCGCGTAGACGCCGGGCGCGACGCGCGCGGCCGTGTCGCCGAACAGGCGGCGCAGGTAGGGGAAGTACCCGGCCACCGACTTCGCGGCGCCGGCCACGGCCGCGGACGCGACGACGAACCGCGCGCGGAGCTTGCCGCTGCGCCCGGCGAGGGTATCGCCGGCGGACCCGGCGGGCGCTTCCAGGACGCTCGTCGCGGCGGCCGGTGCCGCCGCGAAGGTCGTCCCGCTCGCTAACAGATTGGTCGACAGATTGATCGTCGGCACGACGGGGACGGGCGGCAGGACGGGCCGCGCCTCGGCCGTCGCGCGCGCGGCCGCCCACCGGTGCGACGCCGCGTGTGCGGCCGCGAGCCGTGCGTGGGTCGTCCGCACGCGCTCGGCGCGCGCGTGACTCGTGTGGCTGGCGCGACTCGCGTGCGCCGACCGCGCCTGGGCCGCGCGCGGGCGCGCGGGCCGCGCCTCCGCCGTGGCAGCAGTCGCGGCGTTCAAACAGACGGCGGCCGCGAGCGTGGCGCAGGCGGCGGCGGTGCGGACGGCGGTGGGACGATGCGGCATGGGGAACGACGGTGCGGCGGGGAGGGCGACGGGCACGGGCGTGCGGCGTGACGCACGGTGCCCGAGAGGGGCGATGCGGAGGGGGCGACGAGGAGACGAGCAAACTGTGACCAAGGTAGCACCCGACGCGGTGGTGTTGGTGCCCCCGCGCACGCCGCAGCCGCGACACCGGCCTGACCGCGCGGTCAACCCGGCCGCGGCGCCGCGACGGGCTCGCCCGGACCAGTTGGGCTAGATTGGGCGCTCGCTCCGAGACGTCCCGCCGAGCGAGCGCCCCGTGTCCGGAGATACGCGCGCGCGTCCGCACCCGATCCGGCCCGCATGCCCGACGCCCGACCCCGTCCCGTCGCCCTCGTCGTCCTCGACGGCTGGGGGTACCGCGCCGAGCGTGAGGGGAACGCCATCGCCCTCGCCAACACGCCGACGTGGGACGCGCTCTGGCGTCGCCGCTCGCGCACACTGCTGCACGCCTCGGGGCGCCCGGTCGGCCTCCCCGAGGGCCAGATGGGGAACAGCGAGGTCGGCCACCTCAACCTCGGCGCCGGCCGCGTCGTGATGCAGGACCTCGTTCGCATCACGGCGGCGATCGAGGACCGGTCGTTCTTTGCGAACGCGGCGTTCGTTGCAGCGTGCGACCAAGTCCGGGCGAACGGCGGCACGCTGCACCTGTTGGGCCTACTCGGCAAGGGCGGCGTGCACGCGCTCGACCAGCACCTGTTCGCGCTCGTCGACCTGGCCGCGCGGCGCGGCGTGCCGCGCGTGGCGATCCACGCGATGCTCGACGGGCGCGACACGCTGCCGAAGAGCGGGCTCGAGTACATGCGCGAGACCCTCGCGCGCACGGCGGGGCGCGCGGTCGTCGCGTCGTTAGGCGGTCGCTACTACGGGATGGACCGCGACAAGCGCTGGCCCAGGGTCGAACTGGAGTACCGCGCCGCGGTCGACGGGACGGGGCCGACGACGACGGACCCGCTCGAGGCGATCCGCCGGGCGTACGACGCGGGCACGACCGACGAGTTCGTGCTGCCGGCGGCCGTGGTCGACGCGGACGGGCGCCCGCTGGCGCCGATGCGCGACGGCGACGCGGTCGTGTGCTGGAACTACCGCAGCGACCGCATGCGGCAGATCGTGCGCGCGCTCGCCGACCCCGCGTTCGACGGCTTCGACGTGTCGCTCCACCCGCACGCGGGTACCCGGCCGCGCCTCACGGTCACGACGATGACGGTCTACGACCCGACGATGGAGGCGATCGGCGTGCGCGCCGCGTTCCCGCCGCAGTCGATGGCGCGGATCATCGCCGAGGTGCTGAGCGACGCCGGGCGCACGATGCTCAAGACGGCGGAGACGGAAAAGTATCCGCACGTTACTTATTTCTTCAACGGCGGCAACGAGCCCCCGTACCCCGGCGAGGAGCGCATCCTCGTGCCGTCGCAGAAGGTGGCGACGTACGACCTCGCGCCGGAGATGAGTGCGCGCGGCGTGACCGACGTGCTCACCACCTCCATGGCGTCGCGCGCCCACGAGTTCATGCTCTGCAACCTCGCCAACGGCGACATGGTCGGGCACTCCGGCTCGCTCGCGGCGACGATCCGGGCGTGCGAGGTGGTCGACGCGTGCCTCGCGCGCATCGTCGCCGCGGCGGAGCAGTCGGGCACGCGCCTCCTCGTCACCGCCGACCACGGCAACTGCGAACTGATGATCGACCCCGAGACCGGCGGCCCGCACACGGCCCACACCACCAACCCCGTCCCGTTCGTCGTCGTCGACCCCGACGGCGACGTCCCGCTCGGCGACCTGCCGCTCGGCGACAGGCCACTCGGCGGCGCGAGCGTCGACGGCGCGCTCTGCGACGTCGCGCCGACGGTGCTCGAACTGCTCGGCCTGGAACAGCCGAGCGAGATGACGGGGCGCTCGCTCCGCGGCGCCCTGCGCGGGAGCGCGGCATGACGCGTGTCCTCCTCGGGGCCATCGCGTTGGGCGTCGTCGCGGCCCGCACCGCGGCCGCGCAGGGAACGCCGACGGGCGGCGAGGTCGGCTACCCGCCCGCGCGCTCGCCGTTCGCGGACCTCGAGTACAACCAGGCGCTCACCGTCATCGGCGGCTATTTCCACGCGGCCAAGGACCCGGCCGGCGTGGCGCCGCAGGGCGGGCCGATGGTGGGGCTGCAATACGACCTCGGCGGCGGCCCGGCGATCTTCACGACGCGCGTGCGCACGGTCGTGTCCGACCGCACGGTGCTCGACCCCGCGCGCCCGGCCAACGACCGCGTGCTCGGCACGCAGCGCCGCCCGCTGACGATGGCGGACGTCGGGCTCACGCTCGCCCTCACCGGCGCGCGCACGTACCACGGCGTCGTGCCGCTCGTACACGCGGGCGCGGGCGTGGTGACGAACTTCGGTGGCACCGACCCCGGCGGCTTCTCGTTCGGCACTTCGTTTGCACTCGCGTACGGCCTCGGCGTGCGCTACGTGCCGTCGACCGCGTCGCGCTACGCGCTGCGCGTCGACCTCGGCAACTCGCTCTACCGCGTGCGCTACCCGACGTCCTACACGCGGCCGTCGACGGGCTACGGGACGTCCTACGGCGGCGGCACGCCCGACAGCTCGTCGATCATCCCGTCGACCACGGCGCTCTCCCGGTACCGCAACAACACCGCGATCACCGTCGGCGTGTCGTACCAGTTCCACCGCTGACGGGCGCGCCGACGCACGCCCCCACCCTGCCCCTCCCCCGTCCGTTATGGCGCGCGACTACGAAGACTTCAGCAGCATCGACGACCTCGACGACGACGAGCTGCGCCAACTCATCCGCGACCGCCTGGCCGACCAGCAGACGATCGACGTCGACGACATCTCGGTGATCGTCGACAACGGCACGGTCCGGCTCGAAGGGCGCGTCGGCACCGAAGCCGAGCTGCGCGTCGCGGAGCACGTGCTCACCGACGTGGTCGGCGTGGTCGACTACGACAACTCGCTCGTCGTCGACGCGGTGCGGCGGGTCGAGACGTCGGACGACATCGACGACCACATGAACGAGGAGCGCCGCAGTGCGGGCGCGCTGATGGGCGAGATGCCGCCGCAGCAGGCGGACACGGTGCAGGAAGCCCGCGGCGACGAGGATTTGGACGAACGCATGTTCGGGACGACGGACGTGCACGACGCGATCGCGCACGGGACGACGTATATCCCGCCCGACGCGCCGACGCCGGAAGGGTTGCGTGGGACGGATGCGGGCGCGGGCGAGTACGGCGAGGATCACTAGGCTGGCGAGTCGCGCGTGTCCGTGAACGGCCGGGGGTACTGCCTGCAGGGGATACAGGTGCCGGGGATACTCCAGCAGGGGATACGGCGGCAGGGGTGATGAAGCCGGGAAGGGCCCG
>JAABUZ0100007182.1_pt1 | contig 13549 bp, 15 predicted proteins | sample 5562091 | NCBI WGS metagenome assembly JAABUZ01 (sample SAMN12813069, study PRJNA571459) | rock metagenome | isolation source: Antarctica rocks | place: Antarctica: Victoria Land, Linnaeus Terrace sud | collected 2015-12-21 | reverse complement strand
TGATCGGCCCGGCGGCCAAGATCCGCCACGACCTGGAGCGCTGGCGCGACTCGATCGTCACCACCCTGCTCGTCTCCGGTGACCGGGCCACCATCGCCACCGCCGCCGAGCTCGTGCTGGGCTGACCAGCCGGCCCCGCCGGGGGGAGCGAGGGTCAGGCCAGCAGACGCGCCTGCAGGCGCTGCATGCCGGCGATCCAGCGGTCGTAGTCCTGGGCCTTGCGGCGCAGGAACTCGAGCACCTCGGGGTGAGGCAGTATGAGGAAGCGCTCGTGCTCCAGGGCGTCGACGACGACGTCGGCCACGTCCTCGGGCTCAAGCACGGTGCCGGCGGCGGCCACCACCCGGGGGCCCAAGCCCTCCACCCCCGCCGCCTCCAGGCCACCCTGGAGTAGGGCGGTGTTGACGCCCATGGGACACAGGCAGCTCACCCGAACCCCACGCGCGCCGTAGGTGACCGCCAGCCATTCGGCAAAGGCGACGGCGGCGTGCTTGCTCACCGCGTAGGGGGCGTCACCAATCTGAGTGACCAGCCCCGCCGCCGACGCGGTCGACAAAAAGTAGCCCTCACCGCGCTCCAGCCACCCCGGGACCAACCGTCTGGCGGCGATGACGTGGGCACGCAGGTTGACGTTGAGGGTGCGCTCCCAGAGCTCATCGGGGGTGTCCAGGCCCGTGCCGTGACCGATCCCGGCGTTGGCGCAGAACAGGTCGACGGGACCGTACTCGGACTCGGCGCGCGCGAGGAGCTCTCCCACCTGCTCGTCCGCGGATACGTCACACCCCATGCCGACGGCGCCCGCGCCGATCTCCTCGGCGACGGCCTGGGCGCCGGCGGCGTCGAGGTCGGCGAGCACCACCCCCCGCGCCCCCTCGCGGGCAAAGCGCCGCCCCAGAGCCCGCCCGATGCCCGAGGCTCCTCCCGTCACCACGGCCACCCGGCCGGTCAGCCGCATGGCCGCCGCCCGGCGCCGGCCACGCCCAGCCCCAGCCCGAGCTTGGGTCGGGACCCCAACCGAGACCCCCAGTCAGGCGGAGCTGGCGCCGGTGCGCGCGTGCAGGGCTGTGCGTCCATCGCCGGGGCGACGGTAGCGCACGCTCAGCGCCACCGCGCTGAGCAGCAGGCCGGCGAACAGGGTGACGAGCATGCTCGTCCAGGACACGGCGTCGAGATGGCGGCTGGCGTAGGGGTCGCTGAACACGCTCCAGCGGGGAAGGACATGGACGGCGACGAAGCCCGCGGCGCTGAGGGCGCCCACCACGGCGGCGACGATCGGCGCCCGCGGGTCGCGGCGCGCGGTCAGAGCCAGAGAGCCCAGGACGATCACCGCCCCCAGCAGACCGGGGATGGTCTGGGCGGGAGAGGTGGGGGCACCGTGCTGGCGAGTGACGTGATCGGCGATGTGGGCGGCGATCAGCGCGGCGAGCAGGGCGTTGGCACAGAGCAGGCGGCGCATGGACACACATACCTAACCACAGGCCCCCGGACGTGCCTATGCTCACCGCCATGGGGGAGCCACCACCACGGCCACGCCCAGCGCAGGCCGACCCGCCCACCGGCCAGGACGGCGCGGCCAGCTCGTCGCCCGAGGCCATGTGGCCCACGTGACCAGCGCCCGCCACCGCCTCGTCCTGCACCACGATCTCGGCCGGCGCCTGCCCGCGGGGCGCTACACCCTGCTCGTTAGCCACGCGGGGCACACCGTCCTGCGCCGCCGGGTGAAGGTGGGCTAAGCCACTTCCGTGCGACCACCGCGCCGGACCCGGTAGAACTACGGCGATGCGCTACCGACCCCTGGGCGACAGCGGACTGGAGGTCTCTGAGATCTCGCTGGGATCGTGGCTGACCTACTCTGGCGGGGTCGGGCGCGAGCAGACCGAGGCGTGCACGCGGGCGGCCATCGAGGCCGGGATCAACTTCTTTGACACCGCCAACGTCTACGGCGGGGGGGCCTCCGAGCGTGCCTGGGGAGAGATCCTGGGCGCCTATCCGCGCGACTCCTACGTGCTGGCCACCAAGGTCTACTTCCCGATGTCTGACTCAGACCGCGGGCTGTCACGCGAGCAGATCCACAAGCAGATAGACGCATCGCTGGCGCGCCTGCAGACCGACCACGTCGACCTCTATCAGTGCCACCGCTACGACGAGTCCACGCCGCTGGAGGAGACGATGGCGGCCCTCACCGAAGTGGTCGCAGCGGGCAAGGCCCGCCACATCGGCTTCAGCGAGTGGTCCGTCGATCAGATCCGGGCCTCGCTGGCCCTGCCCGAGGTGAGCAGGTGGGTCTCCAGCCAACCCCAGTACTCGATGCTGTGGCGGGCCCCCGAGGACGGTGTCATCGCCGAGTGCGAGGCCAATGCCATCTCCCAGATCGTGTGGTCGCCGCTGGCCCAGGGCGTGCTCACCGGCAAGTACCTTCCCGGCCAGCCCCCTCCGGCTGACTCACGCGGCGCCAGCGAGGAGATGGGCGGCTTCATCGGGGGCTTCTTCACCGACCGGATCCTCAAGAGCGTGCAACGACTCATCCCGGTGGCCCGCGAAGCGCGACTGACCATGCCCCAGCTCGCCCTGGCATGGATCCTGCGCCAGGACAACGTGGCCTGCGCGATCGTCGGCGCCTCGCGCCCCGAGCAGGTGCGAGACAACGCGGCGGCCTCGGGGGTCACCCTCAGCGCCGACACGCTGGCCGCGGTCGACGAGGCTCTGGGCGACGTCCTCGCCGGCGCCTCGCACTGAAGTTCAGGTCACCAGCCGGCCGATGGCGGCCAACCCCACCACCACGATGAGCGCCCGCAGCGCTCTCGCGGGCAGGCGGCGACCGTAGCGCGCGGCGATCGCCCCGCCGAGGACCGAGCCCGCGGCGATGAGCGCCGCCGGGCGCCACGCCACGTCTGCGACGGCCACGAAGATCAGCCCGGAGACGAGGTTGACAAGCAATGCCAGGACGATCTTCAGCGCGTTTGAGCGCTGAAGATCGTCGGGGACGGCCAGGCCGAGGATGGCGAGCAGGAGGATGCCCTGGGCGGCTCCGAAGTAGCCGCCGTAGACGCCGCTGGCGTAGACGGCGGCCACCGCCAACGGGCCGCCATCTCCGACGACCGCCGCCCGGCGCGGCCGGCTGGCCCGACGACGCGAGAGGCGGGGCTGGGCGAGAATCGCCACCAGGGCGATGACGATGAAGACGGGAACGATGGCGCGAAAGGCCGACGCGGGCAGGACGAGCAGGAGCAGCGCTCCGGTGGCGCCGCCCACCACCGAGGCCGCCCCCAGACGCAACATGCGCCCACGCTGTCCGGCCAGCTCGCCGCGGTAGCCCAGGGCACCTGCCAGCGAGCCGGGCACCAGGCCCACCGTGTTGGACACGTTGGCCACCACCGGTGCGTAGCCCAGGCCGAGCAGGACCGGGAAGGTGATCAGCGTCCCGCTGCCCACCACCGTGTTGATCGCTCCGGCCGCCACTCCCGCCGCCAGGATGGTCAGCGCCTCGAGGACGCTCATCGTTGTCCCTGCATCCCTAGAGCATCACGGCCGGCGGCCGATCGGGCCCCGCGGGCCTCGGGCGATCGTCCAGGCAACTTGCCGGACGGGCGTCGGGCGCCCTACGATCGGTCTTCCATGCGACGCTTGGCGGTGGTCATCCTCATCCTCCTGCTCCTGCCCGCCGCGGCGGTGCTGGCCAACACCAGCCATGCCGGCTGGCCCCACATCGACGGCGCGCTGAAGATCAACAAGCAGGATCAGAGCACCCCCATGCACGGCCAGGCCAACCGTCACAACGAGCTCCTGGGAGGCCACGGCAGCGACACCATCTACGGTGACAGTGCCGGCGATGTGCTGTGGGGTGACTACAAGCCCTGCTGTCAGCCGACGACCCAGGTCGACCACATCTTCGCCGGACCGGGCAACGACTTCATCTACACCAGCCACGGCACCAACTACGTCCACACCGGGGGCGGGCGCGATGTCGTCCACGCCCACTTCGGCCGGGGTGAGATCTTCTGTGACTCCTCCACCGTCATGGTGTTCATGAGCCACGTCAGCCGCCGCCGCTACCGGCTGCACGGCTGCCGGCACGTCGTCCTCTAACTCCTCTTCGGACAGCTGACGCCCGCCTGCCGGCGCCGATGGGGTCGGATCAGCGGCGCAGGACGATGCGCGTGGTGTAGGTGCGCACCGTGGCGGGCGCGACACCGCCGGTTGCGGAGGGCGTCGCCTGCACGGCGATGCTGACGGTGACGCGGCGGTGGCGGCGCAGGGCTTGGCGCAGCCGTCTCAGGTTGGCGCGCGTGAAGGACAGGAAGATCCCCACCGAGTGGTGAGCGGTCAGGTCCAGGCGCTGGGAGCGCAGCCGGAGATGATGATGGTGGCGGGTGAGGCTCAGATGGCCGTGGACGAACAGCGAGCAGGCCTCGCTGCAGCCGAGGACGATCTCCACGCGGTTGCGGTAGTGGCGCAGGCTCTCACGGCGAAACGCCGAAGCGACGAGAGCAAACTGCGCCGGCGGCGGCTGTCCTTGAGGGATGCCGGGACTCGGTGCAGGCGCCTGGGGCCCCGGCGGCGGCGGCGGCGGCGACGACGGCGGCGACGGGGGCACGTATCCGGGCGGGTCAGACGCCGGCCCGGGAGCGGGATGGGGCGCCAGCAGCAGCGGGGGCCGCGGGCTCTGGTTGAAGTCGAAGTCGCTCAGCAGGTTGCCGAGGCCCGGGTAGCTCTCGCGCACGTTGGGGCGGGGATCGGGGCGCCCGTCGGTGCTCGGATCTAGTCGCTGGCCGCTCAGGAAGTCGTCCTCGATGAACTTCAGGTAGGCGTCATGGCTGAGCTGCTGGTGGTCGACCACGCCGGCCTTGGCGTACGGGCTGATGACCATCCCCGGGACCCGCATGCCGTAACCCTCGCCGTCGACGACCGTCGGCGCGACGTGGTCGTAGAACCCGCCCCAGTCATCCCAGGAGAGAAAGATCGCCGTGCTCTTCCAGCACGGGCTTCCCATGATCGAGTTGATCAGCGTGGTCGTGTAGGCCTGCCCGTTCGAGACCAGTGCCGTGGGGTGCTCTGAGACCCGGCCGTTGGGATCGATCCACGAGACGCTGGGCAGCGCGCAGCTGCTCGGTTGATGGACGGCCTGATAGAAGTTGGTGAGCGATTGCACCTTGGCGCCCTGATGATCCTGGGCAACGTCGGCCATCAGCGGGAGGGGGTTCCAGATGCCGGGGGTGGTCGGTCCCTGGGCGACCGGGGCGCAGGCCATCGAGCTGTCAGACGCGCAGTCGGGCTCGGTGCCCTTGAAGACGTAGTAGCCCCAGCTCACCGCAGGTTTGGCGTGGTCGAGCAGGTAGGTGATGTCCGTCCAGGGCAGCGTCTGGGGCGTGGGGTTCTGGGCGCTTGGCGGCGGCGGTCCGTTGACGTTGCTCGAGCACGTCGACGCGGCTGTGTAGTCAGTACACGACGCCGACCAGCCCGAGAGCTGATAGAGGTGCTCGGGCCAGCTCCAGGACGCGTTGGGCTCGTACATGTTGTCTTGCAGCACGAAGTTCTGGGCGTAGTTCCAGTAGTTGGGAATCTCGCGCGCGTCGTGGTAGCCCATGGCGTCGACGCACGGGCCGCTGCTCTGCCCCGTGCACGGACTGCAGCCCGGGCTCGTGCCCGAGCACTTCGAGCCGGACTCCGCCTGGGCGACGAAGCCATCCATGCGTCCGCCGTTGATGTCGGCGGCGGAGTTCGGGGCGCCGTGGGGTCCCCCGTAGTTGAGATCGTTGGCGTCGTGGAAGGGCGCCACGCATCCCCCGTGCAGGGGATCGGGCACGCAGACGCCGCCGGGGATACCGTTGGCGCCCGGGTAGGTCCCAAAATAGTGATCAAAGGATCGATTCTCCTGCATGATCACCACCACGTGGCTGATGTTGTGAATGCCGGCGCTGGGCACCGCCGACGCGGCGGCCACCGAGCCCCCGAGCGTGCCCATGGCCATGGCGGCGGTGATGGCCACCAGCTCCCAACCCCGACGCGTGCTCATCTCGCGACCTCCCGGTTCATTAACTTCTGTCACTGCCTCGAACACAAGCGACCGGCCCAGGTTGCGGTGGCCGGGGCCCGTGCCCCCCGCCGCGCAGAGCGAAGCCGGCCTGGGAAGGGCTGGGTATGCTCGGGCATCCTTTGTCGTCCATCAGGAGACCCCATGCCCGACCAGCTGACGCTGTATGTCTGTGAACTCGATCGGGGAGGACCCAAGTTCCACCCTTGCCGCAAGACCCACGAGGCGCTCGACGGCGCCGGCCACCAGTACGAGACGGTGGTGTTTGACAAGAACCGCCCGATGGGTCTCTTTACCAAGGGCAAGCGCCCCGAGCTCAAGGAGATGAGCGGGCAGGAGAAGCTGCCGGTCCTGGGGCTGCCCGACGGCAAGATGATCACCGGGGGAGCCAACATCGTCTCCTGGGCCCAGAGCAACGCTCCCGGCGCCTGAGGTCCGGCGAAATGACCGAGCAGATGGTAGACGTGGGGCGGGGAATCGCCCTGTGCTGTGAGCCCTTCGGCGATCCCGCTGACCCCCCGGCGCTGCTGGTGATGGGCCTGGCCACCCAGATGATCGCCTGGCCGGAGGCGTTCTGTGAGGACCTAGCCGCCCGGGGCCTGTACGTGGTGCGCTTTGACAACCGCGACATCGGGCGCTCCACCCACGTCGACGGGGCACCGCCCTCGGTGGGCCAGCTCATCCGGCGCAGCCGAGGGGCGGCGCACTACTCACTCGCCGACATGGCTCAGGACGCCGTCGGGCTGCTGGGGGCGCTCGAGCTCGGCCCGGCCCACGTCATCGGCGCTTCGATGGGCGGGATGATCGCCCAGACCATGGCCGCCCGCCACCCCGAATGCGTGCGCTCGCTGGTCTCCATCATGTCCACCACCGGCAGCCGTAGGGCCGGCCAGCCCGCCCTACGCATGTATCCCATGCTGCTGCGCCGGCCCTCGGCCGGGCGCGAGGCCTACGCCCAGCGCACGAGCCGGGTGTTCGCCGCTATCGGCTCCACCGGTCTGCCCCGCGACGACGAGGCGGTGCGCGAGATGGCCCTGGCCAGCTATGACCGAGACCACGACCCCCATGGACCTGGGCGCCAGCTCGCGGCCATCCTCGCCGCGGGTGACCGCACCGCCGAGGTGCGCGGCATCCGGGCCCCCACTCTGGTCATCCACGGCAGCGCCGATCCCCTGGTGGCACCCTCGGGGGGACGGGCCACCGCCCGGGCGGTGACCGGGGCGCGCATGCTGGAGATCGAAGGGATGGGCCACGACCTGCCGCCCGCGGCCTGGCCCCAGCTCATCGAGGCGATCGCCGATCACGTGGCGGCGGCCGACGCGAGCCTGAGCGCCGCCTGAGGCTGGGCCATGGCGCCCCGGCGACCGGTGCCGCGACACTGGGCGTTTAGACGGTCACTCGGCCCCGATCAGCTCAGCTGCACGAGCATCTTGCCCGTGTTCTGCCCCTTCAGCAGCCCGATGAACGCCGCTGGTGCGTGCTCGAGGCCCTCGACCACGGTCTGGCGGTTGTGCAAGCGTCCGTCGCGCAACCAGCCGCCGACCTCGCGGGCCAGGTCGCCCATGCGCTGGGAATGGTCGCTGACGATGAAGCCGCGCAGCGTCAGCCGCTTGCCGATGACCAGGGCGAGGTTGCGCGGCCCCGGGGCCGGCTCGGTGGCGTTGTACTGGGAGATGGCGCCGCACAAGGCCACCCGTCCGTGCGGTCGCAGCGCCGCCACGGCCGCCTCGAGGTGCTCGCCGCCGACATTGTCGAAGTAGACGTCGATGCCCTCCGGCGCCGCCGCGCCCAGCAGCTTGCGCACGTCGCCATCGCGGTAGTTGAAGGCGGCGTCGAAGCCCAGCTCCTGCTCGAGGTAGGCGACCTTGGCCGCCGAGCCGGCGCTGCCGATGACCCGATGGCCGCGCAGCTTGGCGATCTGACCGACCAGGCTGCCCACCGCTCCCGCCGCCCCCGAGACGAAGACCACGTCGCCCTCGCGCAGCTGGGCCACGTCGAGCAGGCCGGCGTAGGCCGTCAGTCCGGGCATACCCAGCACCCCCAGATAGGCGGCGGCAGGGGCCAGCGCGGTGTCCACCCGACGCACCGCCTGCCCAGAGGCCACTGCCAGATCACGCCACCCCAGCCCGTGCAGCACGGTGTCACCCACCGAGACCGACTCCGAGTGAGAGGCGATCACCTCACCGACTGCCCCGCCGTCCAGGGGCGCGTCCAGGGCGAAGGGGGCGACGTAGGACTTCACATCGTTCATACGCCCGCGCATGTAGGGATCGACCGACATGTACCGGTTAGACACCAGCACCTCCCCCGGACCAGGATCGGGCACCTGGACCTCGGCAAGACGGAAGTCTGATTCACGCGGCTCACCCTGGGGACGGGCGGCCAGCTGGATCTCTCGACCGGTACGGGACATGGGGCTCCTCGGGGGGTGGGCACACCATTGTCGGGCATCGGCGTAGGGTGCGCAGGAACGGTGCGGGCCCGGGCGCCACCGTGTGCAGTCCTGAGCAGAGGAGGAGACGATGTTTCATTCGATCGTGGTGGGCACCGACGGATCCCCGACGGCGACTCAGGCGGTGAGACGAGCCGACGAGCTGGCGCGCGAGGTCGACGCCACCCTGCACGTGGTGAGCGCCTACCCGCCGAGCTCGCGCGGGGCGCAGTCAGAGGACGCCCGCAGCGGGGTGGAGGCCATCCTCGCTGACGCCGTGGCCACCCTCGACGATGGCGCCCAGGTGGAAACCCATGCCGTGGAGGGCGCCCCGGCCGATGCCCTGCTGGCGGCGGCGGAGAAGGCAGGGGCCGACCTGATCGTGGTAGGCAACAAGGGCATGACCGGCACCAAGCGCTTTTTGCTCGGATCGGTGCCTAACCAGATCTCCCACAACGCCCAGACCAGCGTCCTCATCGTCAGGACCACCTGAGCCACCTCCTAAGCTGGGCTCATGCGGGTCCTGGTGGGCATCCTCGGACTGGCCGCGATCGGCTTGGTCCTCGTCGAGTTCTTCGTCACCTATCTGCTGCCGCGCCGGGTCAAGCGCGACCCGCGCTTGGCACGCCAGCTCTATGACTACGCCTGGCGTCCGTGGCGGGCACTGTCGCGGCGCCTGCACCCGGCGGCGGCCGACACGTTCCTGGGTCGGTCCGCTGGGCCTGATTGGGGTCCTCGGTCTTTGGACGGTCGGTCTGATCCTCGGCTTCAGCGCCCTGCTCTGGGCCAACGACTCCTCGCTGACTCCGACGGGCGCGACGCACTATGGCTCAGACCTCTACTTCAGCGCCGCGACCTTCTTCAGCGCGGGCACCGATCTCAGTGCCCGAGGAGGGATCAGCCACGTGTTGGTCGTGCTCGAGGCGGCCAGCGGCTTTGGGGTCCTGTTCATCGTCATCGGCTACCTCCCCTCCCTCTATCAGGCCTTTTCGCGGCGCGAGACCGCGGTCTCCCAGCTGGACCCGCGGGCGGGATCACCACCGAGCGCAGGAGCCCTCCTGCGCCATGTCGCCCAACGCGGTGGATGGACCGAGCTCGACGCCCATCTGTACAAGTGGGAGGCGTGGGCGGCCGAGTTGATGGAAACCCACCTCTCCTATCCGATCCTCGCCTACTTTCGCTCCCAGCACGTCAACCAGAGCTGGCTGTCGGCGCTGACCACCGTGCTCGACAGCTGCTCGTTTGCCATCGCCGCCGCGCCGGTGGGCGAGGCCTGGGGCGCCGATCTCACCTACGCCATCGGTCTGCACGCGGTGTCAGACCTTGCCCACACCCTCGGTACCAAGGACACCGCTGCTCGCGAGCCTCGCCTGTCGCGCGAGACGCTGGAGGAGCTGTGTCGCATGCTCGAGGAGGAGGGCCTGGAGATCACCGCCGAGCTCGACGACATCGCCGAGCGCCTGCGCGAGCTCACCGAGGCCTACGAACCCCGCATCCACGCCCTGGCCCAGACCCTGGAGCTGCCGTTGCCGGTGTGGCTCATCGACGGTGAGGAGCAGCGCAACTGGCAGCGCTCGGGCACCCGTCCCCACCGGCGCGCGCCGCTTCCCTGAGCGCGGCGCAGCGCCCGGTCTCCCCCCTGGCGCCGGGCGGCGCAGACCGTGCCCCGGTATGCCAACATCGCAGCGGCGAGCGTCGCCGACCAGGCGTTGGTCCCCCGCTCGCCTCCGATCATGCGATGAATCGCTGCCGACCGCGCCGGCGGGCCTGACGAAGTGTCCCTCTATCCCGACCTTGCCGGGCCCCGGGCCCGGGCGATACTCCACGACTTAGTGGTGGCGCTGTGCATCCTGGTCTTCGCCGTGCTGGGAGTACGCGTCCACGACGGCGTCGATCGGCTGGCCGAGCTGGGGCGTGGAGTCAGTGACGCTGGCACGGCGGTACAGAGTGGCTTTGCCGCGGCGGCCGCCGCGGCCGGGGCGGTGCCGGTGATCGGGGGCCCACTGGGAGACGCCCTGCGCCAGGCGGGCGGATCGGCAGGCGGTCAAGTGGCCCAGGTGGGAGCCGACGGCGAGCGCAGCGCCCACCAGCTGGCCCGGCTGTTGGGCGTGCTGGTCTGGGCCCTGCCCACCGGACTGCTGCTCCTGCTCGTCGGACCGCCGCGGCGGCGTCAGATCCAGCGCCTGCGCGCGACGCGCGCCGCGCTGAACGGACCCGAGGCTGAGCCGCGACGGCGTCTGCTTGCCCTGCGGGCGGCCCTGACCCTGCCTGAGGATGAGCTGTTGCGCCACACCCCCGACCCGGCGGGAGACCTGCTCAGCGGCCGCCTGGACGGTCTGGTGGCCGCCGCCCTGGAAGATGTGGGGGTGGCATCACCCACCGTCAAGCCCCGCTAGATCCGCCCCCAGCGACGGACGTGGAGGCCACCGACCCAACGAGCAGGAGCGCCCCAGGGTCGGTGACCATCCGTCCGGTCAGGGGTTGAGCTGCTTCTTCAGGGCGCTGGCGGCCGAGAACTTGGCCCCCTTGCTGGCGGCGATCTGAATCGTCTGGCCGGTGGAGGGGTTGCGACCCTCGCGCGCCGAGCGCTCACTCACGCTGAACTTCCCAAAGCCGGCGATCGAGATCTCACCACCGGCCTTGAGCTCGGAGGCGATGGCCTCAATGGTCGCGTCCACTGCCTGCTTGGCCTGTGATCCGTCCAAGCCGGCGCTGGCCGCAACCTTGTCCGCGAGGTCATTCTTGGTCATGGCGCTCCTCTGCTTTTTCGATGTGGGTACCCGGCGCAGGCTAACGGCTCTGGGGCTGCCCGGCGTCCTGGGTGAGCCGACGCGCATTTCCGGGCGGGCTCTCCCCTGCGGCCCTCAGGTCCCACCCGCCCCCGGGCGAGCCGCCCCGCGGCGTGGTGGTCAGGCTGGCCCGACGAGCGATCTGTCAGAGGACCGAGACCGCTACTGGGCGCTGGTCGCCACCGTCAACGGATGGTCTCAGGCCGACCCCTCAGCGGAGAACCTCATCGCTGCCTGGAGTGCTACGGCCAAGCTCTCCGCCCACGCCTGACCATCCAGGGCGACGGTCCGGTCAGCGCTCGACCGACTGGCCGGGCGCCATCCTCCACCGGGCTAGATCCAGGAGTCGTGGCCGATGCGGGCCGGAGGCGCAGGGCTTGGTCTGAAGGCGCCCGGAGCGTAAGGTCTGCCGCGTGGAGCCGGGCTTGGCCATCTCCGTGCGCGGTCTGCGCAAGCGCTACGGCGATGCGGAGGTGGTCGGCGGCGTGGACTTCGACGTCGCCACCGGTGAGGTGTTCGGGTTCCTCGGTCCCAACGGCGCGGGCAAGACGACAACGATCGAGATCCTCGAGGGCTACCGCTCGCGCACCGAGGGGGAGGTGTCGGTGCTCGGCACCGACCCGGCCCACCCCACCGCCGCGTGGCGCGAGCGTCTGGGCCTCGTGCTCCAGGAATGCGAGCTTGACCCGCTACTCACGGTGTCAGAGACGCTGAGGCTGTTCTCGTCCTTTTACCGCTCACCGCGCCCTGTCGCCGAGACGGTGGCGATGGTGGGTCTGGAGGACAAGCGCGACGCCCGCGCGGGCACGCTGTCGGGTGGCCAGCGCCGGCGCCTGGACGTCGCGGTGGCCCTGGTGGGGCGCCCAGAGCTCGTGTTCCTCGACGAGCCCACGACGGGCTTTGATCCCTCCGCGCGACGGGAGGCGTGGACGATGATCGAGGGACTCAAGGCCGCCGGCACGACGGTGTTTCTCACCACCCACTACCTCGACGAGGCCCAGCACCTAGCCGACCGTGTGGCGATCCTGTGCGCGGGCACGATCGTGGCGAGCGGGCGCCCGGGCGAGCTGGGCAGGGAAGGACGGATGAGCCTGATCAGCTTCCGCCTGCCCGACGGTATCCACGCCGAGGAGGTCGGGCGCCGCGTGCGGGGAGCCGATGTCGAGTCGGCGGGGTCACTGGTCACCCTACGTGCCCACGATGCCCAGGAGGCGCTGTGGCGGCTGACGAACTGGGCCCACGAGTCCCACCTGCACCTCGACGGGCTGGAGGTCCGTCGACCCAGCCTGGAGGACGCCTTCCTCGAGCTCACGGGAGAGCCAGGCTGATGGCCGGACGCGAGGCGACAATCCTGGCCACCCAGACCCGCTACGCCCTACTGACCGCGAGGCGCAACCCGCGGGTGCTCGTCTTCGGAATGGTCTTCCCCGCCGTGCTGCTGATCCTGTTCGGCTCGATCTTCTCCTCGGGCACGACCCACACCGAGCGCCTAGGGGCGGGGCGGATCGACACCCACGCCTACTTCACCGCCGGCCTCATGGCCTACGCGATCATGCTCCAGGCCTTCACCCAGGTCGCGATCTCGGTGACCATCCAACGCGAGAGCGGCCAGCTCAAGCGGCTGCGCGGTACCCCCATGCCGGCGTGGACGTTCATGGCAGCGCAGGTCCTGAGGGTCCTCGCCTTCACCGTGTTCATGGTCGCGCTGCTGCTGGCCATCGGAGTGGTGGCCTTTGGGGTGAAGGTGCCCGGCGCCGGGGTGGTGGGCCTCGTGGTCTACGTCGCGCTGGGCACCGCGGCGATGGTCACGCTGGGACTGGCGGCAAGCGTCCTGTTCAACAATGCCGACACCGCGGCAAGCGCGGCGCCGTTCTTTGCGGTGATGCTGTCGTTCATATCGGGAGTGTTCATCTCGATCAACCTGCTGCCCGGCTGGTTGGCGAGCATCGGACGAGTGTTTCCCCTCGCTCACCTCGCCGACGGACTGCAGCGTTCGCTCGTGACCGGCGGGGGAACCGGCCTGACCAGCGCCAACGTCGCCGTGCTCGCCGCGTGGGGCCTGGGAGGACTCGTCTTTGCGGTGCGGCGCTTTGGCTGGGAGCCGCAGGGCTCGGGAGGCTGAGCGCCGGTCCCCGTCGGCGGAGAGGCCGAGGGCCGGATGGACCCGGCCAGGGTTCAGCCCCGGGCCGGGGCCGGCGCGGGAGCCCGTGGCCGCGGAGCCACGTTCAGGCCGGGGGCCTCGCGACTGGCGCCCACCACCGCACCCCCGGGACAGTCGCACGCGGCCACCTGCCGGCG